>Ga0256835_1000309_pt1 | contig 38406 bp, 34 predicted proteins | sample PIR30metaG_FD_185972 | JGI IMG/M metagenome (GOLD analysis project Ga0256835, IMG submission 185972) | Hydrothermal vent microbial communities from East Pacific Rise, Pacific Ocean - PIR-30 | ecosystem: Environmental > Aquatic > Marine > Hydrothermal vents | place: Pacific Ocean: East Pacific...
TCCCTTAATATTTGCGGACGTCACCCCTCGTCCACCCACTCGGTGGTGTAGGTGGCGGTGCGGGGGACGATGCAGAGGAAACGGACGGGGACCTCGCCGCGGTTCTCGTAATGGTGGGTGACGCCAGCGGGGATCAGGACGCAGTCGCCGGGGCGGACGGTGACCTCCTCGCCGTCGAGGCCCAGCACCATCTCGCCCTCGAGTACGACCTGCTCGTGCTCGATATCCGGGTGGCGGTGCGCGGGGATCGAGCCGCCGGGCTCGATGGAGAACCGCCTGAGCACGAAGTTCGGGACGCCTTCGGCCGGGCCGAGCAGCACCTGGATCGTGGCGCCCCTGGAGCGCCCCACGGTGCTCCACTCCACGTCGTCCATCCTGCGGACCACGGGCCGTGTCGTTCCCTTCGCCATGGCACCTCCCTCGCGGGAAGTGTACCTCGATCCGCAGGGTGGTACGATCGCCCCGTGCTGGAGCGGTTGCACGTCGTCGATCTCGGCATCATCGAGGAGGTCGAGCTGGAGCTCGGTCCCGGCCTGACGGCGTTGACCGGGGAGACCGGAGCGGGCAAGTCGCTGCTCGTCGGCTCCCTGGAGCTGCTGGCCGGGGGGCGGGCCTCCACCGATCGGATCCGGACCGGCGCCCGCGCCCTGCGGGTCGAGGGCGCGTACCGCTTGCCGGAGCGGCATCCCGCCCGGGGGGTGCTCGAGGAGCTCGGGATCCCCGCGGAGGACGACGGCGTGGTGGTCCGGCGGGAGCTGAGCGCCGGGGGGCGCGGACGTGCGTGGATCAACGACGTGCCGGTGACAGCCGGGGCGCTCCAGGCGCTGGCGCGGTCGCTCCTGTCGATCCACGGTCAGCACGAGCAGCACGGGCTCGCCGACCCCGCGGTCCAGCGGGCGCTGGTGGACGAGGCGGCGGACCACCGGGAGCTGCTGGAGGCGACGGCGGCCGCGTTCGGCCGCTGGGAGGCCGCGGCGGCCGAGGTCCGGCGGCTCGAGGCTGCCCGGGCCGCCCGGCGTGACCGGCTGGACGCCATCGCCTTCCAGCTCGCCGAGATCGACGCCGTGGCGCCGGAACCGGGCGAGGACGAGCGGCTGCGCGCCCGGCGTTCGGTCCTCCGCAACGCCGCACGCCTCGGGGAGCTCGCGGCCTCGGCCACCGGCCGCCTTGGCGGCGAGGACGGCGGCGCGGTGGACGAGCTCGCCCGCGCGCGGCGGGAGCTCGAGGAGATGGTGGAGCTCGGTCTCGGAGCGGCCGAGGCGCTCCGATCCCTGGCCGAGGCGGAGATCCACGCCTCGGAGGCGCTGCGGGAGCTGGAGGCCGCGGCGGCGGGGATCGAGCACGATCCGGCGGCGCTGGAGGAGGTGGAGGCGCGGCTCCACGCTCTGGAGAACCTGATGCTCAAGTACGGTGAGCCGCTGTCGGCCGTTCTCGAGCACCGGGAGCGGCTGCTCGCGGAGCGGCGGGAGCTGGAGGGCGTCGAGGAGGACCTGGCCGCGGCGCAGAAGGCGGCCCGGGCAGCGCTGGAGGCGTACGACCGGGCCGCCCGCGAGCTCCAGCGGTCCCGCGAGGCCGCGGGCCGGGTCCTGCTGGAGGAGGTCGCCGCGATCCTCGCCTCCCTGGCCATGGCCGGGACCCGCCTCGAGTTCCGGTGGGCGGCGCGCCCGCGGGAGGGCAGCCCGCTGGAGCGGGACGGGACTCCGGTGGCGTTCGACGCCGGGGGCGTCGAGGAGTGCGAGCTGCTGATCGCGCCGAACCCCGGCGAGGCGCTCCGCAGGATGTCGCGGATCGCCTCCGGCGGCGAGCTCTCGCGCCTCCACCTGGCGCTGCGGACGGCTCTCCGGCGGCGGCGCGGCGCGGCGCCGGTAACGCTGCTGTTCGACGAGGTGGACCAGGGGCTCGGTGGCGCGACGGCCGCGGCGCTGGGGACCGTGCTCGCCGACCTCGCCGCGACGGACCAGGTGCTCGTGGTCACGCACCTGCCGCAGGTGGCCGCCCGGGCCCACCGGCAGCTCCTCGTCCGCAAGGGTCCCCGCGACGGCCGCACCGTGGTCTCCGTGACGCCCCTCGACCACGAGACCCGGATCCGCGAGCTGGCCCGGATGCTCTCGGGCGACACGATCGGCGAGACGGCCATCTCCCACGCCCGGGAGCTCCTGGAGGGCGCGTGAGGCGGCTCCGGTTCCTCGACGGTCCCGACATCCGGCCGGCCGCGGACGCGGTCCGGGCCGCACTGGTCCTGGGCGGCGTGGCGTTGCTCCCCACCGAGACGTTCTACGGTCTCGCCGCCGACCCACGCTCGGCCGGGAGCGTGGCGAAGGTGTACGCGCTCAAGGACCGGCCCGAACGGATGCCGTTGCCCGTACTCGTGGCGGACTGGGACGGGCTGGAGGCGCTGGTCACCGTGCCCGACCGCTTCAGGGTCCGGCTCTCCCGGACGTGGCCCGCCGCCCTGACCGTCGTCCTCCCGGCGCGGGAGCCGGTTCCCGCGGCCGCGGGGACCGGGACGCTGGCCGTCCGGATCCCCGCCCACGATCGCCTTCGAGCGCTTCTCTACCTGACGGGACCGCTGACCGGAACCTCGGCGAACCGTCACGGCACGCCGCCCCCGGTGGCCGCCGACGCCGCTCTCGCCTCGCTCGCCGCGCCTCCCGACGTGGTGCTGGACGGCGGCGTGACGGCCGGTGGCCGTCCCTCGACCCTCGTCGACCTGACGGGGCCCGAGCCACGGGTCCTCAGACCGGGTCCGGTGGCCTGGTGAGCGCCTGATCGCCACGGTCATGTCCCTGTGGAAAACCCTGTGGAAAACGTTGTGGAAAACGCGGTAAGTCCGTGGAAATGGAACACATCTCGATTCCGGCCCTCCGATTGCGGAAAAACTCAACCTCAATGCCTTCAATACGTTGCGCGCATCATGCCGAAAATGAGGGGGTTGCGTCCGGCCGGATTTCGAAAGGATTCACAGAAGGAACGCAAACACTGGAGATCGCACCCTTTCCTGGTCCCGGCGGCCGGAGTGTGGTAGCGTCGGCGACGCCCGGCCGGACGGGGGTCTTGCCGGGGATCCGGGAGGGTGGTTCATGGCGCTGATCGGGTTCGACGGCAGGGTGCCACAGGTCGGCCGGCGGGTGTTCCTGGCGCCCTCGGCCGAGGTGATCGGCGAGGTCACACTGGAGGACGACGCCTCCGTCTGGTTCAACGTGGTTCTCCGGGGCGACATCCACTGGATCCGGGTCGGCGCACGCTCGAACCTCCAGGACGGCGTGGTGGTCCACGTGGAGAACGGCCGTTGCCCGACACTGCTCGAGGAGGAGGTCAGCGTCGGCCACGGTGCGGTGCTCCACGGCTGCACCGTCCGGCGCGGTGCGCTCGTCGGCATGGGCGCCACGGTGCTCAACGACGCGGAGGTCGGCGAGCGGGCGCTGGTGGCCGCTGGCTCACTGGTCCGGGAGGGGTTCACCGTGCCGCCGGGCACGCTGGCGGCGGGCGTTCCCGCCACCGTCCGCCGGGAGCTGACGGCGGAGGAGCTCGAACGGCTCGACCGGACCTGGCGCCACTACCTGGAGTACAAGTCCCGGTACCTCGCAGAGGGGATCGGGGCGACGGAGGCGAGCGAATGATCCGGAAGGTCAAGGGAACGAGGGACATCCTCCCGCCGGAGAGCCGGCTGTGGCAGGCCGTCGAGGCCGAGGCCGTGCGGACGTTCGGCGCGTTCGGCTACGACGAGATCCGCCTGCCGCTGCTGGAGCCCACCGAGCTGTTCGTCCGGGGCGTCGGCGAGGGGACCGACATCGTGGGCAAGGAGATGTACACCTTCACCGACCGGAAGGGCCGGTCGCTGACGCTGCGGCCCGAGGGAACCGCCGGCGTGGCCCGGGCGTACATCGAGAACGGCCTGGGGCAGCGGCCCCACCCCCTCCGGCTGTTCTACGCCGGCCCGATGTTCCGGTACGAGAAGATGCAGCGCGGCCGGTACCGCCAGTTCTCCCAGATCGGGATCGAGCTGCTCGGCGCCGCAACTCCCGAGGCCGACGTGGAGGTGCTCCTCGCCCTCCACACCTACTTGGGCCGCCTGGGGTTCGACGACCTCGTCATCCTGCTCAACGACCTCGGCGACCCCGAGGACCGCGCCCCGTACGTGGCGCGGCTGAAGGAGGAGCTCGGGCCCCACCGGGAGGCGCTCTGTGCCGACTGCCGCCGCCGGTGGGACGAGAACCCGCTCCGGATCCTCGACTGCAAGGTGGAGCGGTGCCGTGAGATCGTCTCGGGGACGACCCCCATCGCGGAGACGGTCTCGGCCGAGGCCCGGGCCCACGTGGACCGGGTGCGCGAGCTGCTGGAGACGCTGGGCGTCGCGGTCCGCCCCGCACCGAGGCTGGTCCGCGGGCTCGACTACTACATGCGGACGGTGTTCGAGGTGGTCTCGCCCGCACTCGGCGAGCACGCCGTCATCTGTGGCGGAGGCCGGTACGATCGCCTGATCGCCGACCTCGGCGGCCCGGCGGTTCCAGGCGTCGGGTTCGCCATCGGCGAGGACCGCCTCGTGGACGTGCTGCCCGAGGCGTACTGCCGGCGCGTTCTCGAGGTACCGTTCGTGGCGGTCGTGCCGGTGGGCGCCGCGGCCGCGGCGGCCCAGGCGCTGGCGCAGCGGTTGCGGGAGGCCGGGGTCCGGACCGAGGTCGAGGTCTCGGGACGTTCCCTGCGGGCGGGCCTCAAGTGGGCGGCGAAGACCGGCGCCCGGGTGGCCGTCATCGTCGGGGAGGACGAGGCGGCGCGCGGCGAGGCCGTGGTCCGCGACATGGCGGCGGGCGAGCAGCGGACGGTGACCGTGGATGCGCTCGTGGAGGCCGTGGAGCCGCTCCTGGAGGCCGACGGGGGGGCCGATGACGGGCACTGAACGGTGGAGCACCTGCCCCATCTGTGGTGCGTTGATGTCGTGGGATTCCGGGGACGGACGGTGGGAGTGTTCTGGCGTCATCCAGCACTGCTACCTGGAGGAGGTGGACGGCGCACGGCGCTGGCTGGTGCTGACGGCCTCGAGTTCCGGGGAGGATGCCGAGCTGTTCTCCCGCTGGCCGTTCCCCGGCGAACCGGGGACGCCCGCCTGAGCCCGCAGCCGCCCCGGCTCCGCGCCTCAGTGGATCGGGCCCTCGACCTTCCGGATCCGGGCGCGGATGAGGAGGACCGCCAGGGCGGCGGCGATGGAGAAGAGACCGAGGTGCTGGTAGGTGGCGTGGTAGGCGTACCCGGCCGCACGGCGCAGCATCAGCCCCTTGCCGGTGGCCAGGAACAGGTGCCAGGCGTCCGGGTCGAACACCGGCCCCGAGGGGACGCCGGCCAGGGTCGCCAGCCTGGCGGCGAGCTCCGCAACCCGTGCGCTGCCCGCGGTCAGGTTGGAGGCCATCCCCTCGTAGAACGCCGAGGTCCGGGAGACCATGACCGTGGTGGCGTAGGCCGACCCCAGGGAGCCGGCGACGAGACGGGACACGTTGACCAGGGTCGACCCGTCCGCGATGTCACGGGCCTCGAGGGTGCCCAGGGCGATCAGCGTCACCGGCGCGAAGACGCCGCCGACGGCCAGCCCGAAGAAGACGTTGTCCAGCGTCAGTAGCCACCGGGGAGTGTCGGGGTCGGTGTGGAACAGCCAGCACGCGGCGGCGGTGGCGAGGAGGAACAGGATGGCGATCCGTTTCGGGCTGAGCCGGTCGGAGAGCGCACCGGTGACGGCGGTGCTCAGGCCGGACAGCAGCGCGCCCGGCAGCATGATCAGCCCCGCCTGGAGCGTCGTGTACCCGTGGACCCGCTGGAGGTAGACCGGCAACAGCAGGAAGAAGCCGTACGCCGTGATGGAGAGCAGGAACATGGCGGCCAGCCCAAGGCGGAACGGCCGGTGGCCCAGGACCCGGCGGGGGAAGAGCGGCCGGCGCGCCAGGGTGAACCACGCCACGGCGGCCAGGCCGGAGAGGGCGAGGAGGACGAGCATGGCAACGATGAAGTCCGAGTCCAGCCACCCCTTCTCCTGGCCCTTGCCGGTGAAGACGATCAGCGCCGAGAACGCCGTGGCCAGCAGGGCGAACCCGACGAAGTCGAACGGCTTCGGTCCGTCGGAGCTCCTCAGGTTCGCGAACAGCAGCCAGACCAGCAGGACCGTCACCACCCCGATGGGAACGTTGATGTAGAACACCCAGCGCCACTCCAGGTGCTCGGTGATCAGGCCGCCCAGCGTCGGGCCCACCGCCGGCGCGAAGGAGGCCGAGAGGCCGTACAGCCCCATGGCCAGCCCGTGCTCCGTCTCGGGGAACGCCTCGTACAGGATGACCAGGCCGACCGGGATCAGGATCCCCTCCCCCATCCCCTGGAACAGCCGCGCGGTCAGCATCACCGGGAGTGACGGCGCCACCCCGGCCAGCGCCGACATGGCGATGAACAGCGACGTCCCGAGCAGGAAGGTGTTCCGGTGCCCGAGAACCTCCGCCATCCACCCGACGGCGGTCATGGCGATGGCCGAGCCGAGGAAGTAGATGATGACGACCCACTGGACGCCGTGGATGTCCGCGTCCAGCGAGGCCATCATGTGGGGCAAGACGATGTCGACGATGGTGGTGTCGAGCAGGGCGATGAAGATCCCCACCGACACGAGGGCCGCCACGACCCACTTGTTCGGCCCGACCACCGTCTTCCCGCCCATGGCCCCCCCTACCGCGCCACCGCGACCTCGACCGAGAGCCCCGGCACGATCTCCGGGTACTCGTCCACGTCGTCGATCCGGATCCGGACGGGGACCCGCTGGGTCACCTTGGTGAACTCGCCCGCCGTGATGTCCCTCGGGATCAGCGCGAACTCCGCCGCGGAGGCCGGCGCGGTCAGGACGACGTGGCCGGTGAACCGCTTCCCCGGCAGGGCGTCGATCCGGAGGGCGACCTCCTCACCGTCGTGGATGTACCGCAGCTTGGTCTCCTCGAACCGCGCCTCGACGTACCGCGTCCGCGGGTCGTACAGCCCGATCACGGGACGGCCCGGCGAGGCGAAGTCGCCGACCTCGGCCAGGATGCGGGCCACCACCCCGTCGAGCGGCGCCGTGATATCGCACCACGACCGGGCGAGCCGGGCCATCCGGACGCCCTCCTCGGCCCGGGCGACGGCGCGCTCCGCCTCGGTGACGCCCGCCTTGGCCTCGCCGATCTGCGCGCGGGCGGCACGGGCCTCCCCGAGCCGCGCCTCGGCCACGGCGACGCCTGCGCGGGCGGCCTCCTCGTCGGCGACGGCGGACTTCCAGGCGGTTTCCACCTGTTCGTACCGCGACCGAGGGATCGCGCGCTTCTCGAGGAGCCTCTCAAACCGGTGGTACTGCCGCTCCAACCGCTCCCGGGCCGCCGTGGCGCGGACCACCTTCGTCCGGGCGGATTCGAGCCCCGCCTCGGCGGCCGTGATGGCGGCGGGAACCTGCCGGGTGGCGAGCTCCAGCTTCTTTGCCACACGATCCCGGGCCGCCCGGGCCTGGGCCAGCGCGGCCTCGGCCTCGGCGACCTGCCGATCGTACCGGTCCGGGTCGATCCGGAGCAGCACGTCACCCCGGTGGACGGTCTGCCCCTCCCGGGCCTCCACGGCGACGATCCGGCCCGCCACCTGCGGCGCCACGTCGGCGATGTCGGCCTTGACGTACGCCGCATCGGTGGTGGCATGCCCGATCCGCCAGACGACCCAGCGGATCGAGACGATCGCGCCGGCCACCAGGCAGAGGACGACCAGGACGAGGAGAATCCTCCTCCCCAGTCCCCTCCGCTTTGCCTTTGCTGCGTCCTTCGGCTCCTCGCCGTTCTCCGGCGCCTCGACTTCGGGCCTCGTCTCCACGTTTCGGCGTTCATCCGTCATGGCGTTGCCCCTCCCTCTCTCCGCCGCTGCCACCGAGCTGGGCGAGCAGGTCGCCGCCGGCCAGGTTCTCCAGCGCCAGCCGGGCCGCGGCGGCCTCGGTCCTGGCCCGGACGAGCGCCTGGCGCGCCCGGACCGCGTCGGCCTCGGCGTCCAGGAGCTCCCGGTTCGTGATCAGCTCCTCCCGGTACCGCAGCCTGGCCTGGCGCAACGCCTCAGTGGCCGCGTCCCGTGAGGCTCCCGCCGCCTCGACGGCCGCCTCGGCAGCCCGCAGCCGGATGGCGGCCTGTCGCACCTCCCGCCGGACCTGGCGCTCAAGGCGGCTCCGCCCCGCCTCGGCCTCCCGTGCCTCGGCCTCCAGAGCGGCGGCCCGGGCGACGGCGAGACCGCCGTCGAGGACCGGCAGGGTCAGGCCGACGGCGACGAGGGCGTTGTCCTTGTGCAAGAGGTAGTCGTCCTCCCGGTGCTGGATCGCCGCACGGCCACCGAGGACCGGCCGGCGCTCGGCCCGGGCGGCCTCGGCACGCGCCCGGAGGGCGGCCGCCTGCCGCGTGAGCGCCTCGAGCTCCGGCCGGGAGGCGACGGCGCGGGCGACGGCATCCCCGGCCTCCTCCGGTGGAACCGCCGGCAGGGGGGCCACCGACGCCACGGGCTCGCCCGTCAGTTCCTCCAGGGCGGCCAGCGCGCCGTCCAGACGGGCCTGAACCCGGATCCGGTCCAGGCGGGCGGCCTCCAGCGCCGCCCGGGCCTGGAGCTCGTCGGCCAGCGGGAGCTGCTCCTCCTCGACGAGCGCCGTCACCTGGTCGAGCAGCGCCCGGTACTCGCGGATCGACGCGTCGGCGACGCCCAGGAGCTCCGCCGCCACCGCGGCCTCGCGGTACGCCGTCAGCGTGGCCAGGTCCACGGCCCTGAGAACCGCCCTCCTCCGGGCCTCCGCTGCGGCCGTCGCCTCGCCGGCCGCCTCCAGGAGAGCGTGGGTCCGCCCGGCGTCCCAGATCAGCTGCCGGAGCTCGACCGACGCCGTCCAGACGTTGCGCTCCCCGGCGACGAGCGGGAGATCGACGGGGTTGCCGAAGGCGCCACGCGGCACGATGAACCCGGGATCGGACCCCAGGAACCGGTCGTCGATCGTGGCGTCCAGGTGAGGCCGCCGGGCGCTCCTGACCTGCGCCTCCAGCGTGGCGGCCCGGTCAACGAGCGCCGACGCTTCCTCCACCGCCGGGCCGGTCCGGGCCAGCTCCAGCGCCCGGACCAGCGTCAGCTCCGCACCGGCCGCCCGGCCGGTTCCCGGCCACCCTGCCAGCGCCGCCAGGACGAGCGCCGCCACCGTTCGTCTCATGGTTCCCTCCCGCCGGCCTCGGGCCGGACGATTCCGTAGAAGAGCACGTCGAACAGCTCGTCCACCGTCGCCTCCGTCTCCCCGTCCTCCGCAAAGACCAGGGTGGTCTCGAGGTCCCGGAGCGCGTTCTGGACCCCACGGGCCAGCCGTTCCCGCGACGCATCCCTGAAGATCCCGCGGCGCTGGCCGTCCTCGAGGATCGCCTCGAAGAGGGCGCGCTCCCCGGCGGCGAACCGGCGCTCCTGGACCTCGCAGAGCGCGCGGATCTCCTCGCCGACCTCCTTGCCGATACCGAGCACTTCGCGCAGCCAGGCGAGGTGATGGAGCCTCGCGAGCACCGCGCCGCGGAACCGCTCCCGGGGATCGGACGCCGCCTCGGCCGCAGCCCGCATCCGCGCCAGGATCCGGTCCCCCTCGGCGTCCAGGACCGCCCCGAGGATCTCGTGTTTCCCGCCGGGGAAATGGTGGTAGAGCGCCGCCTTGCTGACACCCAGCGCCCTGGCCACGTCGGCCAGCGACATCTTCCGGGGCCCGTACCGCCCAAGCTGGGCCCTCGCCGCCTCCAGGATCCGTTCCCGCGTCAGCCGTGCCACCGGGGTCCTTCCCGGAGATCTGAACGATCTCCCATTTCGTTAGGATAGTCGGAGAGCCGCGCCTGTCAAGCCTGACCCCGCGTTCGCGGCTCCCCCGGGTCGCTCTGCTCCCCGGGGCCGTGGGGGCGGGGGCGCCCCGGCTCCTCCGGCTCGGGCCGCACCCCGTGGCGACGCACCCGGACGGCGTACTCACCGTCTTACCCTTCCCCCTCCCACCCACCCCATCGGGCCAGGACGGTTGCGCTTACCGCCCGGGCACGCCTCCACGGGGATTGCCTCCCCTCCGTCGCCGGACCGCCCTCGCCCCCACGCCGGCCCGGTCCTCGTCGGGGGTTCCGGTCGCTGGATGGCGGTGGGCTCCGTTGAGGGGACACTCCCCATCGTGGAGCGGCGGGGTTTTCCGGAGCGCCAACCGGGACGTCGCCTCGCGCGTCCCTGAATCGAGACGGGGACACCATGTATCGATACCCTCACCACCATGGGGGTCGGCACACCAGCGGCAAGCTGGGGTACCGGATCCCACGGGAGTCCGGAACGGGCCGCCGGCCGGGGAGACTCCCGGCCGTTTCTGTCCGCGGTCCATCCGGCCGGCCCGAAGAGGGACGCGGCGCAACGGTCTGATTCCGGTCTTGTGTTCCTGCCAGCGGACGGTATCATGGGGCGAGATCCGGTCAGGATGCGAAGGAGGGATCGATGAACGACGAGCTGAACGGCACGACACAACAACCGGAGAGCCCCCAGGAGCCTGGGAACGTTCCACCACCGCCACCACCGGTGCCCGAGACGCCGCCACCCCCGCCTCAGCTCGGAACATCCGTTGGGTCCGCGGGCGGGCTCCGGAAGGCCGATCTGCTGAAACGGTTCATCGCCGCCGTGATCGACGCTGTGCTCGCCGGCATCGTCAGCTTCGTCCCGGTGATCGGTGGGCTCGTGGGAGCCGCGTACATGCTGCTTCGCGACGGACTCGAGATCGATTTCATGGACGGCCGATCGCTCGGCAAGAAGATCATGAAGCTCCGGCCGGTCCGGCTCGATGGCGGCCCGATGGACATCGCAACCTCGGTCAAGCGGAACATCCCGTTCGCCATCGGCCCCGTGATCATGATCGTCCCGGTGATCGGATGGATCATCGGGCCCATGGTCGCCATCGTGGTCGACCTCGTGGAGTCCGTCCTCGTCCTGACGGATCCCCAGGGCCGGCGGATCGGGGACAAGATGGCCGAGACCATGGTGATCGAGGTGGACGAGTAGGTGCGCCTCGCCGAGCTCCTCGATCCGGAGCTGGTCCTGATCGACCCGCCGGTCGGGACGCGGGAGGAGCTGTTCGCCCGGTTCGGTGCCGTGGTGGCACGGCGCCATCCGCAGCTCGATCGGTCGCGGATCGTGGAGGTGCTGCTCGAGCGGGAGGCGATCCTCGCCACCGGGGTCGGGAAGGGGATCGCCGTCCCCCATGGGCAGCTTCCCGATCTCGACGGTCTCGTCCTCGCCGCCTCGACGCACCCCGGCGGGCTCGCCTATCCGTCTCTGGACGGCGAGCCCGTCAGGCTCGTCTTCTGCCTCCTCGGCGGACCTGGTAGCGCCGCACGGCACCTGGCGTGCCTTGCGCGGATCGCGCGGCTCGCCCGTCACGCCAGCTCCCTGGACCCCCTGGTCTCGGCCTCGTCGCCGCAGGAGTTTCTCGACCGTCTGCGGGGGCTGGAAGAGGAGGTGTGAGTGCACCTCCTGCTGGTGGTGGTCAACGATGAGGAGGCGCTGGACGAGGTGTTGACGGTCCTCGTGGAGCACGGTCTGCTGGACACCGTGGTCCTCGAGGCACGGAGCGGTCTCGAGTTGCTGGAGCACGATCTGCCGATCTTTGCGGGCCTCCGCTCCCTCGTGCCGGGTGGGATCGACTTCTGCCGCCTCGTCCTGGCACCGGTTCCGGACGGCCTGGGCGACGCCGTCCTGGCCGACCTCAGCCACGTTCGCCACGATCCCGAGAGCCGCCCCGGGTTCGCCCTGCTCCTCGAGCCTGGCCGTCTCCTGACGATCTGAGCCGTGGTCTCGGGTTCCCTCGCCTTCCTGGTGCTGCTGGTTCTCGCCGTCGGCGCATGGGAGGTGCAGCGGCTCGTCGGCCACCGGCTGCTCCTGCTGGAGGGTGTCGGTGTGCTCGGCCTCGGCATCGCCGCCGGGGGGCACGGTCTTGGGATCCTTCCCGAGGATCTCGTCAGGAACCTCCATCCTGTCGTTCTGGTCGGGATCGCGTGGCTCGGACTCCTCTACGGGCTCCAGATCGACCTCCGGGTGATCCGGAGACTCCGGCCGTGGCACCGGTGGAGCGGCCTTCTCCTGCCGGTCATCCCCGCCGCACTGGCCGGGCTAACCATCTTACTGGCATCGGGGAGGCCGGGGCCTGCCGTTCTCGTGGCCTCCGTGGCGACCATCGCCTCTCCCCGCCTCGCCGGGCTGGTCCTCGAGGGGAGGCGCCCGGCCGACCGTGGGCTCGTCCGGCTCCTCCGGGTCGTCATGGCGTTCTCCGGGATTCCGGCGGTGATCCTCCTGGCGGTGGGGACGACGCTGCTGGCAGACGGGGCCGTCGAGGGGCTGTCGGGGCTGGCCGGGGCGCTCATCCTCGGCCTGGCGTGCGGGTTCGCGCTGGTCCATCTCGGCACCGGTGAGCGTCAGGATATCCGGCTCATGATCCTGCTCCTCGGAGCCGTTGCGCTGACAGGAGGTGGTGCGGTCTGCACGGCCCATTCTCCCGTTCTGCCCGCGGTGATCGCCGGTGCCGTGGTCATCAACCGGACCTCGTCCCACCACCGGCTGCTCCGTGTGGCCCACGCGCTGGAGTCGCCGCTGTACGTGGCGCTGCTCGTCCTGATCGGTGCCTCCTGGTCTCCGCACCGCCTGGACCTGGCGGTCCTCGGGGCGCTGACCCTGGCGCGGGGCCTGGGTTGGGTCGTGGCGGGGTCGATCCTCCGGCGTGTGGCCGGGGCGAGAGGGATCGTCCTCGGGGCCCGGACACCCGGCCTCGGCTGGCTGCCACAGGGTCCGCTCGCCATGGGGATGTTGCTGGCCGTGACGGAGCTGCTACCGGGCTCCGGTGGAATCCTCGAAGCGGGTGTGCTCGCCATCGTCGTCAACCACGTGGCCGGGCACCTGTGGGCCTCCCGCACCCTGCCGTCCCGGGAGGCACGATGACAGTCCGGTGGATCGTCCTCGCCTTTCTTGCGGCGGGCACCGCCCTCCTCCGGAGTCTGGCCCCCGTTCCCGGCGCCGAGCTGCTGAGCCTCGGGCTGATCCTCCTCGCCGGACTTCTCGCCGGAGACCTGGCCGAGCGTATCCGGCTCCCGCGGGTAACGGGTTACCTCGCCGTCGGGATGGGGCTCGGTCCGTCCCTCCTCGGGATCGTCCCCGGGGCGGACGTGGTGCGGCTTCGATCGTTCGAGGAGATCGCTTTGGGCCTGATCGCCCTGACGGCCGGCGGAGAGTTCTCGACCCGGATCATCCGCTCCCGGTGGAAGTTGCTGGTGGCCGTGACGGGGACCCACGCAGCGGTCATCGCGGCAGTCGTCGGGGGGATCGTCTGGGCTGCGCTGGGACGGTTCCCGTTCCTCGGTCCGCTGGAGCCGGGGGCCCGGAGCGCGGTGGCGCTCCTCGTGGGGGTCGTGGCCGTGGCGGTCTCGCCGGCGACCACAATTGCCGTCATCACCGAGACGCGGGCCCGGGGGGACCTCGTGGATGGTGTGCTCGGGATCACGATCCTCAAGGACCTCGTGCTGCTCCTGCTGTTCTCCGTGGCGTCGGGACTCGCCTTCCGGTGGACCGGCGGCCAGGCGCCTGGCGGTCTCGGCGGGCTGGCGATGCACGTCGGGCTCTCGCTGGTGGCGGGAGGGGCGCTGGGCGTGGGGCTCGGAGCGTACATGCGCTGGGTCGGGCGGCACACGGAGTTGCTGGTGGTCGCCCTGGCGCTGCTGGCCACCGAGATCGGGGCCGGTGGCACGCTCGAGCCGCTGCTCGTCTGTATGGCCGCAGGGTTCACGGCTCGAAACCTGTTCCCGTCGGCTGCGGAACCGTTCCTCCACGCGCTGGAGCGGGCTTCCCCGCCACTGTACATCGTCTTCTTCGCCCTCGTGGGCGCGGGGCTTCCGCTGGACGTCCTGGTCGCGGTAGGCCCCGCGGCCCTCGGCCTGGCCGTGGTCCGGCTCCTCGTGGTGATGGCCGCAACCTGGCTGCCCGCTGTCGCCGTGGGTGGCTCCCCCGTGTTCCGCCGCTACGGGTGGACGGGGTTCGTGGCGCAGGCCGGGCTCTCGCTCGGCCTGGCGGCGCGGATCGGCACCGAGATGCCGGGGTTCGGACGGGTGCTGTCCACGCTGATCATCGGCGCCATCGTCATCAATCAGCTGGCCGGTCCGATCCTCTGGCGGTGGGGGCTCGTGGCCGCCGGAGAGGCCGGAACGGCTCCGGATGGTGGTGCGGGCAACGGCCGCCACATGGAACGGCGCTGAGAACCGGTCCGGTCCGCTTCAGGGACGTCGGCCCCCGGCGATCGTCTCCACCGGGAACGTGCCGTTGCACCCGGATGCCTCACCGGTGAACCCGCTCCCGACAGCGGTGACGGTTCCCGTCATGCCGGCCGTCCCGTCGAGGGCGATGGTGAACGTCCACTCGATGGTCCCGCCGAGCTCGGGGTACTCCGACGTGAACGTGATCCCGTCGGCCAGCTCGGCCGGCGTGAACGGCGGATCGAAGGCGGCCGAGGCCAGAAAGATCCAGGTGCATTCGGGCTCGTCCTGGTCGTTCAGCTTGTCCCAGTTGGTGTAGGTCGCGTCGAGCACCGTGGCCACGCCGTTCTCCACCGTCAGGCTTCCGCCCGTGGCGTACCCGAGGGAGTCGTAGATCGCCAGGAAGTACGACCCGTCGAGCCCGCCGCCGCCCCGCCACCACGCCTCGAGCGTCGTGGGATCGCCGGAGCCGTCGTCGACCTTCGAGCCCACGACGATCACGGCGCCCGAGGTCACCTCGGCGTGGACCGTGCCCTGGTCGAAGCTGCCGGCCCCGAGATCGGTGATCGGCAGGTACAGCGCCGCCATTGGGGGCAGCGTGTACCCCTTGCTGGCCATCGGGTTGCCCGCGGTGTCCAGCAGCTCAAACGTGACGCCCGCCTCGGAGCTTCCCGTGTTGACGGCGAACAGGTTCGTGTGGAACGTCCCGTTCTGTGCGAGACCGACGATGTCCGTCGCATCCCCGGCTCCCAGAGCCGCAGTCGCCGGAACCCCCTCGAACCCCTGGCCGAACGTCGCGCCGCCCGCCGTGTTGTAGATGCGGGAGTTGGCCACGAGCTCGCCCGTTGCGGCGATCCGGAACGCGCCACCTCCCGACTCGATTCCGAACGTGTCGAGGATCACGTCTTCGAGCACGAGCGTCTGGCCGGGAGCTACGGTGAACGAGACCGGGGTCGCACCGGAGTTGTCCGTGTTACGGGCCAGCCAGGAGATATCGGCCGTCACCGACACGGTGCCGGGGTTGAACAGGTAGAGATCGGTCATCCAGACCGAACCGCCGGTTCCGGCGCCACGGGCGGCGGCCGGAACGAACAGCTCGGCACCGGGGTTCAGCGCCAGTACGCTGCCGGCGGCGAGTACGGTGACGAGGAACGGAATGGTGAGGGTGCGGCGAACGGTCATCGGTACCTCCATGGATCTCCGGATCATCGTAACACGAGGAAGGGACGTTCGGCCCACGGGGGCGGTTGACAGGAAAACGCGGGGGCCGGAGCCCCCGCGCCGTGATCACCCGACGTTGCGCGCTACTTGGAGAGCGTCAGGATCGTGTGGCCCGCGTAGAAGCCGACCGTGTTCATGTCGCCGGCGCACTTTCCCGAGCCCATGCCGGAGACGTTGAGGTCGAGGTTCCCGAGGAGGGTGTCCTCCTGGAGCGCGCCCTGGAAGTTGAATGTCAGCACCCCGCCGCTCGAGTACTCGACCTGGAAGCTGGCGGTAAAGGTACCGTCCGCGGCGATGGCGACCGGCGTGTCCGGCTCCCAGCCCCACCCGAAGACGTTGGCGCAGTTCATGCCGCCGTCGTCCGGGCTGAACAGCACGTTGGCGCCCTGCATGTAGGTGATGGCGTTGTTCTCCACCACGACCAGCAGGCCACCGACGTAGGTGTAGTTGGTGTACCCGACGTAGATGCCGTCACCACCGCAGGCACCGCCGCCGCCGCCGCCACCACCGCTGCCCAGGGCCCACCAGGACTCGAGGGTGGTCGGGTCGCCCGAGGCGTTGTCCACCTTGGAGCCCACGACGATCGCCTGGCCCGCCGTCACCTCGGCGTGGAGGGTCCCCGCATCGAACGACGGACCGCCCAGATCGGTGATGTTGCGGTAGAACGCCGAATACGGCGGCAGGGTGTACGCCCGGGAGGCCAGCTGGTTGCCGGACGGATCGGTCAGCGTGAAGGTGATGGACGCCGCCTCGCTCCCGGTGTTGACCGCGAAGAAGTTGCTCCGGAAGGCGTCGTTCTGAGCCAGGCCCACGATGTCCGTGGAACCGCCGGCGGCGAGGGCCGCGGAGGCCGGAACGCCCTCGAACCCCTGGCCGAACGTCGCCGAGCCGTCCGTGGAGTAGATCCGGCAGTTGGCCACCACGTCGGCATCGGAGGTGATCCGGAACGCGCCGCCCGCCGAGTCCAGACCGAAGGTCGTGGAGATCACGTCCTGGAGGATCAGCGTCTGGCCCGCATTCACCGTGAAGTTCACCGGGCTCGCACCCGAGTTGTCCGTGTCGCGGGGCAGCCAGTAGACGGACACGGCCGCCGCGCTGTCACCCGGGTTGAAGATGTACAGGTCGGTCACCCAGGCTCCGGCACGTGCCGCGGCCGGCACGAAGATGTCCGATCCGGGGTTGAGGGCCAGGGCCGGTGCCGCCATGGCCAGCAGGGCCACCAGCGTCACTGCGAATACCGTTCTTCTCATCTCTCGTCCTCCTTTCCTCTCTCGAGGCGCTGATCTGTCCGCCGTTCATCCTACCCCAGGCCGGAGGCTCCTGCAACAGCTGGATCGGCCATCCCGCGCCGGCAAGCCCGGGTCCGGATCACACGACGGGCGGATGGTTGGACCTCCGCCGGCCGGAGAGGGGCGGGAACCGATTTGACAGTGGCAGGAGCCCTCCCTATACTCACTCTCCCCTCCGGGGGAAGGCTCTTTGCAAACACGGTACCGTACGTCGGGGTGTAGCGCAGCCTGGTAGCGCACCTGCCTTGGGCGCAGGGGGTCGGAGGTTCAAATCCTCTCGCCCCGACCATCCCGGCGGAGAGGGTTGAGAACCGCCTGTAGCTCAGCTGGATAGAGCAACGGACTTCTAATCCGTAGGTCAGAGGTTCGAGTCCTCTCAGGCGGGCCAGGAGCCGGACTCGTGGTGGGCGTAGCTCAGCTGGTAGAGCACAGGATTGTGGCTCCTGTGGCCGTGGGTTCGAGCCCCATCGCCCACCCCATGTGTGCCCGTAGCTCAGCTGGATAGAGCGTCAGACTCCGGATCTGAAGGTCGCGCGTTCGAATCGCGCCGGGCACACCACCTCGAAAACAGCGCCACCCCGAGGGGTGGCGTTTTCGTGTGTCCCGGAACCGTGGGCGGGGCGGTCCGCCTCCGCTCAGCGGTCTTTCAGCGCGCTCCGGAACATGTAGGCGGCCACGAGGATAAACATGACGAACCCGAGGATCTCGCCTCCGGAGGACTCGGACCAGTGGGCCAGCCCGAGGGCGCCGGAGAGCGTCCATTCGCTGCCCGCCGCCTTCTTCCCGAAGTAGTTGATGAACGCGGCCACGACGCCCATGATCGCGCCCCCGGCGATGAACCCCGAGGCGATCAGGGTGCCCCGCTCCCGCCGCCTGGCGTTGACCGCCTCGTCGCCGGACCGGGTGGCGACGAAGTGGGCGATCAGCCCACCGGCGAGGATCGGCGTGTTGAGCTCGAGCGGGAGGTACATTCCGAGAGCGAACGCCAGGGGCGGGACGCCGATCATCTCGAGGATCAGGGCCAGGAAGATTCCCGCGAGGTACGCCAGCCACGGGGCGGGCTGCCCGGTCATCAGGGGCTGGATCACCGCGGCCATGGCGGACGCCTGGGGGGCCGGGAGCTCCGGCGTCCCGAACCCGTAGGTCTGGTTGAGCACGAGCATGACGACCCCGACCGAGGCCGCCGCGGCGAGCGTCCCGGCGAACTTCCACCGCTCCTGGGTCCGTGGGGTGGTGCCGAGCCAGTACCCGATCTTGAGGTCGGTGATGAACCCGCCGGCCGTGGAGAGTGCGGTGCAGACCACGCCGCCGATGATCAGCGCGGCGAGCATCCCAGTGTTCCCCTTCAGTCCGGCCTGGACGAGCACGACGGAGGAGATGATCAGCGTCATCAGCGTCATCCCCGAAACCGGGTTGACACCGACGATGGCGATGGCCCGGGCGGCCACCGTGGTGAACAGGAACGCGATGACGACCACCACGGCGAGCCCCACCGTCGCGTGGAACAGGTTGCCGGTCACGCCCTTCCAGAAGAACAGCCAGGTGACGCCGATGGTGGCGAGGATCATGGTCATCACCCACTTCATCCGGATGTCGAGCTGGGTCCGCTCCGTGTCGCCGGTGTGGCTCCCGAGCCCGCCGCCCGTGATCTCGCGAACCGCCAGCCCGAACGCCCCGACGATGATCCGCCACGACTTGACCACACCGATGATCCCCGCCGCGGCGATCCCGCCGATGCCGATGTGGCGGACGTAGTCGAGGAAGATCTCCATCGGCGCCATCTGGGCGATGGTCTTGCCCGTGTGGGTCAGGAACGGCTCGGGGACGTGGGCACCGATGAAGTAGACGAGCGGAACCAGGACCCACCAGGCGACGAACGATCCCGCGCAGATGATCGCGGCGTACCGCAGGCCGACGATGTAGCCGAGCCCCAGGACAGCGGCACCGATGTTGAGGCGGAACTCCCACCGGATCGTCTCGGCCAGGCGGCGGCCCCACCCGAATACAGTGGTGGAGACCACCTCCTTCCACGCCCCGATCCCGGAGACGAGGAAGTCGTAGATCCCGCCGACGATGGCGGCGCCCATCAGGATCCGGGCCTGCTCCCCGCCGGACTCGCCCGCGACGAGGATCTCCGTGGTAGCGGTGGCCTCCGGGAACGGGAACTCCCCGTGCATGTCCTTGACGAAGTACCGCCGGAACGGGATCAGGAACAGAATCCCCAGGAACCCCCCGAGCAGCGACGACAGGAACACCTGCAGGAAGCTGGCGTCCAGGCCGAGGATGTAGATCCCTGGTAACGTGAAGATTGCGCCGGCCACGATGACGCCCGACGCGGCGCCGATCGACTGGACGATGACGTTCTCCGAGAGCGAGTTCTTCCGCCCCAGGGCGGTGGAGAGACCCACCGCGAGGATGGCGATGGGGATCGCGGCCTCGAACACCTGGCCGATCTTCAGCCCGAGGTACGCCGCCGCGGCCGAGAACAGGACGGAGAAGAACAGCCCCAGGCCCACGGAGTACGCCGTGGCCTCGGGCAGGACCGTCTCGGGCGGGACGACGGGGACGAACTCCTCACCGGGCTCGAGCTTCCGGTACGCGTTCTCGGGTAGGCTGACTCGGGTCGGTTCCATCGGGTCCTCCTCGGTGGTTCGTTCTGCCCCGCGAGAGTAGGGGGCGACCGGGAGGGTTGTCAACGAGGCACGTCTTCGAACCCGTTGTCATGCCGAGAAGGGGACAGGTTTTTTGTCCCACCCGACGAACCTCGGGGTGGCCTGACAAGGGCCGGCCACCCTCCGGTGCTTCGGGAGAAGCGGGAGCGAGCGGGACGGCAGGACCGCGGAGTTGACAGTGGGGGCACCGGTTGCTAGGATGCCGCTCCCCTTCGGGGGGATGGATCTTTTGCAATCCGGACGAGACGGACGAGGGCGGGTTCGAAGCACCCTTCGGGGTCACCTGCCGGCAGCCGGTTCGTAGGCGCGTAGCTCAGCTGGTTAGAGTGCTACCTTGACACGGTAGAGGTCAGCGGTTCGAGTCCGCTCGCGCCTACCACGAAGGCGCGTAGCTCAGTTGGTTAGAGCGCATCCCTCACACGGATGAGGTCCGCGGTTCGAGTCCGCGCGCGCCTACCAGTGAAACCCCCGCCCCGGCGCATCCGTAACGCCGGGGCTTTTCGGTTCAGGAGACGATCATGAGCGAGACGACGATCACCATCACGCTTCCCGACGGCAGCACGAAGGCGGTCCCCGCGGGGACCACGGTGCTGGAGGTGGCGGCGTCCATCGGCAAGCGGCTCGCGAAGGACGCGGTGGCCGGCATCGTCGACGGGCGGCTGGTGGACGTGCGGACGCCGCTCGAGTCCGACTGCGAGCTCAGGATCGTCACGACGCGGGACCCGGAGGCCGGCGAGGTGATCCGCCACTCGGCGGAGCACGTGCTGGCCGACGCGGTGAAGCGGATCTGGCCCGGTACGCCCATCGACGCGGGCCGGCAGGACCACTCGGAGAAGTTCCAGTACGACTTCCGGTTTCCTCGCCCGTTCAAGCCGGAGGACCTGGAGCGGATCGAGAAGGTCATGGAGGAGATCCTCGCCGAGGACCTGCCGTTCGAGCGGACGGAGGTGACCCGGGAGGAGTGCCGGAAGCTGATGGAGGCGCGGGGCGAGGCGCTCAAGCTCGACCGCCTCCGGGACATCCCCGAGGGCGAGGCGATCACGCTCTACCGGCACGGCGACTTCGTGGACCTGTGCCGGGGCCCCCACGTGCAGCGCACGGGCCAGATCGGCGCGGTGAAGCTGCTCGAGGCGTCCGGCGCCTACTTCCGAGGCGACGAGTCGGGCGAGCTGCTCCAGCGGATCTACGGCACGGCGTTCGCCTCGAAGAAGGAGATGGCGGCGTACTTCGAGCGGCTCGAGGAGATCCGGCGGCGCGACCACCGGCGGCTCGGGCGGGAGCTGGGGCTGTTCAGCTTCCACCCCGAGGCCCCGGCCAGCCCGTTCTTCCTGCCGCGGGGCGCCATCGTCTACAACGCGCTGGTCGACCTGATGCGGGAGAACTACCGCCGGTACGGCTATGAGGAGGTCATCACCCCGCAGATCTTCGACGTGGCGCTGTGGAAGCGCTCGGGCCACTACGACAACTACCGCGAGAACATGTTCTTCGCGGACGCCTACGACGACGTGGAGAAGCGCCAGTTCTCGGTCAAGCCGATGAACTGCCCCTCCCACTGCCTGATCTACTCCGAGGCGACCCACTCCTACCGCGACCTGCCGATCCGTCTGGCGGACTTCGGCCGGCTCCACCGGTACGAGCGCTCCGGCGTGGTGACGGGGCTGACGCGGGTGCGGTCGTTCGCCCAGGACGACGCCCACATCTACTGCACGCCCGAGCAGATCGAGCCGGAGATCACGGCGCTGTTCGACTTCATCTTCGGCGTCTACGAGCTGTTCGGCTTCTCCGAGCCGGACATCTACCTCTCCACCCGGCCGGAGAAGGCGATGGGCGACCCGGCGATCTGGGAGCACGCCGAGGCGGTGCTGGCGCGGGCGCTGGACGCCCGGGGCGTGCCGTACACGGTCAACGAGGGCGACGGCGCGTTCTACGGGCCCAAGATCGACTTCGTCGTCCACGACGCCATCGGCCGGGAGTGGCAGCTGGCGACGATCCAGCTCGACTTCCTGCTGCCCGAGCGGTTCGACCTGGCCTACGTGGACGCCGACGGGACCGAGAAACGGCCGGTGATGATCCACCGGGCGATCCTCGGCTCCATCGAGCGGTTCTTCGGCGTCATGCTGGAGCACTTCGCCGGCGACCTGCCGCCGTGGCTGGCGCCGGAGCAGGCGCGGATCCTTCCGATCACCGACGAGGTCCACCCGGCGGCGGAGGCCGTCCGGGAGCGGCTCGCCGCCGAGGGGATCCGGGTCACCGTGGACACCCGCAACGAGAAGCTCGGCTACAAGATCCGCGAAGCCGAGGCCATGAAGGTGCCCTACCTCCTGGTGGTGGGCCGGCGCGAGGCCGAGGCGGGGACCGTCTCGCTGCGCCTGCGCCACCGCCGGGACGAGGGCGTCCACCCGGTCGAGGACGTGGTCGGCCGGATCGTCAACGCCGTCAGGACCCGGTCGCTCGAGCTGTAGCGGCCGGAGGAACGAAAGGGAGGCTCGAATGCCCAAGCTCAAGACCCATCGCGGCGCGGCCAAGCGCGTCAAGCGGACCGGCACCGGCCGGTTCAAGCGCCACAAGGCATACCACTCGCACATCCTGTCCAAGAAGACCCGCAAGCGGAAGCGCAACCTGCGCTCCGCCACCCTGGTCTCCGATGCCGAGGCCAAGGTGCTCAAGATCATGCTGCCGTACGGCGCGTAGGGAGGCCGTGAGATGAGAGTCAAGCGTGGACCGCACCGCAAGAACCGCCGCAAGAAGATCCTCAAGCTGGCCGAGGGGTACTGGGGCGGCAAGCACCGCCTGCACCGGATCGCCAAGATTCAGGTGGAGAAGTCGTTGCAGTACGCCTACCGCGACCGCAAGCAGCGCAAGCGCCAGTTCCGGTCGCTGTGGATCACCCGGATCAACGCCGCCGCCCGCCAGAACGGGATGAGCTACTCCACGTTCATCGCCGGGCTCAAGGCCGCCGGGTGCACTCTGGACCGGAAGGTGCTGGCCGACCTCGCCGTCCACGATCCGGCGGCGTTCACGAAGCTGACCGACCTCGCCCGCAAGGCGCTGGGCTGAGGGGGCGGCCGTGGGGGTCGAGCGCCTCGAGGAGGTCCGGCGCGAGTTCACCGCCGCGATCGAGGCCGCCGGGACCGACCCGGAGGCCGTGGAGCGCGTGCGAGTCCGGTTCGCCGGCAAGCGGTCCGGCCTGCTCAACGAGCTGACCGCCGCGCTGCGGGAGCTGCCGCCCGAGGAGCGCCGCGACTACGGCCGCGCGCTCAACGAGCTCAAGCGGTTCATCGCCGAGCGGCTGGAGGCCGCGAAGGCCGCGGCCCAGGCCGGGCCCGCGGCGGGGTTCGCCGTGGACGTCACCCTGCCCGGGCGGCGGCCGCCGCGCGCCGGGCGGCACCCCGTGCACCTGGTCCGGCGGCGGATCGAGTCGATCTTCCTGCGGATGGGGTACACGGTGGAGTCCGGCCCGGAGGTGGAGGACGACTGGCACAACTTCGAGGCGCTCAACATCCCGCCCGACCACCCGGCCCGGGACGACCAGGACACCTTCTACCTGCCGGGCGGCTTCCTGCTCCGGACCCACACCTCGCCGGTGCAGGCGCGGGTGATGGAGCGGCAGGCGCCGCCGATCCGGATCATCGTCCCCGGGCGGGTCTACCGGCGCGACTCGGACCTCCGGCACTCGCCCATGTTCCACCAGGTGGAGGGGCTCCTCGTGGACGAGGGGATCACCTTCGGCCACCTCAAGGCGACGCTGGAGACGTTCCTCCACGAGCTGTTCGGCGACCGGGTCGCCGTGCGGTTCCGTCCAAGCTACTTCCCGTTCACCGAGCCGTCCGCCGAGGTGGACATCTCCTGCATCTTCTGCGGCGGCTCGGGGTGCGGGGTCTGCTCGGGCTCGGGCTGGATCGAGATCCTGGGCTCCGGGATGGTGGACCCGCGGGTGTTCGAGCGCGTGGGCGTGGACGCGGAGCGGTACACGGGGTTCGCCTTCGGGCTCGGCCTCGATCGCGTGGCCATGCTGCTGTACGGCATCCCCGATCTCAGGCTGATGTTCGCGGGCGATGCCCGGCTGACGAGGCAGTTCTCATGAGGTTCGACTCGAGCTGGCTGCTGGAGCTCCTCGAGGGGGAGCACGATCCCGACACCCTGGCCGAACGGATGACCGCCGTGGGGTTCACGGTGGAGCTGCGCGAGGCCGTGGACGGCGGCGAGGCGTGGGACGTGGAGGTGACCACGAACCGGCCCGACGCCATGAACCACCGGGGGATGGCCCGGGAGGCCTCCGTGGCGCTGGGCACCTCCGTGCGGCCGCTGGAGTTCGGCCTGGAGACTTCGGGGCAGCCCACGGATGCGCTGGCCTCGGTCACCATCGAGGATCCTGAGGCGTGCTCCCGGTACGTGGCCGTGGTGGTCTCGGGGGTCTCCATCGGCCCCTCGCCCGACTGGCTCGCCCGGCGGCTCGAGCGGTGCGGGGTGCGGCCGATCAACGTGGCCGTGGACGTCACCAACCTCGTACTGCTCGAGCTGGGGCAGCCGCTCCACGCCTTCGACCTGGCGACGCTGGAGGGGTCCCGGATCGTCGTCCGGCGCGCCCGGGAGAACGAGCGGCTGACGACCCTCGACGGCGAGGAGCGGAGCCTCGACCCCTCCATGCTCGTCATCGCCGACGCGGGGCGGGCCGTGGCGCTGGCCGGGATCATGGGCGGGGCCGACACGGAGATCTCCGGGGCGACCACCGACATCCTGATCGAGAGCGCCCACTTCGACCCGATCGTGGTCCGGCGGGCGGCGCGCCGGCTCGGGATGCACACCGAGGCGTCCCACCGGTTCGAGCGGGGCACCGACCCGGAGATCGTCCCCGTGGCCGCCCGGTACGCCGCCGCGCTGATCGCTGAGCTCGCCGGCGGGGCCGTCCACCCCGGGCCGATCGACGTCCACCCGAGGCCGTGGCAGCCGCGGGGGATCGCCCTGTCCGTCGCACGGCTCGGCCGGTTCGCGGGGCTCGAGATCCCCGCGGTCCGGGTGGTTGCGATCCTGGACGGGCTGGGGTTCGCGCCCGAGGCCGACGGGGACACCGTCCGCGTCACCGTCCCCTCGTGGCGCGTGGACGTGGAACGTCCCGAGGACCTGTACGAGGAGGTCATCCGGCACGTGGGGTACGACGCCGTGCCCGCCGTGCTGCCCGTGCTCTCCTCGCGGCCCGGCGGCCGGAACCCGGCGTGGGAGCGGGTGGACCGGGCGCGGGACGCCGCCCTGGCCGCCGGCCTGGACGAGGTCGTCACCTACGCCTTCATCGACCCGGAACACGACGCGCTGGCCGGGGAGCTCCCCCTCTGCCCGGGCGAGCCGCTGCCGCTCGACAACCCGCTGTCGCGCAACCAGGGCACCATGCGGCGCTCGCTCCTGCCCGGGCTCGTGGCCGCGGCACGGGAGATGCTCAACCGCGGCGAGCGGGAGCTCTCCGTGTTCGAGCAGGGCCGGGCGTTCGCCATCCGGGACGGTAGGCCCGTGGAGGTGGAGCGGCTCGCCGTGGTCCTGACCGGACCGCGCGGGCCGTGGGACGCCCGGCGGGAGACGGACTTCCTCGACGTCAAGGGGATCGCCGAGGAGCTCGCGGCGAGACTCGGCCTGGCAGCGGAGCGGTGGGAGCGGGGCGGCGCACCGTGGCTCGACGAGGGCGAGGGCGCCGTGGCCCGCAACGGTTCCGGCCGGGCGCTGGCCGTGGCGGGGCGTCTGGCGTCCGATGTGGCGGACCGGTTCGACCTCAAGGTGCCGCTGTACGTGGCGGAGCTGGACATGGAGGCCATGGCGGAGCCGGAGGAGCCGCGGTTCGAGCCGCTGCCCCGGTTCCCGGCGGTGACCGCCGACCTGACCGTGGAGCACGACCGTTCGCTGGAGTACGCCGAGCTCGAGGCCGCCGTCCGGCGCCTCGCCACCGGGCCGGTGGAGCGGATCGGCCTCGTGGTCCGGTACGAGGGGAAGAACGTGGCGAAGGGCCGGGTCCGGACGACGCTCCGGCTCGTCTACAGGCACCCCGAACGGTCGCTGACCCGCGAGGAGGTCAACGCGATGCAGGAGACGCTCCGGGAGCGGCTGGCCGCCGGGCTCGGCGTCACGCTGGTGTAGGGAGGAGGCGGCGATGGCGATGCGGAAGGTTCTGGAGCAGCTCGAGGAGAGGCTGGAGACCCTGGTGGCACGCCACGGGGAGGCGCGGGAGCGGATCGGGGCGCTGGAGGCGCGGGTCGCCTCCCTCGAGGAGGAGCTCGAACAGGCCATGGCCGACCGCGCGGCGCTCGAGGAGGAGCTCGAGGCGGCCCGGAAGGGAGACGCCCGCGTGGCCGAGCTGGAGCAGGAGCTCGAGACGCTCCGCACCTCCACCGCGGAGCGCCTCGAGAAGGTCCTGAAGCGGATCGACGAGGCTCTCGACGAGAACGCCGGGGCCTGACTCCCCTCCCCGGCGACCAACGAGTCAACCGGAAGGGGACACTCCCCTGACGTCCTCCGTGGGAACACTCCCAATCGCGAAGGGCCTGCTGCTATGGAGGGCGCACCGGTCCGTCGCTTCGCTGGTCCCTGGGTTGCCGCAGGTCGTGGGGATCGGTATGAGGTTGCGCGAAGGGGGAAGCGAGGGTATACTCCGCCTTCGCGGCCGTTCGCCGCAAGGAGATGTGCGTATGAAGCCCGGAATCCATCCCGAGTACCACGAGGTCGAGGTCCGCTGCGCGTGCGGCAACACGTTCACGACGCGCTCCACCAAGAAGGAGCTCCGGCTGGAGATCTGCAGCGCCTGCCACCCGTTCTTCACGGGCAAGCAGAAGCTCGTGGACACCGCCGGTATGGTGGAGAAGTTCGAGCGCCGTTACGGGAAGAAGTTCGCGGCGAAGACCTCCGAGTAGACCGACGAACCGCCGCCTCCGGGCGGCAGGAAACCCCGCGCGGGGCGCGACCGGCGCGGGGTTTTCCATGGACGCATCATGCTGGAACGCCTCGAGGAGATCGCCGAACGGCACCGCCTGCTGCTCGAGCAGCAGGCTGATCCCGAGGTGGCCGTCGATCCCGTCCGCTCCCGCGAGATCGCGCAGAAGCTCGCCGAGCTCGAGCCGATCGTCACGGCGTACCGCGAGTATCGCCGGATCGCCGCCGAGCTCGAGGGGGCGCGCGAGATCGTGGCCGAGGCGGACGATCCGGAGATGCGGGCCCTCGCCGAGGAGGAGGCGTCCGAGCTGGCCGGCCGGCTGGAGAGTCTCGACAAGCGACTCCGGCTCCTACTGCTGCCGGAGGATCCCAACGACAAGCGGAACGTCATCCTGGAGATCCGGGCGGGCACGGGTGGGGAGGAGGCGGCCCTGTTCGCGGCCGAGCTGCTCAGGATGTACACCCGGTACGCCGAAAGCCGCGGCTGGAAACTCTCGGTCACCGAGCTCAACGAGACCGGGCTTGGCGGGATCAAGCAGGCAGTGGCCATGATCGAGGGGCGGAAGGTGTACTCCCGGCTCAAGTTCGAATCGGGCGTCCACCGTGTGCAGCGCGTCCCCGCCACCGAGTCCTCCGGCCGGATCCACACCTCGGCCGCCACCGTGGCGGTGCTCCCCGAGGCGGACGAGGTGGAGATCGAGATCGACGAGAAGGACCTCCGGATCGACCGGTTCTGCTCCTCCGGGCCCGGCGGGCAGAGCGTCAACACGACCTACTCCGCCGTCCGGATCACCCACCTGCCCACGGGGATCGTCGTCTCCTGCCAGGACGAGAAGTCCCAGATCCAGAACAAGGCCAAGGCGCTCCGTGTTCTGAAGGCGCGGCTTTATGAGATCGAGGAGGAGCGCAAGGCCCGGGAACGGGCGGAGAACCGCCGCAGCCAGATCGGCTCGGGTGACCGCTCGGAGAAGATCCGGACCTACAACTTCCCCCAGGGGCGCGTCACCGACCACCGGATCGGCCTGACCGTGCACCGTCTCCAGGAGATCCTGGACGGGAACCTCGACCTCGTCCTCAACCCCCTCATCACCCACGTCCAGGCCGAACGGCTTCGGACGGAGCTCGCCTGATCTCCTCCCTCTAGAGGCCAGTCCCATTCTCTCCTCCGGGGATGGTCCCGTTCCCGTCTGGCAGGGAGTCGTCTCCGATTGGAGAGCCCGGAACGCCGTCGGCTTTCTCGTTGGTCTGGAGCTGGAGGGAACGGGTGGGATCAGATTCCGAGGCTCCGGCGCAGGCCGCGGTACCAGCGTTCGGAGTAGACGTAGCTGACCATCAGGCCACAGGACTCCGCCAGACCGCGTGGGGTCCTGTTGGCGGCAAAATGGATTGTCCGGCGTGTGACCGTTGCTCCGTTTCCGAGATGGAAACCGGCTACGGGGTTGAGAGGCCGCCCGTGAGGATCGTGCTCGCGTGTCAAGTAGTGATGAGCGATCTCGACGAGCGGTCTCCGGAGCAATCCGGGGAGAATGGCGTCATCGATCCAATCCGGACGCTCGAAGATCTCGAGAAGTGCCTCGACGATGGTCTGTGGACGGTGGCCGAGAAACCGTGCGGCAGTGTCCAACAGGCGAGGCGACCTCTTGCCCGTGAACAACGCCTCCACGTCCTGCTGGCCGAGATTGAAATCCGTATCTCCCTTGAGGATCGGCCGTAGGTACCGTGGCCAGAACCCCGGAATGGGGCTGAGGGTGACGAACGCCCCGAGCTCCTTGTGCTCCTCCCGAAGTGCTTCGGTAACCCTGAACACGAGGACCTTGCCAAGCCCGAGGCCGGCGAGGCCGTTCTGGGTGTTGTTGATCGAGTAGAACACCGCAGTATCCGGTGACCGGCCCGCCCTGTCATCGTCACCCTCGATAATCTCGTGGATGCTCCTTGGAATCCCAGCAGTCAAAGCTACCTCGATGAAGACGACCGGAACGTCCGGCATGGCGCAGTGGAACAGGCCGAAGCACCGTCGATCCTTTCCGAGCCTCTGTCCCATCTCCTCGAGGGAGACCATTGGATGAACGAGCTCGCGTTCCTTGAGGTATCGGATTAAACGGTACGGGGACTCCGGCGTGATCTCCCGCAGCACGAGAAACCCGTGCCGGAACCACTCGTTGAGGAGTGACGCAATGGCACGTTCCAGCGGTGCGGTTCCCGTCTCGCCCCCGCGCTGCCCTGCCAGGAGATCCGCCCGAAGTCCCATCAGGAGGGGCAAGCCTCCCGGAAGATCGGCGATCCGCTCGAACAATCCGGTCAAAGGCGAACGAAGGAAGGGACCGAGGTCGCCCAGGACCGCGGACGTCTTCTCGCCTCTCTCAAGACGATCCACCGCATTGCGGAGTGTCCCCAGGAGGTTCTCCCGTGGAACCGAGAACGCGTCGAGCAGACGTCTGTGGAAGGCCGCCTGGCCCTGGCGCGGGAGCGAGCGGTACAGGTCCCGGGCCGCATCCAGCGCCTCGGAGGCACGACGAGGTTCCCTGGCCACGATGTGCGCCAGCGAGATCAGTTTCCGAAGCTTCCGTTCCATGCCGCGTTCGCTTTCCGCCATGATCCTTCTCCCGCAACGTCGTCAAGTCTCCTCGTCAAAAAGGAGTTCCGCCTTGATCTCGTCCTCCTCCTCGAGGTTGCCGCCGAGGGAAGCGGCTAGGACGCCGATGGTGGCCATGAACGCTGCGTAGGCAGCCACCCGCAGGTGGTCCGGATCGGTGTGGGCCCAGCCGGAGAACACGCCTCGTGGAAGGACCGAGGCCATTCCCCAGGAGACGAGGAACAGGACGATCCACAGGGACGCCAGGCCGAGCAGAAGTGTGCCGAACAGGACGATCCGCGTGCGGGCGAGCTGTTCCCGCCATCCGTGCTCCCGGCCCACCTGACCGAGGTTCTGGCCACGGAAGACGAACACGGTGGCCAGCAGGACAGCGGCGGCGGGCCCGACCGTCAGCCAGCGGAGGTCGAGGCTCGTTCCGACCTCCCACGGCTCGGAGGCCAGGAGGAGGTAGACGAGGGAGATCGCTGCCGCGGCTGTCAGACGGCCCAGTGCGAACGGCATCCTCCACGGGCGGTACCCCAGCACGTCCCGCACGATCCCCCTCGGATCGGCCCAGAACGCCCGCCAGTAGAAGGCCACCCGCCCCCAGCGTCGGCCCTGCTCCTCGAGTCTGGGATCCGTGCTCTCCTCGAGCTGTCTGCGGATCGCCTCGAGCTGTTCCGGGGGAAACGGTTCGACGCGCATCTCCTCCGGCTCCTCGAACGGCCGCATGGGTCCCTCCGCGGTGTGCTCCAGACCGAACAGGTGGCCGAGCAAGTGGAGCACCAGCGCGGCCAGACGTTCGGCGAGCGCCTCGCCGGAGCCCAGCCGGGCGGTGGAGGCCACGGCCGTCTCCAGAGCCGAGGATGGCACGCCCACCACCGCGATCCGCCGGCGGGGCCTGAGCTCGTTCGGGACGAGCACTACTGCGTAGTCCCAGTGGCGGTGCAGCTTTTCCTCGGCGCCCAGCTCCAGCAGCGGCAGCGGATCGAGGGCGCCGCGGGGCGGGTTGACCCGCCGTTCCACCCACGGCATCTCCCAGTCGTACGCCGGAAACTGGTGTGAGAGCGCCTCGAGGACCCGTTGCCTGGCCGTGGTGTACGCCGACAGGAGCTCGCTGTCCCTGAGATCCGCGCCGAGCACCCAGCCCGCGACAAGCCGGGCCCTGTGGCCGTTTCGGTAGGGTTCGTCCATGATCGGAGGGTACCACGGGACCGGTGGTAGCCTTGGACCGTGGACCGGCCGACCGTCGCCGCGCTTCTCACCGAAGGAGCAGCCGAGCTCCCGCGGCGGGAAGGAATCCCAGATCCCCGCCGGGAGGCGGTGTGGCTTCTGGCGCGGGCGTGGGGCCGGAGCGAGGTCACCGTCCGGACGGACGCCGCTGCCGTTCCGCCCGACGTGGTGGTGGGACGGTACCGCGAGTGGCTGCGGCGGCGTGCGGCCGGGGAGCCGGCCCACCACCTGACAGGAAGCTGCCCGTTCTGGGGGAGGGAGTTCCAGGTCTGCCCGGATGTCCTGGTCCCCCGGCCGGAGACCGAGCTGATCGTCGAGGCCGCCCTGGCGCTCGAGCCGGGCCGCGTCCGGAGAGTGCTCGACGTGGGTACGGGGTCGGGCTGCCTCGCGGTCACCCTGGTGTGCGAGCGTCCGGGCTGGCGTGTGACGGCGACGGATCTCTCACCACGCGCGCTCCGTGTGGCCGCGGCCAACGCCCGCCGGCACGGTGTACGGGTCGGCTTCGTCCGGTGCGACCTGGCATCGGCGCTTACCGGCCCGTTCGACCTCGTGGTGGCGAACCTTCCGTACGTGCCCTCGGCGTCGCTGCCCGACCTGCCCCTGGAGGTACGGCACGATCCAGTCTCGGCGCTTGATGGCGGTCCGAACGGCCTGGATCTCGTGTCACGGCTCGTGAAGGATCTGCCGCGGCTGCTGGCACCGGCAGGTCAGGCCCTCCTCGAGGTTGGTGCAGGACAGGCGGAAAGGGTTCGGGTGGTGGCAGGGGAGGTCCTGGCGTGGGAGAAGCCGGTGAATGACCTCGGCGGCGTCCACCGCGTCGTGCGGTTGCATCGCCAGTGAAAGGGAGTGTCCCCGCAGCGGAGCCATCCGCCATCCAGCGATCGAGCGCCCCACGAGGACCGGTGTGGGGCGGGGCGTCAGCCCTCGGGGGGGCGGTGCTCCAGCTCCCAGAGGAAGCAGTACTTGAACAGGACGTAGACGTACTTGCTGGCGGCGGCGATCAGGCCGGGCATCCCGTCGAGGAACCCGCCGCGGAGGACGTACGACTTGAACACCCCCGCCAGAGGGCTGAACAGGATCTTCCCGACGCCGGAGCGCCGGCCCTGCTCGTGGTACGAGCGGGCCGCGATCCGGGCGTACCCGACGAGCCGCCGGAAGTGGTCGTCCAGGTCGCGGTACGAGTGGTGCTCGAGGAAGCCGCCGTGGAGGCGGGCGGTCCTGCCGTCGATGCGGAGGCTGTCGTGGGGGTCGTACCCGCCCCAGACCGGGTTCGCGTCCCGCCGGAGGAGCCGGAGCTTCCAGTCCGGTTGCCACATGTGCCGGAGCGTCCGCCCAAGGTAGACGGTGCGCCGGTTGACGAGGTAGCCGTCCGCCGCGGGCTCGCGCACGGCGGCGACGATGGCGTCCCGGAGGCCCGGCGAGACGACCTCGTCGCAGTCCAGCGCCAGAATCCACGGCTGGGAGCACTTGGCGAGCGCCGAGTTCTTCTGGGCGATGTGGCCCTTCCAGTCCTCCTCGAAGACGCGGGCCCCGAGCTCGGCCGCGATCTCGCGGGTCCGGTCCGTGGAGTGGGAGTCCACCACGACGATCTCCGAGGCGATCTCCCGCACGGCCTCCAGCGTGCGCCGGATGTTCTGCTCCTCGTCGAAGGAGATCATGGCCACGGAGAGGGGCAACCGCATCGGAGAGGATCCTTTCACCAGCCGGCCGGGGTGGCGGGAAGGGGCTCGCCACCGCCGCCCCAGTGTACCAGCCCGGCTGGCGGCCCGGTGCCGTCCGGCCTGCCCGCGATGCGGTAGGATTGCGCCGAGTCGCCCCTGCGAGGAGGAGCATGACGGGTTTCCCAAGACGGTGCGCCACCCTGCTGACCGGTCTCGCCCTGGCCGCGGGCGCCGTGGCGGCATCGCCCGTGGACCTGCTCGAGACGGACTCCCAGGTCTTCATCCGGCCGAACGGCTCGGCCGACGTCGTCTACACACTGACCTTCCGGGAGAACGAGGGGCGCACGGCGATCCGGAAGATCGGCCAGTTCTCCGAGCCGGTCCACTTCAACCGGGCCTCCCTCACGGGCGACGGGGTCGAGGGGCCGGTGCGGATGGAACCGCTGGGCGACGGGTACTACCGGGCCGTGCTGCCCGGCGCCACGCGGGCCGGGGGCACCTACCGGATCGAGCTCCACTACCGGTCGAACCACCGGTACGCCGATCCCACGACGGACGGCGACGGCACCGCCCTGCTGGCGGTGTGGTTCAACCCCGTGCGGTGGGGCCTGCCCGTGGAGCGCTCGGTCATCAAGCTTGTGCTGCCGCTCGAGCTGCCCCCGGAGGTCGAGACCCACGAGGACATCACCCCCGCCGTGGTGAACGGCCTGGGGGTGCGGGTGGACCGCGGCTCCCTGGACGCGCAGGACCACTGGGCGTTCGTCCGGTCCGTCGTGGACGGCGTCGCCCGGCTGACGCTTTATGCCGAGCGGCGGAACCTGCCGCCCGAGGCGGTCCACTCGGTACGGATCTACATCCCCGCCGCGGCGCTGCCCGGGGTGGCGTCGGGCCCCGACGTGGAGGCCTCGGGCGCGGCGGAGGGTGAGCGGCTGACGGCCACGGGGACGCTTCGCCTCCTCGGGCAGCGCCACGTCCTGGCCACCCTGGCCGAGCTCCCCGAGGCGGCCGGGGGAGGGAAGGGGGCCGTGATCTGGAGCGCGCTCCGGTTCGAGGAGACGGGCTCCCGCAACTTCCTCGACTTCCCGCCGGTCCGGGCCTCCCTGCCCACCGTGGGGCGCTCCATGAAGGTCGTGGTGGACGGGGAGGAATCGGGCACCTTCGACCCGGACGCCGGGCGGGTCGTCCTGGACGAGCCCACGAAGGCCGGTGCCCGGGTCCGGGTGGAGACCGTCCTCACCTGCCGTCCTCCGGGCGCCACCGGCGTCCTGGTCCGGGACGGGGAGGCGTGGTACGAGGCGGGGTTCGCGGCGTTCGCCGACACCACGGTGGAGGGGCTGGACACGGCGCCGGTCCGGCTCGAGGTCTGGACAGGGCTTCCCCCGGGGCCGGACGGGGAGCCGGCCGTACGCGTCCAGTACCCGGCGGACGCCGGCTGGCGCGTGGGGAAAGGCGAGGTGTCCGACGCGCGGGGCGTCCCGCCGGGGGTGCTTCTGGTCTCGCAACCGGCGCCCGGCCCCGTCCGGCTCTCGGTGCTCGCGCCTGCGGACCCCCTCGGGCTCCCCGTGGGGCCCGTCGGCAGCCTCCGGCTCCTGGGCCACCACCTCCTCCACGGCGGGCCGACGCGGGCCGACGCCGTGCGGCTGGCCACGTTCCTGACCACCCTGGGGTTCCTGGCGCTCTTCACCCTGATCGCCAACCTCCCGCTGCTCGGCATGGAGGTCCTGCTGTTCGGGATCGTGCTGGGGATCGTGGACTCCCTCGCCGGCACCCGCCTGTTCCGGAAGGTGTTCGGCGGGGAGGGCGGCTGGAAGCTGATCCACCCGGCCCGCGGGCTGATCCTGGGCTGGAACGCCGTGCTCGCGCCGTTCCGGCTCCTCGGGGTGATCGTGGCGGGGATCGTCAGGCCGCTGCTCCGGCTCCACCCGTACTTCGCCGTGCGGCTGGCGCCGCCCCCGCCGGAGTACGAGGCGCCGGAGATCACGGTGGCCACCTTCGCCCGCCCCGGGAACGTCCCGGACCTCGACCCGCCCGAGGCGGCGGTGCTGGCGGGGCGGCCGATCAAGGCGGTCAACCTCGTGGTGCTCGACCTCGTGCGGCGCGGCGCGGTGCGGATCCTCTCCCGGAACCCGCTCCAGCTCGAGGTGGTCGACGCTTCTCTGGCGTCCGGACCGGTCCAGGAGGCGCTCCTCGGCGCGCTGGACGCCAACGGCCTGCTGCCGGCCGAAGGGGTCCGGGCCGTCCTCGGGGCGATCAGCGAGGCGATGCAACCCAAGCTGTGGCGCGCCGACCTGCCGGCCACCGAGAAGGCGATCGAACGGAAGGCCGAGGCAGCGTGGGAGACGTTCCGCTCGGCGCCGGCCGGGAGGCGGCGGGAGCTGTTCGACACGATGTACGGGGATCTCTACCTCCACGACCGGTTCTTCGAGAACCTCCGGGCCACCATGGGCGACGCCCCGGTCCCGGACGACTCCTCCTCCCCGCTGGCGGCGCTGGCGTCGAGCCGGGCCGTCAGGACGCTCGAGGGTGGTGTCGCCTCGGTCCAGGAGATGGCGGAGGGGATCGTCTCGGGGATCGAGAACGTGGCCGCCGCCACCGTGGACCGGGTGGAGCGGTTCTTCGCCTTCGACGGGGAGAGCCTGGCGGCGGCCGCCGTGGCCGCCTCGCCCGTGGAGTCCGCCGCCTACGCCGTGGGGTACGACGCCTGCCACTCGGCGTGCCATTCGGCGTGCCACTCGGCGTGCCATTCGGCCTGCCACTCGGCGTGCCACTCGGCGTGCGCCTGCCATTCGGCGTGCCACTCGGCGTGCGTCTCGTCGTGCGCGGGGAGCTTCTGATGGACACGGCTGCGATGGACGCCTTCGTCGCCTCCACACGGGCCGCCGTGTTCGTGCGGCGGGCGGACCGGGTCCTGATGGTCCGCCCCGACAAGGCCATGACCCTCAACCGGTCGGCGGCGGCGATCCTCGGGGCGCTCTACGACCGGGAGGCGCCGCCGGCCCGGGAGGCGCTCGAGCGGCTGGCGCCCGAGCTCGGCGTTTCCGTGGAGCGGCTCCTCGAGGACGCCGGGACGCTGCTCGAGGCGCTGGGGGCCGTGCTCGAGGACGACTTCTCGCCGCGGGAGGGGCTGCGGTTCGCGCCGTTCGACCGCTCCGCCGTGCGGTACCCGACCCTCTCCGAGATCGCCCTGACGTACGGCTGCCAGAACCGGTGCACCTTCTGCTACGCCTCGAGCCCCCACCGGGGCCGCCGGGAACGCCCCATGACCACGGAGCAGGTGGTCACGGTGATGGAGAAGATCTTCCACCAGGCCCACGTGCCGTCCCTCTCCTTCACCGGGGGCGAGGCGACGCTGCGGCGGGACCTGCCCGAGCTGATCCGCCGCGCCAAGGACATCGGGTTCCGGGTCAACCTGATCACCAACGGGATCCGGCTGGCCGACCCCGTCTACGCCCGGACCCTGGCGGAGGCGGGGCTGGACTCGGTCCAGGTCTCGCTGGAGGGTCCCGACGCGGCGGTCCACGACGCCATCGTCGGCCGGCCCGGCGCCTTCGACGCCACCACCGCGGGGGTCCGCAACGTCCGGGCGCTCGGGCTGCACGTCCACACCAACACGACCCTGTGCCGCGGCAACATCGCCGCGGCCGACGCGCTGATCCGGTTCGTCCGCAGGGAGCTCGGGCTGGGGACGCTTTCCATGAACATGGTGATCCGCACGGGCGAGGCGCTGGCCTCCGGGACGACGGAGGTGACGTACACCGAGGTGGCCGGCCGCCTCCCGGCGCTGCTCGGGACCGCCCGCGCCGAGCGGGTCCGGCTCGTCTGGTACTCGCCGATCCCGTACTGCCTGTTCAACCCCGTGGAGCACGGGCTCGGCGCCAAGTCGTGCGCCTGCGTGGACGGGATCCTCTCGGTGGACCCCGCCGGGCGGGTGCTGCCGTGCTCCTCGTTCGGGGAGGGGATCGGCTCCCTGCTCGAGGAGGACTACGCCACCATCCGCTCGGGTCCGGCGGCACGGTACTGGGAGCGGAAGGCGTTCGTCCCGCCGGTCTGCCGGGACTGCCCCGACGTGGACGTCTGCGGCGGGGCGTGCCCGCTGTACTGGGACGCGGCGGGCAGCTTCGCCGAGCTGCCGCGGCCGGGCTCCGGGGGGCGGTGGATGCGGGCGTGGTGGGAGTGGCGGCGCCGCAGGGGCGGCAGCTTCGGGGTGCGCCCGGAGCGCGCTTCCACCGGGACGGAGGGCTGAGATGGGCCGGCTCGAGGACGTCCGGGAGTACCTTGCAGGCCGCCTCGACGTGGTCCGGGAGGCCGAGACGCGGCTCGGGGCGCTCCTGGCGAAGTACGAGACGTTCTTCCAGGAGGTCTCGAGGGCCCGGGAGCACGAGCTCGACCAGCTCGTGGAGGCCACCCTGGCCGACCCGGCCTCCCTGCCCGGCTGGTACCGCGAGGCCGTGGATCGGGTCCGGCCGGAGGTGGAGGCCGAGCTGGCGGCGCGCCGCCGGGAGCTCGGGCAGCGGCGGGACGCGCTCCTGGAGGAGGCCGAGGCGCTCCGGGAGGCGTCGGCGCGCGGCGAGGCGGCGCTGGCCGAGGCCGGCCGCGAGCGGGACGCCCGGGAGTCGGAGCTCGAGGACGCGCTCCGGAGGCTCGAAGGCGAGATCGCCGGTCTGGACGCGCGGATCCGGTCGCTCTCGCGGGGGCTCGGGTTCCTGACCAACTGGGCCCGGATGCGCCCCCTCGCGCGGCGCCGGAGGAAGGCCGACGCCGAGCGGCGGGAGCTGGCGGCGAAGCTCGAGGCGCTCAGGACCGCCTGGGCCGCCGAGCTCTCCAGAGCCCGGGAGGCCGAGGAGCGGCGGAGGACGGAGTGGGTCGCGAAGGAGACCGACGCCGCGGCGGTGGCGGCGCGGCTCGAGGCGCTCGAGCTCGAGGCGCCGCGGATCGTCGCCCGCACCGTGGTGGAGCGGGTGCTCGGCGGGCGGGAGGGGCGGCTCCCGGAGGGCGGTTCCGAACGGCCCTGCCCCCGGTGCGGGATGCCCAACCCGGAGGCCGCCTCGTTCTGCCGCACCTGCGCCCTGCGCCTCGCGCCGGACCGGGAGGACTTCGCGGGCAGTGTCGAGGAGATCGCGGAGCTCGAGGTCCACCACGGGCGGTTCGCCGAGGGGATGAAGGCGGCGCAGGAGGCACTGGCCCTCGTGCGCGGGATCCGTGCGGGGCTGGAGGCGCTGGTCAAGAGCGTGGACGGGATGATCGAGGCCCGGGACGGACACGGCCTCGGCGAGCTCGACCTCGAGGTCCCCGCCTCCAGCGTGGCGTACGGCGCGCTGTTCGACGAGATCGCCGCCGTGGCGGGAGAGGGTTCGAGGCTCCACCCCCGGGAGTTCGCCCGGCGGATCCGTGAGGTGACCGAGGGGCGGACCTCGAAGGAGGAGCTGGCCGCCTACTTCGAGGCGATCGGGAACGAGCTCTCCCGGGCGGCCGGGGAACGGTGGGACTGAGCGTGCCGGGGAGGGAACGGTGATGCGACGGGGTGCGGGAACGGCGCTGGTGGCCGTGGGGATCGTGATCGTGGCGTTCGGCCTGCTCTTCCTGGTCGGCTCGGCGGGCATGGCCCGGCGGCTCGCCACGGCCGCCGTGCTGCTCGTCGGCGGCGCCGTGGCGGCCGGGCTCGGGCTGCGGGGGATCCGCCGCTCCGACGCCGTGCGCCCGGAGCTCCTCGAGGCCGCCATCCTGGAGCTGGCCCGCCGGGAGGACGGCGAGATCTCCCGGGAGGAGATCGAGGCGGCGCTGGGCTGGCGGGCGGAGTACGCCTGGCCCGTGCTCGACCGGATGGCGCTGGAGGGCCGGTGCCTCCGGGAGGCGCGGGGCGGGACGTTCCACTACCGGTTCCCCGACCTCCAGCCCCGGCTGTTCCTGCTCGTCTGTGACTACTGCGGGGCGGAGTACCCGATCCGTTCCGGGATCACCACCTGCCCGAAGTGCGGCGGGCCGGTCACCCGCCGGGTGGTGGCACGCTCCATGGCGGGGAAGGACCTGTTCGGCATGGAGGACGAGGAGACGGGGCCCGAGGCGTAGGCGCACCCCGCGCGAACGGCGGAGCGTGGGGTGAACCGGCGGCCGGCCCCTGCGCTTCGCGCGGGCGACGCGCCTCGCCCGCTCGCTCCGGTGGGAGCGAGCTCCCCCCGGTTCGCCCGTGCGACGCGCTGGCGCCGCCTGCGGCGTCGCTGCCGGCCGCCTGGGCTTCGTTGGAGGGCTTCGGGTCATCGACTCTTGTATGAACGGGGCCGCGAGTCTCGCGCCCCGGGACCGCCCCCGCCGCGGTCGCTTCGTCGTCACGACCCCCAGGTCAGTTTCTCCTCGCGCCCTTGCGGGAACGGCCCCAGGGCACGATCCGCGCGGCCCCTCCTCGGCACGGCGAGCGGCGGTCGCAGGCCGGGCGCCGCATGCGCGGCTCCCCCGGGTCGCTGCGCTCCCCGGGGCCGTGGGGGCGTGTGCGCCCCGGCTCCTGCGGCTCGGGCTGCACCCCGGGACGGCTCGCCGGATACGCCGTACTCGGCGACTTACCCTTCCCCC
>Ga0256835_1000310_pt1 | contig 38396 bp, 36 predicted proteins | sample PIR30metaG_FD_185972 | JGI IMG/M metagenome (GOLD analysis project Ga0256835, IMG submission 185972) | Hydrothermal vent microbial communities from East Pacific Rise, Pacific Ocean - PIR-30 | ecosystem: Environmental > Aquatic > Marine > Hydrothermal vents | place: Pacific Ocean: East Pacific...
AATCAGCGTTTTCCCCCGCAGAAACTGGAAATGCAGGGAAAAATTGATGCCCGCCAGCAGCATGAAGACCAGGATGACCATGTCGAAGTACAGGCTGTTGTAGTGAGCCACCGAGGTATTTCTGGTCGAGAAGCCGCCCGTGGGCATGGTGGTGAAGGTGTGGCACAGGGCATCGAAGAACGTCATGCCGCCGATCATCAGGAAAAAAATCTCCGCCAGGGATATCAGGGCATACACTTTCCACAAGATCATGGCCGTGTCGCGCACCCGCGGTTTGAGCTTGTCCGGGACCGGGCTGGGCACCTCGGCCTTGTAGAGCTGCATGCCGCCCACGCCCAGAAACGGCAGGATGGCCACCGACAGCACGATGATGCCCATGCCGCCGAGCCACTGGATGAAGCTGCGCCAGAACAGCAGTGACTTGGACATGGCCTCAATGTCGGTCAGGATGGAGGCTCCGGTGGTGGTGAAGCCCGAAACGGACTCGAAAAAGGCGTCCACGAACAGGGGAATCTCGCCGTCCAAATAGAAAGGCAGGGCGCCGAAGATCCCCACCAGCGTCCAGCCCAGGGTGACGATGGCCATGCCTTCGCGCTGGCTGATGGCGCGTTTTTCGGCGTCGCGGAACACTAAAATCAACATGCCGCCGGTAAGTACCGTGAGACCCAGCGACTGCAGCAGGGCGCTGATGCAGGCTTCCTGATAATAAAGCGCGAAAACCAGGGGAACGCACATAGTCAGACCGAAAAAGAGCAATAGCCTGCCCAGAATGCCAAGGATGGTGTTCCAGCGCATTAATGAAACTCCAGCTTGATGGACAGGATTTTTTCGATCTTGGGGACCGTTTCCCGGGTGGCGAAAACGATGATCTGGTCTTCGGCCTCGATGGTGCTCTCACCGGAGGGGATCAGCACCTGTTCGCCGCGTTTGATGCCCACGACCAGGGCGCCCCGGGGAAAGGAAATCTTCTTGAGCGGCCTGCCCGCGATGCGGGAACTGGCGGGCACCACGGCTTCCAGAACTTCGGCCTTTTCGCTTCGGATGGAGATGGCCGATAGCACCTTGCCGCGCCGGATGTGCTGTAGGATGGTGTTGACCGCCGACTGCCGGGGGCTGACCACCTGTTCGATGCCGATACTCATCATCAGTGGAAAATAGCTGGGCCGGCTGACCTTGGTGATGGTCTTGGTAACCCCCATCTCGCGGGCCAGCAGGGACACCAGGATGTTGGTTTCGTCGTCGTTGGTCAGGGTGATGACCGCGTCCATCTCCTCGATGTTCTCTTCGTTGAGCAGCCCCTGGTCGGCTCCATCGCCGTTGAGGATTACGGCCCGGTCCAGCAAGTCGGCCAGATCCTCGCAGCGCTCGGGGTTTTTCTCCAGAATCTTGGTGTAGATGTCCTTTTCCTCTAGCAGCCGGGCCAGCCGGAGGCCTAGCCGGCCGCCGCCCACGATCATCACGCGCCGGATATCTTCGGCCTGCTTGTCGAATTCCTTGAGGGCGTCGCCGAGGTTGTCCTCCTTGCTCACAAAGTAGACCAGGTCACCGGCCTCCAGACGGGTCTTGCCGCTGGGAATGATCAGTTCATCCTTGCGCACGATGGCCGCCACCAGGGGCACCGGCTTGCCGGTGGAACTGGAGAAGTCCACCAGGCGCGAACCGGCCAGGCGGGCATTTTGGTCCAGGCGGACGCCCACCAGTTTGATGCGACCGCCGGCAAATTCGGCCACGTCGATGGCGTCGGGCACACTCATGAGACGGTCGATGGTCTTGACGACTTCGATATCCGGGTTGATGATGGTGTCGATGTAGGGCGGTTTTTCGCGCAGTTCGCCGTGGTAGTGGTCGAAATCGGCGTTGCGGATGCGCGCCAGTTTCTTGATGGTAGGTGCGATGAACGAAGCCGCCAGGCAGGCCACCAAGTTGACCTCGTCGCTGTTGGTGACGGCCATGAGCATGTCGGCATCCCGAATGCCGGCCTCTTCCAAGACCTGGGGGCTGGCACCCGAACCGGCCAACACCTGCACGTCGATGGTGTCGGAAACGTTGCGCAGGGCTTTGGCGTCGATGTCGATGACCACCACTTCCATGTTTTCATAGGAAAAGCGGCTGGCCACGTTGTATCCCACCTCGCCAGCGCCGATGATGACGACTTTCACGGTGCGTCTCCTATCAAGGGCTCCAGGCCCATCGGTCTGTGATGAAAAGTCGGGGAGAGACTACTACAGCCGGCAAAGGGTGTCAATTCGGTCCCGGGCAGCCGGAACCGGGGCCGGCCTTGTTTTTTGCCGTACCGTGCCTATGGTTTATGGAAAAAACGTCCCTGATAGGGTTGCCCGCAAAGAGAGGTCCCATGACCGTTATATCACTACCGAAACCTGTCTGCCCCGTACGCCGGCAGCAGCGTCCCATAAGCCGGCGTCGTTTTCTGCTGAAGGTGGCTGCCGGCTTGGCGCTGCCCTTTTTCGGGCGCTCCCCGGCTCTGGGGGCCGGCCGGGCGGCCCTGCCGGCCGTCGATCGGGCCGCGCCGTCGGTCACCGAGACCGCCACCTTCGCCATGGGCTGATTCTGGGGATCCGAATCCCGGTTCGGGATCATCGAAGGCGTTGTTCGTACCCGCGTAGGGTACACCGGCGGCAAGCGGAAGGACCCCACCTACCATCACCTGGGCGACCACACCGAGAGCGTGCAGTTGGACTTCGACCCGTCGCGGGTCTCCTACGGCCGGTTGCTGGATGTTTTCTGGCGCAGCCACAACCCCTTCGCCCGCGTGCGGTCGCGCCAGTACATGGCGGCGGTATTCTGCCACGGCCCGGACCAACTGGCCCAGGCGCGGGCTTCACGGAGGCGGCAGGGCGCCGCCAGCGGGCGAAAGGTGACCACCGCCGTCCTGCCTGCCGCTGCGTTTTACCTGGCCGAGGACTATCACCAGAAATACCACCTCCGGCAGCACGCTTTCGCGTTGCGCGAGTTCCAGCGCATGTACCCGCGGACGCGTGACCTGATTGACTCCACGGCCGCCACGCGCGTCAACGCGTACCTGGGCGGAGAGGGGGATCTGGAAAGGCTGAAACGGGAGATCGGCGGCTTCGGGCTCTCGTCCTCGGCGGCCGCCACACTGCTCGATATCGTCGTGCGCAGGAGCTGAATGCCGGCGGCTATTTGGCCCGCGCAGTGGATGGGCGGCGGGGGGACATGAGCGGCCGCCACGCGGCGGAGACGGCAACGGCCAACACGACCTTGAGGGCGTCGGCCGCTAGGAAAGGCCGAACGCCTACGGACAGGGCCGCTCGCCACGGCAGGCGCGAGATCAGCTTGAGCCACACCACCCCCGGCACATAGATCACGGCGCAGCCGCACACCGCCGCCAGCACGTCCCATGTCCGCCGATGCCGCCCCCGCTCACTGATCAGTCCCGTAACCACCACCGCCGGGAGAAATCCCAGCAAGTATCCGCCCGAGGCTCCCAGCAGGCAGTAAAAACCGGCCGCACCGCCGGGCAGCACCGGCAGGCCCAGCAACCCGGCCAACAGGTAGATCCCCACGCTGGCCAGACCCCACCCGGGGCCCAGCACAAGCCCGGCCAGAATAACGAATCCGTTTTCCAGGGCTACCGGGATGCCGGACAGGGGGAAGGGGATGCGGGCGGCAGCAGCGGCCAGGATGGCCAGCAGCAGGGCCGCCAAGGCCTTGCGCAGGGTGCCGGGTGCAGGCGCGGAGGTTTTCATGGCGGTGTGCGGGGCTGCCGGACCGTCAGGGCGGCCCGCCGGCTTGGTGAAAGCAGTCGCCGTGGGTGACGGCCACGGTGGCGCCGTCATCGCGCTGCACCACCAGTGCGCCGGTGGGATCCATATCCACGGCCCGGCCGCGCACCACGCCGGTGCGGGTGACGATCTCGACGCGGCGGTGAAGGGTGGCGCTGCAGGTCTTCCAGCGGGAGATGACCCCCTCACCGGCGGCCTCAGCAAAGCCGGCCTGGAGGCGATCCAGGAAGGCGGCCAGCAGCGCCCGGCGGTTCACCCTGCGGCCCAGCAGCGCCCTGAGGCTGAGTGCGCGGGGTTCCAGTTTAGACGGGTCGTTGTTGACGTTGACCCCCAGCCCGATGTTGATGAACTTCAGCCGATCTGCGTCGGTTTCCATCTCAGCCAGCATGCCGGCCAGTTTGCGGTTGTCCACCAGGATGTCGTTGGGCCACTTGACCGCCGCTGCGATCCCCAGTTTTTCCGCCAGGGTCTCCACCAGCACCAGGCAGGTGTACAGATTGACGCGTGCCGCCAGTGTCGGCGTGATTTCCGGCCGCAGCACGACCGTGAAGTACAGGCCGCCCGGGTCGGAGCGCCAGCGGCGGTCGAGCCGTCCGCGGCCGCGGGTCTGTTGTTCGGCAATTACCACCGAAAAGGGCGGGCAGCCTTCACGGGCCAGCCTGCGGGCCGTGGTCATGGTGGAGTCCAGTTCGGCGTAGTGATGGATCAGCGCTTCGCGGGGGCCGAACTCCCACGGGAAGGGCGTGTCGGGCGAAGCCTGCAGCCGGTAGCCGCCGGCGTCGGTCGAAATGTGGTAGCCTAGCGCCCGGAGTTCCCGAATGTGGGCCGCGACCTCGGTGGTGGAAAGGCCCGTTCGCCGGCCGATGGCTTCCCCGCAGAGGCCGGGCGTGCTTCTGAGCTGCTGGAGAATGGCTGCTTTGGGTGAGTCGACCATGTCATTGATCCCTGGAAAAAGCAGCCGAGATTAGGCACAGGCCGGTGCCGGCGTCAATGGTTTTCAACGAGCCGGAAGAGCGGGCGGCACGGCGGTGCACAGGGAATCGGGGGGATGCGTATGCCGCAGGCGCACGGCAGCGGGGCGGTAACCGGGATGGTGTCCCTCTCTGCTGCCGTGGGCCAGCGCCTGCGGTGAAACCTGCGGCATGGAAACCGCCGGTGGAAGGGTGTCAGGCCAGGTCCAGGGCGTAGTTGCGGATCAGAAATTTCAGCCGTTCCCGCTGGTAGGGAAGCAGTTGCCTGAACCGGAGCCGGCAGTCCATCAGCAGCAGCGAGCGCTGGCCGACCGGGGCGTTGATGCGGATGCTGACCGGCACCGGATCGCCGGCGCTTGTGACGGGCAGATTTTCAAGGCGGAAACAGTGATTGAGGTCCGCGGTCAACAGGTCGATCGAGAAGTCGCCGGTGGGCGGATTCTCGCTGCGGGCGCAGCGGTAGGTGAGGCCGCCCATGCTGATGTTGCGGATGGTGGCTGTTTTGACCACCGAGGGACGCGTCAGCAGGAAAACCGCGTTCTGCAGCCTGTAGCGTTCATCTTTCCGGCGTTCGGTGAAGAGAGCGAAATCTGGCATAGCGATGTCGTTTTGCGGTAGAGCCGTGATCAGTTGGTTTTCCATTATGAACTCCTTGCTGGTTCGGGGCCGCGGGGCAGGCTCGGCGGTATGCCCCGGAAACCGGCACCGGCGGAAGTCTTCGCCGGGGAGGAGAGCGCCGGTTTCCGGGGGCCGGCCGCCGGTAGGTTGCCGGGCGGCAGCGCGGCGGACGGTCAGCTCGTGTCCACGAGACACGGCCTAGCCTGCGATCGGCCGTCATCTCAGGGCCAGGCGGGGATGAATCACCCGGTAGAATTGGCGGTCCAGGTAGTATTCTACCTTGTAGGGCTTGCGGGCCACGCGGTCCCGGACCATCCGGTCGACCAGCGGTTCGCGGTACTGCCTGAAGAACACTTTTTTCATGGCCGCCCGCAGGGCTTCGCGCTGCAGGACCGCGCTGCCGGAGTCGATGTAACGGGCCTTGTTGTCGAGTTTTCGGATGCAGGTGTCGATGCAATGCCGGTAATAGGCCCGCAGCGTCTCATCCCCGTCCGCCCCGGCCACAGGGGGCGAAATTCCGACCGTCATCAGCACCACGACCATGGCCAGGAAAAAGATGCATGGTCTCTTCATGATCGTGCCCTCCTATTTGCGGTGATGGGAAACGAACGGGGGCGTTGGCGAAACGTCTGTTCATGGGTCACCGCAAAAGGCATACCAAAACCGGGGAAAGAATCTGAATTAAAGCGTATTCGAAAATAACCTAATGAAAATACAAAAGAAAAAATGGCAGTGTTGTTTCGGGGGAGGCGGGGTCGGGACGAATTCCCGAGTCTCCGATCATCAAGTATGTAGACAGGGATAGACGGGCATGTAAACAAAGTTGACAGGTCGGCGCGGCCGGGCTATAGTCGTACCGGAAAATAATTTGGCGCAACCCTTTTGTGACAGCCGGGGGGCATTATGGGCACCAGCGGCGACAGGCAGGCGGACCTGGACCTCTTTTTCGACGTATCCACGTCGATTCATGCCATCTGCGATCTGAATGAGATGCTGCAGCATATCCTGGAGAAGATCCGGGCTGTTTTCAGCATCGAGGGCGCCTCCATCGCGCTGCACGATCCCCGCAAAAAAGAGTTTTACTTCATCCGCACGGTGGAAGAGGCCGGGGGGCGATCCCACCCCACCATGGAGAAGATGCACTTTCCCGACCACCTGGGCGTGGCCGGCTGGGTGCTGCGCGAAAACCGCTCCGCGGTGATCCACGATGCCGACAACGACGAGCGCCTTTACCGGGAAATGGACGTTCAGCAGGATTTCCGTACGCGCTCCATGATCTGTGTGCCGCTGCGTTCGCGCAGGGGCACCATCGGCGTGCTGTACGCCCTCAACAAGATCCGGGGGCGCTTCACCGAGAAAGAGACCCGGCTGCTGGAGAGCCTTTCCGGAACCATCGCCATCGCCATCGAAAACGCGCGTCTCTACGGCGACCTCAAGGCCTACGCCAGTTCCCTGGAGGTTGAAAACCGCCGGCTTCGGGGGGAGGTACAGGAGCGTTTCAACCTGCAGGGCATCATCGGTGCCAGCGCACCCATGCAAAAGGTCTTCTCTCTGCTCGACCGCGTCATCCCCACCACCATGACGGTGCTCATCCAGGGCGAGACCGGCACCGGCAAGGAGCTGGTCGCCAAGGTAATCCACTACAGCGGGCCGCTCAAGGACCGCCCCTTTGTGGCCGAGAACTGTGCGGCGCTGTCTGAGAGCCTCCTGGAGAGCGAGCTTTTCGGCCATGAACGCGGGGCCTTTACCGGCGCCGTGAGCGACAAGAAGGGGCTGTTCGAGGTGGCCGACGGGGGGACCGTGTTTCTGGACGAGATCAGCGAGACATCGCCCTCCATGCAGGCCAAGCTGCTGCGGGTGCTCCAGGAAGGTGAGATCCGGCGGGTGGGCGGCCATCGCCCCATCCAGGTGGATGTCCGCGTGCTGGCCTCCACCAACCGCGATTTGATGGCAGAAGTGAAGAAAGGAACTTTTCGCGAGGACCTGTTTTACCGCATCAACGTGTTTCCCATCGTGCTGCCGCCCTTGCGCGAACGCAGGGAAGATATCCCGCTGCTGGTCACCCACCTGCTGCGCAAAACGGCGGAGAAGCTGAAGGTGCCCGTGCCGCGCCTTGCGCCGGCGGCCATGGACCTGCTGCTGGGCTTCGACTGGCCCGGCAATATCCGTGAGTTGGAAAACGAGATCCAGCGGGCCATGGCGCTGGCCGCCGGGGAACCGGTGATCGCAGAGGCGTTCCTTTCCGACAAATTACGCCGGGAGGGGGGCGGCAAAGAGCAGGGCGTCGCCCGCACGCTCAAGGAGGCCACCGAGAGCGTCGAGATCCGCATGATCCGCGACGCCCTGCGCCGGACCGGGGGCAACCGGTCACGGGCGGCCGCCATCCTGGGCCTGACTCGCCAGGGGCTGCTCAACAAGATCAATCGTTACGGGATCGGGCAGTAGGGTGCAGGGTGCTATTGGCGCAGGTAGAAGCCCAGGTCGGCGCTGTGCCGTTCATGTTCGCAGAACTCACCGCCCACATATGGCTCGTCCACAGTGCGGACCTGGATGCGTTTGACGATGCGGGTGGCTTGGGCATCGTCCAGCCGGAAGCTGACTTCCACCGAATCGCCCTCCTTGATGAGCATGGGGCCGTTGCAGGTGAAACCCACGCCTTTGAGGGACAGGTTTTCCACCGTGATTTTACCGTGGGAGCCGTTTACCAGGTTGGTATAGACGCCCGGCAGGTTGACGCTTTTGCGGAAAAAGCCGCGGAATTCCAGGTCGAAGCGAAAGGTCTGGCCGCATTTGCAGGTGGCTTTCAAACGCTTGCTGCTGTTGCGGTAGGAAGAAACATCCACCTGCTTGCTGAAACCGCAGAAGGGGCACGTGATCGCCGCCTGCAGTTCCGCGTCTGCGTAGACTTTGATGGGTGCTGTGACGCTGGCCGTTTCCATAGAAGATTTTCCCTTTAAAGTGACGCCCGATTATCTTGCAGGCCTGCTCAGAGTCGCTCCAGCAGGCGCGCGTGAATGTTGTCGAAGCCACCGTTGGACATGACCAGAATCACATCCCCGGCCATTGCCTCTTTTGACAGGAAGGCGATGATACCGTCGGTGTCTGTAAAGTAATCGGCGGCTTTGCCCCTTTTCTTTAGGTCTTCGACCAGTTGTTGGGAGGAGAAGCGCTGGCCCTCCGGAATTTTTTTGAGCAGGGGGGGGCGACGCACGCACACCAGGTCGGCGGCGTCGAAGGAATCGGGATAAACGTCCTGGAACACGGCGCGCATGCTGGTGTTGGTGCGCGGCTCGAAAACCGCGATCAGGCGTCCGCCGCCGGCGAAGGGTTTGACCGCCTTGATCGTTTCGCGCACAGCCGTGGGGTGGTGGGCGAAGTCGTCGATGACCGTCACACCGCGCCGCACACCGCGGACCTCCTGGCGCCGCCGCACGCCGCCGAAGGTCTCCAGCGCCCGCTGCACCGCCGCCAGCGGCACACCGATGTCGTGGGCCGCGGCGATGACGGAAAGGGCATTTCTCAGATTGTGCCGGCCCATCATGCGCGTTCGAAAAGCGGCGTAGGGACGGCCCCGGCGGGCCACCTCGAAGGTGGTCCACGGCGGCTCGACGGCGGCCCCGGAAAGCCGCCAGATGGCCCCCGGGTGGCCGCCGCAGGTCTGAATGCGGAAAGGGCGCCCGGCGATGAGGTCGGCCACATCGGGGTCTTCGTCATAGGCCAGCAACAGGCTCTCGGAGGGTATTTTGCGCAAAAAAGCGTCGAAAGCGCTGCGGATGTGGTTCAGGTCGCGGAAAATGTCGGCGTGATCGAATTCGATGCTGGTGAGCACAGCGATGGCAGGGCGGTAGTGCAGAAACTTGGGGCCCTTGTCGAAAAAGGCGGTGTCGTACTCGTCGCCCTCGAGCACCATGAACGGGCCGCCGCCCAGGCGATAGTTGCTGCCGAAGTCGCGCAGGATGCCCCCGATGAAAAACCCCGGGTCCAGCTCCGCGGTGTGCAGCATCCAGCTCATGAGCGCGGCGGTGGTGGTCTTGCCGTGGGTGCCCGTGATCACGATGGGCTTGCGGTCCGCCAGCAGGAAGTGATTGACGGCCTGGGGCATGGAGCAGAAACGCAGCCCGGCGGCGATCATGTGCTGCACCTCGGGGTTGTCCCGGCTGACAGCGTTGCCCACCACCACCAGGTCCGGGGGCGGCGCCAGGTTCTCCGGCCGGTAGCCGTCGTGGATCGGGATGCCCTTTTCGGCCAGGAATGTGCTCATGGGCGGGTAAACGTTGCGGTCGGAGCCGCTGACATCGAAGCCCAGGTCTTTCAGGGCGGCCGCCAGGGCCGCCATGCCCGTGCCGCAGACGGCAATCAGGTGGATGCGCTGCACGTCCGCGGCAATGCGGTTGTTTTCCATATTCGGCACTTGCTATTTCTCCCGGGTTTTCATTAAAAAGGATCAGGTGAAAAAAAAGAACCGTGTATCGGCATAGTCCAACCGGCTGGTGAAACAATCGTGCGCTTTTTCAGCCGTTTTCCTGGTTGCTGAAGGCGGTTGCCGGACTGCTTTTTTACCACCATCGGGGAGTTTTTACAAAACCTGATTTCCGGCACGGATGGGACAGGGCGGAAAAGTCGGCAAGCGCTGGCAGCGGAAAGGACAGGGGGCAACGTGAACCATGAGCGGGTTTGAACTGGACGGCGAGACCCGACGGATGCTGCAGGACTTTGCCGCCGGCCGGGGGCGTCTGACCGTGCTGACCGGCGCCGGCATTTCGGCCGAAAGCGGCATTCCCACTTTCCGGGGGCCGGAAGGGTACTGGACCGTGGGGTCCCGTGAATACCACCCCCAGGAGATGGCCACCTGGGCCATGTTCCGCCGCAAACCCCTGGAGGTCTGGCGCTGGTACCTGTACCGCCGGCACGTGTGCGGTGCGGCCCGGCCCAACGACGGGCACCGCGCCCTGGTGGACATGGAGCGGCTCTTCGAGGACCGTTTCATCCTTATCACCCAGAACGTCGACGGCCTGCACCTGCGCGCCGGCAGCAACCCCCAACGGACCTTTCAGATCCACGGCAACGTGTTTTTTATGCGCTGCGCCGCGGAGTGCTCGCGCCGGGTTTACCCTATTCCCGACGGGCTGGAGGTCCGCTCGCGGGACGATAAACTGCCGGAAGAAGCGGCAGACCTGCTGCGCTGCCCGGACTGCGGCGAACGCACGCGGCCCCACGTGCTGTGGTTCGACGAGACCTACGACGAGGATTTCTACCGGTTTCACAGTTCGCTGGCCGTGGCCGGACACACCGACCTGCTCATCGTGGTGGGCACCTCCGGGGCCACCAACCTGCCCATCCAGGTGGCCTGGACGGTGAGCCGCCGCGGCGGCACCATCATCGACGTCAACATCGAGCCCAACCCCTTCTCGCAACTGGCGGAGAAAAGCCGCCGGGGAGCCTTCATCCGACAGTCCAGCGGACGGGCCCTGCCGGCAATCCTGACGGCTTTCCGGGAAGGAGGAGACGACTGAAGCGCCCGCCGCAAAGCGGGAATTGTCACGGCATCCGAACCACAGGAGAGGTAAATGGAAAACTACGAGAAACTGGGCACTTTTTATCTGGGAAAACGATATGACACCGCCGTGGGCCAGCTGTGCGATGATCTGGTGCTTTACGACGCCAAGGATCTGACCACCCACGCCGTGATCGTGGGCATGACCGGCAGCGGCAAGACCGGCCTGGGCATCGGCCTGCTGGAAGAGGCCCTGATCGACAACATCCCGGTCATTGCCATCGACCCCAAGGGTGACCTGCCGTCGCTGCTGCTGGGGTTTCCTGAACTGAGGCCTGAGGACTTCCTCCCCTGGATCAACGAGCAGGAGGCCCTGGCCAAGGGCATGACTCCTGCGCAGTTCGCGGCCCACCAGGCGAGACTGTGGAAAAAGGGGCTCGCCAGCTGGGGGCAGGCCCCCGAGCGCATCGCCCGCCTGCAGCAGGCCGCCGATTTCTCCGTTTACACTCCCGGCAGCTCCGCCGGCCTGCCCATCAATGTGCTGCGATCGTTTGCCGCCCCGCCGCCGGCCCTGCTGGAAGACGGCGACCTGCTGCGCGAACGCATCCAGACCACCACCGTCAGCCTGCTGGCGCTGCTGGGCATCGAGGCCGATCCCATCACCAGCCGCGAGCACATCCTGATTGCCAAGCTCTTCGAGGACGCCTGGCGCCAGGGCCGCTCGCTGGACCTGGCCGGGCTGATCCGCGGCATCCAGAAGCCCGGATTCGAACGCATCGGCATCATGGACCTGGAGGATTTCTACCCGGCCGGGGACCGGCTGGCGCTGGCCATGCGACTGAACAACCTGCTGGCCTCACCGGGTTTCGAGGCCTGGCTGCAGGGGGAACCGCTGGATGCCGGCCGGCTGCTGTTCACCGAACAGGGAAAGCCGCGGGCCTCGATCTTCTCCATCGGGCACCTGTCCGACGAGCAGCGCATGTTCTTTGTCTCGCTGCTGCTAAACGAGGTCCTGGCCTGGATGCGCACCCAGTCCGGCACCGCAAGTCTGCGGGCCATCCTGTACATGGACGAGATCTTCGGCTACTTCCCGCCGGTCAAGAACCCGCCTTCCAAGGCGCCCCTGCTGACGCTGCTAAAGCAGGCCCGCGCGTACGGGCTGGGGGTGGTGCTGTGCACCCAGAACCCCGTGGACCTGGACTACAAGGGACTGTCCAACACGGGCACCTGGTTCGTCGGGAGGTTGCAGACCGAGCGCGACGCCCAGCGGCTGCTCACCGGGCTGGAGGGCGCTTCGGCCGGGGGGCGCTTCGACCGCGGCGGCATGCAGCAGATGATCGCCGGCCTGGGCAGCCGTGTGTTCCTGATGCACAATGTCCACGAAAACGAACCGGTGGTTTTCCAGACCCGCTGGGCGCTCTCCTACCTGCGCGGCCCGCTGACCCGCGAGCAGATCAAGACCCTCATGGCCGAACGCAAGCGCGGCATGACCGCGACGGCGCCCGAACCCTCCGCCCTGGCGGGCGCCGCCAGGGCGCAGCCGCCCCAGCCGCCGCGGGAGGTGGACTGCTATTTCCTGCGGGCCTCGGGCGCCGGCCAAGGGCTGACCTACTATCCCGGCGTGGTGGCGCGCCTGGGCGTGCACTACGCCAGCGCCCGTTACGGCGTCGACAGCCAGGAGGAATTCGCCCTGGTCGCCCATATCGAAGACGGTCCCGTGGCCCTGGACTGGGACTCCGCTGTCGAGATGACCCTGGATGCGGCCGATTTGGAGAAGGAACCGCTGTCCGGCGCCCGCTACGCCGACCTGCCGGCCGCGGGCCGAAAAAAGGGCTCTTACCGCAAGTGGCAGAAAGACCTGGTGCGCTGGGTGCGCCAGAACCGGCCCTTGACCCTGTATCGCAGCAAGCGCTTCAAGCTCACCAGTGATCCGGGCGAAACCGAGGGGCAGTTCCGGGCGCGGCTGGCCCAGGTCATGCGTGAAAAGAAGGACCTGGCAGCCGGCAAGCTGCGGCAGAAATACGGCCGCCGTTTCGAGACCCTCAAGAACCGCCTGATGCGTGCCGAACAGGCCATCGCCCGTGAGGAGCAGCAGGCACGGGCCAAGCAGGTGGACACCGTGATTTCCTTTGGTACCGCTATCCTGGGGGCTTTCCTGGGGCGCAAGGCGGTCAGTGCCCGGTCGGCCTCGCGCATGGGGTCGGCGCTGAAGTCCGCCAGCCGCGTGAAGAAAGAGAAGATGGACGTGGCCCGGGCGCGGGAGACGGCCGAGGCCGTGCGCCGGCAGATGGCCGATCTGGAGGCCCGGCTGCAGGAGGAGCTGAACCAGCTGGAATTCACCTTCGACCCGGCCGCCGAGGAACTGGACCGTATCCCGGTGCGGGCCAAAAGCACCGACATCGCCGTGGAGATCTTCGCTTTCGCCTGGCTGCCCTATCGCAGCGTTGAGGGGCGGCTGACGCCGGACTGGGCGTAAAGCCCCCGGTCTTCCGGCGCCGGCCGTAGGGGTCAGGCTTCCCGGGCGATTTCGGACAGGACTTTCTCCGCGGCGGTCACGGTGCGGTCGATGGCCTCGTCGTCGTGGGCCGCCGACACAAAGAGGGCCTCGAACTGGGACGGGGCCAGGTAGATGCCCTCTTCGCGCATTTTTTTATAGTAAGTGCTGAAGCGCTCCAGGTCACTGGTTTTGGCGTCTTCGAAGCTGCGCACCGGGCCGGCGGTGAAGAAGAGGCCCATCATGGAACCCTCCCGGTCGATGCTTACCGGAATACCGGCGTTGTCGGCGGCCCGCTGAAGCCCGGCGGCCAGGCGGGCGCTTTTTTCCTCCAGGGCCTCGTAGAAGCCCGGCCTGGCGATTTCCTGGAGTGTGGCGATGCCGGCGGCCATAGCCAGCGGGTTTCCCGAGAGGGTGCCGGCCTGGTAAACACCGCCCTGGGGGGCGATCTGCTCCATGAAACGGCGCTTTCCGCCGTAAGCCCCCACCGGCAGGCCGCCGCCGATGACCTTTCCCAGGCAGGTCAGGTCCGGGTCGATGCCGTAGCGGCTCTGGGCACCGCCGTGGGCCACCCGGAACCCGGTCATGACCTCGTCGAAGATCAGCAGGCTGCCGTGGCGTGCGGTGAGCGACCGCAGGGCCTCCAGGAAGCCCTCCACCGGTCGCACCAGGCCCATGTTGCCGGCCACGGGCTCCACGATAATGCAGGCGATTTTGTCGCCCCGCTCGGCCATGACCTTTTCCACGCAGGCGATGTCGTTGTAAGGCAGCGAGAGGGTGTCGGCCACGAAGGAGGCCGGCACACCGGGGCTTCCGGGGATGTTGAGGGTGGCCACCCCCGAGCCGGCCTCCACCAGCAGGGTGTCGGCGTGGCCGTGGTAGCAGCCGTCGAATTTGACGATGGTGTCGCGGCCGGTGACGCCGCGTGCCAGGCGGATGGCGCTCATGGTGGCCTCGGTGCCGGAGTTGACCATACGCACCATTTCCACCGATGGCACGGCCTCGATCACCAGTCGCGCCAGTTCGATCTCGAGGTCCGTGGGCGCGCCGAAGCTGGTCCCGCGCTTCAGGACCCGGCCGATGGCCTCGGTGACGGCCGGGTGGCGGTGGCCCAGGATCATGGGCCCCCAGGACCCGATGTAGTCGATGTAGTCGTTTCCGTCGGCGTCGGTCAGGGTGCAGCCCTGGGCGCTGTGGATGAACAGCGGGTCACTGTCCACCGAACGGCAGGCTCTCACGGGACTGTTGACCCCCCCCGGAATAATGTCCAGGGCGGCGGTGTACAGTTCTGAAGATCTGTCGTGTTTCATGGCGAAGGTTTCCTTTTTTGGAGAGACGATGACACGTTTTGCGTTGATGATCATTCTGGCCTATGTGGCCGGTTCCGTGAATTTTTCGATCCTGCTCTTCCGTTTTCTGGGCCTGCAGGACCCCCGCAGCCGCTTCAGCGGCAACCCCGGCGCCTCCAACGTCTACCGTCAGGCCGGGCCCGTGTGGGCGGCCGTGGTGCTGCTGCTGGACATGGGCCGCGCCGCGGCCGTTTCCCTGGCGGCCCTGCACCTTCTGCCGCTTTCCCGGGTGCCCTGGATCGGGATGGCGCTCATCGTGGGAAACGCCTATCCCTGTTTCCACGGGCTGCGGGGCGGAAAAGGCGTGGCCAACTACCTGGGATTCGGGGCGGTGCTCTCCCCGTGGGCGGCACTGGCGGGCGTCGCGGCCTGGGGCGCCGTTTTCGCCCGGTGGCGCAAGGCCTTCCTGTCTTCCTTCGCGCTGGTGCTGGTCCTGGCCGTCGGCATGCTGATCGCCTGCGGTGCCGGACCGGTTCCTTTGGCCGGCACCCTGCTGACGGCCGGGTTCATCTTCTGGCGCCACCGGCGCAATGTACGCGAATTGATGGCCGAGCGCCGCTGATTCAGTTGCGGGAGGGTTCCCGCGAGGGCCGCGAGGCCAGCAGCTGGTAGCAGCGCAGCAGGCGGTTTCCCAGGGCGCCTGCCAGGCGTTTGAAAAAGATAAGGCCGTTTTCGGGGTCCTCGTTGAGAATCCGGGAAATGGTTTCGCTGTTCATGCGCAGCAGGGTGGTCTCGCCGTTGCAGATGGCGGTGGCCGAGTACTCACCGCGCTCGATAAGGCTGGACCAGCCGAACGTCTCGCCCACCTGGCGGATGGTGTAGACCGACTCGCCCACATCGCCGGTGATCAGCTTCACCTGGCCCTGGATGAGGATGTAGAAATCGGTGGGCGGGGCGCCTTCGTAGAAAAGCACTTCGCCGTCTTTGTGGGATTCCCGCTGCGCTACTGCCATGATTTTGGAAACGAAATTCTGGTTGAGGCCCCAGAACAGGTCTGCCTGTTTGATCGCCACCTCGCGGTTCCTCCTGTGCTGAAATTTTTATGTGGGAAAACCAATCGCCGCTGTGCGGAGCCGCACTGCTTTTTTAATCTACCCCACAACCCCCCCCGGGCGCAAACACAAATTTGTATGACCTTGCCACGGCCCCCGGACCGCGTACGCCGAAAGCCTTCGGAATTCCTCAACGGGCCTCGCCCCGGCCCCAGTACAGGCAGGCGTTGATCTCGTACCAGGACAGGCCTGCGATCGCCGGTCCGTGGGTGCACGGACTGAGAATGCCGCAGATCACCAGGATGTCAATGACGTCGTGAAGATCCAGGGTCAACCCGCAGTGTCTCGCGACGGCTTTCATCAGCCCGGCTTCGGCGCGGTAGGCGCTGGCGTGCTTCCGGAGGCCGGCCACCAGGGTGGCCAGCGGTCCGGCCTGTTCGGCGGCGGGCAGCGTGGCGGTTTCCCGTGAGATGATCCGCCGCACGGCACCCTCGGGATCCAGGCGGCCCCTTTCCCGGGCGGATGTCAGCAGGGACCGCACCACACCGGGCATGAAGTAGCGCTCACCGGGCGCCAGCGACAGCACGCGGTCCTCCCACGCGGCGCTGCGGCTGGACCTGACCGGAATCAGCGCCCGTTCCTCGAAGGCCGCCAGCAGCGTGTCGTCGCGGGTCTCGGGGGGCAGGGCGAGGCTCTCGTAAGCGATGGTGTCCGCCGGCAGGGCGGCGTCCAGCAGCCGCGCCATAAGCCCGGCCTCTTTGCCGGCAAAGTGCGTCTGCAGGGCGGTTTCCAGGCGTTTACGGGCGGTGGGATCCGGGGGCGGCGATTGGGCGTCGGTTTGCGTCATGTCGGCGGGATTGGGGGGCGCCCGTGGAGCGGGCGTATGCTGGGGTTGAATTCGTAAATGGGAGTGCGCGCTTTTCCCGCGGGCCCCATGGGCGCCAGCTTGGGGCTGATGATGCCACCGCCCTTCAGGATGGCGATCAGGGCGCCGGTGCTGTCGCGGATGCCGTTGCGGACGCAGGCCGCGGCGATCTGGGTGCCGCGCAGGGTGCCGTTGACGGCCTCGCGGGCCAGGTCCCGCACGAGGTCGGGCATCTTTTCCCAGTCCGGCGCGCCCATGTCGCGGTAAAGGGCGGCAATGGCCAGCGGCGGGTCCCACCTGCCGGTCTCCAGGGCCGCTGTCACCAGGTAGCGGGCGATGTTGGGCATTTCGTAGGTCTGTCCCGGGGCCAGGATCATCATGCGGTCGTCCCACTCGGCGCAGCGCAGCGACAAGCGGGGAATCAGCAGTTTTTCTTCCCAGGCGAACAGGAGCAGGTCCTGGGTGTGGTCGCCGGCGCGGCGGGCGATGGCCGCGTAGTCGATCTCATCGTTTTTCCGGGCGGTCATGAGCACCTCGGCCAGAGCATCCACGAAATCCTCGCGGCAGATGGCGCCCAGGGCCCGACGCAGGTTGTTGCCTTCCGTCATCGATTGCTTCCATGCTGTGAGGTCGCAGCGGTTTCAGCGGTGAAGCAGCATACCACTTTTGCGCGCCTCGCAAAACGCTTTTTCGTCCCGGCGGGACTATCTTGGGGAGGTGGGTCTCCTCCTTGGACGACGGCGCGGCCTGCGCCCCTTTTCCAGCCGGTGCCGGTAACGGATTTCAGGATGCCTGTCTGGACATTCGGGTATCCGGTATTAAATTAGAAATGTCTCGAGGTGGGAGGGGTCGCCTGTGCGCACCGCCCGTCGTTAGATGATTTCCCGGCCGGTTGGGGGGCGCTGGGCGTTCCGCAGGGCCGGTTTGTATATTGGCTGCCCCCGATATCCACAGATCACTTAGAGGAGTGAATAATGAAGAAACTTGGAAACCTTCTGGCCGTGTTGCTGATCGTAGCTTTTATTCCGGCCTGCGCCACCACCAACAGCATTGCGGACAAAGCACCCGCCGCCACGGCTCTGGATCGCATCGTGCAGAAGGGCGAACTGACCATCGGAACCGCCGCCAGCATGCCGCCGTATAACATGACCACCAGGGAAGGCAAGGTGATCGGCTACGAAATCGACATGGCCAACATGATGGCCAACGCCATGGGGGTCAAGCTGAACATCAAGACCATGGATTTCGACCAGTTGCTGCCCGCCCTGGAGGCCGGCCGGATCGACGTGGCCATCAGCAGCATCACCATCACCGGCAAGCGCAACTTGAAAGTCGCTTTCGTAGGCCCTTACGATGTCACCGGCAAGGGGTTGCTGACCAAGGAAAAGACCATCGCCGAGGTCAAGGATCCCGAACAGATCAACAATCCCGACACCACGCTGGTGGCCCTGAGGGGTTCCACCAGTGCGCTGTTTGTGAAAAAACTGATTCCCAAGGCCACGCTGGTCACCGTCGACGACTACCAGAAGGCCGTGGAGATGGTCATCCAGGACAAAGCCAACGCCATGATCGCCGACTACGCGGCCTGCCTGGTGTCCGTGCTGCAGTACAAAGATGCCGGACTGGTGGCCGCGGTGGCACCGCTGACACGCGAACCGCTGGGCATCGCCCTGCCGCCCAATGATTCGCAGATCGTCAACTGGACCCAGAATTTCCTCGGCTCCCTGAAGGGTACGGGACAGCTGCGCGCCCTGAAAAAGCGCTGGATCGAAGACAGCTCCTGGATCGACGACCTGGAGCAGTAGTGCGGTATCCGGCTTGTCCACGAGCCGGGAAGGCCCGATGGCAGGCCGCGAAGCTTTTGTAACCTTTCTGGAAGCCGGGGCTCTAAGATAAGCGAAACGATTTTCCGCGGGGGTGGCGTTCACCGAGAGCGCTTTCCCCGCAGACCGGGATTTTTCACAAGGAGGTGTTTTTCATGAACATCGATCGTGCTGTGATCGCCTTTGCGGGGGCTGTCGTCCTCGTCACCGTTTTGCTGTCGGTTTTTCACAGTCCTTACTGGCTGTGGTTTACAGGATTCGTAGGCGCCAATCTGCTGCAGTCGGCTTTCACGGGGTTCTGCCCCCTGGCCAAGATTCTGAGCGCCCTGGGCCTCAAACCGGGAAGCGCCTTCAAATAATTCATCCGCCGAACGGCGGATCGGAATATCGCTGCACAGGAGGAGTTATAGCGATGCCTATTTATGAGTACAGCTGCGAAGAGTGCGGCAACACGTTTGAAAAGCTGGTTTTCGCGGGGGACAAGGAAAAAATTACCTGCCCCTGCTGCAAGAGCGAAAAGGTTAAGAAGATGGTCAGCAGTGTGAGCTTCATGGGGGGCTCGAGTATCGGAAAATGCGCCAGCGGAGCGCCCTCCGGTTTTTCATGAGCCGGGTAAGGTTCGACAGTTCGTCGAACATACCCGCTGAAGCGGGGAACACGGGGCCGCCTGCCTTGCGGTCCCGGTTCCGGGCATAGTGCGAGGGCTCCTGCGGGAGGCGATTCCCATGCAGAAGGTTTTGATCACCATAGGTCTTGTGCTGGTAGCCGCCGGACTGCTGTGGCCTTTTCTGTCCAAATTGCCGCTGGGACGGTTGCCGGGCGACATTGTCATCGATCGCCCGGGCCTGAAAATCTTTATCCCTGTCACCACCATGATCCTGGTCAGCGTGATCATTTCGCTGATTCTCTGGATCCTGCGCCGCTGACCCGCCCCCCGTGGCGCACACCGCCTCCCGATGGTTCTTGACTTACCCCCCGAATGCCCCTATAAATCAGCTCACTTTTCCGCAGCCCGGAAGCCGCCGGGCGACATGGCGCCACCGGGGAACACAGGAAACCGGGTTGAAAAAATCGCTGTAATCTCCGGGGCCTCTGTGGTAACTTTCCTTTTTAAAGTGTAGGTCCGGAGGCGATTTTACCCGTGATCAAAGAGCAGATTGAAAAAATGGTGCACCAGGCGCTGGACGAGGCCCGCCGGTCCGGCCAGCTGCCTTCTTCCGACGTTCCCGCCTTCGTAGTGGAGGAACCCCGCGCCGAGGCCCACGGCGACTTTTCGACCAACGCCGCCATGGTGATGGCCTCCAGCCAGAAGATGGCGCCGCGCAAGATCGCCGAAATCCTGGCCGGGAACCTGCGTCGACAGCAGTCGGGGGTCGAACGCGTGGAGATCGCCGGCCCCGGTTTTATCAACTTTTTTCTGCGCCCCGAGGCCTGGCACCCGGTGCTGCAGCACGTGGCCGAACGGGGTGACACTTTCGGATCCTGCGACGTGGGCCGCGGCCGCCGGATCCAGGTCGAGTTCGTCAGCTCAAACCCCACCGGCCCGTTGCACGTTGGGCACGGTCGCGGTGCCGCCGTCGGCGATGCAGTGGCTTCCATCCTGGCGGCCTGCGGCTACGACGTCCAGCGAGAGTATTACATCAACGACTCGGGCCGGCAGATTCGGACCCTGGGGCAGTCGGTGTACCTGCGCCTGCTGGCGCACTTTGGCCGCGAGGTGGATTTTCCGGAAACCTGCTACCAGGGCGACTACATTCGTGAACTGGCCGCCGAGGTCGCCGCCGCAGAGGGGGAAGCCATCCTGCAGTGGCCCGAGGAAAAAGCCGTTTCGCACTGCGCCCGCTACGCCTGTGAAAAAATCCTGGCCGGTATCCGCCGGGACCTGGCCGATTTCGGGGTTACGTTTGACCAGTGGTTCAGCGAGCAGAGTCTGTACGACAGCGGGCAGGTGGACGAAGCCATCGCCTTTTTCAGGGACAAGGGGCTGATATACGAAAAAGACGGGGCGCTGTGGTTCAAGACCAGCGCCTTTGGCGATGAAAAGGACCGCGTGGTGGTGCGCAGCAACGGGCAGACCACCTATTTCGCCTCGGATATTGCCTATCACCGCGAGAAATTCCAGCGCGGCTTTGACCGTGTCATCGACGTGTGGGGCGCCGACCACCACGGCTACATCGCCCGCATGGCCGCCGCCATCGAGGCCGGCGGCATCGAGCGCGAGCGCTTCGGGGTGATCCTGGTGCAGCTGGTGAACCTGCTGCGCGGCGGGGAACCGGTGGCCATGTCCACCCGCGCCGGCCGGTTCGACACTCTGGCGGCGGTGATCCGCGAGGTGGGGCGGGACGCCGCCCGCTTTATCTTCCTGTCGCGGCATCACGAGAGCGCCCTGGATTTCGACCTGGAGGTGGCCCGGCAGAAAACCAACGACAACCCGGTGTTTTACGTGCAGTACGTACACGCCCGCATCTCCAGCATTCTGCGCAAGGCGCGCGAACAGGGCATGACGGGCGTCGCTTGGGACGCAGAGGCGGCCGCCCTGCTAACGGCTCCGGAGGAGATGGCGCTCATCAAGGCCATGGACCGCTTCCCCGAGACCGTGGCCGCCGCCGCCGAGATGTTGGAGCCGCACCGCGTGACCTATTATCTCATGGATCTGGCGTCGCTTTTTCACGCATACTACAACAAGCACCGGGTGCTCACCGACGACGCCCGGCTGTCGCGCGGCCGGCTGTGCCTGGTGCTGGCCGTGCGGCAGGTGATCCGCAACGGGTTGACCCTGCTGGGCGTGTCGGCGCCCGAGAAGATGTGAATTGCCGGGGCGGCTTTCATGACCACCAAAAAGTCCGGTTCAGGCAGCAAGGTAAAAAAGCGCTCCGGTTCGAACGCTGCGGCCTCCCAGGCCGCGCCGAAGCAGCGGTGGCTGCGCGTGGCGGGCATCCTCCTGCTGGCGGTGTGGATGTTCGTGCTGGGCGTGCTGGTGGGCCGGGGAACTGCGCCGGTGCGTTTTGACATCCAGAAGCTGCAGAAGGAGTTGGCGGCCCTGAAAGCGGCGGCGCTCAAGCGCGAGCAGTCACCGCAGGAATCGCTCGCCGGCGGTACACAAACCCCGGGAGGCATCGACCCGACCGACCTGGAATTCTACGAGGACCTGCGCGCTTCGCGCAGCAGGCTGAATTTCAAGCCGGCGCCCGTGAAAAAAACGCCGCACAAGAGTGCCGCACCGGTGGCGGCGCCGGCCCGGAAGCCGTCTTCCGGAACGACCGCCGGCCGGAAGGCCGCGGCCGAGAAAGCGGTTCGGCATACCCCCAAGACTGCCAAGAGGGTGACCACCAAAAAGCCGGCCGCTACACACAAGGTCGTCAAGGCAGGACCGCCCCCGGCAACGAAAGCATCGCATGTCCGGCAACAGCTGACCATCCAGGTGGCGTCGGTGAAGAACCCGCAGCTGGCCGAGCGCATGGTGCGCGACCTCAAGAGAAAAGGCTATCCTGCCTACACACGCATCGGAAAGGTACCGGGCAAGGGTATTTGGTACCGTGTGCGGGTGGGGCGCTTCAGCTCCCGGCAGGCCGCCGCCGGCATGCAGGCGCGGCTGCGCCGGGACAAGTGGAAAGCGGTGATCGTGTCGCAGTGAAGCACGAATGACCGAATTTTGCTGCAAACCTGTCCGGGCGGGACGGACGGGAACCAGGGGGTTGAAAACGCAGCGGCGGGTCCCGGGGTTTCTGCCCTGGGAAAACCGATAAAAACGGCGCCTCGGCATCTTCCATTTTCCCGGAGTCAACCGTGCCGGGCCGAGGCGTCGGCACCCAGAGGGGGAAAAGAGACATGACCGCAAGAATCACCCGTGAGGAAATACGGCACGTGGCCGACCTGGCCCGCCTCGAACTGGACGACGAGGCGGTGGAGACTTTCGTGGGACAGATCGGAAGGATCCTCGAATACGTCGCCACCCTGGAGAGCGTGGACACCGATGGAGTGGAGCCCATGAGCCACGCCATTTCCCTCAAGAACGCCTTCCGGCCCGACGAGCCGGGGGAGCACCTGGACAACGCCGAGGCCCTGGCCAACGCGCCCGAAAAAGACGATCGCAGTTTCCTGGTCCCCCGGGTTGTGGGGTAGAGGGAGTCCGTTATGCAGCCTTATCAGCTCACTATCGCCGAAGCCTCCGACCTGCTGCAGGCCCGCGAACTGTCGGCCGAAGAATTGACCCGCAGCGTGCTGGGGCGCATCGAGGCCCTGGACGGTGAGATTGGCGCCTATATCTCGGTGGCCGCGGACCAGGCGCTGGCCGCAGCGCGCCGGGCCGACGAGGCCTTTTCCCGGGGCGAGGCCGGCCCCCTGACAGGAATTCCACTGGCCGTCAAGGACCTGATCTGCACCCGGGGTGTGGCCACCACCTGCGCTTCGCGCATCCTGGAAAATTTCGTCCCGCCTTACGACGCCACCGTGATCGAAAAGCTCCGGCAGGCCGGCGCCGTAGTGGTGGGAAAGGCCAACATGGACGAGTTCGCCATGGGTTCGACCACCGAGAACTCCGGTCTGCAGCCGACCCGCAACCCCTGGAACGGGGGGCATGTGCCGGGCGGCTCCAGCGGCGGCTCGGCGGCTGCCGTGGCGGCCGACATGTGCCTCGGCGCACTGGGGTCGGACACCGGCGGGTCTATCCGGCAGCCGGCCTCGCACTGCGGCGTGGTGGGCCTCAAGCCCACTTACGGCCGGGTGTCGCGCTTCGGCCTGGTGGCCTTCGCATCCTCGCTGGACCAGATCGGTCCGCTGGGCAAGAGCACCCGCGACTGTGCCCGGCTGCTGAGCGTCATCAGCGGCCACGACCGGCGCGATTCCACCTCGGTCCCCGAACCGGTGCCGGACTACGAGGTCGCGCTGGACCGGGAACTCGGGGACGTGACGGTGGGCATCCCGGTCGAGTTTTCGGTCAGCGAGGGCCTGGACCCCGACGTGTCGGCCGCCGTGCAGCGTGCCGTGGCGACCATCGAATCCCTGGGCGTCCGCTGCCGGGAGGTCCGTCTGCCGCACGCGCAATACGCCGTGGCCGCCTATTACGTTATCGCCCCCTCTGAGGCCAGTTCCAACCTGGCCCGCTACGACGGCGTCAAGTACGGTTTCCGGGACGCCGGCGGCGGAGACCTGATGGAAATGTACCGCCGCACGCGTTCGCGCGGGTTCGGGGCCGAGGTGCAGCGGCGCATCCTCATCGGTACCTATTGCCTGTCGTCAGGGTACTACGATGCCTATTACCGCAAGGCTTCCCAGGTGCGTGCGCTGATCCGCGAGGACTACGCGCGCGCCTTCGAGTCCTGCGACGTGATCCTGTCGCCCGTGGCGCCGACCCCGGCCCCGGCTTTCGGGGAGATCGCCGACGATCCCCTGACCATGTACCTGTCCGACATTTTCACCCTGTCGGCCAACCTGGCGGGCATCCCCGCGCTGTCCGTGCCCTGCGGTTTTTCCAGTGCCGGACTGCCCATCGGCCTGCAGCTCAGCGCGCCGCACTTCGGCGAGCAGGTGCTGCTGCAGGTGGCCCACCGCTACGAGCAGGCGGCCGACCTGCAGGGGAAGAAACCGCCCCTGGACGGGTAGCTGCCCTGCCGAAAAGTGGGTGTCCGGCGTTTTTTTTTCGGGGACGGGTGGAGAACGAACGGATGGCGAGGACGCCACGTTGCACAGTGGATGATGAACGTTCACTGTTTCGTTGCGGCGGCAATCGTGGCGACGAGACACCGGCAAGGAGGTCCCATGAGCAACATTCAGCCCCAGGGAGAGGAAATTCGCAAAGCGGTGAAGTGGGTGGCGGAGCAACTGGAATACCCGTCGCAGAAATCGCTTGCCACGATCCTGGAACAGGCCGGGCTGCGCTTCGATCTTTCCCCGCTGGAGATGGAATTTCTGCAGCGGTTCTATAGCCAGGGCCCGGAAGGAAAGTCCACGAAATAGCATGGGCAGGATCCGGATACTTCCCGAAGTGGTGTCCAACAAGATTGCCGCCGGCGAGGTGGTGGAACGCCCGGCCTCGGTGGTCAAGGAACTGGTGGAAAACGCCCTGGACGCCGGCAGCGACCGCATTCGCATTGAGGTGGAAAAGGGCGGCCGCAGTCTCATCCGGGTGTCCGACAACGGCTGCGGCATGAGCCGCGACGACGCGCTGCTGTCCCTGGAACGTTACGCCACCAGCAAAATCGCCAGCGACCGGGATCTGTTTGCCATTCGCACCCTGGGGTTTCGCGGCGAAGCCCTGCCCAGCATCGCCTCGGTGTCGCGCTTCACCCTGCTGACCCGCGAGGCCGAGGCGGCCGTGGGCACCCGCATTCAGGTGGACGGCGGAACGCTGCGCGATGTGCGCGACACCGGCGCCCCGGCGGGCACCATGATCAGCGTGCAGCGGCTGTTCTTCAACACCCCCGCCCGCCGCAAATTTCTCAAGACCGTCAACACCGAGATGGGGCACATTGCCGACACCGTCAGCCGGATGGCCCTGGCGCGCTCCGGCACACGCTTCACCCTGGTGCACAACGGCCGCACCGTCAAAGACTGGCCGGCAGCGGACGACGGCGCACGCCGCGTGGCCGACGTGCTGGGCGGTGATGTGCGGCCTCATCTGGTGCCTGTCGCCGGCCGCAATCCCTGCGCGTCTCTTTCCGGATGGGTCTGCACCTCGCGGGTCAGCCGGGCCACCTCCCGCGGGATATTCGTGTTCGTCAACGGACGCTTCGTTTACGACCGCAGCGTGCAGCACGCCCTGTCCGAGGGGTTTCGGGGACGCCTGATGAAGGGGCAGTATCCCGTGGCCGTCCTTTTTATAAGCGTGCCCTTCGACCAGGTGGACGTCAATGTGCACCCGGCCAAGCACCAGGTGCGCTTCGCCCGCCAGCGCGATATCCACGAACTGGTGGCGCAGACAGTGGCCGAAGCCCTATCCCGGGCGGAAAGGCCGCGTTTTGTTTCCCCCGGAGCACCTTCCGCGCCGCACACGGACGCACCCCGCGTGGCAGACCCGGAGCCGGTCTACGGACAACGCGGCAGGGAGGGCGGGGCGCTGGAGGCGGAAAAGCCACCGCCGCCGGACGGTTTCTCCCTGCCGGGACATGGGGGGGCTCCGCCGGGTGCGCCGGTACCGGCTGCGCCGCCGGCGGATGCGACCGGCGGGCAGGCGGACCTGTGGCCCCGTGGTTTTTTTTCGGAGCTGCGCATCATCGGCCAGTTCCAGGACACCTATATCCTCTGCGAAGCGCCCGGACAGCTGGTGCTCATCGACCAGCACGCCGCCCATGAACGCATCTACTACGAGGAGCTGCGGGACAGCGCCGGCCGTCGACGGCCCGCCGCCCAGATGCTGGCGTTGCCCGAAAAGGTTGAGCTGGACCACACCGAAGCCGCCCTCCTGCAGCCGCTGTTGCGGGAGCTGTCCCGCGCCGGGCTCGACATCGAACCTTTCGGCGGCACGACTTTCGTCATCCGCGCCGTTCCCCAGCTGCTGACCGGTGTCGATCTGGCCCCCGTACTGCGGGAGATGGCGGAAAGAATGGCCGCCGAGGGGGCGATGCCTGAAGCCGGCCGCCTGGTGGACGGCTGTCTCAAGGTCATGGCGTGCCACGGCGCCATCCGCGCCAACCAGCGCCTGGCCCCGGCACAAATCGGGGCCCTGCTGCAGCGCCTGGACGGCTGCCGTGATCCGGCGCACTGCCCCCACGGGCGACCAACCTATATCAGCCGGCCGCTCAGGGAGATCGAAAAGGCTTTCGGCCGCCTGAAAAAGTTATAGGAGTGCTTTAAAAAACCCTTGACAACCCGAACAGGGCTCATTAAAGTGCAACTGCATTGTCCCGTTGTGGGGAAAGTTGCGCCCCGACGGGGGTGACGCCCACTAAGGAAAGGAGGTGACGAGGAGCGCTTTTCGTTGTTTGGCAGTACAGAATTATCAGGTGAAGTCAAAATTATCAGGTAAAGTGTTAACCCCAGACAAAGAGGAAAATGAAGATGAAAAAATTATTCGTGATTTTTGCGGCTCTGGCCCTGGTGGCTTCCGCCATTCCGGCCATGGCAGCTACTGACTGGGATTTTTATGGTAGCGCCCGTATGGCAACATGGTATCAGGACGGCGAAGCTCCGGCACTGTATAATGCCCATGACAACGGCAATATGAATGAAAGCGATTCCGAGCTGACCTGGACGCTGCAGGGCAACTCCCGTATTGGCGCCAAGGTGAAACACGGTACTGTGAGCGGTTACTTTGAATATGGTACCGGTATTAACCTGAGAAAACTGTATGCGACCTGGAAGCCCGAGAACGCCAGCTGGAGCCTGTTGGTCGGCCAGACTTACACCCCGCTCAACATTTTCTATTCCGGCCAGGTTTACGGTGTGGATGAAGGCCAGCTGTCCACCGGCCAGGCTTATAACGGTCGCCATGGCATGATTCAGTTTGCCATCGACGGTTTCAAAATCGCGCTTGTCAACATTACCAAGGCCAGCAATCTGGGCGCCATGTTCCGTTCGGATCCCAACAGCCCGGAGCTGGATGCCCCCGGTGACGTGGATGTGTACCTGCCGAAAATTGAAGCCGCTTATCATTATGGCGCCGACCAGTTTTTCTTTGACGTGGTCGCCGGCTACCAGACCTGGACCGTCGAGAACCCCAATGGTTTCGGCACCGACTTCACGGTTGATTCCTGGGTGTTCGGCGGTGGTGGTGGCGTGAACTTCGGCCCGGCCTACATCAAGGGCGCCGCTTACTACGGACAGAATATTGGCAACTACGGCATCTGGACCAACGCAAGCGGGTATTTCGGTGGCGTTACGCTGAAGGACAACGCCTACACCGGTCTTCTCGCCAGCGATGCAGCCAGCGCCATTGTTACGTACAACCAGGATGCCGCGGGCGGACTGAGCTACGACACCGAAGACACCAACTCGCTGAGCTTCATCGGTGTGGTGGGTTTCAAGGTCAACGATATGGTCAGCCTGGAAGCAGGCGGAAGCTATATCACCTATGACAACGACCTGTTCGTGGACAATGCCACCGTGTACTCTTTCTATGCACAGGCTCCTCTCACGCTGGCCAAGGGCGTCTTCATCGTCCCTGAAGCTGGTTACTACAAGATTGACCAGCTGACCAGTGGCCAGGACGGCGAAAGCTTCTGGTACTTTGGTGCCAAATGGCAGATCAACTTCTAATACCATTTAGAAATATGATCTGACGTTTCGCTGAAACAGAAAAGCCCCTTGGAATTTATTCCGAGGGGCTTTTTTTTATCTATGTAAGTCTCGCCGTAGGCCTCGTCCAGGACCTTGCCGGGTTTTCCAAAATAGCTGCTACGGAATACCGCGCTTCGTGTGCGGATATGGCTACGCAATCGCTGTTGTCATTAAGTGGCGCGCGCTATACTCTATGAAAGATGCACAGGACGGGCTTTTGTGCAGGAATCGCGGCGCGGTATTGCTGCGATGCGGTTTCATCGACGGTTAGAAGACAGGTTCGGGGCGGCGTTCCGTGAGGCCTATAAAGCGGGCTTCGATCCCAAAGTTGTGGCCTGCTCGGCGACTGCCTGGAGATGGCGATCAAAACCATTAATTATTGGTGTGGCTGGGGCCTCCTGATGACGCCTGTGGACAATGTGCTGTCTGGACGGGCAACGGTCAATAGGCAGACAGGGCTCCGACTTTGACCCGTTGGCCCCCTCTTGTATTATTGCGTATTTGGTTTATTCTCACTTTTTTTTGCTGGCTTAAGCTCGTAAGCGATGACGGTGCACTTGGGTTTGGTGATGGCCGTGGAACCTTCGCTGATGACCACGGCAGCCACCAGTTCCTTGGCGCCGTCGTTGTCAAAGTCGCCCACGGCGAAATCGCGGATAAAGCCCGAGGTGGCCCGCGTACGCCAGTTGGAGGCCAGCCCCAGTCCGTCCCACACCAGGGAGTGAAAGGCGGTCTTGGTGAACACCCGGAAGGTCTCCAGCTTGCGGTGCGCCATTTCCTCGTTCTTGGCCACGATCACCTCGTTGGCGCCGTCGCCGGTAATGTCGGCCACCAGCAGGCGCATGGGAAAATACTGGATATTCTGCACCTGCCCCGGGTCGTTGATGCGCCGCAGGTAGTACAGGGTGCTGCCGCCGTAAATGTCCCCGGTGGTGGTCAGGCGTTTTCCCGCCCCGTTGATCACCTGGATGTGGTCGGCCTCGTCGAAAGCCAGGTAGGTGATGTGGCCGTCGTTGCGCACGTCGCCGGCGGCAAAGCCCATCAGGTTGATACTGCCCGAGAGCTTGAGGTGGGTCTGGGGCACGTACGCGCCGTTTTGCCAGGCCATCTCGTAGATCGCCCCACCGAAGATGCCGTCGCGGCCGCGCTTCTGCCCGAAGAGCACGGGACCCCGGTCGGGCAGATCGGCCACTCGGAAATACCAGTGGGCGTCGGTGACGGTGGCCTTGAACTGCTTCCCATCCCACTCGTAGACCCTTGAGACCAGCACGTTGCGCTGCCGGTTGAGGCTGGTGACGAAGATCTCGGGTGTGCCGTTGTCGTTGATGTCGGCCACATCCACGCCGATGAACACGTTGTCGTCGGCCTTGGGCAGCTGGTGGGCCTTGAAGAACTTGCGGTTCTGGCCGCGGTAGCAGATGACGTCGTCGGGCGTGATGATCACGGTTTCGATCAGGCCGTCGTTGTCCACGTCACCCAGCGCCAGGCCATTGAAGAGTACCTTGTAGTTGGCGCTTTTCCAGAAGCCGCGATAGGTGGAACTGGTGCCGCCGGTCATGATGAAGGGTGTGGCGGCGCCCTCGTTGGTGTTGCCCCCGAAGCCCTCCTGCTGCAGGAGCTTTTCGGGATGCGTGCCCATGGTGAGGCCCTCCTGGGCACCCGCGGCGGCGACTGCCGGGGCCTTAGCGGCCGGCGCTGCGGCCGGTGCCGCTCCGACCCCGAAGACCCTGCGGTTGATTTCAGCGGCCAGCAGATCGATTTTGGGAATCACCTTGTCCATGCCGTCAGCCTGGCTGAAAAAGGTCATCGCCGGTGCCTCGGAGGCCACCTTGACCATGCGAGAGTCGATGCTCACGGACCCGCCCAGCACGGTCAGGCTGCCATAGAGCACATAGTCGGCCCCCAGGCGCCGGCCCAGGTCACGGGCCGTGGCGTCGGTGAGCGGGGCTGTTCCCGCCTCGCTCGCCACGGTGGCTGCATCGATCACGGTCACCTTGCCCGGCCGTGCCAGCCGCGAACTAAGCATGTTGCCGATGCCGCGCTGAAGAAACGACAGATCCTTTTCGGCGTTGACCGTAAACGGCACGATGGCCACCTTTTCTTCGGCCGACCAAGCCGGCGGTACGATGACCAGCAGTGCCAGCAGCATGGCCGTCAGGCCCCAAAGACGATTGGTGTGACGAAAAAATGATTTCAAAGGTTTCCCCCTTTTAAGCCTGGTAACATCGGCCACAGGCCTGCACGGACACCACAAGTTTTCCGAGTGTCCGTGGCCTGGCGAAAATGCTATATTTTTCCCATCCCCTTGTGCCTGTTCCCTACTTCAGCCGCGCGCGCAGAATCTCGTTGACCATGCGGGGGTTGGCCCGGCCGCGGGTGATTTTCATGACCTGCCCCACGAAAAAACCCAGGATCTTGGTTTTGCCGGCCCGATAATCGGCCACCTGTGTGGGGTTGGCAGCCAGCACCTCGTCCACCGCCTTTTCGATGGCCGACGTGTCGGTGACCTGTACCAGGCCCTCTTCTTCCACGATCTGTCCGGCCGGCTTGCCGTCGGTGGCCATTTTTTCGAAGACGGTCTTGGCGATTTTCCCGCTGATAGTGCCCTTTTCGATGAGTTTCAGCAGCCCGGCCAGGTCCTCGGCCGACACGGGCGATTGATCGATGGGCAGGTCCCGGGTATGCAGCAGAGCGGTGAGCGATCCCATGATCCAGTTGGCGGCCTGCTTGGGATCCACGCCACAGCCGGTGCAGGCCTCGAAATAATCGGCGCTTTCGCGGTTGCCCGTCAGCTGGGCGGCCACGTCGGCCCCCAGCCCGTATTGACTGACGAAGCGCGCTTTTTTGGCATCCGGCAGCTCCGGAAGTGTGGCACACACCCGTTCGAGCCAATCCTCGTCAATCACCACTGGAAGCAGGTCGGGATCGGGGAAGTAGCGGTAATCGTGGGCTTCTTCTTTACCCCGCATGGAAAGGGTGCATCCCCGGTCCGGGTCCCACAGGCGGGTTTCCTGGATGACCTCCCCACCGTCCAAGGCGATATCCCTCTGGCGGGCGATCTCATAGGAGAGCGCCTTTTCCACATGACGGAAAGAATTGAGATTCTTCAGCTCCGTGCGGGTGCCCAGCTCCCGACTGCCGGCGGGGCGGATGGAGATATTGGCATCGCAGCGGAAACTGCCCTCCTCCATGTTCCCGTCACAGATGCCCAGGTATCGCACCAGCGAGCGCAGCTTTCGCAGATAGGCACCGGCTTCTGCGGCCGATCGCATGTGCGGTTCACTGACGATTTCGATCAGCGGCACCCCTGTACGGTTGAAATCCACGCGGCTCACCGGCTGATCAGGATCGTGGATCAGCTTGCCGGCATCCTCTTCCATGTGAATGCGCGTAAGGCCGATGCGCTTGACTTCATCGCCGACCTCGATGTCCACGTTTCCGCCCTCGGCGATGGGCAGCTCGTACTGGGAGATCTGGTATCCCTTGGGGAGGTCGGGGTAGAAATAGTTCTTGCGTGCGAAACGACTCTCGGTGGTGATGTGGCAGCCGGTGGCCAGGGCCATGCGCAGGGCGTATTCCACCACCTGCCGGTTCAGCACCGGCAACACACCCGGCATCCCCAGGCACACCGGGCAGACGTGGGTGTTGGGCGGCGCCCCGAAGGCGGTCGAGCAGCCGCAGAAGATTTTGGTACGGGTTTTCAGCTGGGCATGTACTTCGAGCCCGATGACGGCTTCGAATTGCATGTGCAGACCAATCCAGTTTTTTGGTATAGCAGGCCGGGTGTATGACCCCGGCATGAAGGCCCCTGAGAAAACGGGAGCGTATGCTTCCCGCATAATTTGGATCTTGACAAGTTTCGTATTCTGCGAGAAAATAATTTGAACGTCAAGGGATTTGTATCACGTCCGGAGCGTCCCGCCAATCCCCCCCAAAAGGAGATTTCGATGAAAAAGTTATCGATTGTGATTCTCATTCTCTTGATGGCCGCTCCCACCATGGCGGCGGATTGGAACTTTTACGGTAATGCGCGCATGGGCACATGGTACGAGAGCGGTAAGGCGGCGGCCCTGTTCAATCCCCATGACAACGGAAACCTGAACGAAAGGGACAACGAACTCACCTGGGAAATAGCCGGCAACTCCCGCATCGGCGCCAAGGTCCAGCACGGCAACGTCGAGGGGGTCTTCGAGTACGGCACAGGCGTCAACTTGCGGCACCTTTATGCCAAGTGGACGCCCAACGGACCTGACAGCTGGTATATACTGGTGGGTCAGACCTACACGCCGATTTCCAGTTTTTTCATCTCCAACCAGGTCTATTTTGAAGATGAAGACATGGATGCCGAGGGCATTCCGTACATTGGCCGCAGGCCCCAGATCCAGCTTGGCTACAAGGGGCTGACGGTAGCCTTTATCCAGACGACGGGCACCGACAACAAGGGAACCCTTTATCCCAATGCCGACGGTTCTTTCGATTTCAATGCCGGCGTGGGACTCCCCGGTGACATAGACGTGTGGCTGCCCAAGTTCGAGGCGCTGTATCATCTCATGCTGGGCCCGAACTTCATGGGGGACCTTTACGGCGGCTACCAGACCTGGCGCATCTCCAATCCCCTCGGCGGGGGCAGTGACCTCAACGTGAACGCCTACATCGTCGGTGGTGCCGGAAACGTTACTTTCGGGCCGATGTATTTCCGGGCCCAGGTGAGCTACGGCCAGAACTGGGGCGACTACGGCGCCTATGACAACGGCTTGCAGTATTGGGGCATGCCCATGACCAGCGGCGCGGCTCCGGCGCTGGCACAGGACGCCAGCCACTCGGTGCTGACCCTCAACCTGGACGCCGCCGGAAATCCCTCCTACGACATCCAGAACACGTACACTTTCGGTGTCGTCGGCCTCGTAGGATACAAACTCAACGACCGCTTCGAATTCGAGTTCGGCACGGGCTACCTGCAGCACGACAACGATTATTTCATCAACAAGGCCAAGCTGAACGTCTACTACCTGAATACCACTATTACACTGGCCAAGGGTGTATTCATCGTTCCGGAAGTCGGCTACTACGATCTGCACGACCGCCTGGATTCCGATCGCGACGCCGAGAGTTTTTGGTACGCGGGCGCCAAATGGCAGATCAACTTTTAATCGATGCCGTTTTCATGACGAACAAACAAACCCGGGGATACCTGGGTTTTTTGTTGGCAATCAGCTGTCAGGCGCCAGCAATCGGCCTATCCGGCGGCATTTTTCCGGCCAACAGCTGGACCTGAGCGTTTTTTTAATGCCATGGCCCGCTCCGACGTCCATCCCGTGCACCGCTTCGAACCGTGGCAGGTGTGGCCCGGGTCCTACCGCAACCCGCCGGCCGACGGGCGTTACCCCTTTCCGCCTGATTCCGGCCTGCGGCTGACCATTCAGACCCCCATCGCCTCCATGGGTTCCTGCTTTGCCCGCGAAATCCGCACGGCGCTGCTCCAGCGCGGGTACAACTACATCACTGAAGAAAGCCACCACCCGGCCGCGGTGCACGCCAGCGCCGCCTGGGAGCGCACCTACAATACCTTTTCCATGCGGCAGATTTTCGAGTACACCTTCGAGGACTGGCGGCCGAACCTGAGATGGTGGCAGACCCCGGAGTCCGGACGCATTCAGGACCCCTACCGTCGCATCATCCTGTATGACAGCCTGGAAGAGGCGGAGAACGATTTCCAGCGCCACCGGGCCTGTTCGCGCCGTGCCCTGGCGCGTGCCGAGGTGCTCATCCTGACGCTGGGACTGGTGGAGGTCTGGGAAGACCGGTTCGACGGCGCGGTCATCTGCCTGCCTTCGGGTCCTTACGTCAACGAGGGCGGCGATATGCAACGCTACCGTTTCCGGGTCAGCCGTTACCCGGAAAACCTGGAGAACCTGGAGCGCATCCACGCCATCATGGCGCGCCACAACCCCGCCTGCCGGCTGCTGGTTACCGTGTCGCCGGTGCACCTGTGGGCCACTTTCCGCAGCGATGCGGACGTCATCAGTGCCTCATGCAACTCCAAATCCACCCTGCGGGCGGCCGCCGACGAATTCGTCGCCCGCCACGAAAACGTGTTCTACTTTCCGGCCTTCGAGATGGCCACCATCTACCAGCCGTTGATGAGCCGCACCTGGTTTTCCGAGGGAAAGGAGAACTTCCACGTCAACAAGAAGGTGGTGCGCTTTATCATGGAGAATTTTTTTCGCTTCTACACGGCCGGATAGACCTCTCCCACCCCATCCGGTGTCCAGGGCAATCGCAGCTAGGGGGGGCCGCCGGGGCACGCAACCCATGAAGGGCCACGGCATTAACCATGCCAGGCGTCCGCTGCAATTGCCCTGCTCCGGTCTCAGCTGTTTCTTGACAAACCGCAGCGGGTTCAATAAAAATGTTTTGTTTCAGCAACAGGCCACGGCTGCGTTTTGCCGTCAGCCGCACAGCCAGGGGGGATTTCGCCGGCGCCAATGTGTTTCAACTGTGCCACCATGTCGCGCAAAGCGCTGCGGGATGCCGTTTCGCAGGCCGTGCGTCATCCGCATTCGGACATCAGCCGGGGGAGGCTGATCATTTCCGAGGAGGCCTTCCGGGACGATGACCGGGAGACCAACATGGTCATCAGCCCGTATTGTATTCTGGACTGCACGGGATCGATTTTCATCGGACCGTGGTGCAACATCGGGCCCCGTACCCGGATTTACACGCACGATCACATTCATGCCGGCCGGGAGCCGTTGAGCCGCGTGCAGGAGCAGTACGGTATTTTGTTTCAGGACAAAACCATCGGCCGGGATGTCTGGATTCACGACGGATCGCTGGTGCTCTACCAGGTGACCCACATTCCCGATGGGGTGGTGCTGGGAGGAGGGTCAGTGCTGACCCGCAACCCGGGTCCCTATGAAATCTGGGCCGGCAACCCGGCCCGCAAAATCGGCGAGCGGACCGATATCGATTCCCGGGCACTGCGGGACCTGGCGTGCGGGCATCGTTACGCCCTCGATCCGGCCATCGCCGAAAAGGCTGCTGCAGAAACCGGTCAGGGGGAAAATGGCGCGCCGTCCGACCTATAACATCCTCATGTACTCCCACGACACGTACGGTCTGGGACACATCCGGCGGACCATGGCGATCGCCTCCAACCTGCATGGTCCGGATGTCAACATTCTCATCCTTACCGGGTCGCCCATCGCCGGCCGCTTTTCATTCCCCGAACAGGTGGATTTCGTTCGCATCCCGGGAATGATCAAGAAGACCAACGACGAGTACCAGCCGCTTTCCATCCGCATCAACCCCAAGCACGCCCTGGACATCCGCAAGAACATCATCACGGCCACCGCCAAAGCCTTTCGTCCCCATCTGTTCATCGTCGACAAGGAGCCCTTGGGGCTCAAAAAAGAGGTCCTGCCGACCCTGCAGTGGCTCCGGCGCTGCCTGCCGGAGAGCCGCACCATCCTGGGGCTGCGCGACATCATGGACGACGGACCGGTGGTGCGCCGCGACTGGCGTGAAAAGGGGGTCTACCGCATTTTGGACGAACTCTACTCGGAGATCTGGGTGTACGGTCAGCGGGATCTCTACGACCCCATCCGTGAGTATGCCATCCCCGAAGAGGTCAGCCGCAAGATGTTCTTCACGGGCTACATCCCGCGGCGTACACCGGGCCACGAGGCCGTCAAACGCACCCGGCGCGAGCACATGTCCAACGGCAACGGCAGGAACAAACTGGTGGTGGTCACCACCGGCGGCGGCGGCGACGGCTACGCCGTCATGGATGCCTACCTGTCCATGCTGGAGAAGGAGCCCATGGCCGTCAAAAGCGTGCTGGTGACGGGGCCCTTCATGCCCAAGGAACAGCGCCGCAACATCTTCCGCCGTGCCCGGCGGCTGGGGGTGCGCACCTACCATTTCTACCGCCAGATGGAAAAACTGCTGGCCGCCGCCGACCTGGTCATCAGCATGGGGGGCTACAACACCATCTGCGAAATCCTCAGCCAGAAAACCGTTTCGCTGGTGATCCCGCGGGAGGCGCCGCGCAAGGAGCAGCTCCTGCGGGCCCGGGCCATGGCCAACCGCCACCTGGTCGATTACCTGCCGTGGGCCGGGCTCTCGCCGGAAGCCCTGCGTCCCAAGGTGCACGCTCTGCTGGAGGCCCCCCAGCAGTGCCTCGATGCCGTCTGCAATTTCCGCCTGACCGGAATCGAGGTCATGTGCCAGCGCCTCATGGGTTTCAGGGACCTGGTATGCTGAAGCCGGCCCGCCCGGCGGTGCTGGGCATGATCCTCAAGGGCTTTCCGCGCATCTCGGAGACCTTCATCTCCAATGAAATCCTGCTGCTGGAAAAAATGGGGTTCCACATCCACATCTTTTCCATGCGGCAGCCGCGGGAAAATTTCACCCACCGCAGCGTGGCGGACATCCGGGCGCAGGTGGACTACCTGCCGGAAAAGATCCTGCCGCACCTGCCGGTGCTCATGAAGACCAACCTCCTTTTGGTTTCCAGAATCCCGGCGGTTTACCGGAACGCGATGCGCATGGCCTGGGGCCGCTACCTGCGCACCCGCAAATCGGCGACCCTCAAGCACCTGCTGCAGGCCGGCTACCTGGTGCAGCGCCTGTTGCCCGGCCAGGGGGTTGCGCACCTGCACGCGCACTTCGCCCACTCACCCACCTCGGTGGCGCTGTTCAGCAGCCTGCTGAGCGGTTTGCCGTTCAGCTTCACGGCACACGCCAAGGACATCTACACCTCGGATCCCCGCCAGTTGCGGGAAAAGATCTCCCTGGCGCGCTTCGTGATCACCTGCACCGGCTACAACCGGGAGTACCTGCGGCGCCTGGCCCCGGGGGCCCAAATCCCCATCGACTGCATCTATCACGGGATAAACCCGCGGCTCTTCACTCCCGCAGCCGACCCGGGCCTCCCAGCGGCGAACGGTCCCCGGAGGCTGCTGACCGTGGCGCGCCTGACGGCCAAGAAGGGCCTGCCCACGGTACTGGAGGCCCTGGGCCGCCTGCGCGACGACGGCATCGATTTCGAGCACGTGCTCATCGGAGACGGCGAACTGCGCGACGAGATTCTGGCCTCGATCCGGCGGCTGGGGCTCGGCGGCCACACCCGCTGGCTGGGCACTCAGCCCCACGAGGTGGTGCTGGCGCACTACCGCCGGGCGGACGTTTTCCTGCTGGGATGCCGCATCGCGCCCAACGGAGACCGCGACGGCATCCCCAACGTGCTGATGGAGGCCATGGCCATGGGGGTCCCGGTGGTGGCCACGCGGGTGTCGGCCATCCCCGAACTGGTGCAGCACCGCCGGACCGGCATGCTGGTGCCGCCGGAGGATCCCGGTGCCATGGCACGGGCCGTACGGGAAGTGCTGGAAGATGCCGAACTCCGAGGGGACATCACCCGACGGGCCCGGCAGCGGGTGACCCGCGATTTCGACAACCAGGTGCTCATCGGCCGGCTGGCGGACCACTTCAAAGCGGCCCTGGAGGAGCGATAGCCGCAGCCATGCGCATCCTGTTTTACGCACCGTTCAAGCCGCTCGGGCACCCCAACCCCTCCGGGGACCTGGTCATCGGCACGGGACTTTTCGAGTACCTGCAGCGGCGGGGGCACGTGCTGGCGGTGCCCAGCACCCTGCGCAGCCGCTGGATATACTGGAAACCGGTGCGGTGGCCCCAGGTGATCCGGGACCGGCGCCGGTCCGCGCGCCTGTCCGGGCGTTTTGCCGCCGACCTGTGGCTCAGTTATCACCCCTTCTACAAGGCGCCGGACGTCCTGGGGCCTGCGGTCTGCCGCAAGACCCGGCTGCCCTATGTCATTTTCCAGGGGGCATACGCCACCAAGCGGCGCAGGGATGTGCGCACCGTGGCCGGCTTTCACCTCAACCGCCGCTCGCTGCTGGCGGCCGACCACGTGTTCAGCAACCGGCGGGTGGACTTCGAAAACCTGGCGCGTATCATCCCGTCGGCGCGCCTGACCTACGTGGCGCCCGGCATCGTCTGCCGGGAGTTCACCTTTGATGCCCGCGCCCGTGAGGAGCTGCGCAGCCAGTGGGCGGTTGGCAGCGACCCCGTGGTGCTGTCGGCCGCCATGTTTCGACCCGGGGTCAAGACGCGCGGCCTGTCCTGGGTCATCCGCGCCTGCGGCCGCCTGCTGCGCCGCGGCAGGCGGCTGCTGCTGGTGATCGCGGGCGAGGGGCGGCAGCGCGAGTACCTCGAGCGGTTGGCCCGGCAGCACTTGGGCCGGCGCGTGCGCTTTGTGGGCAAGGTACCGCGTGCACGCATGCGCCGATTTTACAGCGCCGGGGATCTGTTTGCCTTTCCCGGTTTCCGGGAATCGCTGGGCATGGTGTTCCTGGAGGCCCAGGCCTGTGGCCTGCCGGTGGCGGCCTTTGCCGGCGGCGGTATTCCCGAGGTGGTCGACGCCGGCAACACCGGCATCCTGACGCCACCGGGGGATTTCGAAGCGTTCACCGCGGCTGTCGACACGCTGGTGACCGACCGGGAGATGCGCCGAACCCTGGGGCGTGCCGCCGCGGCCGGCGTGCGGCGGCGGCACGATCTGGCACGCAATTATGCCATCGTAGAACAGCGCCTGGCGCAGGTCGTGCAACAGGCGCCCCGGACGGGGGGAAGAAAAACCGTTGACAGCTGAGATGAACGCTTGTACCCGTTTCGGTCTTTTGCGCCACGCGACCACCTTCTGGAACCTGGAAAAGCGCATCCAGGGTCGTATGAACGCGCGCCTGGCCCCCGTGGGAGAAGGTATGGCCCACCGCTGGGGGGGGCGGCT
>Ga0256835_1000311_pt1 | contig 38370 bp, 52 predicted proteins | sample PIR30metaG_FD_185972 | JGI IMG/M metagenome (GOLD analysis project Ga0256835, IMG submission 185972) | Hydrothermal vent microbial communities from East Pacific Rise, Pacific Ocean - PIR-30 | ecosystem: Environmental > Aquatic > Marine > Hydrothermal vents | place: Pacific Ocean: East Pacific...
TCCCGAAGATGAAATCTCCGGGAGGACGGTGGAGCCGATCCCTACAGTCGTAGGGACGACCACTTGAATGCCATTCACAATAAAAAAATCCCGAAGATGAAATCTCCGGGAGGACGGTGGAGCCGATGGGAGTCGAACCCACGACCTCTTGAATGCCATTCAAGCGCTCTAGCCAGCTGAGCTACGGCCCCAAAATTGCAAGTTTCTAAAACGCTGTTTGTCAGCCGTTTAGATTTGTTTCAAAAATCGTTTTTAGGCGTTTTTATGCCTTTATATACTCGTTTATATACTCATTTTTGATACGCAAATATACAATTTTGTTTCATAAAACGAAACAAATTATTTACTCCCTTTATAATTTTGAAGTCCTTGCCCCAGAGCATAGGGAATTAGTTCCGAAAAAGGATTGTTGTTATGATAAATTAAAGAAATATAGTAGATTCCTATAGATTCATTTTCAAAAATGACATCTAATTTTGTAAATCTGTTTTTGTTGTCATATTTTTTTTTCCAAATATTAAATAATTTTTTTCTGGCATGATGTTTCCCGTCGCTTTGGTCTGTTATAAATAAAAGGATGTTTTCTTTATTCTGAAAAAAGTGTAGAATAAATGCCACGATGGTTTCTTTTACCTTCGGGTCATGAAAATGGCTTATTTTATCCGGTAAAAAAGAAATTTCGTATAAATTCAACCCAAAAGGATACCCCTCAAATTCCGGAGATTTAATAAGACTTATGGTATATTTTATTCCTTGATCGGTAATGAAATAGTATAATGGGACATCGTCCCTTTCCTCAATATAAACATTATAAGGGGCTTGTAAATTTAATACCCTTGGCATTTAATTCGCTTAATTTTTTCTCATTTCGGAAATATCCTTTTATCAATTGATGATTTTCAATCAATTTCTTTGCTACAATAACAAAATGAGAATTTTCATTTACATTTTTTTTCGTGTATATTGTTTTGCCGTTTTTATAAATGGTTATATGAAATTTTTCAGACGACATTTGCTTGGTTTTATAATGGATTATACAATAAATGTACCTTTTTTCAATGCAAATATACAATTTTGTTTCGTTTTGCGAAACAAAAAAAATATTCTAATTTCCAATTTTACACATTCGAAGTAATTCAAGACACACTCCTTTTCCGTTTCTCGCATTCTTCAAGGAGTGATTCCAATTGGCGTATGCGTTCATTAAGTTGTTTGATTTTTTCATTCCGGGAAAGCATCACTTCACTTTGAACATTAATGAGTTGTTGGCTTTTTTCTTTTACATCTTCGAGCAGTTCAATATGTTTTTTTAAGGATTCTATTTCTTGCTTCAATTTTTCTATTTCTTCCGTTCCCCCACCCCCTTGTTTGAGCATCTCGCCTTCGCCCGTAAGCAACCAAAGGGGATTTATTTCGGGAAAATTGGTCAATATTTTTGCCACAGCATCGGAATTTAAAGGCGTTTTTTTAGCTGAACCTTTGAAATTTCCATAGGTCATACCAATTATTTTAAAAAATTTTTCTTTGCTAAATCCTTTGTATTCAGCAATTTGCAACACTCTTTCTTTAATTGTTTTCATTTTGTAGAAAATTTATTTGCTTTTTAGTAAAAATATTTACTATCTTTGTTTCGTGAAACACACAACAATATACCAAAATGAAACACAATAAACAAAAACTAAACTTCACCGACGAAGAACGCCAAATGTTACGGCCTTTCAACAGGATATTAGCAAAAAAATATGAAGTTACGCCCCATTACATCCGGGTAGTGCTTAATAATCGCATTAAGGGGAGTCGTAGTCTTATTGTACACTTCATTCAACAAGATGCCAAAGAAATTATTCAATTCATGAAACAATTGTTAAAACAAGAACAAGCATCATGACCAAACAACCCGAAACATTAAGCAAGTCGTATTATTTGTTTTTGAAAAGTCGCAATCCGGCTAATCTAAAACCGGAACATAAAGAATATATCCGCCGATATGAAGAAACCAATGCCCCTAAAATCGACTGGAATTATTGGAACAAAGTGTTTGAAAAATCAGGCGCGGAAAAAAAACGTCCCGAAAAAAAAATAACTAAAAAAATATTTATGGCCGTTGGCAAACAAGTGGCAAATAACTCTTTGGGATACGTCATCGACGAACAAAACAAACATGCCGTGTTATTTGTTTATCAATGGCTTGCCAAAAATGATTTGCCACCCGTAACGCTCAATAAACCGGGGCATCATAAAGGCATTCTTTTGGCCGGCAATGTAGGAAGCGGAAAAACCACATTGATAGATATAATACGACGTTTCAGACCGGCACGCAAAAGCCGAGCGGCCCAAGTTGTGGAAATGATCGAAGAGGCCAAAGCCACACCGGAATTGTTGAAAAAATTCGATTTGTTTTTGGACGAATTGGGAACCGAAAAGAAAAGTTACGGTGCCGAGTTGATGCCGGCATTTCTCGAAATGCGTTACGAGCAGTTCAAATCCAAAGGACTGCTTACGCATATTACCACTAACATGAGTATGGAAGAAATAGCCGAACGATACGGGCCGCGCATAGAAAGCCGGCTTTGGGAAATGTGTAATATCATTTATTTGGGGGCCGAAGAAGGCAGTCGCGATTTTCGTAAACTTTTGTAAAACAACGTTTTCAAACAATGACCAATAAGGAAAAAGCCATGCAATTGCTTCTGGAACTTTCCCCGCGGGAAAGAAAAGAAGTCATGGACTTTTTCCTAAACAAAACCCGGAAACAACCCGCGAAGAAACGGCTCAAGAAGAACGATCCTATGCTAAGCGTGGATTATCATTATGAAATTATCAAAAAAAGACTAAAAACCATATTGTCATGAGTTATTATAACACTACCAACCTTAAAGGACAAGATTTATTTGAAGCAATTATGCAGGCCAACTCTCAAGAAGAGTTTGTGTTGAACTTGTTAAGAAAAAACAAGCGTATGACCGCGTCGGAAATTTACCGGCACTATCCCAAACCCGCACCCATCACAAGCATACGCAGGGCACTAACCGACCTAAAAAAACGCGGATTGGTGCGCAAAACAAACATGAAAAAACGCGGAATTTATGGAAAACCGGAACATTTTTATGAATATGTTTAAAAAAACAGCCGAAAAATTATGGAATTAATAATTAACCAAAAAGAACAAAACAAAGTAGCTCAAACGGGAAAACTGTCCGTTGAATACATTACCGTACATACCGACGAAGGAACTTACAGATTTAAGGTATATGCGGATCGTAAACAAATGGAATGCATAAAAAATCCACAGGGGCTCTCGCCTACAATGTGGAAATATGACAAAGTGTTTTCGGCTATTAACCGGATAATAGAATGGTATAAAAATCATGCGTCATGAAAATAATACTTATAGCAATTATTGTGCTGCTGGTAATGTTGTTATTATATGCCATAGCAGCATGGCAATTAAAGGACGATCGCATAGCCGTGATCGAAAAAGAACTGAAATTTTATAAACATGAACTTTCACGTTGGAAGAAAAAGTATAACCAACTGGTCCATAAAACACTCAAAAACAATGGATAAAAAACAATTGCAACGCACTGTTGAAGTGCTGGAAGAAAATTTGCGCAACCACGAAAAACAAGCGCGCTTATTACGCAAGGCCATAGATTCATACCAAAAAATGTGCACCCACAAATGGGAGGATGGCTCCGAGGCGTGGGTGGAACAAACGGGAATGAATTATCATATAAGAACATGCGTCATTTGTGGAAAAACAGAGGATTTGAGATGAAAGACTTTTATCAAATGAATGAACGCTTTGAAATATGGTATCAGCCCCAAATCGGCTTTATGATAAGCTGGGGGAAAGATTTTCGCAAACGCCCTTATGTGGCGTTGGAATTGCCCTTTTTCACCATTCAAATTTTTTTTGAAAAACAATTAAAACACAAATAAAATGAAAGCAACAAAATTTTTACTCGGATTTGTCCTCACCCTTGCAGTTTTAGTGGCATGGACTCATTATGAATTAGAAGGTTATTGGATTATACCGGCCGGTTTTTTATTGGCTATTGGCTGGTATTTAATGGCCTTTAATTTCGGCGCTGTTATTAATCTTTTTAAGAAAAAATGATAAGAGAAATTCTGTTTATACTTTCCCTTGTCTTGGCTTACGGTTTTTTGGAAGTTCGTCATGACGAAGCCGTAAGCCGGGACAGTTGCGGCGGGTTTTGGAACCGTCAATGGCACCGGTGGGATGCTGTGTTTCATGTAGTAGTAGCATTGATTGTGTGGAGTGTGTCGGATATATGGCACGGGCTTTTGGTTTTGGCTACGAGAGCCGTGTTTTTCGACACTTTGTTTTCTCTCCGTTGGAAAGGCAATGCGTTTTATGTAGGAGAAAACGAACCAACATGGAAGAGAAAATACATACGTATTTATCGGATTATATCAATAGTATTCTACATCTTTTTGACATATAAAATAATTAAAACATGAAACAATTTTTAAAAATCATTTTGTTTAGCGTATGGCAACGCTCCCGTAAATATGCAAATATCATCCGGGAACGCGGCCCGGAAAAATACGCCGAATATACCGAAGATTTCATTTTTGACAGCGTATTGAAAAGTTATCAAACCACTTTTCGGTTACTCAAACGTCGTCCACATAAATGGTGGCGTTTGTGGTTGGTGCCGAAAATATATTTCGACAGCCAAATAGAACCGCTCATCGCCAAATTTCCCATATACCGCACCGAATTTCAAAAAATGGGGCGTAATGATCGGATTTTGGTAAAGACAAAAAAAGGCGAACAAAAAATCATTAAGAAAAAACAATTCAATCCTGAAACTTATACCTATATACGAAAAGCATCATGAGAATTTGTAAGGCATGGGCCGGAGACAGCATCCCGGTGAATAGAGTATTTATGCGTTATTTCGGCTACAAAGCGGCCGTGGTTATGGCCGTACTAATAGATGAGATGCAACGCACCAACGGAAAAGAGTTTACTCTCTCGCACGAAAAAATAAGGGAAATGACGGGAATAAGTTACTACTTGCAAGTGAAAATATTAAATTTTTTCGTGCAACAAAAGTTTATAAAAGTTGATAAACGTGGTGTGCCGTTTCGTAAGTATTACATTATCAATGAGAAACGGCTCGTAAATTGGCTAGCCGAACACGGGGCAAAAATGGAAGAAGAAGCCCGGAAACCCGCCGTTAAAACGGCCACGGAGCGCGAAGCCGAAATGCGCGCCGAAATGGACCCGGCCACTTTGGTATTTTATGATCGAATCCGGGACAAATGGCAAAAATGGAACGAATACAAGCGGAAAGAACATAAATTCCGCTACAAATCGGCCATTAGCGAAAAAACCGCCATTCAATCTTTGCTGAAATTGTCCGGCGCCGACCCGGTGAAGGCCGGAAAAATCATTGAACGCTCTATTGAGCGGGGGTGGAAGGGACTCTTTCCTTTACCCGAAAATTCGGAACAAAAATCCAAAAACAAAACACGTCATTGGGACGCCAGAAAAAATTTCAAAATGCCTCCCATGCCTATTCAGACTAAATTTATGCAATGGTAAAGAAAAAAGATATTTTGTCCCTCTATCCGGGCATCAATGAACGTTTGTTGATGAGTATTGCAAACCATATCATTGCCAAACGTCGAAAAATTCCATTTGCATTGGCCCGGTGGAAAAAAAACTTAACGAACGATGAATACGAAATTTTTCATCGTATTGTTGGAGCGCCTATCCGGGAAGGCCAAAGCGTGGATGAATTTGCGCCGACGAAAAAATACCTGTTTGAAAAATATGGGGGTAAGTATCCAAAAGAATGGATCCGTGCCGAGATAAACGAAATTTTGGCGACCACTCGTCCTTATATCGGGACAAAATGGGAAAAAACATTGTTGCCGCGGGAGTATGAAATACTAAAATTAAGATTAGAATGATAATCAAACGTTATAAAAACTTAATGATAAGGATATTTGACGGAAGGCCTGTATATTCATTTCCCTATCAATCCTTTTTTATCCATTTCATTCACAATATCCAAAATCCGGTCAATGCTAAATTTTTCCAACCGGTTTTCCAAATTATGGATGGTTCGGACCGATACATTTAATTTGTCGGCCATTTGTTTTTGAGTAAGACCGTGTTTCTTGCGGATATTTTTAAAGTCGTCTTGAAGTTTAATTAATAAATAATGTATTTGTTGTATGTCCCTTAAAAAGGTCCCCTTTTTTCCTAAAGTAATGTCCGCTACTTGATTTAAAGAATAAGTTTTCATGATTTGTTTTCTTTAAAATATTGATTTCTAATGGCAATAGCTCTTTTTATTTCCTTAATAGGTATTTTTTGTGTCTTTTTAACTATCCCGTGTGTAAGCAAAATTAATGCTTTTCTCTCATTTCTCAAATCCCAAAACGCAAAAAAACGATATTGCTGTCCTTTGTAACGCATTCTAAGTTCCCAAATATCCGATGTAAGTTTTTTAAAAAACTTGACGTCGTTTTTTTCAGCAATGCGCATTAAAATAGATTGTAGTTTAATATTTGCCTTTAAGTCTAATTTCTCTTTGAATTTTAATGCTTCAGGTAAGAAAATAATTTCAACTTTACGCTTCATCTTTTTTTAGCTCTTTATGGGCAATATTCCACCGGTAATTATCAATCATATACCGGTTTTTGTCATAATACACTTCGTTTTGTCGGAAATCCGGGCGTTTGTCAATTTTCAGGATGATGTCGCCGTCGAATTGGGCCTGCGATCCGCCGCGCATCTTGCCGTCTTGCGTGCGTTGAAATACCACGATAAACAATTTTCCGTCGTAGCGGCGGCGCAAGTCATAATCAAAGTCCAACCGGCGGCCTTCCTTTTCCCATACTTCCTTGTAGAGTTTGTTCCAACTGTCAATAAGGATTATGTCATAATCCCGGATAATGTCCCGCCAATTTTTCGGCACTTCGCCGGTAACGTAAATATTCTTTTCGGCCTTCGGGCTAATGTATTCTTTGACTTTCTTAACGAACAACCGGCTTTCCGGGTGTTCTTCGAGCGAAAAGAAAAGTACCTTATGGCCGTTCCGGGCGAACATATCCGCAAATTGGAACAACATACGCGTTTTTCCGGCGCCTTGCGGGGCGTCGAGCGTTACGGCTATACTTCCGTTTTCCTTGCGTTCGATGTCGCCGAGGAAGGTAGCCAGCGGTTCTTTGGGCAATTTCCACGTTTGGAAACGTTTGTTTTTCAATGTTTTAAGGTTTATGACCGCCGGCGCTTCGAGTCCTTTATTATTTTTTTTGTCTGGGTCTTGACTTTTTGGATTTTTTGACTTATCTTTGTGGTGTAAATCCTGCTTTCTCGTCCGGCCCTTTATGGGAAGCGGACCAGTTGTGAGGGGCAGGATTTCTTTTTTTAATTGTATTTCACTATTATATTTTAAGTCTCCTTCTTTGAGGAAATAAAAGGCAAATTCATGATTACGTTCTAAAACAGTTATTCTTATTTTCTTTGTCTTGCCATTTACCTTTAAATAACTTTCTAAAACATAAACAGCTTTCGCATTAAAATCCTTAATATGATTTGGCTTGGGGGGCTCTATTGCGCTTAAAAAACCATTCTCTAATAGCTTTATTAAATTTTCATATCCCAACAAAGTAATGGGCGTTAAAGGGTGTTTTCTTCTTCCCAGAATGTTTTTTCCTAAAACTTTATTTTCTCTTACGAACCTTATTGGTTTGTCTAAAAATGAATTTATAACTTCAGGTTTCTTGGAAAAAATATTTTTTAAAAACTTTTTAGCTAACCGCCTTCTCTTTTTTATTCCCAATTGAGCATATTTATTCTCCACTTCCAAAATCTCCCCCGGAAAATCCAAGCCCGGCATATTCATTCCGGTTTCCATACTTTGTTTTTTGAGTTTTTCCAGTTTAGACCGGTCCAAATTTTCCGTTATAAAATCTACGGCCTTTTGCGCCTTGGATGCCGCCATGACGATAAAGCGGTCGTCATCTTGCATGTTTTTGATAAGCCGGCTTTTCCAACTTTTCAGGTAGGCGGCGGAATTTTTGATGTTGTCATACAGGAAACCGGCAAGCCCGGAAAGATATACGGCGCCCAGCTCGGCCACCAATTCTTCAAAGGCATAATCTTTCTCTCCGAATTTTGTTTTTTTTAAGCGATTCAGGCGCGAAGGATGGCCTGTTGAGTGTACCAGTTCATGAAACAAAGTGCCGTAGTATTGAGCCGAATTTTTGAATTGTTTCATCTGTGGCATCATCACTACATCTTGAGTGGGATTGTAATAGGCCTCATCTTGGAATTTGTGGCGGATTTTCGGTTGCGGTTCCGGGTATGCTTTTGCAATGGCTTCCGCCACAGGATTTTTTTCTTTTGATTCGTAAACATGTGTCCCGGAAATTTCTCCCTCAAAAGTTTTTTGGTTCAATTTGAAATCAATGCCTTCAACATCATCTCCGTTATATACGATATAGTGTTTCAGAAAGGGAACGGTGCAATAATATGATATGTATTTATCGGCTTCTTCGGGTTTTATTCCGGCTTTGTCCATTAAATATTTGCGCATTTCAGCGCGCTTGTATGTTCGAAAATCCATACCCCTATCCCGTAGTTTTTTGGGAGTTCGGTAAAGTACATTGTAGAAAAAAGCAGGTTTGCCTTCGGCTCCGGGCTTGAGTTTTCCGCCGGCTTTTTTAATTTGACCTTTTGTCAGAAAATAAGGGTTATTCAGGGGCAGAGTGAAGGGCCAAATCCCCGCCAAAACCAATTGATTTATTTTTCCTTTATAGGGAATTTTACGGTCCCATCGATAGGCAATGGTATAATATTTTTTTCCTTTTTCAAGCCGGGTTTTCCATGGCATTGAAAAGGCAATATCATTTTGTTTAAGGGTATTTATCACCGTACGGGTGATCAATTTATATTCGTCATCATTCAACGGCTTATTCATGCCCTCGGGCATGCGCATAAACCAAAATCTATCTAATCCGTTAAGTCCGCAAAGGGGATTGAGTTTCTCACGGAAATTCGGTCCAAGTTTCAGGCGGATTTTCGGGTATTTCCGGGCCTTTAAATATAATTGTTGCAAGACATTGCCTATAGGCAAATGACTATATTCTTTCGCCCACAGGCGAAGTTTTTCGGTATTTATAATTTTTCCATCGTACTGAAGAATTTCATGAATCATTTGGCCAATGCTTTTTTACTTTTTTCAATGGCGGTTTTCCCTGCTTCAATTGTTTTGTCCAAAAATTGTTTTGTTTGTGCCTTGGCTTCGTCCCCCATAAGTTTATAGATTAAGTAACCTCCAATTATAATAGCAGTAACTTTTACAATGGGCCCGGCTACAAATTTCATGGCTCCTACGGTACTTTCCGATACCGTATCCCAAATACGTTCAAATACTCCGGGTTCTTTTTTCGGGGCGTCGGCCTCATCGGTTGCAATGCTTGATTTATCGGCAACTATATAAAAATCAATACCATCGTTCAGAATTTGTTCGTCGTCAATCCGTAAATATATAATACCATTATAAGGCATCACAGTTAATACCTTTCCTACATAACCGGCCGTAAGTGTACCGAAGGGTTTTCGCTTTCCTACTGCCAAATCCTGTCCACGATATAAATATATTTTCTTCTTGGCATATACAGGCCGCTTATTAATAGCCAATTGCCGGGCTTCAGAAATGGACATCATGTTCATGACGTAAAATTTTTAAGGTTATATGTATTTTCGTACTCGAAATTCTTATTTGCTATATTAAAAGTTACCTTATATGTAAGTTCAATATCCGGCCAACGTCCCGCAATTTCTTTAAGTAACTGAAAATCACCTACATATAATTTAACCGGTATTCCTCTGACTAATTTTCTTTCATGGGGACGAAACGATAAAGGGAATTGATTTAAATCGGCTTGGCCAATTTTTTTGTTTTTATAAAAAATAACCAATTGAGTTAGTTTAATATATCCATCGGCTTTTTGAAATGGTAATGAGGTGTTATTTATGACCCATAAATCTATAAGCAAATCAATTGTTTTTTGATTCCAATTGATGCGAATTTGATATACACGCGACAATTCAAAATCAAATGCATCTTCCAAGGATAGTTTGTTTAATGCCTGTATTGCCTTCTCTTTTCCAAGAATGTATGCATAACGCAAAAAAACCGCCCATTTCAGCACATTTCCTATTTTCATTTTATCCAATTTTTAAAATATTTTTCCGGATCAATCAAATGCCCATCTATCCTTACTTCTACATGGAGGTGTGGTGTCATATTAGGATTAAGATAATAATCGGCTACATTTTGTGCTTTCCCTATTATATCGCCTGCACGGACGTATGAGCCGTTTTGTACAAAAGGTTCTAAATAAAATATCTTCACCTTTATTCTTCCCCGACTAATTTCAACGCCCTTCATTTCCCTTGAATCGGGATATACATATAATGTACGAACCCGACCTGAAATAGGGGCATAAATCGTTTGCCCGGGATTAATTTTTATATCCAGTCCTTGATGTATGTGTCCATGACGAGGAGCGCCGAAATATCCGCATCCGGCCGGATCACAACCACGTAATTCAAAAGGTTGGCCAGTAGGGCTTAATAAATTAATATTTTTGGCAAACATCCTATTAACAATTAAAAATCCAATCATGGCTAACAACATCTTTTTCATGGGAAGGCATATTTTCGTAATATAAAAATTAGTCCTGCCAACAAAATCAATCCGGCCATTCCTCCGCCTAAATAGCGGTATTTATGCCATAATCTGTACACACGGTTTTTCCATCCATGCTCGAAATGTGCATTATTAAGTGACTCATAATAGTCTATTCGGGCAGTATTATAGGCATCGAATAATTCTCTTTCAGGAGAAGCATTTACAGCCGCCAAAGTTTTGGGCCCCATACGACCGTCCACCTTAAGTCCGGCATAAAAATAGTCGTTTAGTACATGTTGCATCAACCGAACCGCACGGGGAATCCCGGCATTGATGCCATGATCAACAAAGGTTTCGGCTATTGCTTGGCTATCAATTTTATTGGCCATCATCGGGACCCAAAACCAATTATAAAAAATACTCAAGGCCCTTTCTTTCGTTATAGATTTCATGTCTGCAACGGTGGGCGGTCTCCCTATTACCTTTTCATATAGTTTGGCCGAAATACCATGGTTTGTTCCTACCAATTCACCACGGCTATTATAATTACCCGGATCATGAGGGTTATTTTGATATCCCCCTTCAATTTCCAGTATGCTTGATTTATATTTATCAAACTCGGCCATTTACTTAAGTATTTTGTTTAATACAACCAAAACGGCCAATATCATTCCTATATATAAAAACCATATATCTTTAAAACCATCCCTATTCGGCTCTTGCCGGGATAGTTTTTCCGTATATTGTTCCGTCTCTTTAACGGGTTTTTGTTCGCATTTGATTTTTACTGTACCTCTTTCGTATTTTTCTACAAGATTCAAATATTTTGTTCGATGAATAATTACCGTGTCTTGGTAAATAGTATCCGTATAACGATGTGTTACTACAATACTATCACCCGGAATCTCACGAACGACAATCCCCGAACGCCGGGATTTTATTTTTTGTATTCCTCCGCATCCACTTAAAAGTATTATCGCGATCGCCGATATTTTGATAAATCTTCTAAACATTCTTTCAACTCTTGCTTGTTTTTTTCAAACTCTCCTTTTAATTCGTAAACTTCCTTTTTCAAGGCGAGGTTTTCATGCATGAGTGTTTGAAATTGTTCTTGCAGGGCTTCTATATTTTTTTGCAGAACATTAATAACCTTATTTCTTTCTAAGAATTGGCGAGTCAATACTTCTACTTTTTTAGCTTCCAGGTCAATATCCAATTGATCTATTTCTTTTTTGGCGCGCCAATATTCAAAAATCCATTTGCCGGACAAAAATGTAAGCACTGCAGCCACAATTTGTCCGGCAGTAGTTTGGAATATTTGGTTAAAAATTTCCTTCATTAATCCGTTTCAATCTCAGGCACTTCCGGTTCGCCCATTCCGCTATCATTCCCGGAAAGTGTTAATAACGCGCCTACACCGGCTATTACCCACCACCACCATTTATTTTTTTTCTCACGTGTGGTTTCAATAATTACGGTATCAAGTGTTTCGGCGGTTTGTTCCATTACAACTGTGTCCCCAATATTTTGGGCCATAATAATGACGGGTTTATACCCTAAATAACGAATTTCCATTTTATCTTGTGGCGCGGCTTCAATTGTTACATATCCATTTATATCGGATACGGTTCCTTTTTTTCGTGTATGATTATATACTTCCGCTCCCATAAGGGGCTCATTGGTTTGAGCGTCTATTATTTTGAATTTCATAGTTCTAAGTATTGGATCTGCGGGGGGATGTTGGGTATGATAAGGGGGCTTTATATTTCCAATTTCAAAATCCGAATCAAAATTATCGGGTAATGTAGATGGTGTTTCATCTGTATCGGGATCACTCCCATTATGATTTTTTATATTATCACAATATTTTCCGGCTAAATAAGATCTATCATATTGATCTCCTCTTACCATTAAAAATTTATTAATTGTAAAACCGGGTTTTAAAAATTTTTGTGGTATCCATTTCGCCTTATAGCCATCCAAGCAAGCCAAAACGGATTCTCCCGGGTTAAGTCCTATTTCATAACCCGCAGATGTTTTTTGTGTACATTTTCTTACGGGGTTATTTTTATCATTTAAGATGTAAATCACCGGATCAAGGCGCATGAATCCATTTGTAAATTGAATTGTATATCTTGCCATATTTTTATTGTTTTTTTCTTTACATAATTCTGGTATTTGAATAGATGGTTTTATTCCTCCGGTTTTGTTATTATTTCCTTGGTGTACGGGCGTCGTAGGGTGAACCGTACGAACCGGGGGCCTGTCCGGCACATGTCTAACCGGTGATTTAACAGGTGTGGAACGTACCGGCGTCGTAGGATGAACCGTACGAACCGGGGGCCTGTCAGGTATATGTCTAACCGGTGATTTAACAGGTGTGGAACGTATCGGCGTCGTAGGATGAACCGTACGAACCGGGGGCCTGTCAGGTATATGTCTAACCGGTGATTTAACAGGTGTGGAACGTATCGGCGTCGTAGGATGAACCGTACGAACCGGGGACCTGTCAGGTATATGTCTAACCGGTGATTTAACAGGTGTGGAACGTACGGGCGTCGTAGGATGAACCGTACGAACCGGGGACCTGTCCGGCACATGTCTAACCGGTGATTTAACAGATGTGGAACGTACAGGCGTCGTAGGACGAACCGTACGAACCGGGGGCCTGTCAGGTATATGTCTAACCGGTGATTTAACAGGTGTGGAACGTACGGGCGTCGTAGGACGAACCGTACGAACCGGGGGCCTGTCAGGTATATGTCTAACCGGTGATTTAACAGGTGTGGAACGTACAGGCGTCGTAGGACGAACCGTACGAACCGGAGTACGATTGGGAATAGATTTGACCGGAGTTTTTATATTCGACGAACGTACGGGTGCATTCGGCCTTACGGTCCGAACGGGAGTTACCGTGCGAACCGGTTTTATGTAGAAATCAATTTTACTCATTTTCGATATATTTTTTGACCATAGGATGAGATTTAAGGGCCATTTTTTGTAATTGCGAAAGATTGGCAAGTCTATACAACAAATACAAATCCTCTGTATTTTGCTCTGCTATTTTTTGCAAATACTTCACTCGCATCCCCTTTTCAAGCGTAGTTTTTTCATGTATTTCGATGGCTACCTTGCTCATTATTTTTCTTTTTAATTAATCCAAATTTTTCCTCCACCATTCTAATTTCCGAAAGAAAATCCGGGTCATTGATCATACGAACTACAATCGCATTAAATTCAGGCAAAACGCTTGGGTCCATATGTCCAAGTGTCCGACATATTTCATTCAAAACCGGATTTTGAGGCGCATTCATACCCGGTGTTATTTCCTTCTTTTTGGTATAATGTTCGATAGCAGTGGACAAAATGGTTTGTAATATTTCGGTAGATTTATTTTCTTCCTTTAATTTTTCTTGAATTTCTCTTAAATCAAGTTCTTTTTGCAATTTATCCGCTCTATCTTTACATTCTTCAAATAATTTCCTGTATTGATCGCGTTCTTGTTTAACCTGATCATACAATTCTATTTTCACTAAAGCGCTTCTATGAACCGGATCATTTAATCCCGGGAAAGGGGCTTGCATTCCCGGATATGGAGGATAAGGGGCATATGGGGACGGAATCATATTCAACGTATCATGAAAAGTGTGTTGCTTTTGTGATTGGCTATGAGAAGTCGTCGATTTAAGTGAAGTCCCGTCCCATATATATTCCCCTATTTTCCGGCGCGATGTACCATTGGGCACGTAATGTATGACTTTGATATAATCATATTTATAGCGATGGAGAATGTTGTTAAGGAAATATTCCGGGTTTTCCGGCTTGGCCTTACGTACAACCTTGACCCCATCGGGACCTATTATGTCCATATGATCGGATGCAACAGGATTAGAAATTCTATGAAGAATTTTATTCATCATTTACTAAATAACTAAGTTCAATTTGATTTTGTTTATTTTGTTCCGACATAAATTCCACTTCAAGTGTAAAACTTTCGGAAAATAAACCTCTCATAAAAGAAATGGATAATCCGGGTGTAATTGTTCTTCCGTTTACTTTAACCGTTGTTTCACCTGTATTCGTTATAACAAATTCTCCTACATGCTGCAGGTGTAATGTTTGGTTTTCAAAAATTTGGAATGTAACGGATTTGATTATCATTTTCTTATTTTTCTTTGGCTAATATACCAACCTTTAATGTTTTACCTCGCACACCATATCCTTTTCTTCCTTAGGAAATGTAACAAAAAGAGCATTAAACCAATTATGTTGATATTGTACTGGGAATCTTAATTTCATAATAAGTTTAAATCTTTTCAATTGTGCTTCTTCAGGCAAATAAAAACCGGTATGAAAATCTTTGCCTATAAGAGGTAAAATATTAGAATCTTTAATTCTTAACACCTCCATACCAGAAAATGACTTAAAAATTATATCTGTAATATCACCATCATAAGAAGCATAAAGAAAATATTTTGGAACCCTGTCTCCAAAATCCACAAAAAATTCTTTTTGAGTAGTATTTACAGGTAATATGTCATAAATTGATTTATACTCGAAATTTTCATCTGTTTTTTTTGAAGAAAGCACTAAGGTAACATATGAGGGATATGTACCTGAAAAACGTTTTACCTCAAAAATTATCCTGTTTGAAGAAACGGGAGGTATTTTAAAAAGAAAATCATAATGTCTATACCTACTCCCATACAAACTATTAACCACATTCTTCAATAAAACATCACCCGAACCGGTTCTAATTGACTTAATTAAATGTTCATTGGAAAGAAAAGCATAAGGAAACATGCCGGGAGGAATCATGAACTCAACTAATTTTGTTTCGCCCGGATTTATTGTTACCTGTTGAGTTAAATATTTTATCATTTTGTTTTGTTTTTAATATTCGGCCTTTTGGCATGCCGGACATAATTCATCCATTAAGCCCCATGCAACTTTCACTATGCCCGGAGGCATAATTACTAATCGCATAATGGGCCGGATAATAGAATGTCCGGCATAAGGCCTTTCCCCCATTCTTATGTATTTTTTAAATAGTTTCAATTCCATCAAGAATTACACGAACGGCATATCTTCTGTCACCACTTCCAGTAGATGTAATTTCTTTGGGAATTTTTAGTTTAATATCAAAGTTTTTTCCATCCAATAAATAAGCCGGCTTGTCCAACTCATAAACCCAATTATTATATTCTAATGAAGACATATATGAAATAGGAATGCTTAAAATCTTATTATTATCCGTATAAATTTCAAGTTCAGCATTTCGTATCTCATCGGGAATTGCTTGAGGCATGAAAGTGCTTCCAATAAAGTCATCTAATGTAGCATTTGAATTATCTACCCATGCCCCTAGTATTTGAACGCGATCAAAAATAAAGGCATTGGAAATATCCATTTTATTTCCATGGAAATTTGTTACACCGGTTTCTTCTTTCGTGGAAGAATCAACCATGGAAAATTCCCCTCGTCCGCCGAGTCCAATATATTTTGTTACATATTTTACGGCGGTACGCACATTGGCAACGGCTTGATCCGAACCTTGGATATCGTATCCAAATTCCGCATAAAGCGAAGTAGGAAGTTTTGACCTAAGTTCGGAAGAAATTTCTTTAGCAGCTGCCAGAGCCACTAAAGTACTCAATAATACAATAAAACGTTCTTTTTTCATAGTTGTTTAATTTTTAAGTTGTTTTTTTTTATTTAAAATTTGTTTAAAATTTAATTTTTAATTTTTTTTAAATCAGAATTTCAGTTGATATTTCATATTGTTCTTCTTCGGGTAGCCCCCAATCGACAATTTCAACGGGTTCATCCAATGGAGATGCAAGGGCCAAAGGTTCTTGATTGAAATCGGGAGCTTGCATTCCATCTCCACCCCTATTGAATAAATATTTGTCCATCATTCCAAGGACACCTTTCACGGCAACACCTACGCCAAAATTGCGCATTAATTTGCCTTTTTTATTGCTTTTCCCTGCGGCTACTACTGCAATCAGGGTACCGGATGCGGCGAGTATTTCGTCGGAATAACTTCCATATTCGCCCATCAATTTTTGAATTTCCGGTTCTGCATAGCCCGCGGCTACGTATCCGGCTGCACCGGCTGCCACTTCCGTGAGTACCGGTTTCAATTGTTTTTTGTCAATTTTGAATCCCATATTTATACTTGTTTAAAAATGTTTGTTTAATTTTTGTTTATTAATAACGCTGTTCCAGCTGCCAATAAACCCAAAAGGGCCGCACCTGATTTTTTAGTTTTTCCACCCGGACTTATGCTACCATATGCCCCGTCCACCACATAATAGGTGTATTCATAATTTGCTCCATTATTGGTATCGGTCCGAGTTTCAGTATGATACTCTGTCCCGGAAAGCAATGATGTAATGAAATCATCTACGATTTGTTTTCCTTGATTATGTGCGGGAATAATCAGGTTTCGAACGGTTTGTTTAGAGCAGGTTTTCCATCCTCCCCTATTGTACACGCCAATAGTGTCCACTTGCCATCCTGCCACATATCGCGAGAGTTCATTTATATCATTAATCACTGATTTAATACCTTTCTTGAGATATTTTTGATTGATTAAATTAATTTTTCGCTCTATCTTTTTCATATGTGATTCGGCTTCCCATTTTCCCTTTTCCGGGGGCCATACAGAATTGTAGCACATCAAATCCTTAATTTCATTATAAGTACTAGAGATCCATTGAATGGCATCTTTTATACCATCCCAAGTTTTTTTAACCCACCCTTCTTGATTTTGCCCTTGTTGTCCAATCGGGTTATTATTGGAAAAATTGCCCGGCGTTTGAAAATTATTAGAAGTGGGAAATCCTGAATTATATCCAAAACCACCGGTATTAAAACCGAAACCACCGGTATTAAAACCGAAACCACCGGTATTAAAACCAAATCCACCGGTATTAAAACCTACCCCGCCCCAATTGAGTCCTTTCATGATAGGGAAAACTTTATTACCTATTTTTACCCCTTGAGGAGTTAATAATAACGGATGCTTTTTCAACAATTCGGAAGCATAATAGATATCATTGCTTGAATAACCGTTTTCAGCTAACAATTTTAAAACATTGCGTTTGGCAATGGATCTGACACCTTCCGGTGCCTGCAATCCAACATATTGAAGTTTTTCAGGCATAACTTTTAAATCTTTTTTGGTTTGAAATGGAGTTGTGTAATTAAATTGCGGCAAAGTGCCATCAATGATATATTCTTTTCCGCGATAAGGCACTACGATAAAAACATGTGTATAATCGTCCTTTCCGGGATATTTAACACGCCGAATAATATGATCCAAACCAAGGTTGTGCAATATGGATGAGACCATAACGGAATAACCTTTACAATTCATTCCACGCTCGCGCGAGGCCCATGCACAAGCAGGGGATTGAATATGCTGAACCGCTCCATCGGGTGCATATTGAAAATTACGATATACAAAACGATGTATGTTTTTCAATGTTTCCGGGACCGTTTCCGCTTTCAATGCATTGGTCAAGGAGCGAGTTTGCCACGCATATTTTTGGGCCCAATCGCGCATTTGTCGAACACCGAAATCCGTGTACCCCTCTCCAAGCAGAACGGGTTTGCATTCGGATTTAGGAAAATATTTATCCCATTTACTTTTGGGTTCCAGTTTTCTAGTCAAGTCCATATCTCTGTTTATAGAGTTTCCATGTTTCTGAAGCGACTTTTAAAGTGTTTTTTTCATATTGCAAATGAAGGCGTTTAATCATTTTTTTTGCTATATGTCCATTGTAAGACAAAATACCTCCTTCATTCAGATATTTTTTCGCTTCTTTTATGGCTTTAACCCAATCTTTATACTTTGTGATAAACATTTTGTTTTGTTTTACAAAGCAAGTTTATGAAGACCTCAAATAATTGAGCGACGTTTGTGCAAGTTTCTGAGGATTGTGCAAGTTTCTGTTTATAATCGCTTTAAAATCAATCTGTTATATTTTGTTATGAATTATGGGGCGCGGCGTATGTAAATTAACTTTTTTTTCTTTTTCTTTTTTTTATTTTTTTTTCTTTTTCTTTATCTTTATATATAATTATTATATTTATTTATTATTATATATACATATATAAAATACGCGCGCGCGTGCGCGAGAACATATGATTAAGCATTTATGAAAATCGCTAATTTTTTTATTTCCGAGCTTATAAAATACCCTTTAAAAACTGAAAAACACTAAAGGAGCGCGCGTTTTTTTCGTTTTCTGTTTAAGAATAAAAATTCTTCCGAAAACACGTACAAACATTTAAAACTTGTTTTAGGGCACTTAAAAACTGAGAAACATTGAAGGAGCGGGCGTTTTTGTGTTTTTTATTCGACCGGGAAATGCTTATATACTGTCATTTATAAAATATGCCGAAAGGGCACTTAAAAACTGAGAAACATTGAAGCGGAGCGATGATTTTGATATTATTTTATATAGGAATGTGTGTTTATTTTTTTTATATGCATGAAATAGCCCGGGAGGGTATTTAAAAACTGAGAAACATTGAAGGAGCGGAGAGTTTTATATATCCAAATCATTGGAAAAATCATCGGGAAGGAAGGCGCCGATGGAGCGCAGGTATTTATTGAGGGATGATAAAGATTTATGTCGGGTGATGGTCATTAATTTGAATTTAGATTCAAGGTCTGTCATTCCGGCATCAAGGAATTTGAAATAAAGCATCCGGGCAAAAGTATGCCGGAAACTATATAGGCCTTGTTCTTTTTTGAGAGCGAGAGTTTTTTTGTGTTTTGAAAAACGTTTTTTGAAATAATAATATCGGTTTTGTTCATTTTTACGTTCTGTCCATGCATCCGGTCTATTCTGTTTGGTAAATAAAAAATAATCTTCTGGATAATTTTCTATGTCCATTTCCAATAATAGATCCCGCAGTTTGTCAATGATACGAATGGTAGATTTTTGCTCCGTTTTTGTACGGATAGTAATGATGCCATCCTTTAAATTTATATCCTTCATTTGTAGCCGGACTATTTCGATGGGGCGTAAAAACGTGTAGCCCATAAATTTGATAAAAGCAAGCATATATGGGTCGTTTTCTTTGAGGTAGGCCACTATTTCATTAAATTGTTCAGTTGAAAAAGGTTCGTTTTTGGTGGGAATTGTTTTTAATTTTTTTAAATCCCGGGCTATATTGTAGGGGATAATATCATCCTGTTCCATTTTTCCGAAAATCATGGAAAGAAAACGGATATGATTATTTACTGTAGTGGGAGATTTTGTACGGGCGATTTCATTGATATATACGGAAAGATGACGCCGGCGGATGTCTTTAATGGGTAAATCTGATAGTTTTTTATTTTCAATCCATTTCACAAATTCTTTGAGATATACGGAATTTGTTTTTAAAGTATTTTCGGACCATTCCTTTTTTTTGTTCCCGAAGGCATCAATAACGGCGTTTTTAAAGGAAAAATTAGTTTCAATCATTGACAATGGGTCGCCGCCTTCGGCCAGGAATTTTTCGGCGGCTTCTTTAATTATATGAGCGATTTTCAAACGTTCGCGAACGGTTTTATAATGATTTATTCCGTGATAAAGTTTTATTTGTTTATAAGTTCCGTCATCATTTTTTATGTAAAAATAGACATACCAGCGACACTCTTTTTCAATACAAGGTTTTCCGTCGCGTTTAGGAATATAAATGGAAACGGATGTATATTTACGTTTCAAATTCTTTTTTATATACTCATTTATATACTTTTTCACTTTTGCCGCTTGATTTTGCGGCTTTCAAACAACTGATTTTCAGACAGATATAATAAAAATAAAAACCAAAGAAACTGCAGCTGAGCTACGGCCCCATTGCAGCGGCAAATTTAAAACTTTATTCAATAAATCACAATTTTTTCGTTCTTCATTCAACAAAGTTATGATGCTCAATCTTTTGCCTCCTCATTTTCGTCCAATCTTTTTTCATATTTATTAACCGCCAGGCGTATTAATATATAGGATAACCATATTAACAAAGGCCAACTGATAAAATGAATTAATGCGTATCTCATTTTCTCTAATATTTAATTTCTTCTTTTTCTATTTTTTCTTCGGTGTATTTATGTCTGTCCAAAGATTTCCAAACCCATGCTATATAGGCAATGACAATCGGAATCATTAATGACACATAGGCCATTACCGTTAGAGTGAATTTGCTGGATGAACTGTTTCGTATGGTTAATGAACTTTGCAAATCATATAAGGATGGGTAATAAGCGGTATTGTTAAATCCCGCAACCAAAAATAAAACAAAAACGGTAATAAACGTGCCCGCACCACTATACCAAAAGGCATTTTCGTCAGCGGTAAACCATGCTTTATAGATTCCCGTTAAAACCAAGATAATACCTGTCAGTAATAAAACTCCCAATAAAGGCACTTCTATTAAATTCATCAAATATTTGCCTTTTTCCAAATATACTTCCGCGGTATGCGGGTCCACTGCAAAGCCGTTAATAAACATTAACCGGAACAGCCAAAACAGGAAAAATATCAAGAAAAGTATTACGTTGATTTTTAAACATTTCTTAGTTCGTGCCAAAATTTCTTTATCATTTACCATTTTCTTTACATAGAGCAAGGCATTAATCCGAGCCAAGAAAAAGACGGCCAATCCCAAAGCAATATTTTGCAGAAAAATCAAATGATCGGTGGTCCATAACGCTTCCAATCCGTACCAAGGGCTTTCCCAACGCGAAATAATTGCATCCACATTATTTCCTACGCGCAGGATTCGTTCTTTCGACACACTAAAATAATTGCCTGTAAAAAAAGTAGATACTACCACACCCAATAGAAAAGGCGCAATAAATCCATTGAAAAACAAAAACGCTTCATAAGTTTTCTTCCCCAATAAATTATTCATTTTACTACGAAATTCGTAAGAAACCGCTTGAAGAATGAAAGCAAATAATATGATGTACCAAACCCAATATGCGCCACCAAAACTTGTCGAATAAAACAAAGGAAACGATGCAAAAAAAGCACCACCGAAAGTAACCAGTGTAGTGAATGTCGTTTCCCATTTATGACCGAATAAATTAAGAAGAATTAATTTTTCATTTTCATTTCCACTTAGTTTATTCAATAAGGTCTGTCCGCCTTGAACAAAAAGTAGAAAAACCAAAGCGCCGCCCAAAACGGCGATGATTATCCACCAATATGCTTGTAAAGTCTCGTATGATAAATTTTCAAACATTTTCTTAATATTTTTTATTGATTAAATCCCTTTTTTATAGCCGAAGTCATAATTTTTATTTCGGCAATCAGCAATGCGGTAAATGTCACGAAAAACAAAAAGAAAGTAATCATGACACCGGATGTTTCGATTTTTGTTACCGCCACCATGGCAGGCATCAGGTCTTGAATTACCCACGGTTGCCTTCCTACTTCCGCCGTAATCCAACCTGTTTCCTGAGCAATAAATCCTAACGGAAAACTTATAATCGCCAATCTTAATAACCATTTTTTTCTTTCAATGGTATTGTTCATCAATGAAAAATAGACCAACACAAATAAAATCAAAAACCATGTGCCCAAAATCACCATAGTGTGAAAAGAATAGAACGTAAGCGCCACAGGCGGTATTAACGTATGCGGATCTTTACCGTAATAGTAACCGTAACCGAAATCTTTGAAATGATCTTTAAAAATCTCCAATTGTTTTTCGGCTTCTTCCGTATTTCCTTCCTTTTTGGCTTTTTTATAAGCGGCCAATGCATCAATGGCTATTTTACCGCTTTCAATTCGTTCGGCATAAGACCGGATTCCTTGTTCCTCATTGCCATGGACCAAATCCTTAATCCCAGGGACAAATACATTCGGATCATTAAAGGCCAAAATGGACAGCATGGAAGGAATTTCCAAGCCGACAATATCCTTATCCGGTTGAGGGTCATTATCATCTTTTAATACACCTATAGCAACCAATGGAGCACCTTTTTGTCCTTGGTATAAACCCTCCATGGCCGCCAATTTCATCGGTTGATATTTAGCCACTTGCTTGGCCGACCCGTCGCCTGTTATAATAGTGGCCAAAATGGATAAAAATCCGAAAATCGATGCCACCAACATACTATATTTGGCATACAATTTATTTTTATTACGCAATAATAACCATGAACTCACGGCTATTACAAATAAAGCAGAAAATGTATAAGCGGACGTAATTGTATGAATAAATTTATTAACAGCTACGGGATTGAATAAAACGGCAAAAAAATCGGTCATCTCGTTTCGCATGGTATCGGGATTAAATTCCATACCCACGGGATTTTGCATCCAAGCATTGGCCACCAAAATCCATAAAGCGGATAAGTTACTTCCGATGGCCACCAACCAAGCGGCAATTAAATGGGCACGCTTACTTACTTTGTTCCATCCGAAAAACAAAACGGCCATAAATGTAGATTCCAAAAAGAACGCCATGATGCCCTCAATAGCCAAAGGAGCCCCGAACAGGTCGCCTACAAACCACGAATAATTACTCCAATTTGTCCCGAACTCAAATTCCAAAATGATACCGGTAGCCACACCTATGGCAAAATTTATTCCGAATAATTTCAACCAAAATTTCTCGATTTTCAACCATTTTTCATCGCCCGTTTTATAATATATCGTCTCCATTATGGCTATTATAAAGGACAATCCCAATGTTAATGGCACAAAAATCCAATGATATAAGGCGGTTAAGGCAAATTGCGCCCTCGACCAATCGACTAGTTCCCAATTAATATTATCCATATATTTTATTTTTGTTTATCCGTGTTAATAATCAATTGTTTTTCAATATGTTCCACTCTTTCTTTATCCGACTTAAAATTAGTTTTCATGATATCGGGAAAGAAAAATAACTTTAATATAGCAAACATGATAAAGAGTTTGATCATGATTATCAACCATAATCGCCTGCCATGTTGCGACATATCTCTAAAACCTTCATAATAAAACAACCAAATCTTTTTTATAATCATTCTAAATAAAATGTTTTTACAAAATTACGACGGATTTAATTCATAGTCAAAAATAAAATGCTAATAAAAATTTAAATTTTTTGATTTTAAATAATATCATACAGATGAGAAAAAAATTTAAATGCTGCATTTAAAAAGAATGCAATAATCGTTACATAATAAGGATTAGATTAATTATTAATCCCGGAATTATTTTTCCAATTTAAATAGAAAGCAATGATTATCATACATTAAGAAAGTTATTAACACCCTTTGTTTGTAAAATTTTCTTTGTAACCTCATTATTTATTAACGAATAAAATTATTTTTGTCAAATTTTTAAATCATTTTGTTCATGAATTACAAAAAACTTTTTTTACTCTTAAGTTTTGTCATAGGCATCATGGCCTATGGTCAAATGACTACCTCAAAAATCGAGGGTTTGGTGAAAGACAAAAACGGACCCCTAGGGGGCGCCGAAATTAAGGTTACCCACCTCCCTACGGGGACGGTGTCGGGTGCAATTTCTCAATTTAACGGGACCTTTGTTGTGGCTAATTTGCGTGTTGGCGGTCCGTATAAGTTGGAAGTAAGTTATATGGGTTATAAGCCCGTTACGATCAATGACATTTACCTGGAATTAGGTAAAACCTATAACGTGGAAGTAACATTGGTCGAAGATGCCGAAACCCTTGACCAGGTGGTCATTGAAGCCACTAAAAACCCTACATTCAGTACCGACCGAACCGGCGCGGAAACCAATATTAACGAAAAGGCCATTCAGGCATTGCCTTCCATTACGCGATCGGCTGCCGATTATTACCGGCTCGAACCCTCGGCAAGCAACGGTTCCTTTGCCGGTCGTAACGATCAATTCAATAACTTCTCTTTGGACGGTTCTATTTTCAATAATCCTTTCGGTTTGGATGCCGCCACGCCGGGCGGTCAAGCCAATGCCCAACCCGTCTCGCTGGATGCCATCGAACAAATTCAAGTCACTACCGCTCCTTATGATGTGACCATGTCCGGATTTACGGGTGCCTCGGTTAATGCCGTAACCAAAAGCGGTACCAATAAATTTCACGGTACCGTATTCGGCTTCTTCAGAAATCAAAACTTAACCGGTAAAGTCAATTTGGAAGGTACCGAACTCAAACCCGAACTCAAGCAATTACAAGGCGGTGTTAGCGTAGGTGGTCCCATTATTAAAAACAAATTGTTTTTCTTTGTGAATTATGAAGTGGACGACCGTGCAGATTTGGGGTCATATTATATAGCCAAACGCCCCGGACTTTCGGGAGGAAACGTATCCCGTGTAGAAGCGGCCGACTTGGATGAAGTGGCCTCATTGCTCAAAAGCATCGGCTATGATCCGGGACCTTATGAAGGATATACCCATTATACTTATTCCGATAAAGGGCTTATTAAACTCGATTGGAATGCCGTTGAAAATACGCGTGTGACCTTTATATATAATTATCTGAAAGCATGGCGGGACTTAAATGCCCATCCGGAAGCCATCATGCACCGCGGACCGGACAAAACCGTTTTACAATTCTATAAATCGGGATACAGAATTCATAATAATATCGATTCTTATCTATTGGAAATTAACTCCACCAATTTACTTAACGGAAAAATTTCCAATAAACTTCAAATCGGATATACGCATTTCGACGATTTCAGAACTCCTAAATCTGAACCCGCTCCGGTTATTAATATTGTCAAGGACGGACAACCTTATATTATTGCAGGACACGAACCGTTTTCCATTCATAACAAACTCGACCAAAAAGTTTATCAAGTAACCAACAATACCGATATCTATTTGGGTAATCATACGGTAACGGCCGGTTTTTCTTTTGAAAAATTCAAATTCTGGAACCAATTTAATTTATTCGGATACGGTTTCGATATTTTTCAAACCTATACCATGGATCAATTCCGCGATTCCATTGCGTCGGGTTATATCCAAAGTCGTTTCGATGCCGCTCGTGCAGCCGATGCCGCTGGAAAATGGAATATCACCGAACTTGAAGTAGGACAAATCGGACTTTATGCGCAAGATAAATACCAAATCACCGATAATTTTAATGTAACTTACGGCCTTCGCATCGATTTACCTCAATATTTTAATACGCCCGAATATATTGAAAAGAAAATTGCGGAAGCAGGAAACGATTATATCGCCGAACAAGTTACATGGTATGACGAAAACGGCAATACCGTAAAATTGTCGGCCCGCGATTTGCCTAAGTCCAAACCTATGCTTTCGCCGCGCTTAGGTTTTAATTGGGATGTAAAAGGCGATCGTACTTTCCAAGTCCGCGGTGGCTCCGGCGTTTTCACCGGACGTTTACCCTTCGTTTGGATCGGTAATCACGTGGCCAATGTGGGACGTTGGTATTTTACACCCATTGCGCCCGATTTCAAATTTCCGCAAGTTTGGCGAACCAATATCGGTGCCGACAAAAAACTTGAAAACGGTTGGACCATTTCCGCAGATTTTGCGTTTACCAAAGACCTCAACGGCATGATGGTGCGCAATTACGGACTTAAACCGCCTTCCGGCACATTAAACAGTCCGGTGGACAAACGCCCCGTTTATACCGGAAACGATCATGCAATCATGCCCGATTACGGTATTCCGGCAGATGCTTTTGTATTTACCAATACCAAAAAAGGTTATTCCTATAATTTTACCGTCAAAGCGGAAAAAAGTTTCGAAAACAACATGAAAGCCAGTTTGGCATACAATTACTTGGAATCATATGACGTAAACTCCATTGAAGCGGAAATTACCGGTGATGCCTTTATGCGAAATCCGGCTTTGGGTAATGTAAATAAAGATGTCTTGGCCCCTTCCTTATACGGTGACAAACACCGTTTGGTAGGATATCTTATCAAAACATGGCATTATGGCGAAGACGACAAATGGCAAACCGATTTCGCCGCCTTTTTCGAAGCGGCCAAAGGCGGTAGATTTTCCTATACATATTCGGGAGACATTAATGGCGACGGCTCGCCGTTGAACGATCTGATTTACATTCCTACACGCGCCGAATTGGCACAAATGCGTTTTGATACATCCAATGGCGTTTCCGAACAACAACAACGATTGGCATTTAATACTTTCATTGAAAAGGATCCTTATTTAAGGGAACACAGAGGCGAATACATGGAAAAATACGGTGCCTTAAGTCCTTGGCGAAGCCGTATCGATTTTAAAATTACGCAAACATTGAAACTTGCCAACCGTCATCGTCTGGAATTCAACTTCAATGTACTTAATTTCGGCAATTTACTTGACGAAGAATGGGGGCATATCAAATTGCCTACCAACCGACAACCCGTTGGCGTATATATCGACAGCAATGGTGAACCGGTTTACTCGTTTGACAAATCCCTTGATTCCTCATTTACCAATGATTACAGCTTGGATTCGCGTTGGCAAATTCAATTGGGAATCCGGTATAGATTTTAATTCAAATAGTGAAAATAAAAAAAGACTGCCGGACGGCAGTCTTTTTTTTTAATGTAATTTTTTCCGGTAATTAACGACCGAAGAATTTTCTTCCCATATTGAACAAATCGTCAATAATGCTTCCGTCTCCGTCTTGATCGAGCAAACGCTCTACAAAACTCATATCCTCTTGGGCTGCACTATGACCACCTAACATGGTACCGATAATGTTAGTTAAATCCATCGGATTGCTCACACGATTTTCACGTGCTTGCTTACCCAACATACCCATTACCATCGGGGCGGCCATTTTCAAAATATTTAAAGCGGAACCTGTATCCAAACCGGCTTTTTTGCTAAGCGCAGCGGCAATTATTTCTTTTTTCTCGCCTAAAACGTGTCCTAATATTTTGTCACCGTCTTCCACTACATCATCATTTACGAAACCGCCACCGAAAATATCGGCCGCCTTTTCAAAAATACTTCCATCGTGTTTGTTCATCAATGCTTCAAATAAACCGGATGCTTTCGACGGATCCGAAGCATTTTTCTTTAATGCACCCATAAGCATGGGGATTGCTGCTGACAAGGCCGATTGCGCCTTGGATTTATCGGTTCCGAGTTGGGAACTGATACCGTCCATGATGATTTCTCCCATGGGACCTTGTAATAAATCAAAAATTCCTGACATAAGATTAAGGTTTAAAGTTTGCTACAATATATGAATTTTTTCGATAATGCGTTTTAATAAAAAGTTAATATTTTCAATTATTCCGCTGTGGATCTGAAAGGACTTTATTTTTTGCATAAAAAGTTAAAAAAAATTCAATATCATGGATACAAATAGCATGCCATAAATTTGTATTGTTAAATTAACTCAATAAAATCTCTGTTTTTTCGGTAGCAGATAATAGATAAGTTCCAAATAAGAGTTTTATCTTAATTATATAACTATTAAATAGCCACTCTCGCCAAAGATTTACCTGTTTGACAATCCGGAATAAAAAAAGGTTGCCAAATAGCAACCTTTTTTGATAAATTATTAAGAATAATTCCGGTTATACATCGATATCCGTCCAGAAATCTTCCAGATTTTCCAATTCTTCGGCCGCTTCAATGAGAAGCAATCCGTTTTCGGTAATTCCGTTTCCGGTTGCATATCTTGCTCTGCGCAATAAGGTTAATGTATTTTCGAACGTTTCCAAATCCATTTTCAATAACTTCAATGCTTTTTTCCAATTGTCAGGAAGGATGCGGACTTTTCGTTCTTTCACATATAAACTTCCCACTTCTTTTAAGGCACGTAAAAGATTAATGATGTCGGGCGTAACGGGATATTTGAAATCTCCTGCCAAACCCGATGTGGCTTGCTTGATTTTTTTGCCCGGTTCGGTAAGGAATATCAAATGATTGGGATAAAAATGAACAATGGCTCGCGCATCTAATTTTTCAATCAATTGAATTAATGTTTCCTCATCGTATTGGGGAAACTCTTTCATTAAATCTTCCAAATATACGCCGGTGGTGTAAGGAATTTTCTTGATAATTTCCAAACCGTATTTGGTAAAGTTAGGCGTTTTGTTGTTATAAGCCAATCGGGCGAAAAATCTTCCGGTTGGAGTCGGGGCATTGGAAATAAGTCCAGCATTTCTTGCCTTTTCAATAGCCCTGCGATCGGGCGAAAGGAAAGCATGACGGGTCATGGTAATGGCTTTTACGCCTTCTGCGGGAATTTCTTTCGGATTGTTGCCCGAAATATCCAAAACACGTTTTCCGTCATCCGTTAAACGGTAATACATTTTGTTGTTTTTGTCCAAATCGGGTTCAATCAGTTGGAAACCTTGTAATCCGAATAAAGCCGCATCGAAATCGTAGATTTTATTTAACCATTCTTCTGCAGATTTGGTCAATTCCAGTTCTTCGATATAGCGTTGTTTGAGTTTAGGCAATTCTTTCAACCGGCGTCCGTATTTCTCCTTCAAGGCCAATGCTTCTTTATAGCGCTTGTCAATAAAGGCCGATTTAATGTTACTTTTTGAGGCCACGTAATCGGGATTTTGCTTGGATTTTTCTTCAATCTCCGATATGGTCTGCAATATACCCAATTCCAATTCGTCGATATCGATACTGAGGGGTTCAATATGGAATTCGTCGTAGTATAAATCGGCGGCACGTAAGAGATGTTTTCCGGCGGGCAAAAATTCGTCTTCCTCCGTAATGACTGCCTGAGCCACCAAATCTTTTTTCATAAAATCGGAAATCTTAAATCCTTCGGATAAATTAATCACGGCTTTCAAATATTCTTCCGTAATGGGCTTGAAAAATGCCCCTTTCAATAAAGCGGCCCGGATTTGCTGACCGATTCCGGTCAAATTATAATAAGCACCCAAGGGCGCTGAAAAGGCCATAAGCCGTAATGCTTCGGATTCGAGAATTTGAAATTTGTCGGCATCCAATAATTCTCGTTTGGGCGAAGGGCCGGGCAAGGTTTTTTTGAGAAAATCCTGTAGTTTTTTGTTTACGTAAAAATAAGGAATCACATTTTCATAAACTTCCAATACTTTTTTGCCGAATTCGCTTAAGAGATTATTTATCACCATACCTCTTTTTTCCAATTCAGGCCTGATGATATCATTCACCCGGTCTTTGGCCATTTCGGCCGTGTACAGCATATTGATAATTTCACTTCCCACAAAACGGAAATCGTCGGAATATTGTTCCAAATCGGGCATTACGCCATTCATCTTGGAAATTTTGTACCCTTCCATCAACATCATGCCCGGGTATGTCAAATAAAACCGGTCTTCATCTTCGCGCAAAAGCCCCATTTGCAACAATTGCACATAATACAAATAATCTTCATCCGATTCCAATACTTCCAAAGAATCGACGCTATTCATTTTTCTATCAAAAATATCTTCTAAAATCTTCAGGTGTTTTTTTGTAAGTATCATATCTTATCTTTTTTTACTCTAATTCCAATAAAAACTATACCAGCCGAAATAATTCTATCAAAATGTCAGTTATTTTGTCATTATTGTCAGGCAAAACAATAAAAAGCCCTCACCTAAGGGGCAAGGGCTTTGCATTTTTTTTGATAAATGAATTACTCTTCACAATGTAATTTAGCTTTTTTAGCCAATAATTCTTCTTCGGTTTCTTCATGATCCGGATCCGGAATAATAGAATCAACCGGACATACAGCCACACATTGCGGCTCATCATAGAATCCTTTACATTCTGTACATTTGTCGGGAACTATGTAATAGAAATCGTCGGAAAGAGGATCATGTTCCGTGTCATCATCTATACATGTTCCGTCAGACATGCGCCAAGGTTCGCCCGGTTCATAAATTGCGTTATTAGGGCATTCGGAAACGCAAGCACCGCAATTGATGCAGTCTTCAGTTATTAATAGTGCCATAGTTCTAAAGTTTAGTATTTTTGTCTCACAAATATATAATTAATTTTTTTATGAATCCACATTTTATAAAAATTTCATTAATCGAATTAGGTCATCTATTCAGAAAATTGGGACGAGATGAAGAAGTGTCCCGAAATCATGATCTACATAATGATTTGTTTTTCAATTCATTAAACTTATTAACCAGGCGAATTCCGGAAAAAAATCCTTGGTTCACTCCTGAAAATATCAAGCAATCTTTTGCTTATTGGTCGGATGCTTTGCAAGCGGAAAAAGTGAATAAATGGATTGATGACTACCCCTTGGAACGTACTTTTTCTCCAAAAAAAATCGGAATAGTTACGGCCGGAAATATTCCATTGGTCGGATTGCATGATATGCTCAGTGTTTTGGTCAGCGGTCATAAAGCCGTTATCAAAATGTCTTCGCAGGACAATTTACTTCTTCCTATGATTTATAAATTTTTAGCGGAACAAAATCCCGAATGGAAAAATAAAATCGAGTTCACCGAAGGCATTCTTTCCGGAATTGATGCCGTTATTGCCACGGGGAGTAATAACACGGCCCGTTATTTTGAATATTATTTCGGGAAATATCCGCACATCATTCGAAAAAATCGCAATGGAGTGGCCGTATTGACCGGAAATGAAACGGAAAAAGAGATGGAAGGTCTCGCCGATGATATGATGCTGTATTTCGGATTGGGATGCCGGAATGTATCCAAAATTTTTGTGCCGAAAGACTATGATTTGAACCGGATTTTCGAAGCATCACTGAAATATAGCCATTACACGAATCATCGAAAATACATGAATAATTTTCGTTATAACAAAGCGGTTTTGCTCATGAGTACGGATGAATCGGAACGAAATAATCTGTTGGAAAACGGACTTATTTTACTTAAAAAAGACCACCGCTATGCATCGCCAATCGCAGTGATTTTCTATGAAGAATATGAGCATCCGGAAGACGTCAAGAAAATTCTTTTGCATGACAAAGACAAAATTCAAGTTGTGGTTTCCCACAGCGATATCGCCGGAGCAATTCCTTTCGGAAAAACCCAACAACCCGAATTATGGGATTATGCCGATGGAGTGGACACCCTTGAATTTTTATTATCGCTTTAAAATTTTTACCGGAACATATTTTTATAAAATCAAACGTACCCCGCCCAATTCTTCCAATCGATATGGAAATTTCTCATCCGGCGATCCTATAAACATAAAATTGATCGGTATATCCCATTTTCTTGATAATTCACGTATCAATTCCGGACCGAATTCCCCTTCAACAGGAACAAATTCAATCTCTATTTCAGGATATTCTTCGTCTAAAAATTTGATATATTGTAACAATTCTTCAGGCACTTTTTCGCCGGGACGCAATACTTTCACAATTTTCACTTTCTTCGTATGTTCGTTATCCCGTATATAAAGCATGGCTTTATTTAAATTGGCGATGCTTTTTCCTTTGGTAAAAAATACAAATTCCTGGGAGTTGATATCATCTATCAATCTATTAATACTCTTATGCAACCGGAGGAAAAATTTACGTATCGGCTCAAAAACATGCTGTAATATTACCAAAAGAAACTTCAGCAAAACAGTACGATTCAACATGATCATTACAAAAACCAATGCAGGCACGAAATAAATAAAGAATATTTCCAAATTTAGCCAACCTTTTGTATGATTGGGATAACCTAATGCCGGGTCGGGCATAAGCGCATTACCAACCAATGCGATGGATACGGCTGCAAAAGCAATAATTATTCCTAACCAGGGGGCCACTTCGGGACGTGGCAGATGTTTTCTTTTTACTTTCAATAAAATATTACCAATCACAAATAATAACATCACCGAAAGAAAAGATATGGTATAAACTCCTGCCAACGTCGTTACTCTACCCTTTGCCAGCCACAAAACAGAAGTACTTAATAAAAAGAACATAATAATAATACGATATGAGGCATCGCGTTTATTCTTCTTAAGAAAATAATTAGGCAAAATCCGGTCCAAGGTCATACGTTCCAGTAAGCCAGATACGCCCACATAACTGGTTAAAACGGCTCCGGACAAAACAAGAAAGGCATCAATGGAGATCATCATAGGCAACCATTGGCCGTCGGCCCTTTCGCCCAACTGAATGAGTAAAGTATTTTCATCAATGGCATGCATAGGCATCACCGATAATGCCAAAAAAGCCATTAGCGGGTTTAAAATGCTCACCACAATCCACATATTACGCAAAGTCTTCGGAAAAACACCCGGTTTTTGTTCTTCTACGAAATTGGCCGAACTTTCAAATCCCGAAATACCCAACATAGAAGCGGCAAAACCGAAAAAGATGGCAAGCCAAATTTTTCCATGACGCGGTGGTTGATGCCAGTTTTGCCAAAAGATATCAAATCCGTGATGCACCACATAAATAATCAGTCCTGCAATCAAAATGGACATGGTGGTTAAATGAAAAATAAAGATGGCAATAGCCACTTTAGACGATTCTTTGATACCCATGATGGCCAAGCCGGCAAATACGGCCAATAATGCCGTAGTAGCCAATAAAATGATAAAATTATTATGAATATCGAATAAGCTGAATAAATAATGAATGGCTTCGTTGGCGGAAATCACAGCCGTGGCCATATAAGACAAAAGGGTCAAAGTCGCGGCCATGGATGCCATACGCTTGCTGGTGGTATTTAGCAACGCATTGTAAGCACCCCCATTCAAAGGCAATGCGCCTACCACCTCGCCGTAAATTTTTCTAAATAAAAACAATACCAACGCCACGATTAATAACGTAATCCAAGCATATTGACCTGCAAAAATAATTGCCAAAGCCGATACATAAAGGACGGAGGAACTGATATCATTACCACTAATAGCCGTAGCGGCCAATTCCCCCAATTTGACATGTTTCTTAATCTGCGGCATTTCCGATAAACTGACTTCTCGAGTTTTTGTGTCCATGAAAAATCTTTATATTAAATTGCAGTGCAATATTATAAATGTTTTTAGTAAATATCAAAAATATATGATAATTAAATGGGTCGTTATCGGCAAAACTTCCGATTCATGTATTAAAGAACTCACCGAAAAATACTTGAAACGAATAAAAAAATATGTCAAGACGGAATATGTGGAATTATCCGATATTAAAAATGCCAAAAACTTGCGCGTAGAACAGAGAAAAGATAAAGAAGCCGAATTAATCATGAAACAGATCAAAACGGGAGATTACCTTATTTTGCTTGACGAAAAAGGAAAATCATTTACTTCGGTCCAATGGGCAAAACATTTGGAAAAATTACTTCACTATCATAAAGGAAATTTAATTTTTGTGAATGGCGGTGCTTACGGTTTTTCTGAAGCGCTATATAAACGAGCCGATGAAACCCTTTCGCTTTCAAAAATGACTTTTTCGCACCAAATCATTCGAATTTTGTTTGCCGAACAACTTTACCGGGCATTCAGCATCATGCACGGGCATCCATATCATAATGAATAAACTTTTTTACATTTGTCAAACTTAATACCGGGAAATTCATGAAAAAAGAAACTTATATAAACATACTTATTGCTTTCGGCGTCATTTCGGGCATTTTCTTTCTTTTTTTGCTTTTAACCGTAGCCGTCACCGGTGTCATTGCATTTACTACATCCACAGATGATTATTCCCGATTAATGTCGGGAGTGAATGTGATGTTAATGTATGCCATACCGTTGATTATTGTAATTTACTTGATTCATAAAATCTTCAAAATTAAATTTCACGATGAATTTACCACTGTACGAATAAGGGACTTTTTCTTGGTTTTATTGGCATATTTTTTTCTGTTAAATGCCATCAATATCCTTACTGCATTTCTACCCGAACCCGGCGAACAATTAAAAATGATTCTGGATTTAATTTTAAAAAACCCTTTTTGGTCATTTATTGTGTTGGTAATAATTGCCCCCGTACTGGAAGAAATTTTATTCCGGGGTACTATTTTAAAACATTTATTGAAAAAATTTCCTCCCCTCACCGCCATTTTGATTTCATCGGTGGCTTTCGGATTATTTCACATGAACATTTGGCAAGCATTAGGCGCCATTTTAATGGGTATGTATTTCGGTTATTTGTATTGGCGAACCGGTTCATTGCTTTTGCCTATTCTTCTGCATTTTATAACCAATCTAATCGGATACATTACTGCTTTAGTAACCAAAAGCATGCATACCGGTTTTGAGAATTTTTCCACTTGGGAGTTGGTTTTTTTCCTCATTCTTAATTTGTTTTTGTTTTACCTTTTATTCAAAAAACTGGATGAACGTTTGCGTCAGTATCCGCTTACGGTATATTTGGCCTCCGGAAATGCACACAAACTCGAAGAAATTAAAAGTGTGCTACCTGAAAATATCAAATTAAAATCTTTAAAGGATCTTAAACACACATCGGAACTTTCCGAAACGGGACAAACCCTTGAAGAAAATTCACTTGAAAAAGCCCGGCAAATAGCCCGGCAATACGGTGTAAATGTTTTGGCCGATGACACCGGATTGGAAGTGGACTCGTTAAATGGAGCGCCGGGCGTATATAGTTCACGTTATGCAGGCGAAAATGCCACACCGGCGGATAACCGTAAAAAATTATTGGAAGAATTAAAAGATAAAGAAAACCGGAAAGCCCGATTCCGAACGGTTATTACTTATATCAAAGACAATGAAACCCATCAATTCGAAGGAATAGTGGAAGGGAAAATTACCGAAAAAGAATCGGGAGAACACGGCTTCGGATACGATAGTATTTTTGTTCCCCAAGGCAGTCAAAAAACATTTGCCGAAATGAGTTTGGAAGAAAAAAATCAATTTAGTCATCGAGCGCGTGCATTGGAAAAATTAAAAAATTTTCTGCGTAAACAATAAATCATCCTTTCATTTTCCGAAGAAAATTTCTTTCAACTATTATAAATTACAAGTAGAATTTATTTAAAGTTTTGGTATAATTATCATGAAGTTTTATACTATTTGATTAAATTTTTATATATTGTGTTTCAAAAATATCAATTATGGAAATAACACGTATTTTTGACATTTTACAATATCAACTCGATCACAATCCCCTCCCCGATCTGATCAGCACAAAATATGACGGAAAATGGAAGACCCTTTCCACCAAAGAATTTTACGATTTAATTCAGCAAGCATCACGAGGTCTCATAAAATTGGGCATTAAAAAGGGCGATAAAGTTGCTTTAATTTCCCATAATAACCGGACCGAATGGTCGGCAATGGACATTGCCATTACCCAATTGGGAGCCGTGGATATACCCGTATATCCCACCATTTCGGAAAATGATTTCGAATACATATTCAATCATGCAGGCGTTTCTTATGCTTTTGTGGGTGACAAAGAATTATATCAAAAACTTTTATCGGTCAAAGATAAAATACCTACGCTTAAAGACATCTATACATTTGATCAAGTGGACGGCGCCAAAAATTGGAATGAAGTATTGGATTTGGGGAAAGATCCCGATACTCAAAAAGAATTGGAAAAAATCAAATCTCAAATTCAACCCGGAGACTTGGCTACCATCATATACACATCCGGCACAACCGGCAGACCAAAAGGAGTTATGCTTACTCATTGGAATTTGGTTTCTACCGTCAAATCAGTTATCGGCCGGATTCCCGATTTACCAACTCCAACACGCGTTTTAAGTTTCCTTCCTACGTGTCATATCTTTGAGAGAATTGTAATTTATATTTACATTCATTCGAATTTCTCCATTTATTTTGCCGAATCCATTGAAAAAATCGGCGATAATATCCGGGAAGTCAAACCCCATATGTTCACTGCCGTCCCCCGGTTAATTGAAAAAGTATATGCCAAAATCGAAAACAAAGGACGCGAACTTACCGGTATTAAAAAGGCCTTGTTCTTTTGGGCGGTAAGTGTAGGTGAAAAATTCGATTTTTCCACTGCCAATAAATTTCCTTACAGTTTAAAATTAAAATTAGCCCGTAAACTGATTTTTAGCAAATGGAAAGAAGCACTAGGCGGACATTTGGAATACATTATTTCAGGATCCGCCGCCCTAAACATACGATTGCAACGCATATTTAATGCCGCCGACATAAAAATTCTGGAAGGTTACGGCATGACCGAAACATCCGGGGTTGTCTCGGTCAATTCACCCAAAGCCAAATGGCGAATAGGCACTGTGGGTCTACCCATTGACGTTAATGAAGTGAAAATCGCCGAAGACGGGGAAATTTTGGTTCGTGGAGACAATGTGATGAAAGGATATTATAAAGACCCTGAAAAAACCGCTGAAACCATCATAGACGGTTGGCTACATACCGGTGATATCGGCGTAATCGATCCGGACGGCATGCTTCGTATTACAGACAGAAAAAAAGAAATTTTCAAAACTTCGGGTGGTAAATACATCGCTCCGCAAATCATAGAAAATGTGATGAAGCAATCACCGTTTATCGAACAAATTATGGTAATCGGAGAAGGACAGAAAATGCCGGCCGCATTCATTCAACCCGCATTCGATTTCATTAAAGAATGGGCCAAACGACACGGAATGAATTTCGATAATTTATCCGAAGAAGAAATAGCGTCGCATGAAACGGTTATTAAACGCATTGCCGAAGAAGTGGAAAAATATAACCAACAATTCGGAAAATGGGAAAGGGTCAAAAAATTTGAACTTACAGGCGAAGTATGGACAATCGAGGACGGTCATCTTACGCCTACTATGAAATTAAAACGAAGAAATATTTTGCAACGCTATATGCACTTGTTTGAAAAAATTTATGCCGAATCATAAATTATAAATTATTTCTTAAACCTACTATCCATTGCCATTCCGATTGAATACCGGAATGGCTTTTTTATTTGGAATATCTCTATAATCGAATACCTGCGGCCCGAAAAATATTTATCTATATAAATACTTTTTACGAATCCACGCCCGGCCCTGACCGCCCTTGAGCTGCTTTTCTCGTTTCATCGCATCAACCTTGTTCTCGAAATGTTCGGTATGAATAAGTTTCCAAGGACGGTAACGAACGGTAAAACCCTTTTTTCCCAGTTCATTATGGGATTTTAATCGCGCCTCCAAATCGGACGTAAAGCCGATATATAGTTTATCGTACTTCTCGGAATATAAAACATAAACGGTGTACATGAATGCTTCTTTAAATAAGAAAAGCCGGCTAAAAACCGGCTTTTACTAGTAGCGGAGGCAGGACTCTACTGCGTCCGCCTCAGGCGGATATGAGCCCTTCGTTTTTAGCGTAATAAATTTTGACGAATCCACGCCCGTCCCTGACCGCCCTTGAGTTGCTTCTCGCGGCGCATAGCATCTCGTTTGTTCTCGAAATGTTCGGTATGAATTAGTTTCCATGGACGGTAACGAACGGTAAAACCCTTTTTTCCCAGTTCATTATGGGATTGTAATCGCGCCTCCAAATTGGACGTAAAGCCGATATATAGTTTATCGTACTTCTCGGAATATAAAACATAAACGGTGTACATGAATGTTTCTTTAAATAAGAAAAGCCGGCTAAAAAACCGGCTTTTACTAGTAGCGGAGGCAGGACTCGAACCTGCGACCTTCGGGTTATGAGCCCGACGAGCTACCTGCTGCTCTACTCCGCGATGTATTTTTTTTAAAATCCTTTCAATGATCTTTATCGAACCTGCGTCCGCCTCTGGCGGATATGAGCCCGACTGCCTGTCCGCCTACGGCGGAAGCTACCTGCTGCTCTACTCCGCGATGTATTTTTTT
>Ga0256835_1000312_pt1 | contig 38042 bp, 40 predicted proteins | sample PIR30metaG_FD_185972 | JGI IMG/M metagenome (GOLD analysis project Ga0256835, IMG submission 185972) | Hydrothermal vent microbial communities from East Pacific Rise, Pacific Ocean - PIR-30 | ecosystem: Environmental > Aquatic > Marine > Hydrothermal vents | place: Pacific Ocean: East Pacific...
AAATTGTTTACGAGGACGCAGAAGTAATCGTAGCCCTCGCACCAAGAGACGAAGAACTACCGGACATGGTACTAGAAACCATTAAGGAGAAAGGCCGTCCCATGATGTTCATCGAGCTCGTTAAAGAATTCAGCGGCATAGCAGGCGAGGATAGGCTGAGAAGAGCGGTCAACCACCTACTAGCACTAGGTAAACTAGTAGAGTTCCCTGATGGAAGCCTAGGCCTGCCAGGAATGAAGTATGTCCCGAGAAGGACCAAGCGTAGAAGAAGGAGAAGAATGCCTAGACTAATGACTGACATTGTTGGCGAGGAGAAAGTCTATTATAGACCACCTATGCAGTGATTTTTCCGCTGACGCAAAAGAACTCCTAAGTGCCCTGCACTATCTCTGCCGCTATTCTAGTGACATACACAAGAAACTATAACTTGGTAGACCTACAGTTTATCTCATCACTTTTTATTATAACCCCATACCTTTCTTGAAGCTCACAGAGGAAGTCCTCAGGAATAATAGCAACTGCTCCACGGCTTGTTACTAGTTTATAGGCTTTAGGCAGTAGTTTAGATATTGTTGCTTCTTCCACAATCCAGTCAACATAGACTGGCGTTCTTGTTGTTCTGACAAAGCCTCTCTGACGCTTAAAACCATACTTATCAATATATATTTCTCCAAGTCTTCTTCCATCAGTACATTTGCCAGTATTATCGCATTTCAAGAACTCGTCGGTTAAGCCCTTATTCAATATTTCATCGAGTATTCTACCAGTTGGAATAATATTGGATATCGTTATAATCTGCTCATCACTCTTTTCTGGTTTACCGGATTTCTCTGTTCTTCCGCTTACTTCTTTACCTTTCGATCTAGTATCTGCGGATGTTGGCATCGTCGCTTTGGCTCTTTTCTTTTCTTCATGGCCTGATGGATGAGTATGCTGTTTTTCCTTCTTTTCCGGTTTAACAAAGCCTGATAATAGCTCGTCAAGTATGTCTAGGGGGCTCTTTGATTTATTCGCCGCGTGTTTTTTCTCTTCTATTTTTGTTTCTTGTTTTCCCTCTTCATTCATTATTTTCTCCATAATCATTGGAACTGAGGCATTTGCTCTTCTTGCACTACTGGTTTTCCGTTGTTCTTTTTGTTCGTGAGGAGCGCTTGTTTCCTTTTTGATTTCTTCGGGTTTACTATTATCTTTCCTCTGAGAACTCAAGAACATGTCAAGCGTTATTACTCCTTTCTTTCTCGTCACTCTTTTTCGCGTAGTCAATGCTAACACTCCACAACCACTACTATATATGATCTGATATAAAGGGGATAATGGAGGATCATTATTTGATCTAACCATATGGTTACGTAGGAGGATTTAGCCCGCCCACGGGGCACCGCCCCAGGTATCCCCCCAGCGGTGCCCCACCCGGGGATTCGCCCCGGGCATCGCCGGAGGGGGGTTCCCAGGTGCTTCTATTTGGCAGTTGCCAGCCAAATATCATCTTGCACCCAGGAACCTGGCTCCGGCGATGTGGGCGGTTAGCCGTACCATATAGTAATTTGTAATATTATACCTTATATATTTATAATTATAAGAATACAATACAGAATTAAAGAATAATGATAGAGTATCTGAATTATTTACAGTTACAGAGGCTATATTTATTTCCCTTTCGTACTGTATTGAACCTATCTAGTGGTAATGAAGGTGTTGATTGGTGCGTGTATGCGGTTGGATAATCCGTAAGAAAGTATTTGGAAAAATAGTGATCCTCGAGATCAGCGGTGATACTTCTTCCAAGCCGTATGTCTTAGCACTTAAAAAAGATAGAGAACCACAGCTCTTCGAACTGGCGAAGGAATTACCAATAGGTACAGCTCTTTGTTTTGAAGGAGAACTTGCCCCAGAGCAGAAGAGTAAGAGAGGGGTCGAATACATAGCTAAAGAGATAAAGGTTTACTCAAAACCTCTGGAGCCCTTACCCGTTGATACGATTGGTAAAGTCCCAGCCCTTCTCGACACAAGGATCAAGTACAGGTATCTCCTCCTGAGAAACCCAGCTGAAAAAGCAATCTTCAAGATCAGGGAATCCATGCTTAGAGCTGCTAGAGAGTATTTTGTGAAAAATGGTTTCATGGAAATACAGACACCTAAGATCGTGGCTGCAGGAGCCGAGGGAGGAGCAACACTATTTCCAGTGAAATACTTCGAATATGATGCGTATCTGAGCCAAAGCCCACAACTATATAAACAGATGCTCATGTCAAGTATACCGCGCGTCTACGAGATAACACCCTATTTCAGAGCAGAGAAATTCGATACCCCGAGACACCTTAACGAGTCATGGGGAATAGATGCTGAGATAGGTTTTATCGAGTCAGAAGAAGATGTAATGCACGTCCTCGAGAACTTGATCGCGTATATTGTTGATTATATAAGGAAGAACAATGAGGAAGAACTTGATATTCTAGGCATTGAGCTCAAACCGTTATCAGTACCGTTCAAACGCATAACATTTGAAGAAGCGGTAGAAATTCTTAGGTCTGAGGGCATAGAGGTACCTGAAGGAGAAGATCTGACTGAAGCAGCCGAGAAAAAACTCGGCGAGATCATGGCTTCTAAAGGATACGATATATTCTTCATAACCAGGTTCCCGTGGAGCGCGACAGGGTTCTACTACATGAGGAATGAAGACGGTACAACACGGAAGTTTGACCTAGATTATAAAGGCCTCGAACTATCAAGTGGCGGGCAGAGAGAACACAGATACGATAAACTAGTCGAAGCACTACGAGACAAAGGCCTCAACCCAGAGGGCTTCAAGTTCTATTTGGAGGCGTTCAAGTACGGTATGCCGCCACACGGAGGATTCGGCCTAGGAGTCGAACGGCTACTCGTTAAACTCCTCGGCCTAAACAATGTCAGAGAAGCAATCCTATTCGTTAGAGACAGGAATAGGCTCGTACCCTGAGAACATCCTAGAATAACACGTTTTATCCTTAGACAACATAGTTTCACTCCAAGGGTACAAAAACCAGTGGCCAAGGTGTTCTCGAATGAGGATTATACTCATAGGTCCTCCGGGCGCAGGAAAAGGAACTTATGCCAAGTACTTTAGCAAGAAATACTGTATCCCGCATATCAGCACAGGAGACATATTCAGAGCCGAAATAGCGAACGAGACAGAGCTAGGCAAAAAGATAAAAGAATACGTCGAGAAAGGCCTCCTAGTCCCGGACGAGATAGTTATTGAAGTAGTTAAGAAGAGGCTGAGCCAGCCCGATACACAGAAAGGATTCATACTCGACGGATTCCCGAGAACGATCAAACAGGCAGAAGCACTTGACCAGTTCGCGAAGATCGATGCCGCCGTACACATTTATATCGATATGGAGGAAGCCGTTAGAAGGCTTAGCAATCGTTATGTCTGTCCTAAGTGTGGTAGATCATATAACCTATTGTTCAACCCGCCCAAAAACGACCTTACATGTGATGACTGTGGAACGAAGCTTATCAGGAGAAAAGATGACGAGCCCGAAATAATTAGGAAGAGATACAAGATCTACTATGAGACATTCCAGCCGATCATAGATTACTATAAGAAAAAGAACATACTAATTGAGATCGATAACACGCAGGGAAGCGATAAAGGCATACCATTGCTGGAGAGAATACTGAAGGAGAAAGGCATACTTAGGATAGAGCCCTGCAATCCAGATGTATCTATAATCTAGACGGGAGGATAAAAGCTCCTTTGATACCGCGACTCATCTATATACAAACAAAATTTTATTCAAAAACACATGTGAAAAAAGCGGGGCTTGATTCTTTCTTTAATAAAGATACAGAGCCGATAGAAATACTAAGGTACAAGGTATTTCTTAATGGGATAATACTTCAGGAAACAGGAACTACTAATCTGCACATAGCGGGGGTAAACGACAAGATCATTATAAGCAGGGGGTTCAACGAGTATTGCCATTGGCACAACGGCCCTCTTGATAGGAGAGATAACCCGCTAGAAAGAACCTACTGTATAAAACAACCAGTCAGCGAACTCGGTTTCTGTAGAGAACACCTCCACAGCGATAGAGCCATCTATATCAGATGCTTTGGAACAGCTGGCCTGGAAAGCATGAGAAACTGTATAGTGCTAGACAAGAAATACGGTGAAAAAATAGAATACGTTGTTTATCTCCTCAGCTATGGTCAGGACTCTGTCAAAGTAGGCACTACACGTAGTTTTCGAGTTTATGAGCGTATAGCGGAGCAACCGCATGTCGTAGCAACACTACTTACAAGAACTAAGAGTGCTTATAGGGCGCGAGACATAGAGGTCAGAGCAGGAAAACTACCATGGCTAACGGAGCGGCCGCGGAGAAGCATTAAGAATGTGATCTCAAAGCCTGTACAGCCTGCACTCTACAGGTTGAAAAGCTTCCGGGAGAAAACGCTGCGTGCATTAAATATATCGATAGAACAAGAACCCATCTATTTCCAAGTAGTTCCAGTTGACGATATGAGCTACTATATGAAAGCTAAAGAGACACGGTTACAGGATATGGATGGTAAAGAACTAGAAATACTCGGGTTCTGGGGAGGATACCTGCTGGTCAGTGAGACCAGTACCAATAACTATTACTTAATAAGGTCGAAAGAGCTGCTTCACAAAGACACGGTTAAAATTATTTCCTAGAATTCCTCTTCTTCAGCCTTAGAACTGGGAGGCACCCACTACACAGTTGAAGTTGACGCCAAATACAGTCTAGACATGAAGCATCAGGATTCTTAACCGGTATTTTAAGATCTTTAGGAAGCTCGCCGTATTCGATCTCATAAGCTACTAGTCCATCATTATAGAGCTGCTTCATCCGCTCTACAAAAAATATTATCTCCATTTTATTCTTGGCATAAACCATCGCTATAACATCGTGCGAATTATTCTTCATAATTCCCAAGACCCGATTACACTTGCTCAGAAGCTCCAATAGTTTTTCAGGATTCTCAACACTAAACCTCACATAAGCAGCTACACTACCAGAAAGTTTTATTGATACAAGCGGTTTGATCTCTAGCAATCCTTTATCGATAAGCCTCTGTATCCTATTTCTTATGCTTGTATAACTGAGCCCTGTTAGCTCGGAGAGTTTAACGAGACTTACCCTGCCATCTTTTGATAGTTCTTTTATCAAGATGGCATCCATGCTGTCAACATTGTTGTTCGCCATAAGCGCTAGCACCGTTAAAGAAGTTTCCGATAAACCCCTTATAACTCCATATGTCATTACATCATTTTTTCTTTAAGCTTATATGAAGCCTAGTCCTAGGCTTTCCGCTGCGTGTTCCCGCTACTTCATAGTTTTCCTTTACGGTGAGCCCAAGTCTATGGCTGAGCCTCCTTGCCAGTTTCCGTGCAGCTCCCTGGCTATAGAAATAGATGTCTAGACCATTACGCGTCTCTATTGCCTCTATGTAGTCTCTTCCCAGTCTGGGCTCCTTATAGAATTCGTCCTCGATAACCCTCTTGATCTTATCAAGGTTTACCCCGCGTATCTGGATAAGTGCTTCATACTCTCTACTATCATACATTATGCATCTGGGGCATTTGGTCGGTCTAAAGAATATTGTTAATCTCAGAGGAACCTTGAAGGATGCGCCACCATATTTACCTGATATAATAATATCAATGTCTGTGTGCCATGAGGGGGTTGAGGCGTATCTATAACCATCTATATTGACCTCGTTGACGCCTTCAGCATAACTTATTTTATCACGGATATAGTTGTGCACTATATAATCGATTGCTGATTCGAAACCATCAGTATCGATCCACTTAAATCCTATTTTTAATGAACCACAGACTTTACAAAGGTCAAAATAGAACTTATTCTGCTCTAAACGTACGAGTTCTCCTCTTTTGATCCTGCACTTTAAACACACGGAGCCTATTACAGGGTTATCGGGGGAATCTCTACTTCCACAGTAAACACAGAATCTAGTCAATATGGACACCGATAATATTGGTTGTAATGTACTGGTATATAATCCACGATAGTGTAGTTGTTGTAACAGCCGTTATAAATCCGAGCAGTAACTGCATAGTACTATGCCTTCTTAAAACATATCTTGAGTACATGACTACGAATGCTATGATGAATAGTATTGCAGAGTCGATGTGGAGGCCTAGATAATAAAGTGTCAATGCAGGGCCCACAACACCTATTGTATGGAGGCTAACTTTAGTCCATAAGTTCAATAAGATCGCCACAACACTATTCATGAGATATGCTAGGCTTAGGAACAATGGGTATCGGGGCCAATAGAACGCGAAGAATATGACAGAGAATAAATAGTTCAGTATAACTAGGATGAATGGTTTAAAACGATGTTTTTTCTCGGGATAATCCCATTCAATCCCATGCCTCAAAGCCCACAGTGTCGGTATCAATAAAGGAGCGAGCGCTAGCGTAACAATCATAACTGTGAACACCAAGTAGTCGCCGCCCATACATAGCCATGTCCGTATAGCGACGTACAATCCTATGAACGGTGCTGAGAAAACAAGCGATACTGCAGTAGCAATATTTCTCAGCATCATGTCCCACATCATGACATTGGATATTATGTTCAGAAACTCTAGGTGTTCCCCCGTTTTTGTTCTTTACTTGTAGCCTTTTTCTCAAGTTTCTTTTTTCTCCATAAGTTTCGCCTGTATACTATTAGGGGGTTCTTAGCACCACAGTCTCCGACTACTGGACATAGTCCAAGGCTTTTCATGGTTTGACAACTGTACGGCATGTATTGTTTTCTACTCCCCCTTAACCCAGCTATATGTTCGATCTGATAACGAGCTATCTTCTCGTTGAAATCAGGCACGTTTCTAAAGAGATCTAGGATATCCTCTACATCCATACCGATCCTGGCGAGAAAGGCTGTTATTGTAAAGCGGGCTTGGTGTGACAGGTTTTCCCCGGAGCGTAAGGCCTCGACGAGTTTTGACATACAGGGTGGAAATAGTTCGAAATCAATTATTCCCATAGCTTCTCCTTTTCCAGCTTGTTCTCTAGAGACTTGTATTCTATACCAGTTGATCTTGTTCAGTATTTCTTTCGCTTTTTCGAGAATCGGTTTCAGTTCTTCCGGATCCACGTTAAGCTTGCTTATTTGTTTCTGTATGTATATGGTTATCGCTTCTTCAAGTATTCTTGGAAAGACTTCCTTGTCTAGATAAACGTAGCCTTTATGTACTATCTGGTTCACGATCCTATACTTTGGTTCTCCGGAGAGCCTTGCAGAGAATTTTAAATAGTCTTTGAAATATACGGCGAATGGTTTTGATATAAATGCTAATGTTCCACGTATTATTTTTACAGGTATTCTCGGGGGATTCCTTGCTTCGATAATGTTTATTCCGAGCCTTCTAGCGATCGCTATAAGGGTTGGAATGTTCTCGTGTCTGAGCCTCTCATACGCATGCTTAGAGTAAGCAACAGCTACGCGGTTGATGAGCCTTCTATCGCCTAGTGCTTTTACAATGGATATCAGTACGTAGTATGCGACAATCTCCTCCTCCGCGCTGAGCTTGCCTTTACCTATATCACGTCCTCTGATTATCCTTTCAAGCAGAGATAATGCTCTCCTACCGATCACGTTCTCTGGATCGGCGAGAGTGGTGAAAGATGCTCCTGGCCAGCGATAATCTATTATAGAGTCAACATCGGCGATGAAAGGGTAGTAGCTGTAATCTATTATCACGGCCATTAGTGATTACCCTTCTAGAACCCATGGTTTTGCTCAGAGGGGACGGATACCGCTCATCGCGTACGCTCGCCCGATGGCGTACACATCACTGCGTCTAATCATTATCTTTTGGTCACAGAGATAAAGGTTTATGGTGCGAGCGGCGATCAGCGCTTTGGCCCCACATCACAGTTCAGGATACCTCCCTTAGTGGGAGGTCCCCACTCATCATTTCCGCCAAACAATAGTAATCCGGTTTTCCCTTAAATTATTCTTTTATATCAAACACTATTTCCTCCCTACCTCCAACAAGAGTGCCCGGCTTAACTCGGAACCACAGTCCACGCCCGTTAGGCAGTATTTCGTAGGGTACACCTACTTCCACCTTAACTACTCTGGCGTTTACGGGTAGGAACCAATAGACTATGTATTCATACTCAGCTCTTTCTTCCTCGTAGATGTTCACGTATTTGTTTATTCCTTTACGTAGTTTACCGGCAAACTCGATGTTGAACACAATGTAGGCGTATCGTCCTCTCTCCTTAACGCCAATATTAACATCCACTACTCTTGGATAGACCCTCTCATCATTTATGTAAACTTCTTCTTGATCAAGAAAGTACTGCATGTTTTCTCCAAGCATTTTCAGCTCTTTGGATAGGGCAACTGGTCTCCTTAAAAGTCCTGCATAGTATTTATCCGGATCATAGTACTCGAATATGACTTCCTGGTCCACAAGTCCGTTTTCATGCATGAAGAACAAACCATATGCGTAGACGGGGCGGGGCTCCATATGATCACCGTAGCGCCGAGGCGTTAGGCCATTAGGGCTTTACTGCTTGTTCTTCTCCTCGTACTCCTTCTTTAGCTTCTCATATATTTCACGTCCCTTATCGGTTAGTTTAATGATATTGTATTTTCCCGCCCTTATGATCTCGACATATCCTTCTTCCATCATTCTCTTAACTCTACGCGATATTGTTGATTTAGGCCTCCCGGTCAGCGTGACTAGTCTGCTCTGCTTTATTCCTTTATCACCAGCATCCCCCACGAGGAGAATTATGTGTCTAACCGTGTCGTCGCTAAGTATATCGCCTGAGGGCATTGTTTCAACCTCTATTTTCCCGCCACCCCTACGCATATATAGAGCTACTACAGCTATTGCCAGCGCGATTATGATTAAGCCTATTATAATGCCCCATGGGCTTATTCCGGTATAACCTGCTGCAGTAGTTGTCTCGGCTTGTGTTGGAGATGTTGTTGGAGAGATGCTTGGATTCATGGGTGTCGTAGTTATCGTATGTGTTGGAGAGACTATTTGTTGAGATACAAGCGTTACTACGTACATCAATGGCTGGCTGAGCCTAATTATTATGCAGTTTGTACCGTTTTCTATTGAGTCAGGTTTTGGCGCTACGTAGACACTGTATTTTCCAAATATCGTTATTGTGCCAGTTAGAGAAGGATAGGTGAAGTTTTCGAGATTAATGGTTACAGCATACACGCCGATAGATACTTCATCGCTTATTCCTGAAACAACGTATTCTATTGTAATGGACGAAGCATTATATGCTAGTATAGTTAGTGTTGAACTACCTTTATTGAAACTGTAGAAAAGCTCGTTGTTGGCATTATTCTTTACATTAACGATCGTTATGTTTTTGCCTGGTATAACAGGAACTGTTATATTTGCCATCTGAGAACCTGTTAAAGGCGGGTTTAAATACACTGTTTCAACGACATATGATACATCCGTTACAGGATCTATATTCATTGTAAAGCTGACACGAGATATACTGACGGAGGCACTGGCAGCTAAGGATACGAGCAGCAATGATGCAATCATCAGTGTAAGCGCTATTATTGCTTGTCTTTGCATCCTCATCACTGAATCCTACTCGGTTTACATAAAGTTTTGATCCCTTACGTGCATATTTAAGTATAATTGAATGGTAGATATCTTTCTATGACTCTGTTAGTTATTCCGAGAAACTGTTCTATAATGGAAAAATTTTGTATAGTTAAAAATTATCTTCCTCGATGATGCTGCATGAGCACATGCATAACCATAGTTGTTCTAAACATTTTCACAAGATCAACATGAGAGCCTGTAGCCTTGTTAATTTCATGACTAATTGTCGTTAGGACAAGGTCTAACAACTTAATGCCTGTTGCACCCGTCACATTGTTTAGCCTGTACGTTATGTTCTTGACATGCTCGTAGAGCTTAGCCGGGTTCATTAAATTATTCTGTTCACGCCATTTCATAACTGCCCTAGCTGTTCCGGGGTACCCGCTGGCCATTATCACTACGCTAGTAGCTATTTTGGCTATCGTATCTAGTGAGGCATGATTTATCTTTTCAGCCACTATCCTCGCTTCCCTATGAATAGCTATTCTGATCTCTGCTATCCTTCTCTCTTTTATCATAGCGATGATACGCTCCCTAACTACGGGAGGCAGGTGGCTGATGACCTTCTTTATAACTACGGGATTTATCTCCATTCTACGTATTAGTGTTAGAAGATCCACAGGATGCTGGAAACCTAGTTTCTGCGCAACAGACGACACTATTATTAGTCCGTATGACTTGACAAGCGTGTTATACGCTTTTATCGACTCCGCCAGTGCTGCTTTGATAAAACCATTCTTTAGAAGTTTTAACGCGGTCTCAGCCTGTCCATTCGCGATTATAGCATTAATCCTTAGTTCTGGCGGGAGAACTATACTGTTGTTTTCAGCAATCTTAGCTGCTTTACCTACTATGTTTTTGAACTCGTCTATTAGTTTTAATACTGCCATAACAGTCTTGTTTGTAACGGTTCTGTTCTCACCTAGATTACTGTTGATCGTCTTCTGTAAAACAATATACGCTGTTGCAGGAGATAGACCAAATACTAGTGAAGCCCTTATCGCAAGGTGTTTCGCTAGGGTCTGATTTGTTGATGCAATGCGTTCTGCTTCGCTGAGGAGAGCGTTTCCTCTCTCAATGATAGCTTTTGCTAGGGTTACATTGTAGCCTAAAGCCCAGTTTAGGACCGGCATGCTCTCGTTTCGGACGAGATACGCTATTTGTAGTGCTTTATCATATGTTATATTTTCAGACAATAGTTTATCAATACCATTACCTGTCGTGCTTGACGGGGTGTTAGTAGTGCTAGAGGCGCTGGTTAATGGTGCAAGCGCCGCTGTAAATAGTGACAACGCTATCACTGCAACGACCAATAACCCGATCGCCTTAACCATGCCCTTCATGCCTGGTCACCAGTGAGCTTCTTTATGTACCTGTTTATAAAAGGGATATTACGGAACAATACATGGCTACAGCTCCGTAACCGTGTGGAACGGTGAAACTATTGAATGATAAAACATATAATTGGAGGTACAACTGGCTTATCAGCTGCCCACATGTAGTACTAATCAATGCGGAAAAATGGAGACAACACGATATCTACATAGGAATCCCCCTACTTAACTCAAGAACAATCATAATGGAAGACGAAGAAAAAACAACCTTACTGAACACGCCCTATACACCTTCAGGATACACTTTTCTACACATGGATCACTGCGTCGAATCATTTCTAACACCTCCTTCAACCGAAAACCTATATAATATGATAGAGGCAAGCAATCCAGTCATGTTGACAGCATACTATGGTGGATACAATGTCTTCATAGACTCCGAGAACCCCGAGATCATAGTGTCCGAGATCGTGGCCGACAATATATTTGTCCATCTATACAAGAAGCCCCTATCCTTGTTCAAGATGATCAATACCGAGCTCGACAATCTCGTCATACTCGGCGTCGCGCTGAGAAAGGGTAATCTCAGAGAATATTGGGGTGTAGAAGCAATAGGTATACGGGACAGACTATCGGGTGAAATACTGGTTTTCAGCGAAAAACCATTGCCTGGAAAACAATTCTTCAAAATAGACAATACAGGTTTTAGACAAGTTGTAAAAGCGAACTTTATCGGCTGCAAAACACAAGAATAGGTAATTAGTAGCCGATGATGAATCTCACAGCCATAACGGACTAGGTGACAGAGGAGGTTTCGTCTGAGGAATAAAAGACACAATGATACATTCTATATCCGTATAAAGCATAACTATATCGAGGGAAGGTGCATAGCTATGCCCATAACAGTTAAGGAAATGAGAATAATTGAAACAAATACCGTGGCCCTCGGCATACCATTGATAAGGCTAATGGAAGCAGCCGGAAAAAGCGTTGCCGAAGCTATCATTTCCAAGCTTAAACCAAGCGAGGCTAAGAGAATAGTTGTACTCATGGGAAGGGGCGGTAACGGCGGAGACGGTATCGTAGCTGCCCGGTACCTAGATTCCTTCGGCTATAACGTAGAGGTACTACCTGCATATAGAGAGGAACTTATAGGTCATCCAGACACGCTTGAAAACTTCAGAATACTCAAGAAACTAAGCACCATCAAGATCCATAAGCCCGGCAAACTAGATGTTCTAGAGAATGCGGATGTAATTATTGACGGCCTTCTAGGTACAGGTGTAAGGGGAGAATTAAGAGACCCTATAAGATCACTGGTTGAAAAAGCAAATTCTGTTAACGCTCAGCTAAAAGTAGCGATTGATACACCTACAGGCTTAGACCCTGATACAGGGGAGATCCATGGAGTAGCGTTCAAGGCTGATGTAACAGTAACTTTCCACGATATTAAGCCGGGCCTGGAGAAACGGAGAGATATAGCTGGAGAAATCATTGTGGCAGATATAGGTGTACCAAGAGATGCTGTCAAGTACGTTGGCCCCGGGGACCTGATCTATAATGTTCCTAAGAGACCCAGAGAAGCCCATAAGGGAAGTAGCGGGAGAATACTCATTATAGGAGGCAGTAACCGCTACACAGGAGCCCCCGCACTAGCTGGTCTCGCCGCACTCGCGACGGGCGCTGATCTCGCATTTATAGTCTGCCCAGAATCAATAAGACATATTATTGCAGGATATAGCCCCGAGCTCATAACGGTACCCTACCCCGATAAATATCTTAACCTCGAAGTCCTCGACCACGTATTCAGAGCCATAGAGGAGTATAGACCACATGTCATAGTAGTCGGGCCTGGGCTGGGGAGAAGGCCGGAGACACTAGAAGCTGTTAGGAGGCTTCTTGATAGGCTAATAGAAGCAGATAAGAAAATAGTAATTGATGCTGATGCACTTAAGGCTATAGAGTATGGACGTATAAAATTCCATGGAAATGCTATCCTAACACCTCATAGAGGCGAGTTCAAAGCCTTAACAGGCGAGACGGTGGGAGAGGGAGAAAAAGGAGTTTCTATCGTTGCTGAAGCAGCGAGAAACCTCGAAGCAACAATACTGTTGAAGGCTCCAATCGACATCATAAGTGATGGAGAACGAGTAAAATACAATAGGACAGGCAATCCATACATGGCTGTCGGTGGCACGGGAGATGTACTAACAGGGATAACAGCTAGTCTCTACGCATTAACAAATGATCCATTTACATCAGCGATTCTCGCCGCATACATTAACGGCTTAGCTGGGGACTACCTACTAAGGATTGGAGAAAGGGTATCACCGATCAATATAATTAATGTAATAGACAAGATAATGAAAGATCCTCTTAGCATCCATCTTAAAACATATACCGAGCAAGGTAAATAAGGACTTAAAAAGAAATGATTTGACCGAGTGATTAGGAAATGTCCGAGAAGATCGATAAGAAGGAAAAGAAAAACAAAGATGAACAATATGATGATGACCTTGAGGTAGAATTCCTTATAGATGAGTACTACTCTAACTGTAGGATGTGCCCCTTTAGGGGCTTCTGCGGCACATGACCATGAGTTATAATGGTGTAAAAAGTGTCGTCGAGATACCTTGTTGTTAGAAGAGGCGAGAAAATCAGAGTTCAGTGCCAGAGAAGTGGGAGATGCTGTACTTCCGGGCCCAACGTAGGTTTAACGGCTTTCGATGTATGCCGTATAGCGAAGTACTTAGGTGTCGATTGGAGAGAGCTACGCGGAAAATACATTATAGCCATAGTTGCTGATGTCTTTGCAGTACCAGCGCTCAGAGGTGTCGGAACTGGTCGTTGCGCCTTCCTTAAGTATGAAGACCGCGTCCCTGTCTGTACAATTTATCCTGTAAGACCACTCCGATGCCGTTTGTACCCGTTTTTACCAGCATCTCCAAGTGTTAGAGACAAGGTTTACGTAGACACGTATTGTCCCGGTGTTGGAAAAGGCGAAGAAATAGAGCCTCCCTGGAAACTACTAGACATATACTATGATGAGCAACGCAGACATTATGAAAGATTATTCGAGCTGGTATTCAAAGAAGGCTATGAGCCCCTGGAAGCACTGGAAAAACTCATTGATGAAGTATGTGAACAATATAGTACATCGATAGAAGAAACTAATGCATCCAACCAAGGAGATAAGGACAAGCAATGATTATTCAAGTCTAGAAACATAATGATATATTTGAAGCCTAATCAAATAGTGAAAGGTGTTTTTACATTGAAATGCAAAGACATGCTGGAAACAGTCTCCTTGTGGCTAAAAACGGGCAGAACAGATGCAGAGAACCTTATCGATTTTCCATGGGAAGTAGAAAGTAAAGAAGGAGTTATTAAGGCTCTCCATCCCAAATACCCCATAGAGATCAATATACTCTGTGATGACGATATAGGTGTCCTGCGGCTACAGGTAATCCTTCCTGTTGAGACCATCGGGCTTGATTCTGAGAAGAGGATATTGATTTATCGAAAACTACTGAAAATGAATGCTCTGCCTCTGACTAAAACTATGCTTATAGGTGATGACGACTACATATCAATAGCTTCTGATCTAAGTATAAAGAGCCTTAGTAAGACAGAGTTTAATGACGCTCTCGCCCTATTGTTGGCTACGTTGAACTCGCTCGCTAAAACACTTGATCTATCCGATGTATTATCCGAAGCAATGGCTGAAGGGCTCATCAAACTAGTACGTAAACATATTAGTGAAGGATATGGTAAAGATAGACTACTCGATTACTTGGTCAAAGTAGTTGGTCTGACACGTAGCGAGGCTGAAACATTGTTAAGAGAAGTCCTTGGACCAGAGGATCAGCAGATCTATATTTAGTGCTGGAAACGTTTTATTCTCTCAATTATTTTTCTCGTCCTATTTACAAAATATCTTACTCTATCCCCATCGATTGGATTGTGGATCTTGCTTTCTTTCTTAAAATATGTTCCCACGATCACTCCGTCGGCGATTGAGACATATGACCCTATATTGTAGGGGTTAACCCCGCTCCCTATAATTACCTGTATTTTACCCGCATATTTTTTGGCCAGGTATACTTTCAACGGGTCAGTCTTCTTACCTGTGGCTTTTCCAGTAATTATTATAGCGTCGGGATGACCGCGTGAAATAGCATTCTCTAGTACATCGATGTAAGATAGTATTGGCTTACCGTGCTTCACGTTTATATCGGCGTAAATCTTTACTTTAGCTGAGACTTTGGCCCTAAGTCTTTGGAGGCTTGCGGCAATTGGTAACAGTAGGCCCTCAGGAGCCCATACAGGCTCTATATAGGCGTTTACCCGGATAAAATCAGTGTGGCACTCAGTGGCGATCCGTAGCGCATCCAAGCCGGCGTTTCTTAGTACATTAACCCCGATCTCTATCCCAGGATATCTGTCCCGGAGAAAACAAACTATATCTTTCATAGCGTTAATTGTCTCTATGGACGGCCTTATATGGAATGGTGAATCACCATAGTTTTCAACAATGAATCCATCAACACCACCCCCTACTAGTTTTTCAGCATCAGCCATGGCACGCTCTAGTATTTGTTCCCTATTTCCCCGGTAACGGGGTGAGCCCGGCAGGGGAAGTAAGTGTATCATTCCATAGATTTTGAACATTAGCTGAAACCTCTGTTTCGCAGGTTTCAATATTATTTATTCCGGGTATCATATATTACTTAACTAAAAATTATCTGGTACAAAAAATAATGTATAGTATGGTGTAATAGATTGATGAATAAGCAGTTGTTTATTTTGGCGGTATTTATCATTGTTTTCGCATTAATGATTCCAAGAGTCTATGCGATACCTGAGAGAAACACTGAGTATATTCCCGGCTCTATAGGAGTGTCTGACCTCTCTACTTTTATTAAGAGTTTAGAACAGCTGAAAAACTTGAATGATCCTGCTGTGAACATGTATATCCAAGAGATAGAGTCAAGCATTAATAATGGAGATTACACGAACGCAGATAAATTATTAGCCGAGCTTCAATCCTATTTGAAAGAGAAATATGGAAACCTGTCAGAACTAGATCCTGGGCTCGCAAAAAACATAGCGTTTATAGAATCCGTCAAGGAAGTCAATGAGCGGGGAGCAATTGTAGATGTCTCAAAATACCTGAATAACCTTGCCAGCATCATAAAGGATCCTAATGAGCTTAAACAATTACTTGATATAGCGAAGAAACTCCGGAGCGGCATACCATTATCGGAGTCCGAAAAAACTCTCCTCGGCAAAATGCTTGAATCATTTAATATCAAGGAGGCTGAACCCGGGAAAATACCGTTGAACGAACTGAATAGTCTCCTAAACATGACTAATCCGGAAAACTTAGCTATACCTAAGATATCGGTACCTTCAGCAATGAATATATCTCTTCCATCCTCGAATCCATCGATGCCCGGCCTCGTATCGCTGGGTTCGCCAGGCCCGCTTCTTCTGCCTGCTATACCAGCAGAATATTTGGCACTGATACTGATACCTGTTATAATAATATCTATTATCTACTTTACGAAGAAGCAATACTCATCATTGTACTTATCTATTAAGAAGAAATTAGCACGGACGATCGCAACGACAATGTCCCGGATTAAACATGTAGATGACCCAGTGGCGAGGCTATACCGGCTGTGGCTGAGTCTTTCACGCACATTGGGATATCCTCGCTACTCATGGGAGACGCCTAGAGAGCATCTAGAAAAAATAAGAGATGAAATTCTAAGGAAACGCGGCACTATAGTGGTAAAGCTATACGAGATGAAATTCTACGGGTTCAAAGAGCTTAGGAGGGAAGATATAGAAAAAGCCATGAAAGAACTAGGGGCTGAATAACATGAGGATGAAACTAGTGATAGTTATTCTAGCAGTAATAGGGATAATAGCATGCTTCTATGTACCAGCGAAAATAATAGAGGTTGCAACATCGTTCTATATGAACACTGCAAGTCCATATTCTATAGGATGGATGGGTACTAGCATACTATATAACAAGCTTCAAGAAGATAACTTTACAGTCTATGTAGCTGAGGACAGACATCAGCTCCTTCAAGCCTTGAATAAAGGAGGCACTATTCTCATAATCGCCCCCGATCACCCTATCCCCTACGACTTAGCAGACACAATTTTTAATTCATGGATAAATGGTAAAGCAAACATAATAGTTTTCGATGAGAACACTACTTCAGACCCTCTATTACGTAAATACGGTATATACATTGATGGAAGAGCACTCCTCTATCCAGGCTTATCACAGACTCAGGGCTTCCCTCCGGCTGAAATTATAGAGGTGAACGGATCTAGAGTACTAGCTAGGCTTAACTGGGCCAGTTTTCTTATACCGAAAAATGTTACCAGCATAGTTTCAAAATACGCTTTTATCAGGAACGCCCGGATAATAGGTAAAGCTCTAGGAATAATTGATCTAAATGATAACGGTAAAATTGATCCTAACGAGGGCGCCATGAGCACATATCCAGTGGGAGCAATTATTACGGGCAGCTCTGGTAGAACCCTGTTCGTATTCACCGATAGCTATCCGGTTCTTAATGCTGCTTTCCAAATGAACTATAGTCTTACTCGTGTAATGCTACAATATATAGAGAAGATATCAAATACTACAAGTTCGAAAACAATAATCATTCCTAACTTTCTGTATAACAGGGATTATTATAGGCTCAAAGTACCATTTCACCCTGCATTACTTCTCGTATATGCGGCTAAGTACACATCAATCGCTGATAATTATTTCGAGCATATTTTAGCAACATCAATATATGTTAAAACAGGAATCGCTATGCTTATTCTATTATTAGCGGTTCTCGTGTTCATCAAGATATTCGGCGGTATAAAAAGAGAAGATCTAGAGCCTACTCCTCGTAGAGAACTAGTCTCTATGATAGAGATAATGGGGCCCTCGACTGAGGCTATGAAAGGGCGTGAGAAAGATATTGTTGTAAGTATATGGAAGTTTATTAATGATGTATACTACACATTGTTTGATATCCATTTAGATGATATAGTGAAAGATCCGGCTATAATCCCTGATATTGCTAGAAGACTGGGAATCGATGAAGAGAAGTTTAAAATGTATTTGTATAAAATGTACAGGATATATATGAAAGCCCTAGGTAAAACTAAATTCCCAATAATATTAAACTGGAGATCAACTCTCAAGAGGTTTATTAATATGGGCGAAATGCTTCTAGAGCCTACTGGTTATACGCTTATTAGGAGGAAAGGTTACCGTGACGTCGCATATCTCATTAAATAATATTGATCCCGGCTTCGCCCGCCAAGTATCAGAACAGATACTTGGCGAAGCGGGAAAGGTAATCGTCGGTAAGAAAGATGTACTGAGATACATCCTCATATCAATGTATGTAGGAGGACACATACTCCTAGAAGGCGTACCCGGCGTCGCAAAGACCTTAATAGCGAAAACTATTGCAAGAACAGTCAATTTGTCGTATTCAAGAATACAGGCAACACCTGACCTCCTGCCGAGCGATATTATTGGAACTCTTGTATACGATCCACGTACTAATGACTTCAAGCCACGTAAAGGCCCGATCTTCGCTAATATAGTCTTATTCGACGAGATAAACCGTGCAAGCCCCAGAACACAGTCCGCATTGCTCGAAGCAATGCAAGAAAAGCAAGTCACTATAGAAGGTATAACATATAAGTTGCCGGAGCCTTTCATAGTGATCGCTACAATGAACCCTATCGAAATGGAAGGTACATTCCCGTTACCCGAGGCGCAACTTGACAGGTTTCTATTAAAAGTCATAGTCGATTATCCATCTAGAGAGGAGAGCAGAGAGATCCTTAAAAGAATACACTTGATCGAAGAATTTGGCGTAAAATCCGTGGCTTCGGGCGCAGACATACAGAGGATTAAGGGTATGATTAAACAGGTCAAAATAAGTGATGATCTCATAACCTATATTATAGATCTCGTTGAAGCTACACGTGAACACCCACATGTAAGGCTCGGTGGCTCTCCAAGAGCTATGATCAGCTTATTGTTAACTAGCAAAGCCAATGCTTTAATAGAAGGAAGAGACTATGTCATACCTGACGATATCAAGTTTGTTGCAAAACCTGTTCTACGGCATAGGATAATATTGAAGCCTGAGGCAGAATTCGAAGGTATAACACCTGACCAGGTAATAGATAATATATTACAGAAAGTCCCAGTCCCAACGCCAGGTGTATGACCAAATTGGAGGAAACAGGGGTTAAAGCTACTTCGAGGTTTTTAGGATTAATATTCATAATGGGTCTACTCGTATCCCTAGAGCTGATATTCCATAAGAGGATTTCTGATTTCACCATCTATACTATCGCAGGAATAATAGGTTACGTGATGGCTATGAGAATAATTTTAGAGCTAAGCCTTAGGCAGGCATACCTTATAAGAGCGAAAAGAGTCTTCCTTGACCCATTAATTGAGAACACCAATGTGAAAACGAAGCTTATAGTTAGAAACGATGGCCCTATACCGATATTCTATGTCACGGTAAACGATCTTTATCCGGAGCTGTTCAGGAAAGTATCAGGACATAGCAAAGCCACGTGTATGCTAATACCTAAAAGCGGTGTAGAGCTGAACTATACGATAAGACCTGTTTTAGGTAAACACAGGTATGGCGGTGTAGAGCTAGTAATAAGAGACCCAGCCGGTCTCTTTAACTATAAGCTTGTTCTAAAGACAGAACAGGATATTGTTCGCGTCAAACCGAAGCCTCTACCCATACCGAAAAGTATCGCCTACCCAATAGCATCGAGGAGCCTCGGCCTTGGACGTTCGAGAATAAGAGGTATAGGCCAAGAATTCATGACGCTAAGAGAATATGTGCCAGGAGATGATTACAGGTTTATAGATTGGAAGAGCTATGCTAGACTACGCAAGTTATATGTTAAAGAATTTGAGAAAGAAGCTTCACTCAGCCTTGTAGTTATAATAGATGCTTCAAGAGAGATGATGAAAGGAATTATGGGTACTACAGCGATAGAATACGTGGCCAGAGCTACAGCCGGAATAGCTAAGAATGTTCTCCACAGAGGCGACTGGATAAGCGTGGCTATTAGAAGCGAAGAATATTTTTCCTCAGGTTATGGGAGAGGAAGACATCACTTGTATAGAATATTGAGCGTCATATCCAGTATTGGATGGAGCAACAATAAGCCGCGGATCAGTCTGAGTAATGTAGTCTTTAACGAGATAAGAAAGATACCTAGGAGAACTAAAACAATATTCATACTATTCACGATCCTTGAAAACCAGAAACAAGCTGAGGAAATAATATCAATAGCAAATACACTACGACAACAACGCCACATATTCATGGTTATTCAGCCTGTGCCTGAACTATTTGAGATCAAAAAGTTCAAAGGAGCAGAGGCAGGACTATATCTAGCATTAATGCGTGAACGTATCATGCGTTCCAAAAAGCTGAGTGAACACCTTATTAGGAATGGTATTAGAACAGTTAATGTCGGTCCAGACGACCTACTTCCTATGACTCTTAAACTGATAGACAGTTTACGTACAGGTGTTATCTAATGCTAAGTCGACCAATGATATCGTCTGATAAACTCTATGTTTTGAGAGTAGTGATAATATATACAGTTATAAACCTGTATCCCCTTTACTCAATCATATCGTCAGAAATGAACATATCTGACACTTATATAAGACTGGCATTAATTGCTTCATCGATTATATGGTTCTTTGGTGTTATTAAGGCCAACCCAGTACCCTTGATAATATATTATGTGTTCAATGGATTAGTACTCAACATCCTAATGCCTGTAGAGAGACCATATGTTATGATGACCCTGATCTATAGTCTGCTCGCAATACACACTGATTTCATAGTGAGGTATGTCGCCGGCCTTGGAACGAGAAAACACCATATCAGGATATCCTACCTCATATTAACACTTGTATTATTCGTTGTTTTAGCAGGAATGTTTATACTATCAAGCATTGGCATATCCATGATGCTCAATAGCTATATTGAATCGATAGTCTCATATTCTGTTAACATCTTTAAGGTGTTTTTCCAGGAAATAATAATGACACGAATAGGATCCATAATTCTCTTCTTCATAATAATGGGCCTGCTCTATATTCTCCTAAACGACTACATAGGATCCCTAATATCTGATCTTATACTTCTTAATCCCGAATTTGTAGAGGAACGTGTAAAGAATATCATATCATATGAAGCTAGTCAATTATTAGCTGGCAAGGATCCCATTGTAAACCTCTATAAACGCTCATCGCTTTTCATTATAGGTCTTTTAATTTTCGTTGGGCTTGCACCACTTTATAACATATATATTGAATTCTTCAATAACGAATGGTATGGATATGCGATAAGTTTTGCTGTCTGGTCTGTATTATCTTGGGGAATATATAGGGCTTTCACAAACTATGTAGAGGGTGCTCTCGTACGTTTAAAACTGAAAGATCCAGTTGAAGAAGCAAGGAGACTTGCTAGCGGAAGAGCAGGATTGATCATATCATTAGTATTACTGATAGGTTACATAGCACTAGTCATATACATTCATAGTAATCCTGTCATAATGTTTGAAAGAGCGATTATGAGTCCTATTACACAGCACTTACCGCCCGCGAATACGTTACCACTAACATATATGAATAAGGTTTATTATTATACAAATTTATTTTCAAACACCTTAGTTAAATATACGTATAGTTATGTAGAACAAGTAGGGCAGATATATTTGAAGCTGATGTACTTGATAAAGTACTTGATAAACATCTTCTGGGGATAAAACATGGTCAGAGCACGTGACGTCGTAACCCCTATCATAGGATTCATACTTGTAGGTTTCAGTATCTACGTATTTCTATCAGCATTAAGGCTAATGATTATACGTGATGTCCCAAGCAGCTTATTGGCTACATTGATAGGCTTCGTTTCTCTGAGCGGAGGCATAACGATGATACGTACATGGAGTCTGACTAGATATCTCGAGGAAAAGAAAGAGGAGAAATAGTCAGCCAGGGGTTCACTACGCACATCACACCCCTATGGTAGGGGTGCTCGCCAGCGGCAGGGCCTCTTCATACCAGTGTAAAATATTAGTGCGGGAACTCTAATTTTTAACTCACATAATACCAGTTTAAAGTTAGGTGGAGTACTATGGTTAGCGGCGAGCTACTGCAGTTCATGTCTCGAAGCATTAGCGGCGACATGATATATACTTCGGCAACCCCTAATACTCAGTTAGGCGGTTTTCACCCATCCAGAGAAACCATTCCCTTAAGCCTTGTTCATCCTAAAAATGCTGAGCTAGAATATGCATTGCTCGAAATAGGAGTCATCGTCCCACGTCCTGATGTCCACTGGAGAGTAAAGGTTAATGGAATATCCGTTACAAAAGAGTTCAAACCACATGTGATCGCTGAGCTCAAAACAGGATTATTCGCTAAACTAGTCTATGACATAACAAGCATACTTAAAACTCCTGAAGGCTTAAGGAGAAGGAGGGTTAATGTAACCTTCAAGCAAGACGGCGGCGAACACATAACCATTGATCACTTAGGCGTGCTAGCCCTGTACAAAAGCGATGAAGCATATACTGATCTACTATATCTTAGCGGTGCCTTAGGACTCGAGCCAGGAGAAGAATATGTTTCTGAGCTAAAATACCCTGGTTCTTCAGGAATATTTAGGAGCACGATCTTTCTACCGAGCAAGTATGCTAAAGGCACTGTAATAATTAATGATAAAGTATCAATACCAGTCGAGGGCTTCCAAGGATACGACGAAATAGTCTCTGAGCTAAAAGAATTACCTGATAAAAGCACTATCCGCATAATTCACGAAGAAACACAAACTCAATACTTTCCAAAAGAAATGAGAGTTTCGAATATCCTCATATACAATACAAGGTATAAGCTGACAAAAATCGATGTCATCGACGTATCTTACGAGAAAAAAGGCGAAGAAGAAATAGATTTCATTGTTAAACTAGCCAATAGTGGTGAAACAAAGCCAGATATGAACATGGTCGTGATAATGTATTTAGGAAACGTTGCAGCTAGAAAGATATTTCACCCAATAGAACCTGGCCAGGAGCGCGAACTCAAGATATCGACGAAACTACCTAAAGGAGAATATGATGTTGTAGTACGTACAATATGGAGAAAACTATCTAAGACATGGTTTGAAGATAGAAAGATCAAAGTTAAAGTCTGAGAACATTCCTCAGACATAAACAATCTCTATACCATTTATGCTTGCAAACTTCTCTATAATACTACGGTGTTCCCTTCTCGTACCCTTCTTTTCGACAACGATCGCTTCTGGCTTTGGAACGGTTTTGTTAATCATCATTTTCAGTGTTTTAGATGAAAGATAAGGTAAAGCATACTTAGCCATGATATGCCCGTAAGTATATTTTTGCTGAAGAGCTAGTTTGGTGTGTTTCCTAGGATAATGTCCCCCACCAATTCCTATCACGACACGTGTTTTCAATGGACCTTTCTCCACTAGTTCTACAACTGCCAAACCTACGACTTCATGGTTTTGCGGCTGTTTCCATTCCTCGATCGAGCTACCAATCTCGACAAAGCAAAGGGGTTTCGAAACTTCTGTTGGGCCGTGATGTGTTGCTTCATAGCTGACCTCGTATTCCTCGCATCTGGATCTTTCTTCACAATAGTGTTTAAGCGATACAAGCAATCTATGTGATGCCATCGAGAACGCTGGAGCAAGGCTTTCGGGCTTACCGCCATACGGTGCTTCGGGTCCATAGTTTCCCGTATGATGTGTAGTGTAGCTTTTAACTCGTTTAGCGCTAGAATGCCTTGACAAAACAATGTATCCATCCACAAACCCGATCCTTTGATCTAGGAAGTCGAAGTTAATTGTATCCTCTTTGAATCCTGCTAGTACAAATGCTTTGTATTCGAAGCATTCAACAGCACCCATCACGGTCTCTCCACATCTATCTAGATGATAGTATGCTCTAATCCAGTCTGCAATGCCTTTTCCCGCTGGATCATTTACGCTATACACTAAGGCATACATTTTCCGGATTCACCACAACAAACATGTATTATCTCTCGATGAAACTATAGAATAGGTAATCGGATTATTTAGTGATATGTTGAAATCAAGGCTTCCGAGATGATAGCATGCCGAGTATCAATAAGAGTGTGTGGCGGAGGCGTAAGCTCGAGTTCTGGGACAGGCTATGGGAGGATCTCGAAATAGGGTATCTAGACGAGGATCTTCTACCAGTGCTTATCTATTTCTACACTGATAAGGAAATCCACACGTTAAGTAGCTGTAGTGGTAGAATAATACTGGCAGACTCTACATTTCCATGGAGCCGTGAAGAATCAAGTGTTGTATATAAGAAACATTCGCCTATCGATGTAAGCGAGATATTAGGGATAATAAAGAAACCCTCCGTCAGACGCTTATGGCTGAATGTTACGGGGCCAATAATACATGTCTCAACAACCAACATAGATACGGCAGATAAAATACTCGCAATTGCCAGGAATGCTGGTATGAAGCATAGCGGTATATTGTCGATATCGGAGAACAAAGGAATTATACTAGAACTAACAACTGGTGTTAAACTCACGCATCTATTACGAAGCAGAGACGAACTAGTAACCGATATAGCCAAGCTAGACAAACTGGTTGAGATCGCTAATCAAGTGCTTTATGAGGGCAAAAGAATTCTCTGCAGATTGTTTGTTGATCTCAGAGAAAACATGCCTTTTACACCCGATGAAACGATCATAGATGATCTCCGACGCCGTGGTCTCACTCCGGAAAATCTATCTCCTCCAAGTTATTGTCGAGAACTCTTGTGATTAGATCATCGATTCTTTCAAGCTCGTTTCTCAACAATGATAGTTCTTTATCAGTTATAGAGATCGATGGATGGTCGGGACGTAATTTACATTCTCCAACACTAATATTTAGTTGGCTAAAACCCATTTTTCTCCCAATTTCAATTATCTCTAGCTTATCCATGAAAGCTACAGGCCTGTATATTGGTAGAGGCGATAGCATGGTTAGAGCAGACATATTGTTCAGAGTCTGTGAAGCTACTTGTCCCACCGCTTCACCTGTAACTATTCCATGACACCCGATTCTTCCGGCTAGTTTTGAAGCGTAACGATGCATTATTGCTTTGCAGGCGATACATCTAATATTCGCTGGTATTTTGAGGCTTAGAAGAGGCTTGTAAGCGTCTTTGATGATGTAGGCTTTCATGTTGTCCCATGGCACCCACTTATATATGAGCTCAAAGGATTTGAGCGCTCGATCAACTGCTTTTCTACTCCAGTAAGGGTAGAGGTTAGCGAATAAAGGAATTATCTTAATTCCTCTCTTCATAGCTAGTACTGATGCTACGGCAGAGTCCATACCTCCCGATACTAGAGATACGAGACAGCCTTCAACCCCATACGGGAGACCTGAGGGGCCAGGTATTTCATATGTATAAATAAAGGCTTTGTCGTTCCTAATCTCAATACTGATTTCTAGATCTGGTCGCTCTAGATCTATTCTTACTCCAGAAGCCCTAGATATCCTATCGCTGAGCTCACGCGCGAGTCCACGCGATGATATGTTCGCGTCTCCCCTGTGTATTCTTATAGCAATGCTATCTATACTAGAAGCGGATACTATGCTCTCGATCACTTTGATCAAGTCCTTGAACGTGAAATCTACATATATTGCAGGGCTAAAACTAGATATCCCGAATATATGTTTCAATATATCCAGTACTTCTGCAGCGGGTTTAGGCTCATAGATAATAATTCTTGGTTCCATCTCTACTATTTTAGGCGTGAATCCCTCACGGATAAGCCTCTTCTCAATACTCTCTCTGAGCCGGTGAAACATGTATTTTCTTGACCAAGATCCGAGCCTAACCATGAATTCTCCAGGCCTTACAAGTATAGTGTTCCATTCACACTCAAGCATTCATTGCACCCGTAATGCTTGATGAGCACGAGTTTTATTACTGCTCAGTACTTCTTTTTGCATGGGCGGTATTATATGTCGGGCGAGACACAGTATATAACCTATGAAGAATTCATGAAAGTCGATCTCAGGGTAGGGAGAGTAATTAGTGCAGAGAGAGTAAAGGGGAGTAAAAAACTGTTGAGACTAGTTGTTGATCTCGGAGAGCTCGGGCAAAGACAAATCATAGCCGGGCTGGGGAAGTGGTACGAGCCCGAATACTTTGTCGGTAAAAACATCGTTGTTGTAGCTAATCTACAGCCTAAGAGGATATTTGGCTTAGAGAGCCAAGGCATGTTATTAGCAGCTGATGTTCCGGGTGGAGTACCTGTTCTTTTAACAACAGACAAGCCTGTAGAGCCTGGTGCGAGAATTAGGTAATGATTTTAGGAGAAAACAAGTTAACTGCTACTTCTCCTTTTTCTTCCTATACCTCATGTATTTGATCATTGCTGCGAGGCTTGCCACTGCTCTCTCCGGGCTCGGATATGCTGGTATACCGTTCCTGTTGAGTATTTTCATGGCCTCGTACGTGTCGTAGCCACCTACGAATCCAGCCACAATGGGTTTTTGCTTATCCTTGTGTTTCTTAGCCACTTCAATTATTGCTTTTGCAAGGTCTCTTGGGTCAAGGATCGCTGTTCTACAGTACAGTACAACGATGTTGTCAATCTCTGGGCTCTCATATGCTACTTCAAGAGCCTTTACATAGTTATCAACAACGGCTTGCCCAGTTAGGTCAACAGGGTTCTTGGGGCTGCCAAACCAAGGCATTGTTTTCCTGAATTCCTCTTTGAGCTTCCCACTAGGAACTACTAGTTCGACCCCATGCTCCTCCGCCGCATCTGTTGCTAATACACCTACGCCTCCACCATTTGTTATGATAATTGTTTTCTCGCCACGCGGTATTGGCTGCTCAGCGAACGCTCTGGCCCAGTCGAACATTTCCTCAACGGTTAATGCTCTAAGTATTCCTGCTTGTTTGAACGCAGCACTATATATTTGATCACTTCCGGCGAGACTACCTGTATGACTCGCTGCTGCTTGTGCTCCTCTCTTGCTACGTCCAGCCTTGATCACTATCACGGGTTTCTTCATGGTGATCTTCTTCATCTCCGTAATGAATCTCCTTCCCTGCCCAGGCTTTAGTCCTTCGAGATAGATGGTTATGACACGGGTATTGGGATCGTCTGCTAGGTAGTGAGATACGTCGACAGGATCTATGTCACACATATTGCCCATGCTCACGATCGCAGATATTCCTATTTCTTCCATTATTGTCCATCCCATTAACGCTATACCAAGCGCTCCACTCTGTGTTATAAAGGCTATTGGTCCAGCCCTGAGATCTTTAGGGCCGAACGTAGCGTTTAGATTGGCTGGAGTATATGCGACTCCGAATATGTTTGGACCTAATACTCTCATTCCATACTTCCTGGCGATCTCTACTAGTTTCTTCTCCGCTTCAACATTTCCTACTTCACTGAATCCTGAAGTAATCACTACGAGTACCTTAACGCCCTTCTTCCCAGCTTCCTCGGCTACTTTTAGAACCAGCGGTTCTGGTACAACAACTATAGCCATATCGACCTCGTCAGGTATTTCTAGCACTGATTTGTACGCTTTTAAACCCATGATCTGATCTGCTTTTGGATTAACAGGATATACCTTACCCTTATATCCGCATTCTAGGATGTTTTTAAGAATGGTATAGCCGATCTTGCCTGGATGCCTGCTGGCGCCGATTACTGCTATGCTTCTTGGTCTGAAAAGAGCCTCAATATTTGGATCCGCCATAAGCATCACCCTTGACATGTATATATGCGCACGCACTTCTACGTAGACTTCAATATACATTGATTCAGGTATGTAGGTAATAAGGATTAATCTTTAAAATTACAAAGAAACAGCTAAAGATTCATGAATATTTCTGAGAAAACCGATTATGCTTTGTTTAACACAGAAATCAGCTATTTCACAGTATGGATTATAGCTGCTATCTATAACTATGAGCGCAGCATCTTTGATCTTCGGAAGCAATACAAGCATATTAAGAGGACTAAGATGAGGTGAAACACCCATGACCACTATGGTTTCAGAAGACATCAAATCGATCAAGGTCTCCCTATATTTCTGGTAATCAACGGAAGAACCTATTTCTACTAGGGATTTATCCCTACGATCTAGAAGTAGGCAATTCACATCATTAATCACACATTTCGTTAAGCAATAAGGGGAGAATTCAACTATGTGATCAAATATTCCGAGATCATATAGCTCCTTAACTATTCCCATATATACAGCTATATCATCTCTGAGATCGGTACATCGGCTCCTGTTTTCTTTATATAAGGGACGCTTTTTCTCTTTAATTGATACCTTGTATCTATCCGGTTGATAATCGTAATATGGGGGATATCCTAGTTCTTTGTATAGGCCTGAACCTATGACCAACGTCGATTCTGTTGTTCTTAGAAGCTTTATTATATCGTGGTATTTACTCATTCCCACCGCCTTGTATATATTTGTAGAACTGCTCAACGGAGAACGCGTTATCACATACTAGTTTCAACGTTTTTTCATCTAATATTGTGAACGTATAGTTCAGATTTACCAGTCTGAGTGAGCCGATCGGTAGAGGGATCTCGAAGACGAAGAGCAAACGATCTATTCTGCCGTATTTATCTAATATCCTCTTAAGTTTAAGGAATATTTTCTCGTACTCTCCACTTATAGATCTTGATGTTTTCTGAACAGTGTATTTTACTTTGCCTCGTAGTTCCTTATTAGGTGAAAGGTATTCAGGATAGTTTTCGTAGAGAATTTCTATATCACTTGATACAGCATATACTTTTCCTAGATGTGTATATATGTAAAATATTTCTCCTCTCTCCATTATCTTCTTGAGAGCTCTGATCACCATATCGTATGGCCAGCCTATGGCTTCAGCGATCCATTCTGAAGGCATTGGACGGCCTTCGAGAATGGATATTATTTTGTCACGAGTTGTCCTTCTCCACAATCTCTCCAATACGTCTTCATCAACAGGTATATCTATACCTATCTTTTTCGCAAATTCTAGTGAATCTACTAGGCTATCCATATCGGGCGTGTCGGGTGTCACGATATACGCTACGAACTTCAAACCCTTCCTACCAGTTAATCGGAGTATACGTCCGTGGCGCTGTATAAATCGTAGTGGGCTAGCTACATTACTCCATATAACAAGTAGGTCAGCCATCGGGAGATCAAGGCCCTCCTCACCAGCTGACGTGGAAATGATTACTTTTGTTCTTTCACTATGTGCTTTCCTCAAGACCTTCCTAACATCTTCTTTCATCTTGGCTTTACCATATATTGCAACGGAACCATATCTCGACAATGTCTTCTCAAGATATCTAGCAATTACTACTCGATCAACAAAAACTATTGCCTTGTTAAAATCATGGTCTTGTAATACACGTATGAGTGCTTCAAGCTTATGAGCCGGCCTAACACCTGGTTTTTCAAGAAACGGCCTAATAGGGGCTAGTATAGCTGAGAGACGCGTCTCTTTCTCTATACTCTCTTTCAACGCTAATGCCCCGTCTCTAACAAACCATCGAATAGCCAGGTTCACGAGGCCTCGTTCCCTTCCCGAGAGATCTAAGCGTATGTCTTCGAGTCTTTCAAGAACTTGTTTTTCATCACTGTTTAGCTCTGCCTCATATATTTCACCGATCCACGGGGGAACATACTTTTTTATTCTCTCATCATTCCAGCTCCATCGACGTATAGGACCTATGTATCTTGTGATCTCAGGCTCGCGGGCCCGAGGTATATGTGCTGACAACCCTAGTCTTCTGTCAAACTTCATTTTCTTCATGAACTCGGCATAAGCGTCTTTGCCGGTTGTATGATGGCATTCATCCACTACTACCGCATTATATCCGAGCGAGGCTATTATCTCGTGATCGCTTAATGCTGTCTCAGGAGTGGCAACAGCTATCTTAGCTTCAACCCATAAGTTTCTTCTCTTGGCTTTAGGATATTTTCCGTGTATGGGAAGGGCTTTGATCCCTAGAACCTTATTTATGTAAGAAGCTACTTGTTCGACAAGAATACGTGATGGTTCTAGGAAAATTATCCTCTTAGCCTCACCGGATTCCATGAGCTTCTTAGCCCACAGGATAGCGATGAGTGTTTTACCAGAGCCTGTAGGCATAACTACTACTGCGCCTTTATGCCGTAAGGCCCATTCAGCCGCTTCGATCTGATAGTCTCTAGGCTTTATCTTAAGCCTCAACTTCTTTGACCATAGAATAGTAATGTTTGTTTTTGGTAAAAAATTAGAGATATTGTGCTGCGCGCTTCATTATCTCCGCGTACAGAGTGATTGTGTCTTCGTACTTTGTCTCAGGCGGGCCCGTATAGATAATATGCATTCTCAGCGTTATGCCTCTCTCCTTCACTTCTTTAACCATGAATCTCGCGATGGCTTCTGCCAGTGGTCCCAAGCTCGGGTATCCCTTACCTAGTGGAACTCTCTTTTTCAACAGTCTTCTTCCGAAGTATACACCGGTTACTTGGCTGAACCTCAGGCTTAGGAACCCATTGCTCATTGTCAGTCCTCTTCTCAGAACTCTCATCCAGAAGTCTACTGTTGCCTCTTTATCGGCGGCTATGAAGTTTCCATGCTGGTCTATCTTCGTCTCATACATGAACACGTTTTCGAGCTGAAGGCTCGGTATTACTCTATCGCTTCCCACAGCCTCGATAATAGCTTTTATCTCATCAAGACTGCCCAGCTGTCTTCTCGTATACGTGGTCTCGAGGCTTATGTACATATTCTCGGGCGCTGCACTCAGCAATTTTTTAACAAGATCTACTACTGCATCTATGTCTCTCCGATCCATGAACACCCTCCAACCTATATGGAGGTTGAAAACCTCCGCACCAGCGATCGCTGCTTTCTTTATGGCCGCTATGAGCGCCCTCTCAATTCTCTCCTGTATGTATTTTGAGTCCGTAACGAGGTTGTAGTACGGGCCGTGCGCAACGATTGTTGTGAATGCTTTCTTTGCAAATTCGCCATATGCTTCGAAGTATTCTTTACCCCGGCTCTTTCTGGAGAAGTCCCATGGAGGTATCTCTGTTAACCTCATACCCAGCGCTGCTGCTTTTGTAGCAGTGCTTAGTGCGTTATATGTTCCCCAGTCAAAGAGTATCATTGCTTACACCCCTTTAAGTCTCATATAAATTGTATCGTTTTACTATTTGTTTTCCACAGTACAATACTATTTTAATTGATAAATATAATTGTTTCTTCAATGCTCTACCTGTACGAAATTATTCTCACTTTTCCAAGATCATATTCGAACAATAAGTATCCGCCCCGTCTGCACGGAGAAGGAGATAAGTAGCTAACACCTTGCTTCTCTATTATAAGTGGCTTATCATAGTTAAGACCTATGAGCACTAGCTGGGGATTAGAAGCACTAACTATTGTGTCGACGAACCTATAGCCGATCAAGTATTTTTGCATGTATCTTAAACCTGTGAGTAGAGGAGGATAATATGTTATAAATGCATCATACACTCCTTTTCGAAGTCTCTCGATCACTTCATTATTGACATTAACTCCTAGTCCTGCTATTCTAAAACTAGTCTGCCCTACATTAACACCTACTATCTTGCCATCAAGGAGGATGCCTTTTGTCTTCAACCATTTCGAAACAGATGGATCATCGTATTCGCCTATAATTCCAGCAACAACTGACGATATAGACGAGAGAAAATCGAGTAATTCAGGAGACGATATATCTCCCCCCACGATTACTACATCAGGGCTTTTTTTAATAACCGAGACGATATCCCTAAGGATCGATTCATTGCCTAGGCATCGGCTAACATATAAGATCCTAATCATCATTATTTCACCGGGATTATTTTTCCCCTATTTTCGGCTACACCAACTACAATCCTATAGTCTCCATACCATACGCTCTTCTGCAGGAGTCCTTCTACAATGGCACATCCTCCTTCATATAAAAATGGTATATAGAGAGCTTCATACGAAGTTATCATCCTTATCCATATATTATTAGGCGCCTCGCATCTATGCACATATGCTTCGGAAGGATAATTAAGTGCGGATACCTGGTATGGCTCTAGGCATATTTTTGCCCTGATCACACCCATGTTTCGCCAGGGCTCCATGAGATCAAGTTGTCTATAGATACCATTGTTGTAGATTATGGAATAATCTATATCATGGACTTTCCCACGTCTCCATGGCCGGTAGAAATACCTTGATACAATATCCTTACTGATCCCCAGACGATCTTCTAGCCTTCGAGACCATGATAATAGTTCGTCTTTATTAAACACCCTTATATGCCCACGTGTATTGATCACCTCGCTGAACGCTTCAATAACCCTGATAGAGTCACGCAAACCGTAAACCACTAGGTCGACATCGCTTATGCCGGGTACATGTATGCCCACGAGTATTGAGCCTGTCACACCTATGTTTACATTTCCAGCATACATTTTCACTGCATGAATTATATCAATAATTGTTTCCTCAAGAACGTCTTTGGGACTACTGATAATGTCCTTGACACGTCTAGCGGGGTCGTAGATATTGATCACTTGACTCCTAGGTATGATCGGTGCTAAACATCCGTAGCTATGTACATATATCTTCCAAGGAGTACTCCTATGAACTACCACAGGATCATATACTGGGACGAGCCGCCGATACCTACCCATACCGTTCTGCCAAGGTCCAACATCATTATTTGTTCGACAATACTTCTGATAACCAATAATGTATCCTGACGAATGAGCATTACCAACGACTACTGCGTAACAACCATTCTTTAAATATAGGTAGTAATGGTCGAGGACATTACTGATTAGCAATTAGTACACCGTATTGTTTTATGTCTCAACCAGGAGAGAAAATATGATTGGTGCTCTAATAATGGTAGAGGTAATATCATTCGATATTGATGGAACGCTAATAGATAGCTATTCGGGCATACCTCTCTTCTATAGAGAACTACTGAGTCACCGAGAAGAAATATTAGGAACAACGTCCAGGGACGACTTAGATCTCCATACTATCTGTCGAGCGGAAGGAATGGCTGATGAACTAGGTCTCCTCAGGGAGGATTGGTGGGGCAGGATACTAGGTATTCAAGACCCTATAGTCTTCACGGAGCTACTGTTACAGTATTGGAGTCATAGGATAGAGCATTCGAGACTTCTGCCCGGTGCAACTAAGATCTTATCTGGTTTCCGTAGATCAGGGTTTAAAGTGGTCAGCATAAGTTATGGTGACGACATACTAGGGTTAAAAAGATATAGGATATCCTTGGCAGGTCTGGAGAAATATTTTGACGATGTTATTGTTGTACGCGACGATATACCGTCCAGGCGTGACGCGTTCGAGTATGTAATGAAGAAGTATAGGCCCGAAAGAATCATTGTTGTCGACGACAAATGTAGGGTATTAAGATACATAAGCAGGAATTACAAGAATGTTACAACGGTTCATATCGTATTTCCTTATCCAGAATGTTTGGGGATCAAATACCGTGAGTGCGGCGATATCGAGGTCTATAACCTGTATGAATTAGGAAAAGAATATGGTGTAATATGACATTAATTATATCCTTTAGTTTTATCATTGGTCACCAATATCCTAGATGGGCTGAGGCTCCTCTACCTCTTTTAACTGCTCAATAACATATCTTCTTATCTCCTCTAGGCTCGGAAGGTCACGTATGAGTTTTCCGTTCTCAATATACTTGACTAACAAGGGCTCATAACCCTGAGGTATACATCCTTTACCGAAAGGCTTAACGATATCGTTCAAACCAGGCCTTTTACGAAGCAATTGCTTTGCACCGGGGAGTTTGCCTCTTTTGGTGAACGGTTTCCATACCCCATCCTCCTCTATCTCAACGATGTCGGCGCTGATATCTATTGATGGGGGGAAGGATACGCTAGTCCCTATGCCGAACGCGTCCGCGACATCTCTTAGCTCCACAAGGCTCTTTTCATCAATTCCACCACTCACAACTATTTTCACATGAGTGTACCCGTGTAGATCGAGAGTCCATCTGACCTCTTCAACTATGGCTCTCATGTTTCCTCTCCGGCTACTGGGGGTATCGAGTCTGACACCGTAGAGCTTGTCTCCCAGAGCTTCGGCGGCCATTAGTGATTCTATGCGTTCATCGTAGAGTGTGTCGACAAGCATTATCCTCGGTACATCGTCCTCAACGATCTCATCGAATGCTTTCCATGCCTTCACCTGGTCTCCGAAGACAAGTATTAATGCGTGCGGCATAGTCCCTACGGGTTTTAGGCCCAAGTATTTCTGGCTTATAGTACCGGAGACGGCATCCATGCCACCTATATATGCTGCCCTATCAGCCATAGGAGCGAGTGCTGGATGGAGAGCTCTAAGTCCGAAGAATAGGAGTGTCTTATCCATGGCTAGCCTTTTCATTCTGGCCGCTTTGGAGGCTATACTGGAGTAGTGGCGGAGAATTCCTAGTAGAGGGGTCTCATAGACTGAGAAGTCATCATAATATCCTTCAATTATCATCAAGGGTTCTCCGGCTTTAAACAGGGTTCCCTCGGGGAGTGCATAAACGGTGAAGGGCTTGCCCTCGAGGAGCTTAAGAGCTTCTTCGAGGCCTGCGAAGACTGCCCACTCATATCCTTTGGGGAGCTTATTTACATGAAACTCTATTCTGACTTTCTTCCTAATATTCTTCGTACGGAGGATTTTACGTGTTCTAACGAAATATATGTCTGTGACTTCACCACTATAGATCTCTTCATCGGATGCTATGTAGAAACGACGGTTTTTCTTATTCACCGTCTTCACTCACCCATAACCATGACTATGATGTGTCTAAGCGATCTAGGGCCATCCATTTCTACAACGAAAATATTCTGCCATGTACCTCTCACAAGCCTACCATTGATCACAGGAAATACTCTATCAGCTCCAATCAGTGCTGAACCTATATGTGCATGAGCATTATCATCTATGATGTTATGCTTCCACTTACTACTCCCAGGCTCGGTTAACTCTTTTATCTTGATCAGTATATCGGATATTAGCCCTGATTCATGCTCATTAGCAATAATTGCTGCAGTTGCATGAGGAGCGAATACAAGGCACATGCCGTTCCGGACTCCACTCTCTTCAACGATCTGTTCTACCTCATGTGTGATATCTATAAGTTCAAACCGACTATGAGTTGAGATACGTATTTCTTTATAATAGACTTTCAAAGCATGCACCCAAGTCTTTTTTCAAGAACGAATTATCTAGTTATAAGGAAATTTATATCGCTCGATACACAAGTACCACTTCCCCAGACACATGATCAATTTGTACCGATGATAGGTTTAGATCGATAATGCCTTGTATCTCCCTGTCTATAACGGGCACACCATTCTTCCCGATGATCTTCGGCGTGATACTTATGATCATTTCATCAAATAGTTTTCTCTCCACGAGCTCACCAATAAGCCTCCCTCCTCCTTGAACGAGCAGTCTCGACACCTTATATTTATCCTTGAGCACTTCGAGAACCTTGCATAGATCTAAATGGTTCTCGTCATCGATAGGTTCAATATATTCAAGCAGAACATTACGGGCTGCAATCTCCCTTGCCTTAGCTGTATTCTTGTTTCTCGTTGATGTAAATACTATTGTTGTAGATACCCGGGCATCCAATATCTTTGCATCTAAAGGTATTGATAACCTACCATCGATAACAACACGTATGGGTGTTTTAGCCACGTTGTTCAATGGCCTAGGTATAAGTATGGGATCGTCAACAATAACTGTTCTAGCACCAATCATTATAGCATCAACATTACGGCGAAGATAATGCATTCTGGCCAGATCTCTCTCGGAGCTGAGAAGAGTGCGTTTTCCCCTTATAGATATACGGCCATCTATAGTCTGTGTGACAAAGATGATAACATATGGTCTCAAAGTCTTCATATACATTATATTATCACACCTTATCCCTATGAACCATAGTATAATTAGTGAGTTTATACCTTATTTTGTAACGGAGGAGGAAGAACTGGGTGATCAGTATGGAGGACTGGGAGAAGAAGAGGAGAGATAGGGAGTTCAGAGATCTGTTCAGTATGATAGATGAATTCATCAGAGAGATCGAGAAAGAGTTCTATAGATTCTTCAATGAGATAGAGTTCTCACCATTCACACCGTTATCATTCGGTAAAGAGGGAGAGTATAAGATTATGGGGCCATACGTCTACGGCTTTAGAATAACAATAGGGCCTGACGGCAAACCCATTATCGAAGAATTTGGTAATGTTAAACGAGTACGTGGAAAACCAAAAATTAGTGAGGAGCGCGAACCACTTGTCGATGTCTTTGAGAACGACGATGAAATAATTGTCGTCGCCGAAATACCCGGTGTAGAGAAGGAGAATATCAAGGTTGAAGTATCTGATGACAAGAGAAGACTCATTATTAGAGCAAGCGATGAGAAGAGAAAATACTATAAAGAAGTAGAGCTACCTGCAGAAGTCGATCCAGAAAGTGCTAAGGCAAACTATAAGAATGGAGTTCTCGAGGTCAGGTTGAAGAAAGTAAAGAGCAAAGAAAAGAAGAAGTATGAGATAAAGGTAGAGTGATTTTTTCCCTAAGAATATTATTTTCTCCTCTCCACACACGGATAGCCTTAGGGGGTGTAGGTACGCATGTATTTAATTGTAGTGAGTGATACCCACGATAACATGCCCGTCATTAAAAGGTTTGTTGACCTTGTAAACTCGAAGTACAAGGGGGAGAAGGTTATAGTTCATCTAGGCGATATGATAAGCCCGTTTGCAGCGCGGTATCTTGTAGAAAATCTAGAGAATATCAAGAGAGGCGTATTTGTTTACGGCAATAATGATGGTGATAAAATACTACTATATAAGATTCTCAGCAATGCTGGCTGGGAAGTATATCATGGGCCTTCAATAATAGATCTATTTGGTAAGAAAGTATTAGTTATGCACGGATTTGATGGGCCAGAACACACTGCTTCATTGGCAAGTATTCTTTCACAATCCGAAAACGTAGACGCTGTATTCTACGGACATACGCACCGTCTAGACTATAGGGTTATCAGGGGAAAGATCATCGTTAATCCTGGAGAAGCATGTGGATATCTAACAGGTAAATCCACATTTATGGTGCTCGACAAGGATACCTTCAAGCCAGAGATTGTTGAAATAAAATGATAGAAACAGTTTGATCCATCACTAGGTTTAAGAAAAACCAAACATACTTTATTCATAAGCGTATTTCTACCTCTACCATTATGGTGAGCGTTTATGTTTGAAGGGAAAAAACTGAAAAGTGCAAGCGTTCCTGAGGATGAATCTAAAAGACAATATCATATAATGGCCAAGCCAGGCGATGTTAGTAGATATGTTTTACTCCCAGGAGATCCTGGCCGTGTGAAGAAAATAGCTTCTCACTGGGAGAAGTCATGGGAAGTCGCATCGCATAGAGAATACCTTACGTACAGCGGGTACTATAAAGGAGTATTTATCTCGGCTACAAGCACCGGAATAGGTTCTCCCTCAACCGCCATTGCTATCGAGGAACTAGCGAGGATAGGTGCTGACACGTTTATCAGAGTCGGCACAACTGGTGCCTTAAAGAAAGAAATACGTGTGGGAGACCTCATAATCTCGACAGCTGCGGTAAGACTAGAGGGTACCAGTAAAGAATATGTTATCACAGAATACCCTGCGGCAGCATCATTAGACGTGGTCATAGCTCTTGTCGCAGCCGCGGAAGAACTAGGTGTAAGATACCATCTAGGCATTACAGCGAGCACTGACAGCTTTTATGTAGGCCAGGAAAGACCCGGCTTCAGAGGCTACCTCCCACCGTTCAAAAAGGGCCTAGTCGACTTTCTAAAATCAGTAAATGTATTG
>Ga0256835_1000313_pt1 | contig 37866 bp, 35 predicted proteins | sample PIR30metaG_FD_185972 | JGI IMG/M metagenome (GOLD analysis project Ga0256835, IMG submission 185972) | Hydrothermal vent microbial communities from East Pacific Rise, Pacific Ocean - PIR-30 | ecosystem: Environmental > Aquatic > Marine > Hydrothermal vents | place: Pacific Ocean: East Pacific...
AAGGGGCCAGCGGGCGGGGCGAGGGGGCGAGCAAGCGGGGCGAAGGGGCGAGCAAGCGGGGCGAAGGGGCGAGCAAGCGGGGCGAAGGGGCCAAGCAAGCGGGGCGAAGGGGCCAAGCAAGCGGGGCCAAGCAAGCGGGGCGAGCGCGGGGGCATTCAGCCCCGGGCGTGAGCAACCGGGCGCTGCCAAGGCAAACAGGGGTCTGGGTCGGGCCGACGAGATAAATCAACCACAACCGAATACAACAGCGGCAACCGGGCGTCAGCTTGGCGGTATGAGCCCGGCTGTGACCAAGTGGGCCTGCGACGTGAGCGGGCAGGGCGTAGATTGCGCTGCTCCAGGCGCCGGCCCGGCTGGCTGGCCCTATACCCCGGGCCCGCGTGAATACCCTGTGATCAACCACCGGCCGGCCGCGGCCGGTTATGCCGCCCCCCGCTTGGTCTCCGGCGGCGCCTGGCAACCACGCGCCACCGCGCGGTCGCGCACTAACCCTTGGGAAATAACCTCGATATCTGGTAATCTACATAATTCGCACGAGGTAGGGTTGGCCCCAGCGGCCGTCACCCCACCAGTGGTTCAAGGGGCGGCCATTGAAATTCAGCGATCTACTATATATCAGCTTTCGCCAGGTGATGCGGCAACGCCGCCGCTACCTCGGCGTGGGCCTTATCATCGCCTTGGGCACCGCCGGCTTGATCCTCATCATCACCGTAGGCGGTGAGGTTAAAAACAAGTTCAACCAAGACCTGGACCTCCTGGGCGGCGCAACCCTCATCCGGGTGGTCTTCGATGTCGCCCCCGGCACCCGGCCCCAACAGTTCTACCCCGATACCGTCAAGGCGGTGCGGGCCATGAAGTACGTGGCCACCGCCACCGTCATGGCCGTCAAGCCTACCCCGGCCACCAGCCCCGGCCGCGATATGCCCCACTTCCGCCTGGTGGGCGTGGACGGCCAATACTGGAGCGCCGTGAGCCTGCAGGCCTCCCACGGCCGCGTCTTCAACGACCAGGACGTGGCCGAGCGCCGGCGCATCTGCGTCATCGGCGGCGAGGTGGCCCGCGATATCTTCGGCCGCACCGACGTGGTGGGACGCAACCTGGTGATCGACCGCGACACCTATCTCATCGTGGGAGTGCTCGACATCCTCAAGCAGGGCGCCCATCTGCACACCGCCTTTTTGCCCATCACCACCGCCCAGGACCGCATCCAGGACATCAGCCCGCCCAACCGCCTCTTTGTGCGAGTGCGCACCTTCAACCACGTGGAACAAGTGGCCGCCAAACTGCCCGAGGTAATCACCGCCCGGCAGTCGGTGCGCGGCCTGTCCATCATCGTGGCCTGGGTGCGCCTCAAGCGGGTCCAGAACGTGGCCTTTCTCATCGAGTCCTTTGTCCTGGTCTCCACCTTCGCCGCCCTGGTCCTGGGTGGCTTTGGCATCTGGAACATGATGATGGCCGCGGTACGCAACCGCACCCGGGAGATCGGGCTCAAAAAAGCCATGGGAGCCGAGGACCGCGACATCCTGGCCCAGTTCCTGGCCGAGTCCATGGTCCTGAGCCTGGGCGCGGTTACCGTGGGCATCATTCTAGGCAGGATAGGGGTGGAACTCACCAGCCTATGGCTCGGCACCCATCCGCCGGAATCCCTGTTCTTCACCGCCGTGGGGATGGGGCTGGCCTTTGCCTTGATCATCGGAGTGGGCGCCGGGCTCTACCCCTCCATGCAGGCCGCCCGCATGCAGGTGGTTTACGCGTTACGTTATGAATAGCGACACCCTAAAACGCACCACCGACTTTAACGCCTTGGTGGAGGTCGAAGGCCTCAACAAGACCTACACCACCGAAGCCGGCGAGTTCCAGGTGCTCAAAAATGTCAATCTCACCCTGCATCCCGGTGAGATGGTCTCCATCATGGGGCCCAGCGGCAGCGGCAAGTCCAGCCTGCTGTTCATCCTGGGGCTCTTCCAGCCGCCCAGCGGCGGACGCTATCGGGTCACCGGCCGCGACGTGCTGGCCCTGGACCGGGCCGAACAAGCCGACTTCCGGCGCAACAGCATCGGCTTCGTGTTCCAAAGCTGCGACCTGCTGGATCACTCCACGGTCTTTGAAAACCTGGAGTTCCCGCTCATCTACGGCGGGGTGGCCAAGGCCGACCGTCCCGACATGATCCGCGAGGCGCTCAACCGGGTCAACCTGGGACACCGTATTTATCACCCGGCCAATTTCCTCTCCGGCGGTGAGCGCCAGCGGGTGGCCGTGGCCCGCGCCCTGGTCAACGACCCGCCGTTTATCCTGGCCGACGAGCCCACTGGCCAACTGGACACCAAGAACGGTAAGATGGTAATGGACCATTTCGAGCATATTGTCCAAGAGTCGGGCAAGGCGGTGCTGGTGGTGACCCACGACCCCGAGGTGGGTCAACGCTGCCATCGTCTTTGTGTACTGCGCGATGGAGAGTTGCATGAGTCGCCGTCCGGCAACTAAACCGAAACACCCGCCGTGGCCCCGCCGAGTCTGGGTCCTGGCCTGGGCCCTGGTCCTTTTGACCACCTCGGTGGCCGGGGCCGCCGTGGTCCAAAAGGACCTGCCCCAGCCGGCGGATTTTCGCCAGTGCCTGCAATGGGCCCTGAAGCACTCCCCCCGGCTGCAAAAAAGCGCCCTGGAGATCAAGGTGCGCAAGCTCAGCGAATGGGACGCCAAGTGGGCCTTCGTGCCCTCGGTGCACATGCAGTCGCGCTACTTCTTCGGCCGGCCCGAGCAATCCGGCCGTCCCTACGAGCTGAAGTTCACCACCGGGACCTACAACCCGGTGGGGGCCTATTTCTCCCTGCAGGCCAACCGCCTGGTGAGCCGTATCGCCGTGGTGGCCCACGTGGGCGGCATCGAGGCCGTGCTCGCCCGCCTGGCCAAAAGCTTCCTGAAACTGCACGCCCTGCAAAACCGCATCCAACTGGCCGAGGACCGCATCGCCCTGGCCCGGCGGGTGTTGGCCTATACCAAGAGCCTGCGCAAATCCGGCTCGGCCACCGGGCTGCAGGTGGAGGTGGCCGAACAGACCCTGGAGGTGGCCCAGGCCCGGGCCATGAGCTTGGCGGTGGCCCGCCAGGCCGCCCTGAACCAGGTGAAGGTGCTCATGGGCATGGACCCCAGCCTCAAGCTGGCCCTGGACCTGCCGGCCGGGCTGCAGCAGGTGATCGGCTCCTTTGACCCCAAGAAAAACGGCCTGGACCAGGCGCGGCGCCACAGCCTGGAGCTCAAGGTGCAGCGCCTCAAGGAACAACTGCAGGCCATGAACATCACCCTGGCCTACACCAAGTTCCTGCCCACCTTTCACATGACCCTGGAAAACCCCGACCCGCTCACCGCGGAAAACGAAAACGCCCTGTACTTCTCGGTGGGCATCGAGCTGGCCATCTGGGAAGGGTTCAAGCAGGTGCGTAACGTCCAGCGGCAGCGCATGATCTTGCAGCAGTTCAAGCAGGAACGCCGGCAAAAGGAGCTGAGCGTAACCGCGCTGTGGCAGGGGGCCCGCGACCGGGTGAGCCAAACCCGGGCCGCGCTCAAGCTGGCCAGCACCCGCGAGAGGCTCACCGGCCTGCGTGAGCGGGAGGCGCTCATCGCCTACCAGGTGCAACAGACCACCTTCCCGGCTTTCGCGGCCCGGCGCATGAGCCACCTGGAGGCGCGCGGCACCTTGACCCAAAGCGAATTGGCCTATCACGAGGCCCTGGTGGACCTGCGCCGGCTCACCGGCGACCTGCTGCGCACCCACCTGACAGTAGGGAGTAAGGATTTTGAATAGACCCCACGCCGCGGCCTGGCTGGCCCTGGCGGCCTTGGCGGCGATGGTCGCGTGGTCGCCCGGGGCCGTGGCCGAGACCAAGAAGCCGGCCGCCGCAGCGGCCCCCACCGGTGACCGGATCGTGTTTTCCGGCAAGGTCTACTGCTCGCTGGTGCGGGCGGTGCCGCTGCCCTTTCATGGCATCATCGAACAACTGCGGGTGCGCTCCGGCCAAAAGGTGGCCCAGGGCGAGATACTGGTCACTTATCGGTTGTCGCCGGTATCGGTGCTGCAGCTCACCCGGCGCTTGAATCCCAGCGAGATCGACCAGATTCTGGTGCAACTGGCCAGGGTGGACCGGGCCATGGACGAGGCCAAGCTCAAGGTGCAACAGGCCCAGAACCTGGCCGGCCAGGACCTGGCTCCGCCGGAGGGGCTGCAACGGGCCCGCCGCGCCCTGAACCTGGTGCGTCGTCAACGCGCGGCCTTGATTTCGCAGCTAAACAGCGCCCGCCAACTGGCCAAGCAGGACCGCGAGCTGGTGGCCAGCCTGCTGGGCGGCCGGGCGCCGGTGGGCCAGGTACCCGACACCGCGGCCTTGGTGTCGCCCATCGCGGGCCACGTCATCTGGGTGCATCCCGATCTGCGGCCCGGGGCGGAGATGAAACCCACCAACCCGGCCGTGGTCATCGGGGTGATGCAGCCCATGGTGGTCCGATCCCAGGTGCACGAGATCGAGGCGCTCAAGCTGTCCCTGGGCGACAAGGCCGAGGTGCGGGTGGAGTCGCTGCCCGGCCAGGTCTTCATGGCTCGGATAAGCCGCATCGCCTGGTCGCCGGTGACCCTGGACCCGCGCAAGCCCTCCTACTACCAGGTGGAGCTGGTACTGGACAACCCCAAACTGGCCCTGAAGATGGGGCTCAAGGCCCAGGTGACGGTCGTCCCCAAACCGAGGGTCAAGCCGCCGCCGGCCGGGACGGCTCCCAGCGGCGGCTAGGCCCGGCCAAGCAAGGCGGGCCGGGACCAACGCCTCAAGATGACCCGGCCGGGAAAGACGATCCCGGCCGGGTTGGTTTTGGCGGGTCGCCCTAGAAGCGGTAGGCCACCCCCACCGAGAAGACGGGGTAGAATTGGAGCATGCTCAGGTCGTCTTCGATCTTTTTGGCCTCGATGTCCAGCTGCTCTTGCAGCCCGGGCACCAGGGCGGCGTTGGCGGCGCTGAGCCCCACGGCGGGACTGCCCCACCACATGACACCCACGTCCAGGTGGAAAGACCAGTGGCCGGCCTGGTCGAAGTCCGCGCCATAGCCAAAGCCGATGTAGGGCGCGAACTGGTTGAAATTGGCGTCGGCCTGCATCTCGCCCAGGGTGGCGCCCAGGTAGGACTGCTCACCGATGGTGTATAGCTTATCCGGCTTGGGGGTGGTGCGGGCGTTGATGTCGTGGCTGTTGATTATCACCCCGCCGGTGAGGCGAAAGCCGCTGCCGCCGGGGTGCCAGTCCATGAAGAGCCCCAGGGTATACAGGCCCATGGCGAAGTCGTATTTCATTTCGTCTATGGTAACGCCGTAGGACCAGCGCATGGCGCCCAGGCCCACGCGGGCGTGCAGGTAGTCGTTGATGCCGATGTCCAGGTCCACGCCCAGGCCCAGGGTGCCCACTTTTACGGCGGCCGAAACCTCGCCTGGTTCCGTGGCTTGGGATGCCAGGGGACAGATGGCCATGGTAATCACCAAGGTCAAAGCTGCGATGCTTAGCGAGAGGCTCTTCTTCATTAGTAATGTCCTTTCGGTTGGCTTGTGTGGGCACAGTCGCTATGGCCACGCTTATGTTTGACTTACGGTATACCGATGGCGATTGTCAAGAAAAAAGGGATATTAAAGATAGGAATTAAAACTAATCAGTGGGTAGTAAACGGGTTAAAATGGCGGAAAACGCGACAAAGGTATAGATAGCATTTTGACATTTGGGGTGGTAAGTAGCCACTGGCGTACAGGAGAATGTAGCGATATTCGGAGCAAAAAAATAGTGGTGGAAGCTAAATGCCCCGATTAAAACGGAGTAACGGTACGGCACCCTTGAAAGGATCGTCCCCGCGGCCACCACAAAACGAGGACGTTGCCACTGGTATCCTCAAAATAACCACGGGGATCAAAAGGGCGTCAGGGACGCCAAAAGGCTGGGGCACGCATCTGAAAAAAATTGATCCCGCCGGGATGTGGTGTTCAAATCCATGGTGAGAAAGAAGTCATTTTGGGGGTTGTTGCCGCAGGCTATGTACAGGAAAAAGTGACACCGCGCAGCGGCCGTTATCTACTTATTGCCGGGCAAGCGATCTTCCGGCTTAGCGGAAAGTGGTGCATGGTAATAAAGATGTATCACCGTAAGGACAAATATTTAATCGAGTGCGAACGTGGTTCTTATATTGCAACGAGAGGCCGGCCTCCACAAGAAAAGGCCGCCCCGAGGGGCAGCCTTCTCGTTTGGCTGGTGCTGAAAGCTGGTTGGCTGGTGCCGAAGGGGAGACTCGAACTCCCACGGGTGTGCACCCACTAGACCCTGAACCTAGCGCGTCTACCAATTCCGCCACTTCGGCTTGAATACTTGCCAGGCACCGGCCAGAAATCTATAATCGACCCTTGTTGTTGTCAAGGGTTTTCTAGAAGCGGCGACGCTGCCCCAAGGTTTGGAAAGGAATCGGCTGAACATGACCATCCTGTCAGGGCTGGAGAATCTGCAACAACGCTATCGCCGGCCGGTGGTGACCATCGGCAACTTCGACGGGGTGCACCTGGGCCACCAGGCCCTGTTCGCGGTGGCGGTGCGCCGGGCGCGCATCATCAAGGGCTCCACCATTGCCATGACCTTCGAGCCCCATCCCATGCGGGTGCTGCGGCCGGCGGTGAACCTGCCGCTGATCACGCCGCTGGAACAAAAACTCAAGCTGATCCTGGCCTGCGGCATCGACGTGGTGGTCTGCGCCCGCTTTGACGAGGACTTCGCCCAGCTCTCGGCCGATGATTTCGTGGAAAAGCTCTTGATCGGGCGCATGGGCATGGCCGAGGTGGTCATCGGCCACGACTTCACCTTTGGACGCCGGGGACTGGGTGACGCCGACCTGCTGCGAGCCAAGGCCGCTGAGTTGGGGTTCGAGGTGCACGAGGTGGGGCCGGTGCTGGTGGAGGGAGGGGCGGTGAGCTCCACCCGGGTCCGCCAGGTGGTGAAGGATTGCGACATGGCCGCGGCCCGTCACCTCTTGGGCCGGCACTACCAGGTGGCCGGCCGGGTGGTGGCCGGGCACGGGCGCGGCGGCAAGCTGCTGGGTTTTCCCACCGCCAACCTGAAGGTGGTGGACGAGTTGTTGCCCGGCCCGGGGGTGTACGCGGTCCTGGTGGAGCGGGAAGGCGGCGACAAGGTGATGGGGGTCAACAATATCGGCTCCAATCCCACTTTTGAAGACGGTGGCCTGAACGTGGAGACCCACTTACTGGATTTCGCGGGCGACCTATACGGCGAGGAGATCATCTTGCATTTCGTGGAGCACCTGCGGCCCGAAAAGCGTTTTAGCTCGCCGGAGGAGCTGGCCGCCCAGATCGGCCGCGACGTGGAGCAGGCCCGGCAGTCCCTGGGGCCCTGGCTCCAGGGGGAGCGCGATATCCTGCGCGACTGAGGCGTCGCGCCACGGGCCGGGTATCAACCGAACGCGCCCGGCCCGGGGGGCGGGTTCACAAAGGCCATTTCCTGCAGGCGCTGGGTGAGGGCCGGCAGGGTGGCGGGGTCCCGGGCGCTGATGGCCACGGCGTCCATCCGGCGCGCCAGGCTCTCCACCACCTGGGGGTCGGCCAGGTCTATTTTATTCAGGACCAGCAGGCGCGGGATCCGGTCCAATTCCAAGTCGGATAAAATTTTTTCCACCGAGACGATCTGCTGCCGTAGCTGGGGGTGGCTGGCGTCGGCCACGTGCAGTAGCAGGTCGGCCTGCTTGAGCTCCTCCAGGGTAGCGGCAAAGGCGCGGCGCAGGTCCCGGGGCAGGTCCCGGATGAAGCCCACGGTGTCGGTGATGATCACCTGGCGCTCGCGGGGAAAGCGCAACCGGCGGCTGGTGGGGTCCAGGGTGGCGAAGAGCCGGTCTTCGACCCGCACCTGGCTCCGGGTCAGGGCGTTGAGCAGGGTCGACTTGCCGGCGTTGGTGTAGCCCACGATGGAGAGCATGGGCAGTCCCAGTTGGCGGCGGCGGCGGGAGCGGCGGCGGCGCTGGTCGGTGATCCTGGCCAGCTCGGCCTCCAGGCGGTGCAGGCGCTGGCGCACCCGGCGGCGGTCGATCTCCAGCTTGGTCTCGCCGGGACCGCGCCCCCCGATGCCGCCGGTGAGCCGGCTCAGGCCGTCGTCGCGGCTGGTGAGCCGGGGGGCCAGGTAGCGCAGTTGGGCCATTTCCACCTGGAGCTTGCCTTCGCGGGTGGCGGCGCGCTGGGCGAAGATGTCCAGGATGAGCTGGGTGCGGTCGATGAACTTCAACCGGGTCTCGGTGGCCAGGGCCAGGGAGTGGGCCTGGGCCGGGGTCAGCTCCTGGTCGAAGACCAGCACCCCGGCGCCCCGGCGCAGGGCCTGCAGGAGTACCTCGCCCAGCTTGCCGGCGCCCATGAGGGTGCGGGGGTCGGGCCGGGAGCGGCGCTGGATGACCCGGCCCACCACCCGCAGCCCGGCCGAGGCGGCCAGGGCGGCCAACTCGTCCAGGGAGTCCTCGGCCTGGTGGCGGGGCCGGGCCGATACGCTGATGAGCAGGGCGCGGCCCTGTTGTTGCACCAGGCGCGAGGCGCTTAGCCGGGCCAGCTCGTCTTCCAGGGAGCCCACCAGCTCGGCCAGGTCCAGGGGCGGCCGCCCGGCGGTAAAGGGCTCCAGGAGCCGCAGGTCTTGGCCCTGCACCGGCTGGGGCAGCAGGTGGGCCACGTGCAGCTCGCCGGCTTGTCCCTGGGGCGACACCTGCAAGACGGCCATGAGGTCCCAGCGGCGCAGGGCCAGCTCGGCCAGGTCGTCGCGGCCCAGGCCGCCGGCCAGGTGGGTGTGGAGAAAGCTGTAGCCGGCCAGGCGGGTGGCGCCGCGGCGCAGGCGGCCCAGGTCGGGGTAGGCCAGGCGCTCGGGCCCGCCCACCACCACCGTCTCCATCCGGCCGCGCCGCGAGACCACCAGGCCCACCTGGCGGCCCAGTTCAAAGGAGAGCCGGGCCAGGTCGCGGGCCTGCCGGCCGTGCAACAGCTCGGCCGGGGGCAGTCGCCGGCGATAGAGGTTGGCCAGCCGTTTGAGCTGGTTGGCCTTGAGGCCCTGGGTGAAACCGATTACCTTGCGGGCTATGGCGGGTCTCCGGGGTTAGGGCTCTTGGTCTTCTTCGTAGGACAGGTTTTCGAACTGGGTGAGGTCGTCCAAGAAGACCAGCTTCACGGTGCCGGTGGGGCCGTTGCGCTGTTTGCCGATGATCACCTCGGCGATGTGGTCGTCGGGGTCTTCGGCCTCGCCCTTCTTCTTGTAGACCTTCTTGCGGTAGATGAAGGCGATGACGTCGGCGTCCTGCTCGATGGCCCCGCTCTCGCGCAGGTCGCTGAGCATGGGCCGCTTTTCGCCGGGGCGGTCTTCCACCTTGCGGTTGAGCTGCGACAGGGCCACCACCGGCAGGTTCAGCTCCTTGGCCAAGGCCTTGAGCGAGCGGCTGATGTCGCTTATCTCCTGCTCGCGGGTGTCGCTGTCATTGCGTCCCCGCATGAGCTGCAGGTAGTCCACCAGGATGAGCCCCAGGTCTTTTTCCCGCTTGAGGCGGCGCGCCTTGGCCCGCAGCTCCAGCACGCTCAGGGCCGGGGTGTCGTCGATGTAGATGGGCGCGTGGTAGAGCCGGTCGGCGGCCTCGGACAAGGCCGGCCAGTCGCGGTTGGTGGACAAGAAGCCCGAGCGCATCTTGGAGCCGGAGACCTTGGCCTCGGCCGAGAGCAGGCGCAGGGCCAACTGCTCCTTGCTCATCTCCAGGCTGAAGATGGCCGTGGGCACTCCGCCTTTGATGGCCGCGTTGGCCCCGATGTTCAGGGCCAGGGCGGTCTTACCCATGGAGGGGCGGCCGGCCACGATGATGAGGTCGCCGGGCTGCAGGCCGTCGGTGAGGCGGTCCAGGCGTTCGAAGCCGGTGGATACGCCGCTTAGCATGCCCTTGTTCTTGAAGCGGCGCTCGACCATCTTGAGGGCCGACTCGATCACCTCGTTAAAGGGCGAGAACTCGCCGCCGAGGCGGCTCTGGGTGGCGGCGAAGATGGCCCGCTCGGCCTCTTCCAGGGCCAGCTCGGGGTCGGCCTGGTGGGTGTGGGCCTGCTCGATGGCGTGGTGGGCCGCGCTGATGAAGCCGCGTAGCAGGGCCTTTTCCTTGACCAGCTTGGCGTAGTGCTCCACGTGGGAGGGGGAGATGACGATATCGGCCAGCTCAGCCAGGTAGGCCGCCCCGCCGATGGACTCCAGCCGGCCCTCGTCGCTCAGCCGGGAGGTGAGGGTGATCTCGTCCACCGGGAGCTGGGCCTCGGACAGGGCGATCATGGCCTGGTAGATGGTACTGTGGCGGCGGTCGTAGAATTCCTCGGGCGACAGGACGGCGGCCACCGCGGCCAGGATGTCATCGCCGTGGCTCAATACGCCCCCCAGCACCCCTTGCTCGGCGGGGATGTCCTGGGGGGGTAGACGGCGGGGACCGGCGGCTTGGGCCAAGGTCGACTCCTGGCTTGGATCGGTTGGCTGGCTGGGGTTTGTAAATACCCCGCCCGACCGGCCAGCGGCCGGGCGTCAGGTATCAAGTTAGCAAAAAAGGCCCCAGGGTCACTAGAACAAATTCAGGGTGACCGGGGCTAGTCCTGGTCGTCGGACTCCGGCTCGGCGGCCTCGTCCTCGGCGGCCGGTTCTTCGGTGTCCTCGGCGGCCTCTGCGGCGTCGTCGTCGTCGGCGGCGGTCTCGTCGATGGCCTCCTCGCCGGCCTCTTCGGCTTCCGCCGCCGCGGCGGCCTCGGCGGCCGCCTTGGCCAACTGCTCTTCGTCCAACTGGGCCTCCACGGTCACCGCGATCTGCACCACCACCTGGGGATGCAGCTTGATATCCACCTGGTACTCGCCGAGCTGCTTGATGGGGGTCTCCAGCAGGATGCGGCGGCGGTCGATATCGTGACCCATTTCGGCCAGGGCGGCGGCCAGGTCCATGTTGGTGATGGAGCCGTAGAGCTTGCCGGTCTCGCCGGCGCGGGCGGCCACGGTTACCTGCACGCCCTCGAGCTGGGCGGCCTCGCCGCGCACCCGCTCGGCCTCGGAGGCCTGGGCTGCGGCGATGCGCTTGCGTTCGGCCTCCAGGGCGGCCACGTTCTTATCCGAGGCCAGCATGGCGATACCCTGGGGAAGAAGGTAGTTGCGGCCGTAGCCGTCCTTGACCTCCACCACGTCGCCGGGATCGCCGAGCCCCAGCACTTCCTGGGTGAGGATTACCTGCATTGGTGTGTCCTCCTCTTGTCAGGCGGCGGCGTTGGCCTTGAGCCGCCTGAAGTCAAACCACATGTCAAACAGTCCCGCCGCCACCAACAGGAGCAAAACCAACTCCATCAACACCACCGCGGTGTAGATGGCCGCACGCGCGGGACGGGGTATTTTCTTTTTTTGCAGCCAAAAGGCCAGCACCGCGATCCCCTGCAACAGGTAGACCGCACTGGTGGCGATGAGCAGGTTGGCTCCCAACCAGAAGAGCCAGCCCCGGGTGGCCACCACCAACACCACCGCAACGATGAAGAACCAGACCAGGACCTCCGGGGCCCGCCACAGTGTCAGCGACCTGGCCGGCTCCGGGGGCGGCTGGTTGATCCGGCTGGCCACCAGGTTGGCCCAAACCAACAGCAGGCTGGCGGCGGCCAGGATGCCCGGGGTGAGCTTGATCAGGCCTCGCAGCACCCCTCCCAGCATCTTCACGGTGGCGGCGTCCATGCCGCTGTCGCGGTAAACCGCCAGCAGGGCGTTGATCTCCGGGTCCACCTGGGACCGTACGAACTCGCCGAGACCCTGGCCGCTGAGCGGACCCAGGACCATGGCGATGCCCCCCAGGACCACCAGGGCGGCGGCCAGGGCGGCGGCCAGGGCGGTCTCTTCACTCCAGCCCCGGGCCAGGACCTCGCCCACCGCGGCGGCCACCACGGCGTAGTAGAAAAAATTCATGCCGCCGCCGGGCAGGGGCAATAGGGTGCTGCTGAGCACCCAGGCCGCCACCAGGGCCACCAGGGTCGCGGCCCTGCCCTGGGCCGCGCCGCCGCGCCGGTAGGCCCACATCAAGGGGGCGGGCGCGAAGATCACGCTGAAGGTGGTGAGGGTGACCATCACCACGGTCCAGAGCATCGAGCCCCCGCCGCTGCCCTCCAGGGCCGGGATGAAAAACAACAGCAGGCTCACCCCGGCCCCTAAGGCGGAGACGCCTCCCCAGCTAATCACCGGACCGGCGGCGGTGTCGCCCATGGGCGACGTCTTCGGCTACTGGCTGGCCGCAAAGGGCAGCAGAGCGATGGCCCGCGCCCTTTTGATGGCCAGGGTGAGCTCCCGCTGATGGCGCGCGCAACAACCGCTGATGCGCCGGGGAATTATCTTGCCGCGTTCGGTGGTGAAGTAGCGCAGGGTGCGGGGGTCCTTGTAGTCGATTTTCAGGGTGCTGTCGGCGCAGAAGCGGCAGACCTTGCGGCGGCCGTAACGCCTTTTCCGAAATGCCATGGCTACCTCCTACTCCTGCTCCGTGGGTTGGTCCTCAGTCGGTTTCTCGTCGCCGGCGGACTCGGGCTCGGGCTTGGCCTCGGGCTCGGCCGGTGCTTCCTCGGCGGCCTCGGGCTCGGCGGCGGCCGGGGTTTCCTTGGCCGCCTCGGTCTCCTCGGCCGGCTCCTCGGGCTCGGGCTCGGGAATCAGGGCCTCGGCGTCGAACTCCTCATCCAATAGCACCGTGAGGTAGCGGATGACGCGCTCGTCGATCTTGAAGTTGCGCTCCATCTCGGCCACGGCCGCCGGGGTGGCGCCGTAGTCAAAGAGCACGTAGTAGCCCTTGTGGAACTTCTTTACTTCATAGGCCAGGCGCCGACGACCCCAGTCCTCGACCTTGACCATGGTCCCACCGCCGTCTTCGATGATGGCGCGGAACTTGTCCACCACCGCCGCGATGTCCTCATCGGGCAGCTCTGGACTAATAATATAGATGGTTTCGTAATGCCTCATATGATCTCCTCATGGCCTTACGTCTCCGGCCCTATGCCGGAGAAAGGAGTTGTACTGGAAGTTGCTTTGATACCACCGGCTTGGGCGATTGTCAAGCCGTGGGCGGGTGTTTGGGGCCGCCGGCCGGATCGGCGGCTTGTAACAGGGCGCGGTCGGCCGGGGCCAGGGTGATGCCGTCCAGGTCCTGGGGCGACACCCAGGCCAGCTCACGGTGCTCCAGGGCCCGCGGGGTGCCCTGGAGCAGGCGGCAGTTAAAGGCCCGCAGGCGCAGGCGCTGTCCCTGGTGCGGCTGCCGCACCTGGCCGTGGAGCCCCTCCACCGCCACCCTGACGCCCAGTTCCTCGGCGATCTCGCGGGCCAGGGCGGCCGCCGGGGACTCGCCCGGCTCGATCTTGCCGCCGGGCAGCTCCCACAACCCGTTGTCAGCCCGCCGGGCCAAGAGCAGGCGGCCGTTTTGCCGGATCAAGGCGCAGACCACCTCCAGGGTGGTAGCGGGCTGGGCCGGGCGGACGCTCAAGGGGTCTTCTCGTTTTCCCGGGAGCCGGCCAGGCCCGAGGTCCTGAGCCGCAGGTAGCGCTCCTGGACCTTTTCGTCGCCCGGGGCCAAGTCCAGGATGCGCCCCAGGGTCTCCAGGGCCTGGTCTCGCTGCCCCTGGCTCTCCTGGATAAGGGCCAGGCTGCGCAACATCTCCAGGTTGTGGGGGGCCTGCTTTAGGCCGCGTTGCAGCAGCTCGGCGGCCTGGGAGGGCTGGTCCTGGGCCAAGGCCAGGGCGGCGCGCAGTTGGTAGAGCTTCACCGCCTTGGGATGGTCCTCAAGGGCTCGGTCCAGCAGTTCGGCCATGACCTGGGGGCGGTGTTCCGACAAAACGGGGTAGGCCCGGTTAATGGGTGACAGGTCTTTGGGGTCGTCCTGGTAGAGCTTTTTGATCACCGCCACCGCCTCCTGCCAGCGGCCCAGGCGCGAGAGGGCGTCAAACAACAGCAGCCTGGTTTCGCGGTCCTTGGGCTTGTGCTCGGCGGCGGCCTGGAGATAGTTCAGGGCGGCGGCCGGTTGATCGGCCTCCAGCAGCAGCACCCCCAGGTTGAAGCTCAACTCGGGATTGTCAGGCTTGAGCGCGGCCAGGCGGCGGTAGACCCGGCTCAGCTCCCGGCGGTGGCCCAGCTCCTGGTAGAGGTTGGCCAGGCGCAGGAGCACGGTGTAGTCTTCCGGCCCCAGGTCGGCGGCCCGGGCCAGGTGTTGGGCCGCCTTGGCCTGGTCGCCGGCGGCCAGGTAGGCGTCTGACAGCGCCAGTTGCAGGGAGCGGTCGGCGGGCTTTTGGGCTGCCGCCTTGACCAGGGCCCGCAAGGCCCCGGCGCGGTCGCCGGCGGCGGCCCGGGCCTGGGCCAGGGCCTTCCACAGCTCGATGTCCCAGGGACGGGCCTTGGCCGCCGCCTCCAGGACCAGACGGGATTGCTCGCCCTGGCCGGCCTTGGCCAGGGCCCGGCTGAGGCGCAACAGCACCGCGGTGTGCTGCCCCGGGGGCAGGGACCGCCGCAGCCGCTCCCACAGGCGGGCGGCGGCCGACCAGCGTTTGAGCTCCTCGTTGAGCCGGGCCAGGCGCTCGATGAGCACCACGTCCTTGGGGCGCTCGGCCACCAGCTTGCTCAGCGCCGCCACGGTGCGTTCTTTTTGCCCCAGCTTTTCATAGAGCTCGGCCAGCCGGGTGAGCAGGTGGGGGTCGTCTCCCTGGCGGGCGGCGTCCTCCAGCAGATCGGCGGCCCGGCGGTACTGCTTGGCCTGGGTGAGCAGGTCCACCAGGCGCAGGAGCAACAAGCGGTCGTCGGGGCTCTGGCGCAGGGCCCTTTGGGTGAAACGGATCTTGTCGGTGAGCGACTTGCAGGCCTCGGCCTTGCGCAGGTAGTCGATGGGCAGCCAGTGGGGCACCAGGGTTATGGTCCCCAGGACGCGGTCGTTTTTGCGGGCCTGGATCACCAGCTCCTTGACGTCCCAGACCTTGTCGCCCAGTAGCTGGCTGAGGCTGTGATAGCGGCTCAGGTCCACCTCCGGCCGGATGGCCAGCCGCAGGCGGATGCTGGAGCCGAGCCACTGGTCGCTGTGGACCTTGAGCACTCGAAAGGGTGTGTCGGGGTGGATGGCCAGGACCCCGCCCGGCTTGACGTTGACCTTCACCCCGCCCACGGCCAAATCCACCGATCGGAAACCCGCCCCGGCCCAGGCCGGCGGGCAGGGCCAGAGGGCCGCGGCCAACCACCAGGCCAAAACAATGGCCAGGGCCGCCGCCCACCGCGCTGGTCGATTTAAACGCCGTTTCATCAACCGCCGCCCCGTACTGGAGTCGTTCATAAGATACCCAGCAGACGGCCGGTAGTCAAAGGTACTTACAACTACGGCAGATTACGAGTCAAAAGCCGGGGGGGCTCGGCCTCCCGGTCCACCGCGCGGGCCTCCACCACCAGGCGCTGGCCGGGCCGGGCCGGTTGGTCCAGTTGGACCAGGCAGTAGTTTTGGCTGCGGCCCAGGCCGCGGCGCTCCACCACCACCTCCAGGCGGCGGCCCACCTGGGATTCGAGAAAGCGGCGGTGCTTGGCCGCGCCCAATTGGCGCAGGACCGCCGCGCGCTCCCGGGCCACCCGCGGGGGCGGATGCCCCATGGCGGCGGCCGGGGTGCCGGGGCGGGGGGAGTAGGGGAAGACGTGCAGGTAGGCCAAGTCCAGGGACTCGATGAGTCCCCGGGTCTGCTCAAAGGCCTCCTGGTCCTCGCCGGGCAGGCCCACCAGCACGTCGGCCCCCACGCACAGGCCGGGGATGCGGCCCAGGGCCCGGTTAACCGTGGCGGCGTATTGCGCGGCGCTGTAGGGCCGGCCCATGGCCGCCAGCACCTGGTCGCTGCCCGATTGCAAGGGGATGTGCAGGTGGGGGCAGAGGCGCTCCCGGCCGGCCATGAGCTCCAGCAGGTCGTCGCCCACCTCGTTCATCTCCAGTGACGACAGGCGCAGCCGGGGTCCCGGCCCCATGGCCAGCAGGCCACGGAGCAGGTCGGCCAGGTCGCAGGGCGGGTCCAGGTCGCGGCCGTAGAGCCCCAGGTGGATGCCGGTGATCACCACCTCGGCCGCCCCGGCCCGGGCCATCCGGGCCAGGGACTGCTGGGCGCTGTCTACCGGGAGGCTGCGCGGCCGGCCGCGGGTGTAGGGCACCACGCAGTAGGCGCAAAAGGCGTCGCAGCCGTCTTGCACCTTGAGCTGGCTGCGCGCCCGCTCGGCCGAGGGCGGACGCTGACCCGGGCAAAAGGGTCCGGCGTCGGGCGCGGCGTTGGCCGGCTCTGGCAGTGGCCGGCCGCGGGTGAGCCGGGCGGGCAGCTCGGCCAGCCAGGCCCGGCCGGCCAGTTCATAGCCCTGGCCCTGGTAGGTCTCGGGCGCGGCCTGCAGGTCGCAGCCGGTCACCACCACCCGGGCCCCGGGGTGAGCCTTGGCCAGGCGGCGGGCCATCTGGCGCGACTGCCGCGCCGCCGGGCCGGTGACCGAGCAGGTGAGCAGAATCACCAACTCGGCCGGCTGCCCGGCCGCCGCCGCCCGCCACCCCAGCCGGGTCAGCTCCAGCTCCAGCCAGGCGGCCTCGGCCTGGTTGACCTTGCAGCCCAACGAGCGGACCTGGTAGCTCCCGGGCCGGCCGCCGCGGTTAGAAGCGCTCACGTACCCGCTTGAAGGCCCCGGCCGAGCGCTCGATGGTGGCGTCGTCGCAGCAGAAGGCCACCCGGAAGTGCCCCGGGCCGATGAATCCGCTGCCCGGCACCAGGAGCAGATTTTCCTCCTGGGCCGCCCGCACAAAGGCCACGTCGTCTTCGATGGGGCTCTTGGGGAACACGTAGAAGGCGCCCTTGGGCTTGACAAATTCAAAGCCGGCCTCCTCCAGCACCTGGCAGATGGCCTGGCGCTTGGCCGCGTAGAGGCTCACGTCGGAGGTGTGGCCCAACAGCTCGGCCACCACCCGCTGCATCAGGGCCGGGGCGTTGACATAGCCCAGGATGCGGTTGGCCAGGGTCATGCCGGCCACCAGGTGCGGCTTGTCTTCTATCTCGGGATGCACCACCACGTAGCCGATGCGCTCGCCGGGCAGGGAGATGTTCTTGGAAAACGAGGTGGCCAGGATGGAGTGCTGGTAGGCGGCCAAGAGGCTGGGCACCTCCAGGCCGTCAAAGACGATGTCGCGGTAGGGCTCGTCGCAGATGAGGTATATGGCCCGCCCCAGGCGCTCACCGGCCTGGGTGAGCCCCTGGCCCAGTTGGTCCAGTTCCTCGGCGCTGTAGAGCGCGCCGGTGGGGTTGTTGGGCGAGTTGATGAGCACCGCCACCGTCTGCGGGCCGATGGCCTCCAGCACCGCGTCCACGTCCAGGCCGAAGTCGTCGCGGGTGGGCACCCGGGTCACCTTGCCCCCGTGGTTGTCCAGGTAGAAATCGTACTCCACGAAATAGGGGGTGGGCACTATCACCTCAGAGCCGGGGTTGACGATGGCCTTGAGTACGATGTTCAGGGCCCCGGCCGCGCCCACGGTCATGATGGTTTCCTGCTCGGTCACCTCCACCCCCTGCACGCTCGATACGTGGGCGGCCACCTTTTGTCGTACCGCCGGGTAGCCGGCGTTGGGCATGTAGGCGTGGCTGCCCGGGGTGCGGTCGCCGGCGATGCGGCTGATAACCTCGTAGAAGTGCTCGGGGGGCTCCAGGTTGGGGTTGCCCAGGGAGAAGTCGTAGACGTTCTCCGCCCCCAACTCGGCTTTCATCTTGGTCCCCGCCTCGAACATGGCGCGAATCCAAGAAGATCGTTCGATAAAAGAAGCTATTTTTTCAGAAACCGGCATGCGGAACCTCCCTTGGCTGTGGCCGAAAAAAACCGCGGACTGTGTTGGCCAGTCCGCGGTCGATGGTTACCTGGTTGGGTTGGGGATCAGGGCCAACGAACGCACCGGCGCTGGTAATAAAAATAATACCGGCTAAATCGTCCGTTTGAGCTGATCATTACTACATCAATCCCGTTGCTTAACTTATTGTTCACGCTAACACCGGGCGCGGAAACGGTCAAGGGGAAAGCTACCCCCGTCCCCGGCGGCGGCTACTCGTGCACCACCGGGGGTTGCAGCTCCTTGAAGGAGAAGTTGTAAAACACGTTGTGCCCGTTGTAGTCCAGCACCCGGATGTCGTCCTCGCGGTCCACGTCGGCCACGATGGCGTCAAACTGCTTGCCGTAGCGCTGCCGCACGGTTTCCACCGGCAATTCATAGGCCATGTATTTCATGATTCCCTTGCGGGCCAGCTTTTCAATGAAAGCGGGGTCCTCAAACGACTTGTAGGTGGTCAGTACCAGTATCGGTCCGGTTCCGGTGAAGATGATACCTACTTTCATACCGCGTCTCCCGCATGATAATGGGACCAAAAGTAATTAAGCCAGCATGCATTGTCGGCTCGGCCGGTGTCAATGGCCTATCGGTATGCGGCCGTTTACATGGTCAGCTCTTTGAGCTTGGCTATATCGAGGGCCTGGAAGAGCTGCTTGGCCAGCTCGGCCGCGCCGGCCACCCCGCGCACCTTGATCTGCACCAGCACCTTGGAGCCCACCACCGCCTGCAGTTCGGCGCGCTGGTCAGAGCGGGACTTGAGGATGGCCTTGTGGCCGGCCAGCCGGATGAGCTTGCCGTTGCGCCCGCTTTGCAGGAACATGGGGTTGCTCATCATCATGGCCATTGATTGCAACAGGGGCGAGTCGGTCATCACTTGAATTTCGGCGCTGCCGCCGCCGGCCTTGCGATAAACCTGGGTGGCGGTCACCGCCCCGAGCATGGCCGCCCCGCTGGACTCGGAGGTGGGCTTGCCGGCAGTAAAACCTTCCGGAGCCTTGGGGAAGACGGCGGCCAGGCTCTCGGCCTTTTTCTGCCGGAGCTGGGCCGAGGCGAAGTTCAGCTCCTCCAGGGCGGCGCTGATTTTGCCGTCTTCGTATAGTTTCAGGGCCTGCTTGATCTGGTCGGCGATCTCATCGGCCAGGGCCGCCGCCGGCATAACCAGCAGGCTAAGGACGATTGCCAGTATCCCCAATTTTTTCATCGAATCTTTCCCCCTTTACCACGGCGTTGCCCCGCAAGCCGCTGGTTAATAATAGACCCTGGCCAGCCCCCAAGGCGACCGGCCGGCAACGATTTGGTATAACCATAGTCCAAACCGCGTGGTTTGCAAAGAGGCAAACCGCGGTCGCCCCAAGCCGCAAAACCGGTTAGGCGCGGCGGCGGTTTTTGTGGTAGGTATCTAAGCCACCACGACGACCTGCAGCCGGGATGAGCCAAGCCGTTGAACCATAGCGACAGCCACAACCTGGGATTTGCACTACTGGCGGAGCTTTACGCCGCCTACAACCAACTGGCCCAAGGCCAGCGCTGGGCCTGCTTTGCCGGTTGTTCGGTCTGTTGCCAGACCGGCCGGGTGCTCATCACCACCCTGGAGGGGCGCTACCTGGCCGAGGGCCTGCGCCGGGCCGGGCGCGACGACCTGCTGCGCGCCGCCGCGGCGGTGCCGGTGGAGCCGGCGGCCCGCCCGGCCTCGAGCTTCAACGCCCTGGCCCGCATGTGCCTGGCCCGGCAGGAGCCGCCGCCGGCCGCCGGCCCCGAGGCCGCGCCAGGGCGCTGCCCCCTGTTGCAAGACGACCTGTGCCCGGTCTACGACCACCGCCCCCTGGCCTGCCGCACCATGGTATCGGCCGAGGTCTGCGCCCCGGGCGGCCAGGCGGTGCACGACCAGTGGTGGATCACCCTGGCCACCGCCTTTTTCCAACTGGTGGAGGCGGCCGACCCCGCCGGCCTCTTCGGGCCGCTGCCCGCGGTGCTGGCCGCCGAGTCGGGCGCCGGCTGGGAGTCCCGCTTGGTGCCCTGCGAACCGCTGCCCGGCCTGCTGGCCCCGCCGGAGCACCAGGAGGGTTTATCGCGCGCGTTGCGGCCGGTCTTCGCCCGGCCGGTGCGCGGTAGGCCTTTGGGGCTCTGGCTCGATGAAATAAGGTCAAACCGACCATGATGTCAGTTGGGCAATTCCGCTAGTCATGATATGATGGGGCCCATGAACCACTTAGGCCAAGGTGAAATGCGTGAAGAAGGCGTGGTGGCCGCCCTGACCGGCGAGCTGGCCGTGGTCCGCACCATGCAGCAGGATGCCTGCCGGCATTGCGGGGCTCGGGGGGCTTGCACCACCCTGGGGGGGGGCAAAGAGCGGCGGGTAGCCGCCCTGAACCAGGCCGGCGCCCGGGTGGGGGACCGGGTGGCCCTGGGCATCAGCCGCTCCAGCGCGTTGTCCGCCGGGTTCATGGCTTATATGGTTCCGGTTTTGGCCCTGCTCATCGGCGCGGCCCTGGGAAAGACCTGGGGTCCCGGCTGGGGGTTTGATCCCCAGAACGCGGCGGTGGTGACGGGGGTGGCGGCCCTGGCGGCCGCCTGGATAGCGGTGCGCTGGTTGTCTGACCGCCTGGCCAGGCGCGGCCGATTCATGGTGAAGGTGGTAGCTGTGGTTCAAAGAGGAGAAGCGGATGCTCTGGACCAAGATATTAATTGCCTTTGATTCCTCCCAAGGATCCTGGCGCGCGGTGGAATACGTCGGCCAGATGTTCGGACGCGTGGACGGCATCAAGGTTAATCTTTTGTGGGTTTACGATAAGGTTCCTGAATACGACATGGTGGAGACGCCGTTTACCGACCAGGTGAAGGGACGCATTTTGGCCTTGGAGCGCGCCAAACAAGAGGGCATCCAAAAAATGGAGGAGGCCGTCAAGCACCTAAAGCGCATGGGCATTGACGAGGACTCGGTTTCCATCAAGCCGCTGGAAAAGAAAAAGGGCGTGGCCAAGGATATCGCCAACGAGGCGCTCCGGGGCGAGTACGGCACCATCATCTTGGGCGGCACCGGCAAGTCCGGCACCACCAACGCCCTCTTGGGCTCGGTTAGCAGCGGGGTGATCGGCAGCCTCAAGGGCGCGGCCGTGGTCATCGTGGACTAACCTCCCGGCGCGGCGCGCGCCGTCCTGCGGCCGGGGTGTAACAAGGCTGGCGGCGAGATCGTCGAGGGGCGACCCTAGTGGAGACGAGGGGCGACCTGGGCGGAGACGGTTGGTCCCGGGCGGAGACGGTTGATGCCGGGCGGATGGCTGGGGGCGGGGTGGCTGATCCCGCGCTTGGCCGGAGGGGCGGGGCGGTGATGGAGAGCCGACTGCGCGACCGCGGCCGGTTGCCCAGACCGCGGCGCCAAGCGGCACGCAACAGTTATGGCCAGGGTCCGGTCGTGAGCGGCCGGGCCCTGTTTTTTATGGCCGGCTCAGCGGGTCAGGGTGATGAAGCGCAGCTCTCCCTTGACCAGGTCGGGCGCCACCACCAGGTAGCCCTGGCCCTGGGGGATCACCACGAAATCCGCCGGCCCTTTGAATCCCCTGGCCAGGGTGATGACCCGGCCGCGGTTGCTAAGGGCCAGGAGCCCGCCGCTGCGCCAGTCGGTGAACAGGATGGTGCCGTCGGGCAGGTAGGCCAGGCCGTCGATGCCTCCCAGCCCGGGGCTCACCTCCTTGGCCCGGCGAGGAGCGATCATCTGGTAGATGCCGCCGAGTTCTCCCCGGGGCATGGTGCCAAAGAGCAGGGTGCCCCGCAAGGTGACCGCCAGGCCGTTGGGGGCCAGGCCGCTCATGCGCATCACCACTTCCACCGTGGGCCGCGGGGATAGCAGGTTGGGCGGCTCGACGGCGTAGATGGTGCCGCTGGCCGTGCCGCTCACGTAGAGCCGGCCGCCGGTGACCAGCACGTCGTTGGCAAAGACCGCGCCGGGCAGCACCAACTGCCGCGCCTGGCCGCCGGCCAGGTCAAAGGCCCACACCGAGTCGATATCCGCGGTCCACACCGTCTTGCCGTCGGTCCACACCCCCTTGGGCTTGTGCAGCTTGTAGCCGGCCGGCGGCAGAAAGCGTTCGGTGAGCACCCGGCCGCGCAGGTCCACCCGGCTGATGTATCCCTGGCCGTCTTTGAGGGTGGGGTTGAACACCGGGCCAAAGCGGCTCACGTAGAGCACTTGGGCCAACGGGTCGTAGGCCACCGACTCGGGATGGCCAAAGCCGGCAACCGCCCGGTCCGCTACCACCCGCCACTGGGCCGCAGCCGCGCCGCCGTAGAGCACCAACACCGCCGTCATCATGGCCAAGATCGCTCGTCGCATGGTTTTTCTTCCGACCGCTCGCCGGCGGGGTCGCTGGCCGCCGGCGCGGTGGTTAGATTTATGTCCCCCTAAATATACACCACCGCCTGGCAAGGCCGCGACCCACCCCGGGCGGCGGCCCCACAAAAAAACCCCGGCCCACTAAACAGCGGGCCGGGGTGGTGTGCTCGGTGGTAACTCGGCCCTAGCCGAATCCCTGGCTCTGGTAGCGCTGGCCGTGCCGGGTGAGGATCATGCCCTCCAGCTCGGGACGGGATTTGAGGAAACGAGCCGCCTGGCGCGGTTTCATCACAAAGCAGGCGGTACTCATGGCATCGGCCCACAGGGCCGAGGGCGCGCGCACCGAGGCCGACAGGTCGCTGCGCGGCGAGCGGCCGGTGTGCGGGTCCACGATGTGGTGATACAGGCGCTGGCGGTCGAAGAAGACCTGGTAGTTGCCGCTGGTGGCCAGGGCGCCGCTGCGCAGGCTCAGGGTGTGGCCGGCCCGGGTGGGGTGTTGGGGATCGGCCACGCCGACGCGCCAGGTGCGTCCCGCCCCAGGACGGCCCATCACCGCCAGGTCGCCGCCGGCGTTGATCATGGCGTGGCGGGCGCCGGCCCGGCGCACCGCCTCCATGCCCTGGTCCACGATGAACCCCTTGGCCACCCCGTCGAGGGTGATGGCCGCGCCCTGGCCCACCAGGCGCACCCGGCCCTGGGAGAGGTTCACCCGTCCCAGGCGGCGCAAGGCGTTTTGCAGCTGGGCGCGGGCCGGCGGCCGGCCACTGGCGGCAAAGCTCTGGCGGGTGAGGTCGATGAGCGGGGCCACGCCAATGTCAAAGGCGCCGCCGGTGATCTCGCCGGCCCGTTGGCACAGGGCCAGCAGCCGGCTGAGCAGCGGCGGGGCGTCGGCCAGGCGGCCTTCCCGGTTGAGTAGGTACACCGCGCCGGAGCTGCTGTGGCGGTCAAAGAGCGGGGTGAGCGAGGCCATGCGCGCAAAGGCGTCGGCCAGGGCCTGCTGGGCGCGGGTCGGCGAGGGGTCCAGCACGGTCACCGACACCAGGGTGCCCATGAGCATACGGGTTTCCTGCGCCGCCACCAGGCGCTTGTCCAGGCGGGCCAGGCCGATGGCCGGCGACACCAGGGGCAGGGCCGCTCCGGCCGTGGCTACTCCGGCCAGCTTGAGAAAGGCGCGACGATCCACGGTTTTACGATAAGGGCTCATGAGCGACCCCCTTGCTGCGCGGCCGCGGCCGGCTGTGATGCTTGAGTTTCACGACGATAACAGTACAGGCCGCATTGCAGGCAGCGTTGGGCCTCGGCCAGGGCCTGTTCCTCCTTGAGTCCCAGCTCCACCTCCACGAAGCTGCCGGCCCGCCGGGGTACTTCCAGCTCGGGCATCCGGGCCCGCGGCCCGGCCGGGGCGGCGTCCGGGGTGTCGCCGAGCATGGGCAGGGCCAGGCGGTCGTTCACCCAGTTGTCGGGCGGCTCGGGGTCTTCCTGGTTCAGGAAGAGGTGGATGCCGCGGGCGGCCTTGCGGCCGGCCCCGATGGCCTGGACCACGGTGGCCGCCCCGCTCACCACGTCGCCGCCGGAGAAGACGCCCATGACGCTGGTCTGCATGGAGCCGGTCTTGGCATCGATGGTGTTCCAGCGGGTGAGCTCGATGCGCTTGCCCTCCTCGTCGGTCTTGAGGAAGTCCAGCTCGGGGAACTGGCCGATGGCCGCGATGACGTTGTCCACCGGCAGTATCTCCTCGGAGCCCTCCACCGGCACCGGCCGGCGGCGGCCCGAGGCGTCGGGTTCGCCCAGCTCCATGCGGATGAACTCGATGCCGGTGAGCTTGCCGTTTTCGCCGATGAGCCGGGTGGGCGCGGCCAGGAAGTGGAACTTGATGCCCTCGTGCTCGGCCTCCTCCACCTCGATGTCGTTGGCCGGCATCTCGGCCCGGGAGCGGCGGTAGAGCACCGTCACCTCGGCGGCGCCGAGCCGCCAACTGGTGCGAGCGCAGTCGATGGCCGTGTTGCCGCCACCGATAACCACTACCTTGTCGCCCACCGGGGTGTCCTTGAGCAGTCCCCGGTCGATGAGCATGGTGGTGCCGGGCAGGGTGCCTTGCAGGTCCTCGCCGTCCACCCCCAGGCGGCGGCTGCCCCAGGCCCCCACCCCCAGGAAGACCGCTTCAAAGCCCTCCTGGCGCAGGTGCTCCAGGGTGAAGTCTTTGCCCATCTCCCGGTTGAGACGCACCTCCACCCCCAGGTCCAGGATGCCCTGAATCTCCCAGTCCAGAATCTTCTTGGGCAGGCGGTATTCCGGGATGCCGAAACGCAGCATGCCACCGAGGTAGGGCTGGGCTTCGAAGATGGTGGGGGCGTATCCCAGCCGGGCCAGGTAATAGGCCGCGGTGAGACCGGCCGGCCCGCCGCCCACGATGGCCACCTTGCGGTCGTTCTTGGGCAGGCAGAAAGGCTCGATGCGCTTGCCCGAGTTCATCTCGTAGTCCGCGACAAAACGTTTGAGGTGGTTGATGTTCACCGGGTCGCCGGTGTGGCGGCGGCGACAGGTGTCCTCGCAGGGATGGGGACAAACCCGGCCGCAGACCAGGGGCAGCGGGTTGTGCTCCTTGATGATGGTGAGCGCGTCCTCGTAGCGCCTTTCCCCGATAGCCTTGATGTAGGCCGGGATGTCGATCTGGGCCGGGCAGGTGGCCTGGCAGGGGGCCAGGCAGTCGCCCAGGGTGTTGAAGCTCAGGATGCGCCGGGTCACCGAGGTGAGCTTGATGATGTGCTTGGGGCAGACCCGCTCGCAGGTGCCGCAACCGGTGCACAGGGTGGGATCGACCTTGGGCAGCTTGTCCTCGCCCATGGTGATGGCATCAAAGGGACAGGCCGCTGCGCAGGTGCCCAGACCCAGGCAGCCCACGTCGCAGTACTTGGCGCCGCCCGATAGCAGCACCGCCGCCCGGCAGTCCTGCACGCCGTCATAGATGAAGCGCAGGTCGGCCTGGTCGGTGCCGTAGGTGCAGTCGGGCTGGGCGACCTCGGGCTCGCGGTACTCCACGGCCACCCCGAGTACTTCGGCGATGGCCTCGGCGACCTCCGGGCCGCCGCCTACACAGATGTTGGCCGCCGCCCGGCCGGAAGCGATGGCCACCGCCGCCGAGGAGCAGCCGGCAAAACCGCAACCGCCGCAGTTGGCCCCGGGCAGGGCCTCTTCCACCGCTTCCACCACCGGGTCCACCTCGATGGCGAAGATGCGGGCGGCCACGCCAAGACCCACCGCGCATACCAAGCCCAAGCCACCGATGGCCAGAGTTGCCATTAGCATTACTATAAATCTCCTCCAGGGGCGTTGGCCCCCGCGAAAGTTATCCGCTTAAACGGCGCTACAGGGCGCCGCGCTACCCGGCCAGGCCGGCGAAGCCCCTAAAGGCCAGGGCCAAGAACCCGGCGGTCACCAGGCCGATGGCCGTGCCTTCAAACACCTTGGGCATGCGGGCCAGCGCAAAGCGTTCCCGGATGCCGGCGAAGAGCACCAGGGCCAGACCGTAGCCCGCCGCCGAGGCAAAGGAGAACACCAGCGCGTCAAAGAAGTACAGGTCCTTCTTTATGTTGATCAAGGCCACGCCCAACACGGCGCAGTTGGTGGTGATCAGGGGCAGGAAGATGCCCAGGGCCCGGTACAGGGCCGGCAGGGACTTCTGCATGACGATCTCCACCAATTGCACCAAGGCCGCGATGACCAGGATGAAGGCGATGGTTTGCAGGTACTCCAGGTTCAGGGGCACCAGCAGGTAGTACTGCACCACGTAGGTGATCATGCCGGCCATGGTGATGACGAAGATGACCGCCATGGCCATGCCGGTGGCGGTGTCCATGCGCCGGCTGACGCCCAGGAAGGGGCAGTTGCCCAAGAACTGGGCCAGCAGGATGTTGTTGACCAGTACCGCGCCTACGATGAACAGCAGGTAGGCGCCAAAGCTTTCGGGTCCGCCCATTACTGCGCCCTCCTCTTCTTCCGGTCGAGCCTGATGCCGATCAGGGTGATGATGGCCAGCATGACTCCCAGGCCCACGAAGGCGCCCGGCGCGGCCACCATGAATTTGAACGGCTGGTAGGCGTCACCCATTACGTTGATGCTCAGCAGCCCCTTGTAGAGGGTCCAGGTGCCCGAGCCCAGAATCTCCCGTATGGTGCCCAGGACAAAGAGGCTGATGGTGAAGCCTAGCCCGATGCCCAGGCCGTCGGCAAAGCTGGCCACCGGGCCCCGTTTGCCGGCAAAGGCCTCGGCGCGGCCCAGGATGATACAGTTGACCACGATGAGCTGGATGAAGATGCCCAGCATTTTATGCAGGTCCGGCACAAAGGCCTTGAGCATCATGTCCACGATGGTGACAAAGGTGGCGATGATGACGATGTAGGCCGCGATGCGGACCTTGGCCGGGATCACCTTGCGTAGAAGCGAGACCAGCACGTTGGAGCAGACCAGCACAAAGGTGGTGGCCAGCCCCATGCCCCAGCCGCCAAAGGCGGTGGCGGTCACGGCCAGCACTGGGCACAGCCCCAGCACCAGCCGGAAGGGGGGCAGTACGTCCCAGAACCCCTTGGTAAACTCTTTTGCTAAAGAAGACATGGGTGCTCCTTGCCTACTTGACTATTTGGTCGCGGTACTTCACGAAAAGAGACCGGGCCTTGTTGATGGCCGCCAAGACGCCCCGGGTGGAGTAGGTGGCTCCACTGATGGCGTTGATGTCGGACTTGGCCAGGGCCTTTTTAAGCGACTTGCCGGCGAACTGGGACACGAAGGCCTTGCCCTCCTTGGTGGCCGGGTTCAGGGCCTGCTGGGCCGCCGCGATGGTTTCCTGCTGCTCGGCGATGAAAATACCGGTGAGCTTCTGGTCGGCCAGGTTTATGCCCACCAACACGTTGATGGGCCCGGCGTAGCCGGCCGCGGAGGCCTGCAGGGCCACGGCCACTATCTTGCCGTCCTTCTTGGCGGGAAACACCGTGAGGGACTGGGGCCGCCCCCGGTGATCCGGGGCCACCGGTACGTTGATGCGGTCGGCGATGGGGTCGTTGTCCTTGTTGGGCAGCACCGTGTCGATGGCGCCGGCCACTTTTTGCAGGGCGGCGGTCTCGATGGGGCCGCGGGTGATGGAGTCGACCCAGGCCACGCCGAAACCGGCCAGGGCGCACAGGACGGTCAACACCACTGTCATATTGATAATGTCACGCACTGCTCATCACCTTTCCCAGCACGCGCGGCCGGATGCGGTCCAACAGGGGTGTGACCGCGTTCATCAGTAGTACGCCGTAGAAGACGCCGTCGACCATGGTGCCCCAGAAGCGCACGATCACGGCCATCAGGCCGATGCCCAGGCCGTAGATGATCATGCCCCAGGGGGTGACCGGCGAAGACACCGGCTCCGGGGCCAGGAAAAAGGCGGCGATCATCAGCCCCCCGGTACCCAGATGCAGCCAGACCACGTCCAGGTGGGCCGCAAAGCCCTCCAGCTCCACCTCTATTACGCCGGGGTCGATGTAGGAGGCCAACAGGGCCATGGCCGCCGCGCCCAGCAGGGTGCCCAGGGGAATCTGCCAGGGCACGATGCCGCGGATCACCAGGTACAGGCCGCCCACGATGAGGGCCCAGGCCCCGGTGGCCCCGATGGCCCCGGGGGTGTTGCCCCACCACAGGGGCCCCAGCTCGGGATCCATCACCAGGCCGACGTCGTCTTTCAAGTCCATCAAGAAAGTAGTGGCCGTCTCCCACTCGCCGCCGGAGCCGATGGGCACCGGGGCCAGGAAGGCGTTCATCTGCTCGGGCCAGCTTATCGACAGCGCGGCCCAGGCGATGATCACCGGGTTCATGGGATAGGCCCCCAGGCCGCCGAAGATCATCTTGCCCAGCACCACGGCCAGCACCGACCCGATCAGGGGCAGCCACCAGGGCGCGCCGGGAGGCAGCACCAGGCCCATCATCAGGCCCATGGTGAGCGAGTGCAGGTCGTCGATCCGGTTGGGCAGCTTGGCGATCTTGCAGGCGGCCCACTCGGCGGCCACCGCCGCCACCACCGCGATGGCCACGGTGATCGCCGCCGGCAGGCCGAAGAAGTACACGCCGGTGAGCAGGGCGGGCAAGAGGGCCACCATCAGCTCCAGGTGCATGGAACGCACGGTCATGGAGCCCAGGATGTGCGGCGATGACGATACGGTCAGAAGGTTGTGGTTCATTCTTCCATCCTCCCGGCCAAGAGCTCGGTTTTACCGTGGCGCAACAGGTGCACCATGGGGCGCCGGGCCGGACAGACATAAGCGCAGACCCCGCACTCAATGCAATGGAACAAGTCCATTTCCATGGCCTTGTCGAAATGCTTGAACTCGCAGAGCTTGCCCAACTCCGAGGGAATCAGGTTCACCGGGCAGGCCCGTACGCAGCGCCCGCAGTGGATGCAGGGATGATCCTCGTAATGGACCAGGTTGCTGTCGCACTGGATGAACAGGCCCTCGGTCTCCTTGGTCACCGGGGTGTCCAGGTCGTAGTGGGCGTAGCCCATCATGGGGCCGCCCAGCACCGCCTTGGCCACCCCGGCGGTGGGACCGCCGGCGGCGGCCAGCACCTGGCTCACCGGGGTGCCCAGGCGCACCCGGAAGGTCTGGGGGTTGGCCACGTCGCCGGCCACACTGAAGACGCGCTCCAGGCTGGGCCGGCCGCCCAGCAGCAGGGTCCCCACTTCCAGGGCGGTCTGCAAGGGCTCGATGACCACGCCCACGTCGCGGGGTTCACCGTAAGGGGTGGGGACCTCGCGGCCGGTGAGGTGGTGGATAAGGAGATTGTCGGTGGTGAAGGGATACTTGGTGGGGGAAACCGCCGACAGGTTCCAGAGATGGTTCTTGGCCATCTCGGCCATCTCGCCCAGCTCGGCGCCGGCCGGGTGGACCACGATCACCTCCGTGGCGCCGGCGATGCGGGCCAGGGCCAAGATGCCGATCTCCAGCTCGGGACCGCCCAGCTTGAGGCAGGCGTGGTTGGGGCAAATCGGCGGGTCAGGGTCCACTGCCTTGACCACCAGGGTGTCCACCTGCCGGGTGACCGGCATGCCGGTCATGAACAGGTAGGAACGCGGGGCCATGGGCGGCGACAGGTCCACGTGCAGGGGCAGGCCCTGGATGGCCGCCCGCACCAGCCCGGCCTGGCGGATGGGTTTGAGCAGGCGGGTGGGACGCTTGGCGGTCACCTCCTCGGCGCTGGTCACCACCGCCTGGGGCGGGTCTTGCCAGGTGTCCTGGCCGTCGTTGGCGATGATCAAGGTGGGGATGAGCTGGCCCGAAGGGTCGGGCATCTCCACCAGGCCTTCCACCCGTCCGCTAACCGAGGCCAACACCGCGGCGGATTCAAACTCGTCGGAGGAGCCGACCACTTGCCCCATGGCCACGTCCTGGCCTACCTCGACCACCGGCTCGCAGGTTTGGCCTCGGTGTTGGCGCAGGGGCAGGAAAACCTTCTCCGGCGGTTTCAGGACAACCGGCCCTGTCGGCTCCGGCGGGCGGGCGCGTTTGATGCCCTTAAAGCAACTCGTGAAACTCATGGGCGAACCTTTCGATGTTTGTGGCCGTGCTCGACCCCACCCGCGCCCGGAACCGACTACCGGGCCCGCATGTGTGGCAGCCGTTGGCTCCCAGGTCGCCGGCCTGTTGTATCAAGCTGGAAACGTCGCTTCCGCCGGCGAGGTCTCCCGCCGCAGAAACACCTGTTAATATCACAAATCCTTCAGCTTGTGGGAATCGATATCACAAAAGTAGTCCCCTCCGCCGGCTGGGATTTAACCTGTATCTCGCCGCCGTGGGCGCGCACCACGCGCCGGGCGATGGACAGCCCCAGGCCGGTGCCGGGCTTCTTTTTAAGCTCCGGGCTCTTGGACCGGAAAAAGTCGTCAAAAATATAATCCTGCTCCGCCTCGGGTATGCCGGGACCCTGGTCGCTGATGGCCAGGTCCAGCCAGCCCGGGCTGGTGCGGCAGGTTATGCGTACCTCGCCGCCGGGGCGGTTGTACTTAACCGCGTTGCTGGTGATGTTGTAGAGCGCCTCCAAAAGGCTTTCGGAGTCTACCTTGACCAGTTGGTCGCGGTCGAAGTCTTCCACCACCAGGCTCTGGCCGGCGGTGTCGGTGTCGAGCTTGGTGCGCTGGGCCAGGGTGTCGATGATCGAGGCCAGGGTGACCGGCTCCCTGCGCTCGGCCACGCCGCTCTCGGCGATGCGGCTCATGGCCAACCAGGCGTTGATAGTGCCCAACAGATCGTCGAGCCGCACCACCGCTCGTTCGATTATCTCGCGGTAGGCCTCTTCCATGGGACCCAGGCTCTGGTTGATCACCACCTCCATCAACTGGCGCACCGCCGAGAGCGGCGAGCGCATCTGGTGGGTGACCATGGTGACGAAGTTGGCCTCCATGCGGGCCTTTTCCTCGCGCAGCTCCTTGGTCTCCAGCTCCAGGAAACGGTGCTCAAAGCCGCGCACCACCGCCCGCCGCAGCTCGTCGGGCGAAAAGGGCTTGGGCAGGAAATCGTAGGCCCCGTTTTTCATGGCGTCGATGGCCGCCTGCAGGGTGGCGTGGCCGGTGACCATGATGCAGATGATGGCCGGGTCGTATTCCTGCACCGCGGCCAGCACCTCCTGGCCGCTGATGCCGGGCATGGCCAAATCCACCAGTACCAAGTCCGGCGGGTCGGCCTTGATGGATTCCAGCCCCTGCTCGCCGCTGACGGCGAGGGTCACCTCGTAGCCCCAGCGGGTCAGCAGAACTTCCGCCGACTCGCGGGCCACTTCGTCATCGTCGATGACCAGCACTCGAGGCTTTGTGCGCAGCACCATGGCCGCTCTTCTCTCAGGACGCCAGGAGTTGGTTCACCTTGGAATTCAACTCTTCGGCGGAGAAGGGCTTATCCAAGAAGGCGTCGCTGGCCGCGATCTGGGCCTGCTCGGGGATATCAAAACGCTCGCCGGTGATCTTCTTCACCGCCGAGACCATCAGCACCGGGATGTCACGGTAGTCCATGTATTCCGGCGTGCCACGCAGGGTGGTGGTTACCGAAAACCCCTCGTAAATCGAGTCCATCATGATGTCTAAAATAATGAGGTCGGGGTCTTCGGATTTTACCTTTTCCAGGCCTTCTTTACTGTCGTTGGCCGAGGCCACGGAATGGCCGGCGGCCTTTAAGATCGCTTCGGTGGCCAGGATAAAATCCTCGTCGTCGTCAATGATCAAAATGTGCGCCATGGCTCCACCTTGAGACGGAGTAGATTAATGGGTCGGTCAAAGTGCGCCGCACTTTAACGCGATATGTCCCCCAAGTCAACCAAACTCGGCAAATAGCCTTTATTATTTTTTAATATCAACGCGTTACGCGTTGTGCAATTTTTCATAAAGGCCCTGACCGCACACCCGGGGACCGTGGGGCCCCTGGCTTGGGCCGCCTGGCGGCGCCCTGGCCGCACCGCGGCCGGTGGCCGCGGCGGCGGGATTGGCAGGGGATGATGCCTGGCCGGTTTGCCGGCGGGTCAGTAACGGTACAGAAACTCCTTTTCGCCTTGCCGCTTGAGCCGTTTGAGCAGGATAATGACATCATAGGGGTTGCCGTCGAGGTCCACCCGGAAGTCCTCCAGGATGGCCTTGAGTTCAAAGCCCAGGCGCTTGCAGGCGGTGATGAGCTCCTGCTGGTCCATGCGTATTTCAACCTGGAGCAGCATGAGCTGCATTTCATCGGCGGTCTGGCTCAAGAAGCGCATCAGGGCAGATCCCATACCCAGGTCGCGGTAGTGGGGGTGGACGATGGTTTGCACCTTGGCCCGGTGGGCGCTGGAGTAGGCGCCGCGGCGGAAGAAGGCATAGGCGCTGAGCACGTGGTCGGAGTCCAGGTCAAAGGCCCCCAGCATCTTGGGGTTGGCCCCGCCCAGTTGGGCCATGGCCGCCCGCACCGCCTTGGGGTCCACCAGGTCGTGGGATACATTGGCGTGCTGCTCGCGGTCCAGGCTGTCGATGAATTGCAACACCAGTTCCAAGTCGTCGGGTTGCAGCCACTTGAGGCCCACGTCCCGGCCGTCGTTGAGGATTACGGTGGTGAAATATTGGCCGCTCATGGCTACCTCCCCGCGTTGACCGGCCTGGTGGTCATTTGGTGACCGGCCCTGCTGTTTGGTAGCATTTGTGGCCGTTAAAAGTCAATTGTCGCCGGGTGATTGAAAAATCCACCCCCAGCGGCGGCGTCCGGTTGATTTATCCTTGACACCCGCCGGGGGATATGTCTAAGTCACTTTGTAGCTAATTTGTAACTACGGGCCCCGGAGGTTGGCCGCCCGCAACGGGCAGCCGTGTAGGCGGGAGGCTGCTGCTTTTCCACCGTAGGGGACCGCTAACCATTGGGTGGAGATCAAAATATGGACAAGCTCTTGACCACCTCGGGAGGCAGGCAGCAGTTGCTGCTGGGCAACGAGGCCATAGTACGGGGCGCCTTGGAGGCGGGGGTGGCGTTCGTCACCTGTTACCCCGGTACCCCCTCGTCGGAAGTCCCCGATACTTTTTACCGCCTGCGCAAACAGAACCCCGGCGCCACCAGGTATTATTTCGAGTATTCGACCAACGAGAAGGTCGCCCTGGAGTGCGCCGCCGGGGCCGCGGTCGCCGGGCTGCGCACCATGTGCACCATGAAGCACGTGGGGGTCAACGTGGCCGCCGACCCGCTGATGACCCTGGCCTACGTGGGGGTCAACGCCGGCATGGTGATCCTCACCGCCGACGACCCCTCGCTCTTTTCCAGCCAGAACGAGCAGGACAACCGCTACTACGCGCGCCTGTCAGGCCTGCCCCTGCTGGAGCCGGTGGGGCCGGCCGAGCTCAAAGAGGTCACCAAGTACGCCTTCTCCCTCAGCGAGGAGCTGGGCCTGCCGGTGCTGATGCGCACCACCACCCGGGTCAACCACGCCCGTGAGCCGGTGCCCTTCCAGCGCCTGCCCAAGACCAAGACCCAGGGCAAGTTTGAAAAGGCTCCCTTCCAGTACGTCACCGTGCCGGCGGTGAGCCGCAACCTGCACCTCAAGCTGTTGGCGGCCCAGAAGCAGGCCCTGGCCATCAGCGAGAAATCCGATCTCAACAAGATCTTCGGCAGCGGCAAGCTCGGGGTGATCACCAGCGGCGTGAGCGTCAACTACGTGCTCGACGCGGTGGATGACCTGGGGGCCAAGAAGAAGATCAAGGTGCTGAAGCTGGGCTTCTCCTGGCCGCTGCCCGAAAAGAAGATCGCCCGCTTCCTAAAGAGCGTGGACAAGGTCCTGGTGGTGGAAGAGGGCGAGCCCATCGTGGAAGAGGCGGTCAACGCCATCGCCAACCGCTGCGGCGCCAAGTGCGACATCGGCGGCAAGCAGATGTGGAAATTCCCCCCGGTGTCGGTGGACGTGGAGCGTCCCAAGTTCCTGAGCCGGGCCTTTGAATACAACCCCCGCATGGTGCGCGAGGTCATGGCCAAGTACTTCGGCCTCAAGCAGCAGGCGCCCAGGCCGGTGAGCCTCAAGGGCATACCCGATCTGCCGGGGCGTCCGCCCAACCTCTGCGCCGGCTGCCCCCACCGGGCCACCTTCTACGCGGTGAAAGAGGTGGTGGGTCCCGATGCCATCCATCCCACTGACATCGGCTGCTACACCCTGGGGCTGCTGCCGCCGATCTCCATGGCCGACTTCCTCATCTGCATGGGATCGTCGGTCTCCAGCTCCGGCGGCCTGTCCTTTGCCACCGGCAAAAAGACGGTGAGCTTCATCGGCGACTCGACCTTCTTCCACTCCGGCCTCACCGGCCTGGTCAACGCGGTGCACAACAACCACGACTTCACCCTGGTCATCCTGGACAACGGCACCACGGCCATGACCGGCCACCAGCCCAACCCCGGGGTGGATACCGAGGCCCTGGGCGATCCCACCACCCACATCGATATCGAGCAGGTGGTGCGCGGCCTGGGGGTGCAGCACGTCACCACCATCAAGCCGTTCAAGGTCCGCTCGGCCATGGCCGCCATCCAAAAGGCGGTGGACTTCAAGGGCGTGAGCGTGATCATCAGCCAGGAGCTGTGTCCCCTCTACGCCCGCCGGGTGGCGCCCAAGACCAAGCGCCCCTTTGCGGTTAACCCCAACAAGTGCAAGGGCCACCTGGACTGCATCCAGAAAGTAGCCTGCCCGGCCATGTTCCTGGATGACCAGGGCAAGGCCCAGATCAACCCGTTGCAATGTATCGGCTGCGCTCTCTGCGCCCAGATTTGTCCGGAGAACGCTATTCTACCCGTCAAGGCCAAGGCTTAAGGAGGTGGCACCATGAAGACCATGCGTATCGTAAATGTGGCGGTGGGCGGTCAGGGCAACCTCTTGGCCAGCAACCTGTTGGGCCAGGCGGCCCTGGACTCCGGCGTACCGGTGGTGGTGAGCGAGATTCACGGCATGGCCCAGCGCGGCGGCGTGGTGGAGAGCGCCATCATCCTCGGCGGCGCCCGCAGCCCGGTGGTGGCCGACGGCGAGGCCGACATCATCGTCAGCTTCGAGCCGGTGGAGACCATGCGTATCTTAAACAAGGCCAACCGGGACACCCTGGTGTTGACCAACACCCGTCCCTTGCCGCCCTTCACCGTGGCCATCGGGGCGGCCCCGTACCCCGACACCACCGAGGCCCTGAAAGTGGTAGGCCGCAAGGTGGGTAAGCTCATCGCCTTTGACGGCCAGGATCTGGCCGAGCAGGCCGAAAACCCCCTGAGCCTCAACATGGTGATGCTGGGAGCCCTGTTCGCCACCGGCGAGCTGGCGGTGCCGGTGAAGTCCATCAAGAAAATGATTCGCCAAAACACCAAGAAGCGGTTCGTGCCCTCGAATATCAAGGCCTTTGACCTGGGATACAAGGCCGCTTTGGCTGCTTAAGCACGAATCGTCCTTCCGACGGCGGCCGCCCCGCACCAGCGGGGCGGCCTTTTCTTTGGCCGGAACGCCGCAGAACCGGCGCGATCTAAAACTGGAAATAAATGAAGGTAGAGCTCTCCGGGCTGCGCAGGATGAGGATACCCAGCAGCAACAGGCCACCGACCACGGCCTGGGCCAGGGCGCGGGGCCAGGCCATGGTGGCCTGGTCGCCACCGGCGTCGCCGGCAAAGTGGTCGTAGGCGGCGTGCAGCCACAGGGGCAGGGAGTAGAGGAAGACGAGCCCCAGCAGGTAGGCGGCCACCGAGACGTCCAGGGGTGTGTACTGGCCGGGTGACAGGCTCAACAGCTTAAGCAGCCAGTGCAGGTCGGTTTCGCGGAACATCATCCAGCCCACGGTGACCAGGGCGTAGGTGCCAAGCACCTTTAGGGGCAGGAGCCAGGGGATGGGGCGGTGCCCGGCCGGAATCAGGCGTCGCAGCATGCGCTCGCCCAGTACCAGCAATCCGTGGTAGCCGCCCCAGATCACAAAGTTCCAACTGGCCCCGTGCCACAGGCCCGAGAGCAGGAAGGTGATCATGATGTTAAACGCCCCCCGCCAGGGCCCCACCCGGCTGCCGCCCAGGGGGATGTAGACGTAGTCCCGGAACCAGTAGGACAGCGACATGTGCCAGCGCCGCCAAAAGTCGGCCGGCGAACGTGACAGGTAAGGGTGATCGAAGTTGCGCACCAGTTCAAAGCCCAACAAACGGGCGCTGCCCCGGGCGATGTCGGTGTAGGCCCAGAAGTCGGCCAGTATCTGGATGGAAAAGGCAAAGGCGCCGGTCCACAGCAGGTAGAAGCCGGCGTTGTCCAGGGCGAAGATACGGTCGGCGATCTGGGCCACGTTGTCGGCGATCACCAGCTTTTTGAAAAACCCCCAAAGCAGCAACAGCACCCCGCTGCGGGCCGCCTCCAGACTGAAGCGGCGCTCTTTTTCCACCTGGGGCAGCAGGTTTCCGGCCCGCTCGATGGGCCCGGCCACCAGTTGGGGAAAAAACGATACAAACAGGGCGAAGTCCAGGAAATCGCGGCGGGCCTCGAGCTGGCCGCGGTAGACGTCGATGCTGTAACCCATGGCCTGGAAGGTATAGAAAGATATGCCCACCGGCAGCATCACCGACAGGGTGGTCTTGAAGGTGGGCAAGCCGGCCAGCTCCAGCACGGCCGCCAGGTTGTCCACAAAGAAGTTGAAGTACTTGTAGACCCCCAACAGCCCCAGGCTCAGGGTGATGCCCAACAGCAGTACGGTCTTCTTGCGCTGGGGCAGGCGCGTGATACCCAGGCCGCACAAGTAGTTCGCCGTGGTGGTGAACAGGATGAGCAGCAGGAACCACAGGTGGACGTAGCAATAGAAGAAGTAGCTGGCCACCAGGAGAAACAGGTTGCGCCAACGGTGGCGGGGCAAGGCCCAATGGCAGACCAGCACCAGGACCAAGAAGGCGATGTAGTCCAAGCTGTTGAAGATCATTTCAGCCAGTGCCCCACGCGTTTATAGAAAATCTCGGTCCACTTGCGCCGGCCGGCGCCGTAGTCCATGTGCTCGCCGGAGCCGTACATATCAAGGGTGATGGCCGGGTCGCGGCTGAAGTCGTAGAAACGGCAACCGCGGGCCTCCACGTAGGCCCGGAATTGCTGGAAGTAGCGCCGCAGGGCCGGCGGCTGGGGCGTGCCCTGGGCGTAGCATTTGCGCTTGCTGCGGATGAAGATCAGCCTGATGTTCTGCTCTTGGGCCAGGCGGATGAAATAGGGCAAGAAGGATTTATCCACCATCCGCGCAAAGCTGTAGTCAATGGCCCGGGGGTGCTGCTGCACGTAGCGCACCTCGGGTCTGTAGTGTTTGATAAAACGGTACCGCACCATTTGGTTGAATTTGCGCAGCCGCCGGGCCGGCTCCCGCCAACCCTCGACCACGGGCGCGCCGGCCAGGCGCACCAGGACCTCACCCAGGGCCAGGCGGTAGGGGTAGGAATAATTGGCCAGGGGCCATATCCGGGGAATCCAGGCGGCCACCCGCTGCTTGAGTGAGAGATCGCCGAACATGATGCGCTGGAACTCGGGATCAAGGCCGTGTCGGCGCGGGGTGAGCGTTTCGTAGCGCCGCCGTATGTCCTCACCGCTGCGAAAGGGCCAGGTGAACTGCACCCCGTAGAAAACAAACACCACCACCCGCGGCCTGATCCGCGAGGCCACGATGTAGTTTTTGAATATAAGGTACCACGCGGCGCTACCGGTGGCCGGGCTCCAGAGGGTGTATACCCGCTGGCCGCTGAGCAATTCGCCGAGCAGTTTGGGGTCCACCCGTGAGTCGCAGATGGAGCTGCCCACAAAAATGATTTGTGGCCGGATCTTTTGCAGGCACCGCAGCGGGGTCGGATCAAAGGGCGCCTTGTCCGGCGGGCTGGGCAGCACCATGGGCAGCCCTACCACCAAAACGACCATCAAGGCCAAGGCCATGGCCGCCGGCAGGGGCCGGCGAAAAGCCACCACCCGCCTTAGGCCCCGGCCCAGCCACCACAGCGCCGGAATGAGGACGGCGACAAACAAGTAGGTGTCCCAGGCCAAGATCAGGCGCAGACCCAGGCCCAGCAGCCCCAGGGCGCAGACCAGCACCGCGGCCGGGACGAGCACCGGGAGCCAGAGCCGGGGAACCG
>Ga0256835_1000314_pt1 | contig 37766 bp, 32 predicted proteins | sample PIR30metaG_FD_185972 | JGI IMG/M metagenome (GOLD analysis project Ga0256835, IMG submission 185972) | Hydrothermal vent microbial communities from East Pacific Rise, Pacific Ocean - PIR-30 | ecosystem: Environmental > Aquatic > Marine > Hydrothermal vents | place: Pacific Ocean: East Pacific...
ACAATTCTCCAAAGGGCGGGGGTTTCGGTTGTTTCAACGCCAGGTACGGTTGGGGAACACCCAGCAATCCCGGTTACGGGGAAAGCGAGATACTCTGCAGGCATTTCTACGACGTGATGTGGAACGACGGTCTGTATGTCCTGGGCGTTGTACATGCCATGGGAGTGGATGAGATGTGCCCCCCCGGCAGCGAAATAACAGATTGGTGCGTAAAGGAATACAACCTCTTCGGTGATCCGGAGCTTCCCCTATGGTCGGTTGTGCCCGGCGCATTATCCGCCGATCATCCTTCTTCAATAGACGGTGTTTCCACCGTGGAGGTAACGGTGACCTCCGACGGTTCACCGGTGCATGGAGCCAGGGTATGCCTTCAGAAGGGTGATTGGAAGACCGGGGACGTGTACGAGGTGGAAAATACCGACACCGCCGGTAAATGCAGCTTTTTCATCAGTCCCACGAGTACCGGAACCATATCGCTGGTGGCCTGGGCGAGGGATCACGTGAGTTACACGGGAAGCATCACGGTCGCTTCCACCGGAACCGGGGAAAGCGGTGTCCGGGAACGAAACGTGTTGCTGGCTCCAAGACCGTGTCCCGCAAGAGGCAGCGTAACGATTCCATGTGCTGTGGTCGAGCCCGGAGAGGTGAGACTGGAGGTTTTCGATTCTACCGGCAGGTTGATCTACTCCGGAGTCGAAACGGTTTCGGAACCGGGATTTCACGATTTGAGCTGGGAATTGGAGAGTGCCTGCGGCGATCCGGTACCACCGGGGATCTATCACATCAAGGTGTCCGCCGGAAGATGGTGGGACGTGGCTGAGGTGCCGGTTCTGCGCTGAATCTACCTGAGAACCGAAACCGTTCCCTCTCCGTAGTTCACGACGTAAGAAGCGGTGCCGTCGGCGGTGATGCACACGCCGGCGGGCGAATTTCCGACTTTAGGCAGGGCCATTACCTTGTTGTCGGAAGTCCTGAGAATGGAAACGGTGTTTTCCATGCTGTTGACCACGTAGACATAGTCACCGGTGGGATGTACGCACACTCCCCATGGACCGTTACCCACACCGGCGGTTCCTTCCAACTCGCATTCCGCCGTTCGTACCACGGCCAGCGCGTCTTGGTTGAATATCGAGACGTAAACGTAATCTCCCGAGGGTAAGATACATACTCCGGCGGGATGGGTGAGCAGGGAGACGGTGTCGAACACCGTGTTGTCCGAGGTACGTATCACCGACAGATCGTCGGAAGCGAAGTTGGAAACGTATACGTAATCACCGGAAGGCGAAGAACAGATTCCGTCGGGATTTATTCCGACTTCCACGGTGTCCGTGACGGTGTAGTCGGAGGTCCTTATGACGGACACGGTGTTGTCGCTCCTGTTGGTTACGTAAAGAAAATCCCCCGAAGGCAGGGTACATGCATTCACCGGCCTGTTTCCTACGGGAACGGTGGCGATCACGGTATTGTCGGCGGTGCGTATCACCGAAATGTCGCCGGATCCCCAGTTGGTGATGTACACGTATTTTCCGTCGGGTCCCGAGCATATCCCGTAGGGGGAATCGCCCACCGGCACCATAGCCGTCAGCTGGTCATTATCGTCTATAACCGCAACGGCGTCATCACCCCTGCAGGTAACGTAGACCAGGTTGCAAAAGGGTGGAGCCACCGCGTCCCACGGTTTTGCCCCTACCTGTATCACGGCCTCGACATGATAGGGTACCGGATCGGAGGAGCGGATTTCCACTTCGTTGCTCCAAACGGATATCCCCTCGGTGTTGGTGGTGAGCACGGCGTAGTAGTAGAGGGTTGAAGGCGCTATCGTATTGTCCGTGAAACAGGTGTCCAGTCTCCAGTCGTTGACGGTCACGAGGACGGCCGAGGATGTATCGGAGGCTATGCCCGGCGAGAGGGAGCGGTAGAGACGGTAATAGCGGAAGTTATGGTTCGGACAGACCGTCCAGGAAAGCTTGGAATAGAACCAGCTGAATTCTTCCACTGAAAGCCGGGAGGGCTTCGGCGCCTCCGCCTGGGGAATTGTAATGGAAACCTCGTTGCTCCATGCTCCGCTTCCCCGGATGTCCGCCGTTAACAGCGCATAGTAATACGATGTATTCCACGTCACTTCTTTGTCAGAATAGGTATTGGAATTGTAGGAATCTATATCAGCTACGAGGACGGCCGAGGATGTATCGGAGGCTATGTCCGGCGAAAGGGAGCGGTAGAGACGGTAAGAGTCGAAACCCCGGTCGGTGCACATAGTCCAGGATGCGGTCACCATGCACGCGCTCAATATTCCGATGTCCGGGTCTCCGTTGCGGCGTAACTCTTTCCGGGAACCTGGTCCCGAATTGGTGGATCCCGTGAATATTACCGTGAGTGTGGAAGGCGAAACACTTGTGCCGGATGGTCCGGTGCCGTTACTGCAGGAGGCGAGGAGGAGCAGGCAGAGCATCACCACGAAAGAGTATTTCATAGTCGTCGGCTTCCGTTTCCGAGTATGGTCCCGCTTCAGTACATTCATACCTGCCAATACATAGCAACGATGAATATATTTGTCACCACGGCGGGAAGAGGCGCTATAGATTTCCCGAAACCGGGAGAAATGGAGGCGCCCCCTAAACGTCGAATGACTCTTGACAATTGAAATAACTATGCTATTGTAATCACCGATACGGTCTTCTAGAGAATAGGCAGGTTCACATCTCGTTTTCATCGGTGTTCTCCTTTCATCAGGAATGATTTGTATCGCTGGGCGGTCATTCGGACCGCGAAGGCCGGCGGTGATTCGCCGGAAGCAGAAGCTTCGGCAATGACCGAAGCGCCGGTTTGAAACCGGTTGGAGAGGGGCGGAAGTCCCTCGGGAATGGAGTCATCTTTGAGTAAGAAGTTGTTTGTAGGCGGTCTGTCGTGGGATACTACCGACAGGGAACTGAGAGAGGCCTTCGAGCCGTACGGTGACGTTACCGAGGCCAGGGTCATAATGGAACGCGATTCCGGCAGGTCCAGGGGTTTCGGTTTCGTGACCTTCGAGAGTGAAGCGTCGGCGACCGCGGCCATGGAAGCCATGAACGAGACGGAACTCGACGGACGTAACATCAGGGTCGACTTCGCTCACGACAAACGCTGAGCAAACCTCAAGCGGAAAGCAGCCTCCCTCGGGGGGCTGCTTTTTTTTAGCCTCGCGGGGCTGCATATTCGAAATTGAAAAAATCGCCGGTAAAGGAGGATGGACGTGAAAGTGTACGGAAAAACCCTTGATGTGGCCACGAGGGGTTTCTCGGATATAGTGGACATCAGTGATGAGGTACGGTCGGCGGTTTCCGACTCGGGTGTCGGGAACGGCATGGTCTCGGTCACAGTGACAGGTTCCACGGCATCCATCTCCACCATCGAGTACGAACCCGCGCTGGTAGAGGACATGAAGGAATTGCTGGAAAAACTGGTTCCATCGGACGGAATGTCCAGGCATTCCCGTACATGGGGAGACGACAACGGTTTTTCCCATATGAGGGCTACCCTCATGGGCTGTAGCATCGTGCTTCCGGTGGTGAACGGAATGATCATGACCGGTACCTGGCAGCAGGTGGTTCTCATAGATCATGACAACAGGAAGAGAAACAGGAAAATCAGGATACAGGTCCTGGGAGAATGATTCCCCGGAACGGGGACGGCGGCAGCGCCGCCGGAATCATGGTTTAGAAATGTATCGGAATGCGTGAATCCCGGTGGGATTTCATTAAGCGTCATTCTGAACGGAGAGAGGGTTTTGTCGTACTATTCCGGGTACGAAGCCCGTTTCAACATTCCAGGCGGATGGTCCTACCATCCGCTCATCGGTGGAATCACGATTTCGAACCGCAGACCGTCCCTGCTTACCAAGGCTTCCAGGGTGTCCTCAGAAAGCAGCAGCAGCCCCCGCAGGGTTTCCGGATGGTAAACCGGAGTACCATCAACATGGGTGATGAGATCCCCGGGACGCAGACCGCACAACCAGGCCGGGCTGCCGTACGCAACGGAAACTATCTGTATTCCCGATCGCATGGTCGGACTCAGGGATATGCCGGAGAGTGCGGTCACTCCGAAGCGATGGGGAGGTGTTTGCTGTTCAAGCATGGTGAGCTTGGCCCACATGTACCATACCTGGCTCGGATACAGTACCAGGTAATCCCTGTCTTCGACTGTCGGAAATCTGTGCCCGGGTCTTATCAGGCCGGAAATCATTCCCCAGTAGTCGCCGCCGGCGCTGAACACGGCCGCCCCCATGAGACCGTTCATGGGGGGGGCCGATACGAGGAAAGAACCATCGGGAAATCTTTCTATAGCTTTGCCCTTCACGGTAATGACGCCTTCCAGTCCCTGGCCGACGATGACCATATCTTCTCCTATGGCAGGTACGGAGATCGATGGTTCCGAGAATTTATCGAAAACGTCTTCCGTGAATTTCATGAGGACCGTTCCGAGATCCGGAGAGATGAAAAGAGAGTCGGGGGGCATGAATCCACGGGATGTCTCCACCGAAATGCTGTCTTCCGGGGAGAAAGTGCAGATGGCCAACGCATGCCTGGGGGATATCGGGACCGCGGTCCCCAATTCTATCCGCCCCGCGGTGTTGCAGACCCGTATGGTGCTCACCGGGCCCGGGAGTGACGAAGCTCCGCCCGCCGGCAAGGATACCAGCAAGGCGAGAATGATTCCAATCATCTCAGGTCAGAACGATATCAGGCTTGATCGCCTGGAGTACCCGGCCAGAGGCGCCGTGGTCAGGCGGGACTTGGAAGTGAGTTCGACACTTGCGGTCTTGGGCTCGTTTCGCATCGAACCGGCCAGGATAGTGGTTCCGCAGGCTACGTACTCGTCGTCGTGGGAACGCGGTATGATAAAAATGGCGACTAACATGGCGGCTACCGCCGGCAATGCCAGAAGTGCACTGCGCTTTGTTCGGGGAACAGTCGTTTCGATGTCTTCCCGCGCCAGCATTTCACGGACCCTTGTCTCCAGGTCGGAAGGAGGTGGAGGAGCCTGTAGCGATCTTGTGATGGTGGCGATGTCCCTGGAGAACTCCAGGGCCTTCCTGCAGGATGGACACCCAAGGAGGTGGAACCTCAGCATGATCTCCTGTTCCCTGGTGGCTTCGTCGTCGAGAACCAGGGTTATGATTTCCAGGGCTTTCCTGCAGTTCATTTCCACTCTTCCCAGACGTCGTTCAGCATTTCGCGCAACTTGGCCCTCGCCCGGTTTATCCTGGACTTCACCGTACCCAGCCTGACGCCCAGTATCTCTGCTATGTCTTCGTAGGACATCTGTTCCATCTCCCGCAACAGGAAAGGTTCCCTGTAGTGGGAAGGCAGCCTGTCTATGGCTTCTTCGATCGAGGCCCGCAACTGTACCCTCCCGGCATCGTAATGGGGCGCGGTACTGACGGGACTTGAGAGGTGAACGTGTTCAAGGGGCACGCTCATCCACCTGGATTTCCGCTTCCATTCCTTTTTGGCGAGATTGCTGGCTATGGTGAATATCCAGTTGACGAACTTCTTCTCGGGATCGTAGTTCCTGCGGTACTTGTAAACCCTGAAAAACGTTAGTTGGAGAAGCTCCTTGGCGTCCTCCTCGTTTCCCGTCATCCTTATGAGCAAGGAATAGATGGGAGATTGGAAGCGCCGCACTATCTCCGAAAATGCATCTTCGTCACCGTCGCAGAGATCCACCATCAATTGCGAATCGGACCTTGAATCCTTTTCCGCCGGTTTGGAAACTATGATCCTGCCGCTCAAACGTAGCCCCTTTCAGTTCACGTTTAATCAAATATACCCCCCGGAGCCAGCGAGGTTCCCGGTTGCCGTTCTTGACCCGGGTTGGCTTTGTCGCAAAGATACTTGCTGCCATGAAGAAGACAAGAGCGCCCATTAGGCATGGTACGGCAGTCAGGATCCTGGGGTTCGTGAAGCCCTACTGGAAATGGATGGCCGCAGCCTTTTTCTGCATGCTGCTGTTCGCTCTGTTCAGCGGAGCGTCCCTGGGCATGATACTTCCCCTGTTCGACGATGTCCTGAACAGGAGCGGGGACTCCGCCGCCGGAAAGGATTTTTCGGATCTTCTGGCCGATAACGTGTCGAAACCCCTGGAAAAAATGATTTCGGACGTATTTGTCCTGGATATTCAGGAAGCCGTCACCGCCGCTTCCGAAGTTGTTGCCGGATTGAAACGATCGTTGAGGGAGGCGCCCCCGGACCAGGTACTCTTGGGAGTGATAGCGGCACTGGTGTTCATACTGATCCTGAAAAACATCCTGGGTTTCATGCAGATATTTTTTCTGTCCAGGGCGGAGCAGGGGGTGGTCAAGGACATCAGGAAGAAACTTTACGATCATCTCCTTAACCTCGACATGGCCTTTTTCACCAAGGCGCGTTCCGGTGACATCATGGCCAGGTTCACCTCGGATGTCGGGAACATGAACTGGGCGATGACGGAGATGCTCATGAGCATTCCCAGGCAGGTTGTACTCCTGCTGGTTTACCTGGCCCTCGCTCTTTGGGCGTCATGGAGGCTTGCGCTGATCACCCTGCTGGTATTTCCGCCGGCGATGCTGTTCATCGTGATGCTGAGCAGACGGCTCAGGAGAAAAACCCATGAATCCCAGGAAAGGTTGTCGGATTTTTCCGCCGTGCTCCAGGAAACGATTTTCGGAATAAGGATCATAAAGGCGTTTTGCATGGAGAAGTTCGAGTCCGCCAGGTTCGAAAGGATACTGGAATCCCACAGGATGACGGAGACTTCCCTGCAGCGGGCCAGGGCGCTGGCAAGCCCGGTTACCGAGGTGATGGGCGCCTTGGCCAGTACATTCATAATGTGGTACGGAGGTCGGGAAATCCTCGCAGGAGGCGAACTTACCACCGGGAGATTTTTCGTATTCCTGGCGGCGGCCCTTTCCATGATGAATCCCATAAAGGTCATAAGTCATGCCAACAGCAGGATACAGACCGGCATGGCCTCGGCTCAAAGGGTGTTCCGGCTGATGGATCAGGAGCCGACGGTCTTGCCTCCCCGGAATCCGGTGCCGTTCCGTGGATTCAAACGATCTCTGGAGTTCAGGAACGTGTCTTTCGGTTACGACGGAAAGACCAGGGTGCTGGAGGGAATCTCCTTCACCATGGAGAAGGGTGGGATGGTGGCCCTGGTTGGTCCCAGCGGTGCCGGGAAGAGCACCATCGCGGACCTGATACCCAGGTTTTACGATCCTGACTCCGGCGAGATCCTGATAGACGGAGTGGATTTGAGGAAAGTGGACTTGGGCGAACTCAGGGCATGCATGGGAATCGTCACTCAGGAGACGGTCCTTTTCAACGATACCGTACGCAACAACATTGCGTACGGCATGGAGGACATTCCCCTGGAGAGGATAGAGAGGGCTGCGGAGGTTGCCAACGCGCTGGACTTCATCAGGGAACTTCCCGAGGGATTCGACACGGTGATAGGAGAACGGGGAGCCAGGCTGTCCGGCGGACAGAAACAGAGAATCGCGATAGCCAGGGCGATACTCAAGAATCCCGACATCCTGATATTCGACGAAGCTACCTCCGCGCTGGACACTCATTCCGAGAGGATGGTCCAGAAAGCCATAGACGGCTTGATCCGGGGAAGGACTTCGCTGGTGATAGCCCATAGGTTGAGTACCATAACGAAAGCCGTGATGGTACTCTACGTGGAGGATGGAAAGATAGTGGAGCGGGGAACCCACGAGGAACTCCTGGCCCGTAACGGGAAGTACAGGAGACTGTACGATCTTCAATTCTCCGGTGGCTAGAATTAGAATGACCCGCATGGATGAACCCACGTTTCCGGACGCGTATGCGAGAGGAAGAAGGATACTGATAAGGTTGCATTCCCTGGGAGACGTGGTTTTGGCTCAGCCTGCGGCAAAAGCCCTTGCCGGAGGAGGAAATGTTCACTTCGTGACGTCGCTGGAGTACCTGCCCGTGGTGGAACGAATGGAAGACGTGGTACCGGTACCCCACCTGCGGAAAACGGGTTGGAGAGGTCTGAGAAGCATTCTGCGGGAGTTTTCCGCGACCGCGGACGTGGTGGTGGATCTTCAGAACAATCTTACCACGCGTCTTGCGACCTCGGGAATGAACGTGACCGGCAGGTTCCGGATGAACAGGAAACTGCGCAGAAAGGTGATGGCGGGGGGAAGTGGAACCATGAATCCCAGGCGGCTGGATTTCCTTCGGGCCGTGGGGGCCGTGGAAGGCGGGATGCCTGTCCTGGCGAGACATGGAGGACCATCGGCTGAGAAGATGGTGGGACTGGTGGCCGGCGGTCGCTGGAAGATGAAATCGATTCCCGTCGGAGTTCTTGCCGAAACGGCCAGAATATTGCTGGATGTCTATGGCGTCGGAGTAGTGTTTGTAGGTGGTCCCGACGACGAAGAAGATGTTATGCGTGCGGCGGAGGAGACCAGGCGGGAAGGCGTATCCACGTATTCCGGAGAGGCTGGGTTGGGAGGGCTCTTCGAAGTAATGGAACGGTTGAGCCTACTGGTGTCCCCGGATTCCGGACCGGCGCACCTGGCGGCTGCGATGGGTATTCCGGTAGTGGTGGTTTTTACCTCCACTTCACCCGGGCTCGGTTTTTGGGAGGAAGGCTCGGCGGATTTCTTCTTCTCCGGTGATCTGAAATGCAGGCCTTGTCATCCTCACGGCGGTTCCCGGTGTCCCGAAGGCGGAGAATCATGCAGGCTGTCCATCGTGCCGATGAAACTGGCGCGGAGAGCCATGAGGCTGATCGAATCGTGAGTACTCCTATGATGAAGCAGTTCCTGGAGATCAAGTCCGGACATCCGGACGAGATACTCCTTTTCAGAATGGGTGATTTTTACGAGACGTTTTTCGAGGATGCCAGGACCGTTTCCAGGGTTCTGGGCATCGCCCTCACGTCCAGGAGCAAGGGAGAAAAGGGGAAGATCCCATTGGCGGGTTTTCCATACCATGCTCTCGATGTGTATCTCGCTAAGTTGGTCAAGGCCGGGTTAAGGGTGGCCGTGTGCGAGCAGACGGAGGATCCGTCCAAGGCTAAAGGGCTCGTGAAACGCGAGGTGGTCGAGGTCATAACCCCGGGAACGTTGCTTGGAGAAACCGTTCTTGACGAAAGAAAGACGGTTCTGCTTTGTGCGGCCCACGTGGAAAAGGGAAAATCAGGATTGGCGTTTTGCGATCTTTCCACGGGAGAGGTAGATGCTACGGAGATGGAGGCGTCTCTCCTGGGCCAGGAGATAGCGCGGCGGAATCCGTCCGAATTGCTTCTGCCCGAGGGTTTTCAACTTCAGCCTCCGGCCGGATGCGGACTCACGTTCCTGGAGAGGTGGAAATTCGATGTAGACAGCGCATCCGGGGCCGTGGAATCGATGCTGGGTTTCACCACCATCGAGGGTCTGGGAGCCGGTAAGGACGGTATGGCGCTCGGAGCGGTTGGAGCGATTCTCTCCTACGTGAGAGACACCAAGGGAAGCGGGGTCGCTCACTTGGTTTTCACCGGGATCTACAGGCGGGAAAAGAACCTGATAATCGACAGAGGCAGTTCCAGAGCCCTGGCGTTGACGGAGGAGACCGGTGATGACGGGGATGCTTCCCTGGCCCGGGCGACCGACTGTACGGTTACGCCGGCTGGAACCAGGGAGTGGAAGAAATGGCTCCTGGCCCCGCCCAGGAATCCGGATACGATAACCGACAGGTACGACGCCGTTTCGTGGTTTGTGGAGAATCCCGGAGCACTGGGTCGGGTGAGGGAGGCTTTGGACAAGGTGACGGATCTCCAGAGGCACGCCGGCAAGCTGGGAACCTCCAAATCCTCGCCAAGGGATCTGAGGGCGATAGCCGATACCCTCGGGCTTCTTCCCTCCCTTACGGAAATGCTCCGGGGAGCGGAGAGCGGACTGTTGCGAAACATGGCGTCGGTGGATCTGCTGAAGGAAACCCGCGGGAAGATAGATTCAATGTTGCTGGAAGAACCCTCGATGCGGGCCGGTGACGGCGGAGTGATCATGAAAGGGGTTTCGCCCGAACTCGATGAATACAGGGATGTGAGAGCGGGAGGCCGGGAGTGGATAAAATCCAGGGTGGACGCCGAGAGGAAAAGGACCGGGATACCCAACCTGACCATCGGCCACAATAAGGTTTTCGGCTATTACATAGAGGTTTCCAAGAGCCATCTGGACAAAGTGCCGGAAGATTATACCAGGAAACAGACCCTGGTGGGTGCCGAGAGATTCATCACACCGCAACTGAAGGAGATGGAGGCCCGTATATATAGGGCCGGGGAGGAAATAGAGAGGCTGGAAAAGGAGATTTTCGTTCGCCTTCGGGAGGAAGTGGCCGAGAAGATAGACGGGATAAGGGCGGCGGGGAAGATGCTGGCCGGGCTGGACGTCCTGGCATCCCTGGCGACCATGGCCCTGGAACGCGGCTACGTTAGGCCGCGCCTGGAAAGCACACCCGGAATAATCATAGAGGACGGAAGGCATCCGGTCCTCGACAAGCTGCTCCCCCCGGGTGAGTGCGTGCCCAACAGCCTTACGCTGGACCAGGGAAGACGGATCCTCCTGGTAACCGGTCCCAATATGGCCGGAAAATCCACGTACCTGCGCCAGGCGGCGCTCCTGGTGATAATGGCCCAGGCCGGTTCCTTCGTTCCGGCTTCTTCCATGAGATACCATCCCGTAGACAGGATTTTCACGAGAATAGGTTCCTCGGACAGGATAACCAGGGGACAATCCACTTTTCTGCTGGAGATGGCCGAGGCCGCCGCGCTCCTCAACTCCGGCACCGCGGAAAGCCTGGCCATACTCGACGAGGTGGGACGGGGAACGAGTACCTATGACGGCCTGTCCCTGGCATGGGCCATGGTGGAGTATCTTCACGACGATCCGAGGCACAGACCACTGGTGCTGTTCGCCACACATTATCACGAGCTGACCGCACTGGGCTCCTTACTGCCCGCGGTCGGGAATGTTAACGTGAAAGTCGAGAAGAACGGGGGCAAGGTGGTATTCCTTTACAGGGTGGAAGACGGAAGCACGGACGAGTCCTACGGAATACACGTGGCTTCCATGGCGGGAGTTCCCCCGAAGGTGGTGAGACGGGCCAGGAAAGTCCTGGCCGACCTGGAGGCCGGCAGGCACCTGATGCCCGGCGGAATGGCGGATGACCAGTTGGAACTTCCATTCCAGGACGGTTCGGGAAGCGGGGAAAACGATTTCCTGAGGGAAAAGCTGCGTAAGATTGACCCCGATGAACTGACACCCAGGAAGGCACTTGAGGTTCTGTACGAACTCCGGGATTCGCTGGAATGAACAGCCGGAACATAGACTTCGCAATCGGTTCGGGATATTTATTTTCTTCATGAACAACGTTCACAACGATCAGGGGGCGTGTCATTACCAGCGATGAGGGATTGTCGGTAATCTTCCCCGCTTACAACGAGGAAGAGAACGTGGTTTTCATGGTCGAATCGATCATGGAAACCCTCGCCGGCATGGGCATAACCGGTGAAGTGATAGTGGTAGATGACGGCTCGACGGACGGTACGGCTGAAGTGGCGGAGGAGATAGCTGCGGGAAATCCGTCGGTGAAACTGGTGAGGCACCCGGTGAACATGGGTATCGGAAGGGCGGTCAGGAGCGGTATCGAGAACGCTACCATGCCCTGGATATTCTATACGGACTGCGACGGCCAGTTCGATTTGGGCGAACTGGAACTGCTCTGGAACCTCAGGAACGACGCAGACGTCATATCAGGGTTCCGCAGGCATCGGAGGGATCCACTGATGAGACTTCTGTATTCCTTTGCCTACAATACCCTGGCCTACGTGTTCTTTTGGGGAGGGTTCAAGGACGTGGACGCTTCGTTCAAACTTTTCAGAAGGGATATACTCGGCGACTTCGAGATAAGGTCCAACTCCAGCGTGGCGGACCTGGAACTTTTGTTATTTCCTAAACGTTTGGGTTACAGAGTGATCCAGGTTCCGGTGTCCCATTATCCCAGGAGGGCCGGAACCGTTTCCTGTGAAAGTTACCGTAACGGGATATTCGCATGGGTGAGAATCGGGCCGGTGGTGGAGATGTTTGTTCAGCTCCTTCGACTGAGGGCCAGGGTATGGAGAGGTGATGTCGTCGCAAAGGACTGAAGTCCTGCTGGTTACCCCCCTGCCGCCCATGAAAACGGGGCTGGCCACGTACGCTGTCAGGGTGCTGGAGAACACGGTGGATTTCATCGACTGGGTGGTGGCCTGTCCCCAACGCCCGGACATGAGCTTACTTCCGGAAGGTCCGCAATACCTGCGACTGGATGAGCTGGAAAGCCGCCGGCCGCCCGATGCCAGGATATTCCAGTTGGGCAACTCGCTCCATTGTTTTCCGGTGCTGCGCGCGCTGTACCGGATGCGGGGGACCACCGTGTTTCACGAGACCGTTCTTCATCACATGATAAGGCAGTCTTGCATCGAGCGAGACATGATGGATGAGTATGCCGGGGAACTCAGGTTCTGTTACGGACCCGGAGCGGAGAAGATCGGAAAACTTCTCTCGAAGAGAGTTTCCGAAAAAGAATACGACGATCTCCAGAAACGCTATCCACTCCTGGGAAGAGCGCTTAATGCCTCGACCAGCGCCGCCTGCCTGAACGAGTACGCCGCCGATCAGATAAGGAATGCATTCGCTCCGGAAACCTTCGCGGTTATCGGGCATCCCTTGAGTCCCCTACCGGTGTTCGAAAAGGTGCACGCTCCTTTTTCGCCCTGCCTGGGAATGGTTGGAAGTTACCATCCCGGAAGAAACCTCGATAAAACGATGGCCGCGGTCAGGATCCTTCGCGACAAAGGAATGAGCGGTGCCGGCCTGCTTCTTCTGGGCGAAGGTTACCCGGAGGATACACCCGAATGGGTCATGCGTGCCGGGAGGCTGCCGGAACCCGAGTATCAGGCCATGATACGCACTATGGACGTGGTGACGGACCTTCGTCATCCGACATGCGGAGAGACTTCGGGAAGCCTCCTGGAAGTGATGAGGGCTGGTATACCCTCAGTGGTAAGCGCTTCGGGGGCATTTCTCCATATCCCTTCCGATGCGGTGATGCGCGTACCCGTCGAGAGTACCGAGGAGGCGGTGGCGGAGGCCTGCAGGATGTTGATCCTGGATGATGACCTGCGCCTGTCGATGAGCCGGGCCGCCGAGATGTATGCGTTATCCAGGGGTTCGGTGGAAAGACTCAGGAAAGACTGGAGAAAACTTACGGTTATGGCATCGGCATTTTCCCCTGTGAGACCGACCTCCCCGAAGTTACGTTCTCTTTCTCCGGCATGGATGGATCCTCCCGATGGATTCGAGAGATGCCTGGATACTGCTCCGGTGACATGGAAGTTCCGGGGTGAAGTGAGATTGAAGGGTCCCGACGGTTCGATGGGGGGATACGTGACCGTTTGGGGAGAAGGTACCGTAAACGGCATGCCCATGTCCCGGAACCCGGAGGTCATGGACTTTCGGGGGAATGAACTCGTCATGAATGGAAGAGGCCATGTTTCCAACGTCTACTGGAATTGAAGAGGGTACCCGGCTACTCGCCTTTTCCCTTGCCGTGATTGCGGCGCTTGTCGCGGTGACGTTTCCATGGATCCCGGTGCTTGCAAGTGGAGGAGAGTACCTGGTGGGTTCGGTTCCTTCGGATCCGGCCGTAAAGGGGGACGCCGATCCTTACGAGCATGCATGGCAATTCTGGTGGGTGGGTAAGGCCCTGCGGGAAGGAACGGATCCGAGGTATTGCCGAAAGGTGTTCTGGCCCGGAGGGGCTTCCCTGGCGTTCGATCATGTAGGCTGGTTCGATACCCTGATCCTGGGAGCGCTGAGGACCGGATACGCTGATCCCGCACTGGCTCACGGGATTTCCCTGTTCGCGGGAACTATACTCACCGCTGTTTTCGGATGGCTCCTGGCCAGGTCCTGGGGAAGCGGGAGGTACGGAGCGCTTTTCACCGCCCTGGCCCTTGCATGGCTGCCTTCCAGGACGGCTCACGTGCTACAGCATTACCAGGTGGCTAACGTTTGGGCGTTCCCGGCTGCGATGTGGGCTGCGAGAAGTTATCTGCGCGACGGAAGACGCATGATGCCCTGGGTGTTCGCGGCGGCTTCCCTTGCGGGGGCCTTGGAGACGCCGTTCATATCTGTTTTCATTTTCCCCGGGGTATTGCTCACCGCGATGGTGGGTGGAGGAGGTTGGAAAAGAACCGTCGTACTCCTGGGAGCATGGGCCGTTGCGAGCGCTGCGGCGGGCATGTACCTTTTAACCTCTCCGGGAAGAAAGGGGGATGCCGGCGGATATTGGAGAGAAGCGGTGTACTGGGCCGGAGAACCCCAATCATTCCTGCTCCCCTCGCCGTTCGGAGCGGCTGCGAAAATCCTGCGTCTTCCCGTGAAGTTCTCATGGATGCCCAACACCTACGAGGGGGTGGTGACGCCGGGTCTGGCGGTATTGCTGCCTTTTCTGGCATTCATATGGAGAGGGAAGCGATGGAAGATCGCGACGGCTTTTCTTGTTTTCGCTGTGCTGGCCCTGGGGCCCGAACTCAAATTGATGGGCAGGCCACTCGGGATTCCCCTTCCATTCAGGGTGTTGCAATGCCTGCCCGTACTGAACGGTATCAGGGCTCCTTCGAGATTTGCGATACCCGCCGGAACGATTGTCGCGTTAGGAGCCGGATTATTGGTGAGCGCTTCCGGAAAGCGGTGGAGGACGATGCTTTTCGCTTTCCTTGTTCTGGAATCCGCGCCTCTTTCACTTCCCGCCCTGGGTACCTTCGTTCCCGGCGCCTGTTCGGAGTTATCCGAGGATGATGTTGTCCTGGAGGTTCCACCGGACCCGGGGGTCAGGATTTATTCCTGGTTCCAGACGGCGGGTGGTTACGCCAGGCTCTACGCATTCATGGCGAGACCGCCGGAAGAGATCGATCCCGAAAAATTGCTGGAAACGGCGCTGGAAAACGGGTACGTGATAATCTATCATCGATGGCTGTTTCCGGATTCCACGAGGCGCAGGCTTGACGGGGAATTGGCTCCGTTGTTCCCGGAACATCCTTCCGGCGATGGTATATGGATGAGGGGAAAGTGACTGAGTTGCAACCTTCCCGGACGTATGCCATGGATCTCAGCATCATTCCCCATGCTGTCGGAGGTGTGGCCAGGTACCTTCTGGATCTGGCCCGGGCCCTGAACCGCGTGGCGGCCGGGAATTCCGACAGGTTCATAACCGTGGATGTGCCGGATGCTCACCCTGGAGTATCCCATCCGGAACCGGTGAACGTAGTGGTTCCCAGTCCTGTGTACACGAAGATTCCCTTTGCAAGGAGGATTCCAAGAAAGTTTCACTGGGAAGAAAAGTCCAGAGGAAGGCGGATAGCCCTGGCCGCCGGTGAAATCTCGGTATATCATCACAGCGGGGTGCAACCGGTTTTTCCTCCCGGCGCCTCGTCGGTAGTGACCATCTTCGACCTCATTCCCCTGGAACACCCGGAATGGCTGACCGACCATACCCTGGAGTACTTCCGCAGGGAAATGGATCTCATCGCGTCGGGTTCGTACGCCTGCGTCATATCGAGATGGACGGCCGAGCGGTTGATGGAATTGTCCGGTATCCCGGAAGAGCGGATATTTGTTGCCGGCGGAGCCGCTTCGGAAGATTTTGTTCCCGGGAAACCATCGGTCGGGGTCATGGAGCGATACGGCCTGGAGCCCGGGCGCTACCTGCTTCACGTCGGGAACATGGTTCCCAGGAAAATGATTCCATTTCTGGTGGAGGCATATCGAAAAAGCGGGAGGAGAGGTCTCGGAATCGATCTGGTACTGGTTGCGGCCGGCGGTTGGGGTGGAATAAGGGTGAAGGAGGGAGAGGGCGTCAGGGTGCTGAAGAGGGTGCCGGACGAGGACATGCCTCATATTTACAGAGGGGCGCGCGTGCTTCTTCTTCCCAGCAGGTGCGAAGGCCTGGGACTCCCCGTGATGGAAGCCCTGGCATGCGGCATACCGGTGGTGGCGGCGGATGCCGCGGCGATTCCGGAAACCCTGGGGAGTCACGGGTTGCTGCTCCCGGCGGGTGACATGAACGCGTGGGTGGAAGCGATTTCCATGATGTCGGACGAAACCTGGATGCGGGAATTGTCGGGAAGGCTTCGGGGATATGTTAGACCCACATGGGAGGACGTGGCCGGGGGTGTCCTGGAATTCTACGGAAAAACGGCTGGAAGATGAAGATACTTTTCCTGGTGCACCGGTCATGGCCTTATCACGGCGGTTCCGAACGATACGTGCTGGAACACGCGGTTGCTGCGTCCGAATGGGGACATGATGCTACGATATGTACCACGGACGCATGGGACATGTCCGTTTTCGCGGGGCGGAGGGGAAAACGCATATCGAAAAGATCGGACGTGTACAAAGGTGTCGGAATAATCAGGTTCCCGGTTGTGAATCCTCCGGGAGCGCGGATCGCCAGGGCGGTGCTCAGACGCCTCTTGCCCTGCGGCAAGGACAGATTCTACTACCCTAATCCCTTCGTTCCGTCCCTCGAAAGATGGTTGACCCGGGACCGGGGTTTCCACGTGGTACACGCCAATGCCATGCCCTTCATGCTTTACAATGGCTGGATGCATGCGAGGCGCTTCGGAAGAATGCTGGTGACGGTTCCGCATACCAACGTGGGAGAAAGGTACAGACGGGTGGATGCCCTGAGGTATTTTGACGGATGCCAGCCCGGAATATTCCGCAAGAGTAATTTCGTGGTGGTTCAGAATTCCCACGAAAGAGAAATCTACGAAGGGTTGGGAGTTCCGGGGGAAAGAATACACCTTTCGGGAAGCGGAGTGGATCCCGGGGAGTTCCAAGAGGCGGATGCGTCCGCGGCCAGGCGGAGACACGGCCTCGAAGGTCCGGTGGTCCTCTGTATGACCGCCCATAGCGCAGACAGAGGAGTAGTATACATACTCGATGCTTTCAAGTCGTTGATCCGACGAGGGATGAACGCCACCCTGGTACTGGCCGGACCCATTCTTCCCGATGCCCGTAAAGTGCTGGATTCCAGGGCCGGGGAGGATGAAGAACTGGCGGGCAGACTGGTGGTTACGGGATACGTGACCAATGAAGAGAGAGTGGATTTGCTTGCCGCTTCCGACGTTGTTCTTCTGCCATCCAGACTTGACGCTTTTGGAATAGTGGTGATAGAAGCCTGGATTTCGGGCAAACCGGTGGTGGGGTGTTGGTCCGGAGCGATGCCGGACCTGGTGCGGGACGGCGAGAACGGTTTCCTGGTGTCATTCGGGGACGCGGCGACCCTGGCGCACCGGATCGGTCTGCTGCTGGGTAACAGGGAACTGGCGTCCGAAATGGGTGAAAGGGGCAGGAAGACCGTCCTTGCGAACTGGACGTGGAATAAGGTGACCGACAGGTTCTACAGGAGGCTGGCCCAATGTTCTCTCGGAAGGCTTGAGCCGTGAAGACCACGGTGGGAGTCGTAACCTGGAATGCATCCGGATTGCTGGATACGATAACCGAGACCCTGCGCGGACTGATGGAGCATTGCCGGGTTTGCATTTCGGACAACGCATCCACCGACGGCACCGCCGACTTGCTTGAAGAGAGACTGCCGGAGGCCCTGGTTCTGAGAAACCCTGTGAACGGCGGATTCGGATACGGGTGCAACAGGATCATAGAAACCTGTAGCACCGATTACCTGTTGTTTCTCAACGCGGATGCTTCCATGACTCCGGACGACTTATCCGTCCTGGAGGAGCATCTTTGCGATTCCGAAACAGCCGGAGTTCAACCCGTGTTACGCCTTTGGGGCTGGCCGATGGTGACTCTCAGCGCCGGGTGTTCCATGAACGAGTTCGGTTATGGTTACGACATGGATTTCATGCATTTCCAGCCGGAACCGGGAAAAGCTACCACCGAGGTGCCGTGCATAACCGCCGCCGCATCCCTGTGGAAGACCGGGGTCCTGAAGAAAGTGGGCGGTTTCGACGAGGCGATCTTCATGTATTTCGAGGACGTCGACCTGAGCCTGCGGGTTCTCGCTACGGGCATGAAATTGAAGCTGGTTGCCGATGCGCGGGGGATGCATATGGTGGGGGTCTCGAGCAGTCGTTCCAGGGCCGAACTGTGGGAGCTGAGATCCGCCGCCTACCTGGTAAGAAAGTACCTGGACGGAGAATCCCGCAGGTTACCCTGGTACTGGATTCGCAAGGAGCTCGGAAGCATGCTCGTGGGGGCTATCGCGGGAAAGAACCCCCTGGGAAGACTCGGTGCCTTATTAACCGCCCCCGTGCCGGTGGAGCACGTAAAGATACCGGAAGAAACCCTCGCCTGGGTCACCTCGCCGAGGCCCATGAGAATGCCACGCCCCAGGCCCCCGGTGCCGGTTTCCCTGCCGGGCTGTACCGACCCCGTCCTGCCGGGACCGGGCTGGACCTCTTCAGGAAGTACCGGTCCGTGGGGATTCGGTTGCCTGAAAGTTCCGGGAGAAGGCGGAGAACTGAAGTTGAGAATACGGCAAGGCGGATCTTCGGGTTCATTGGCCCTTTGGAGTAATGGAGGAATCGTGGGAAGACGTTTCGTCGGCCCCGGGAAGGAAGTAACTTTCGAAGCTGAAATTCCTCCCGGCGACGGCAGATTGTACGTCGTACCGGACAGGGCTTCGCAGGTGGTGAAGTTGGAACATGCGGATTTCGAAACTCCTTAGGGTGATTCCGGGAATCCCGGTTTTGCTGTTTCTTCTGCACTGGAACGGCGCGGGCATGGATACCTTTGCCCTGGCTTTCCTGTTTTTCGCCGCCGCCTGCTACGAAGGAGACCGGGTTTCAGGGGTTTCCATGGCGGCGTTGTTGGTACTCGCGGTACTCCAGCCTTCTCCGTCCCAGCGGGTCGCTGTCGTGACGGCGGCCGCTTCGTGGAACGTATGGGCTTCTTCCTCGTTGCTCTCCAGGGTGTTTTCTCTGGCTGCCCTTGCGTTCTGCATAGCATCCGGAGGGGTAACCTCGCTGGAATTCATGACCTTGGCCGCCCTGGCGTCGCTTCCGTTCCGGGAGAGGAAATGGAGAACCCTGGCGCTGGGTCTGGGAATGACGGCTACCGTCGCGATTCTCGGATTGCCGCAGCCGGTATGCCGCTCCAGGCTGTACGCCGCCGAGAGGATGGAAGATGACGGAACGGTATGGCGTTGTGATTCGCCGCTGACCCTGGCGACTCCTGAATTGTTATTGGATGCCTCTCCGCCGGAATATGGAAAATTGACCATGTGGTGCGATGCGGGAGGAACCAGGACGGATGCCCCGGTGGCCCTCGTCATTTCGGGACGGGACACGGCGTACGTGTACCCCGGATCAAATACCGTGGAGATATCCGATCCGGCATTTCCGGTGTTTCTCCGCCTGGCGGACTCCTGGAAACCGATGAATCACCAGGTTGTGCATTTCCTGGGAGCGAAGGTGATCGATGGACGACATCCGTAAGTCGGCGGCCCGGTACCGCGGGGCTTTCTTCCACGTTATTGGAGGGCTGGTGATATTCCTTACCTGGAGGATCGCCGGAATGCCTTCGCCGGGAATCCTGGGCCGGCTGCTGCCCGCCACGTGGCTCATGACCGCTCTCTTTTACGGGAAAGGGCGTGAAAACGCAGCATCCGTTTCCGGACTGGTCGGATTCGTGTTGCTCGCCTCAATCTGGACTACTTCTCCGATGCTGTTCACGGTTGCCGCCGCCTGCGCCCTGGGGGCCCTGGTTCCCTCATGGCTGAGGATTTCCGGGAGAAGAATGGGACTGCCCGGGGCCGTGCTTCCCCTGGCGCTCCTGGCCACGATCCTGGTTCCTTTCACCGGTGACGAACCTCACTATGCCAGGATAACGGAGGAACTCTTTCCCCTGGGAGGTGAGAGATACCAACGGTACGATTCCCAGGCCGGAGATCCGGAAGAAGGAGTCAGGCACCATCAGAGCATCTTTCCCGCATTGATGGTTCCTTTCTATCCATTGGGTATTCCCGGGTTGAGACTTTTTAACGCCGCCGCGGCCGTCGCGGCCGCATGGTTGCTGGGACGGGTCGCCCGTAGGGAGAAGATTCCCGGTGCCTCCGCGCTGGCATTTTTTTCGATATTTCTGGTACCGGGCATATCGACTTTCGCGCTGGTCTATCCCGGGTGGCTGGTACTCCTGCTGTTCATGGCGGGTCTTTCCGCCTGGTTCGCTCGAAGAAACACCGTCGTCGTCCTGGCCGTGGCCGCCGCGATGATCCTGATCAAGGTGAGATTCGTAGGCTTATCCTTCGGGATGTTGGCCGCCCTGATCCTGGAAGGGGAAAAGAGATCGAGATGGAAAATTCCGGCGATACTGGCGGTTACGGCGCTGGCCGCCCTTCTTTTCGATCTCGTTTTCCTGGGAGGCCGGATCTTCTGGGTCAGGTACGGTAACGCGGCTTTTCTGAAGACCCTGGTGGTCCGGCCCCTCTACAGAATCCCCGAACTCATCACGGCCGCGGTTTCCACTCTTCTCGACACGGAAGCGGGGCTTTTATGGAAGGCTCCATGGGTACTGGCGGCAATCGCCGGGATTCCCAGGCTCAGGAAGGAAAATCCCGCTCTCTTCCGGTGGCTTGGCATACCGTCGATTTCTTACCTGGCGGTGTTGCTGTACTGGACGGGAATAAACTGGAACGGGATGCCCACTCCGGTGGGAAGAATGTTGCTTCCAATGGTTCCTCTTCTCGTGCTTTCGCTCGGAAAGGTCATGGAAAACAGGGGGACCGCTCTCCTATTGATTATTTCCCTGGCGGTCTCATCCATACTGGTGGCGGAACCGGTTTTTCGCTTCAATTTCGCCGACGGCACGGACGAGTTGCTCCTTGCAGCCGCAGGCCCGGATTCGGGGATATGGGAACTGGTGCCCAGCTACGTAAGGCCCGCGATGCTTCCCTTTATTCTCTGGGGAGTGTCGGCCGTCATCGTAATACGGCTCATTTCACGGAACAGCAGATACGCTACGGGTGCGATAGCACTTTCCGCGGCTCTCCTGTTCGTTGAGGGAAGCGCGCCCAGAACCACGTGGGAGGCCGAAGACCTTCCCGAACAATACCGCGACTTCTGCGGTTTTCACCCTCCCCGGAAAGATCCGGAATACCGGAAGTACTGGATGTTTACTCAGGAACGCATGCTTGTCATGAACCATGGAGAATCCAGAGTGAGGATTCCGATAGTGGACCCGGAAGACACCGTGGTAGTGGAAATTACGTGCAGGATCCCCCCAGGGGAGATTCTTGGGGGGATGATCCTTTCAGACGGAAAGTGGTCCGATACCCTGCGGGGTTGCTCCGGTCTTCCGGATCCTCCCGCCTGGGCCACGTCGATACGCGAAGTCAGAGTCGAGGCGAAACCTGAGAATTTGTCTCCTCTGTCGTTCACGGCGGCAGTCCCCCCGGAGGAAGACTTCCTCACGATTTCGCCGTACGTTTTTGCGGACGGAAAAGTATCGGAGGTTTACCTCGACAGGATAAAAATCCGCCGGTGAGGTTCCGCTCTCTTGCGTGGATAACGTTACTTGTGCAGAATTGTTCCGGTAGGGCGCCGAAGGAACGAAGGGGATGATTTGGCGAAGAGATTCATAATCGGGGTCGAGCTTCTCACCGGTTTGGCTATAGGAGCCGCCGCCGCGGCTGCGGCCGTGTCCTTCATGACCGCCTTACTGGTGAAGAGGGACCTGGATGCCGGATCCACACGAATGGCTGCGGCGACGGCATTCGCATTTGCATCATCCATGGAGGATCGGGCCCCTGAAGACCTGCTTGAGATGGTACGGCCCCTGGTGGCGGGAGGCGAACTCGGCGCGGTGGTTCTCATGGACTCCTCGGGGAACAGACTGGCCGGGTACGGTGATCCGGACGTGGAAGACATCCGGCCCGGCAAAACTCCGGGATGGTATTTCGCGCAGGTTCCGGGCACCGGTAACCTTGTGGGAGTCAAGCCGGCCTCATCCAGAACTTCGAATTTGTATGGCGGACTCATGACCGGTCTTGCCGTGCTGACCCTAAGCCTGGCCCTTCTCGCCTTCCTCACTCCCGGGTACCTGGCCGGGAATGTCATATCGCCTCTCAGGGAGATCCTGGAGGAGGCTGACAGGTTTACCATGGGAGGAGGGGTCAACCCGGAAACGGCCGGAGCCTCCTTTCACAGGCTGGTGGAACTTCTCCAGGAGCGGGAACGCGAACTGAACGAAATGAAGGAACGGGCCGAAAAGAGGGCGGACAGGCTTGAGAAAAGGTCGGCTGCCATCCTCAAGGTACTTGGATCGGCCGTGATGGCGCTGGATGAAAAGGGAACGCTTATGTTTTTCAACAGGCAGTCCGGTGAATTGTTCTCCCTCGATTCCTCCGATACGGGCAAGGCATTTCCATGGAGCAGGAGCAGGGCCGGACTGAACCTGGTTCCCATAGTGGAATCCTGGAAGAAAGGAAAAGCTTCCGGCGGCGAGTTTCAGCTCAGGGATGACGGAACCGGGGGATCACGCATATACAATGTCGAGATATCCAGGTCCAGCGGTGAAGAGACGGTGATCATGGTGACCGACGTTACCAGGATAGGCGAACTGGAACGAAAACTCGCGGACCAGGAAGCCATGGCTGATCTCGGGGCTGCGTCGGCAGGCATCTCCCACGAGATGGGAAATACCCTATGCGCCCTTTCGGGGTTCGTAGATCTCCTTGCCAGGGGGCACAACGATTCGAGAACCAACAAAATACTATCCGAGGTCAGGAGGGAAGTGGAATCGGCGCAGGATCTCATAAGATCGTTCGTCACCTTCACTCATTCACCGGAGCCCGAGGAATCCACCATCGACAGCAAGAAGCTCCGTCAAATGGTCGAGGGAGTATGCGACTCCTTCGGCGAGCGGTGCCGGCTGAAGTTCGAGGGATGCGGCGAAGCCTGTATCCAGGCGGACGGCAAGTTGCTGGAGTCGTGTATCCGTAACCTGGTCAAGAACGCAGTGGAAGCCGATCCCCGCTCCGGTGCGCTGATCACCGTTTCCTGCACCGGAGGAAACCTTTTCATAACCGTCGAAGACGACGGTCCGGGGTTGTCGATGGATCCGGAAGAGGTATTCAGACCCTTTCGCTCCACGAAGGGAGGAAAAGGCGGGGGAAACCTCGGATTGGGCCTTTCGGTGAGCAGGAGGATAGTAAGGGCGATGGGAGGGGAATTGAGCGGCGGAAACAGGAAGGGCGGGGGCGCAGTGTTCCGTATAGTCCTTCCCCTCTTCGAGGAACGGAGGTGATCGTCTTTGGACACCATCCTGCTTGTTGAAGACAAGCGAGCCATGCGGGAGATGCTGACCACGGCGCTGGAAGAGGACGGTTGGAGGGTTTGCGCGTTAAAAAACGGCGCAGAGGCCCTGAAGGCTCTGGAGGATTCCAAACCTTCACTGGTATTGAGCGATATCTGTCTTCCCGGAGAAGTCAGCGGCATGGATGTACTCAGGAAGTCCAGGGAACTGAACCACTGGGTACCGGTGGTGCTCATGACGGCTTTCGGAACGGTGAACCTGGCGGTGGAGGCCATGAAGGAAGGAGCCAGGGACTTCATTACCAAGCCCTTCGACCTGGATGAATTGCTGGCGATGTTAAGAAGGTACTCACCGTTTTCGGAAACAAAACTGGTGGGGAAATCCCCTCTGCTTAAGGCTACTTTGAAAAGAGCCTGCAAGGGGGCTGCTACGGACATGAACATTCTGCTCCTGGGGGAGAGCGGTACCGGCAAGGAATTGCTTGCTAAGATGATATACAGGGAAAGTACCAGGTCGGACGGTCCCTTCGTGCCGGTGAATTGCGCGGCCATTCCCCCGAATCTCATGGAGAGCGAGTTGTTCGGAACGGAGAAAGGGGCGTACACCGGGGCTGACCGCACCAGACCGGGGAGGTTCGAATACGCAAAAGGGGGTACGATATTTCTGGACGAGGTGGGGGACCTGGATGTGTCGCTGCAGGGCAAACTCCTCAGGGTACTCCAGGAAAAGGAATATACCCGCGTGGGCGGCAACGAGATATTTCATACCGACGCCAGGATCATCTCGGCCAGCAACAAGGATCTGGAACGGGAGACGCAGGAGGGAAGATTCAGGGAGGATCTCTATTTCAGGATCGGCGAGTTTCCCATCCGTATTCCTCCCCTGAGAGACAGGAAGGAAGATATACCGCTTCTTGCACGCCATTTTCTTGATGGGGCGGGTTACAGGCACCTGGAGTTTTCGGATGCCGCCCTGGAAAAATTACTCTCCTACCACTGGCCCGGAAACGTTCGGCAACTCAGGAGCATAGTACTCAGGGCCGCGGCGCTGGAGGAAAGTGACACCCTGAAACCCGGGAATCTCGAGATAGAAAAGGCTGCACCCGGGGGTTCCGGATTGCTGGAGGAATCGGCAAGGGCTGCCAGGAGCAGGGAGATATCCCTGATAAGGGATGCCCTCGGGAAAACCGATGGTAACAAGAAAAAAGCCGCCGAGATACTGAAAGTCAGCTACCGGACGCTTCTTTCGAGGATAAAAGAACTCGGTATATAACCCCGGCGAGGACTTTCACGTGTTGTGTTCCGGGACTCCGCCAAGTATAATCCAACCTAATTTGCGGCTCTGCCAAAGCGCCCGTTCCCGGGCTTTTTCATGGATTCGTTCCGAAAGGAGTCCCATCGACCGTGATAAGGAAAATGGGTGACGTAACGCCGGAAGATTACCTCGAAATAGGCTTGAAGAGCGGGCTGGAAATACACCAGCAGCTGGACACGGAACGGAAGCTGTTCTGCAGGTGTCCGGTCCTTCCATACTCGGACGAGTACGACGGAACCATCCTTCGCCACATGAGGCCTACGCTTTCGGAGCTGGGCGAGTACGACGGTACGGCCCTGATGGAATTCAAGACCAGGAAAAACATAATCTACAGGATCAACAGGAAGACGATCTGCACATACGAAATAGATGATACGCCGCCCTTCGAACTAAACAGGCAGGCATTGGAAATAGCGCTGGAGATAACGATGCTCCTGAATTGTAAACTGGTAAGCGAAATACACATCCAGCGCAAGCAGTACCTGGACGGTTCCATTCCTGCGGGGTTCCAGAGAACGACGATACTGGGTGTGGATGGGTGGATTCCTTTCCGGGGAAGAAAGATAGACATAGTTCAGTTGGGCCTGGAAGAGGACGCCTGCAGAGAAGTGAGCGACCGGGGGCATGAAAGAGTGTATCTTACCGACAGGTTGGGCATGCCGCTGATAGAAACGGTGACGGCACCCCAGATGAGAACCCCGCAGGAAGTTGCGGCGGTGGCGAATACCCTGAGGAATCTGGCGAGAGCCTCGGGCAAAGTAAGAACAGGTATAGGTGCGGCCCGCCAGGACGTAAACGTATCCGTAAAAGGCGGCAGGAGAGTGGAAATCAAGGGGGTATCCAGGATCCACGATATCCCGATGCTTGTTCATAATGAAGCTTTCAGGCAGGTTTCGCTTCTGGAAATAAGAGACGAACTGCTTGCAAGGGGAATGGGGCCGGAAGATTTCGAATACACGGTGAAAGATATCACGGAACTCCTTCGGAATGCATCCTTCGAACCCTTGGCATCTGCTCCGGGAAAAGATTTCCAGGTCCGGGCGGTGCTTTTGAGGGGATATGCCGGCATACTTTCCGTGCCCCTTCAACCCGGCAGAACTTTCGCCGACGAGATTTCCGACAGAGTCAGGGTCATCGCCTGCCTCGACGTTCTGCCGAACATCCTGTACGACGATATGACCGGCGGAGAAGGTCTTTCCGCCGGGAAATGGAGCGAGGTGCGAAAAGCGGTTGCGGCGGGTGACGGCGATGCCGTGGTGTTGGTATGGGGACCGATGGAGGATCTGGAAACCGCCGTGGAGGAAATAGCGATAAGAGCCGGAGAAGCGATGGATGGTGTTCCTCACGAGACCCGCCAGGCTTTTCCCGATGGAACCACCGGTTTCGAAAGAATACTTCCGGGACCCGACAGGATGTATCCCGATACCGACCTGCCCCCCCTGGCGATAAGTGACGCACTGATAAAGAAGATACGTTCCGGTTTACCGGAGAGGCCGTGGGAAAGGGAGAAACGGTACCTGGAGGCCGGAGTTCCCGAAGAATCGGCGCACAATCTGAGCATTTCGCCCGGGAGGTTCGCTTTCGATTCCGCCATGAAGGATACGGATTATCCGCCCAGGCGGCTGGCCCATTTCTTCCTGAGTGTCCTGGGGCACTTAAAGGCCAAGTACCCGGAAGCTTCGCCCGGGTACGATACCGTCCTGAAAGTACTGAAATCCTGTTCCGAAAACGGTCTGCCTCTGGAAGCCGCGGAAGCGGTGCTGGTCGGGGCGGCAATCGGAGACGTGCGGAATCCGGAAGAATTCATCTCCGGCTTCAGGCTGCCCGGTAAAACCGATGTCGAGGAAACGGCGGAAAAGATAATGAAGGAAGTCGACCTCGACGGCATGATGCCGGACCGGGCCGTGCGTTACGTCACGGGGCTGGTCAGGAAAAGACTGGGTGGAATACCCGGAGGGATCCAGGTGATGGAGACGGTTGCCGCTATCATTGAATCGCCGGGACGCGGAGAAGAGGAGAACTGATCATGTCCGCAACGGAAGAGAAATACAAGGGATACCGCGGCAAGAGTCTCGACTGCCTCAAAAGGTTCGATGTAGGCGTATGGTCGGATGTCACCATAGAATCCACCAGGGGTACCTTCAGCGGTGTGATACTGCCGAGGTCGGAAACGGCGGATGACCAGCACGTGGTAATAAAGATCCATAACGGCTATAACGTGGGAATAGACGTTGATACCATTAAATCCATGAAAGAACTCGGTAGAATAGAAGCTCATTATAAAATACCCGAGAAGGAATTTCCCTACGATCCGGCAAAACCCAACGTCAAGCTCTTCGGTACCGGCGGCACGATAGCATCCAGGTTGGATTACCGTACCGGTGCGGTGATTCCGGCTTTCTCTCCCGGGGAACTCTACGGTTCCGTGCCGGAACTTGCTGACATATGCAATCTCAAGACGGAGAAACTCTACGGGGTATTCAGCGAGAACATGGGGCCGGAGCAGTGGAAGGGAACCGCCGAGGCCATAGGCAGGGAAATAGAGAAAGGTGTCGATGGAATAGTCATAGGACACGGAACCGACACGATGCACCATACTGCGGCGATACTCTCCTTCATGGTTCAGAATTCCCCGGTACCCATAGTGATGGTGGGTTCCCAGCGCTCCAGCGACAGACCTTCCAGCGATGCGGCCCTGAACCTGATGAACGCCGTCTACACTGCGGCCGAGAGTGATATGGCAGAAGTCATGGTATGCATGTTCGGTCCCACCAGCGATGAGTACGGCCTGCTTCACAGGGGTACCAGGGTACGGAAGATGCATTCCTCTTACAGGTCGACTTTCAGAACCATAGGCGACATACCCCTTGCAATGGTGAGCAGGAGCGGGATAAGGATACTCAAGGAAGACTACAGTAAGCGTAGAAATGACAAGAACGTAAAGATAAACACGGCATTCGATCCGCGGGTATCCATAGTGTACTACTATCCCAATATGCAGCCGGACATAATCGATTCGCTGGTGGACAACGGCTACAAAGGAATAGTGATAGCCGGAACGGGTCTGGGGCACGTCAATAAACCCTTGTATCCCGCTCTCAGGCGGGCTTTCGAACACGGTGTCCATATCTACATGACGGTACAGACCTTGTGGGGCTACGTGCAGATGTTCGTGTACGACACGGGCAGGGATATTATGGACCTCGGAGTGGTGCCTGCCGCCAACATGTTGCCGGAAGTGGCCTACATGAAGTTATGCTGGGCTCTGGGTCAAACCCATGACCGGGAGGAGGTCAGGGAGATAATGTGCACTCCGATAGCTGGGGAAATCACGGAGCGCGAGCCTCATAACGGCTACATAATCCTGCAGGGCGGCATCCCGGAAGTCGAAGAGTTCCTAAGTAAATACAACCGTTGACCGAATGCGGTTGGAACCTTATTATTCGATCGTGATAAAATATACCGGTACCGGAAAGACTGCTCGTGATATGCTATGCAAGCATGCTGAGAGCAGTGTTTTTTTCTTCGTGTTCATTAATTTGTCAAGAAACCGGATTCCCGGAAGGAGTGCCCGATGAACATAGAGATCAGTGCAAGACATTTCGACCTCACCGACGCATTGGAGAACCACGTAAAAAAGAAACTTAAAACCCTGAAAAAATTCTACGACGGTATCATGGACGTACACGTCATACTGGAGGTGAACGCGGGAATCGACAGGGTTCACATACAGGTGCGCGGAAAACATGTGAAACTTGATGCTAAGGCCGAGGCCCACGACATATACCTCGCTTTCGACGACGCCTACGACAACATAGAGCACCAGGTGAGAAAGTTTAAAGACAAGAAACACAACCACAGAAAATCGCATTCTCAGGTCGACGACACGTTGAGTCTCTACGTACCGGCGGAAGAATCCGAATACGACAAGCCGGTTTTCATAGACGATACCCAGGTTTTTCCGAAACTCGGAACCGAGGAAGCGATAATGAAGTTCGAGATGGAGCCCTCCAACGATTTCATTTTTCAGAACGAGGAGACCGGCAGGCTCAGCGTGGTTTACGTCTCGGTGACCGGCAAAACCCAAGTAGTGGAACTCGTCAGGAAACAGAAATAGCGGATCGGCTGAAAGAATGGAGATTCCGTCCGGGGAAAACTTGACCGTAGGCATGCTCTATGAGTTAATGTGGGATAAACTGTGTCTGGAGTCAGTCAACGGATCTACCGGACACGACCGGAAAGTTCTTTCCCCCGACATAAGCAGGCCGGGCATGGCTCTCACGGGCTACCTGCACAAGTTTCTTCATGAGAGGATACAGATATTCGGAGAAACGGAGATATCGTACCTGCAATCCCTCTCGGAGCGGGAACGTGAAGAAGCGCTCCGAAATATTTTCAGATTTCCAGTATACTGTTGCATAGTCACTAAGGGCCTGGCTCCTCCCGGGCAGTTGGTGGAACTGTGCACCTCGAAATCGGCGGCCCTCTTTCGCTCCAGAAGAGATACCACGCCCCTGATTCACGACCTCTGCGGTTTCCTGGAAACGGTTTTCGCACCTTCCACCAACCTGTACGGAACCCTTGTGGAAGTTTACGGCGCCGGGTTGCTGTGTACGGGGAAGAGCGCCATAGGTAAAAGCGAGGCGGTGCTGGGACTCATAGAGAGAGGTCACCATCTCATTGCCGACGACAGGGTTCACGTGAAAAAGATCGGTAACTCCCTCGTAGGTTCCGGGGATCCCGGCATGGCGCACCGAATGGAGATAAGGGGACTCGGCCTTGTTGACGTGTCCGCCTTCTACGGGATAAGGGCGGTCAAGTCCAGGCAACAGATTCACCTGGAGGTGAATCTCAAGGAATGGTCCAGGGAAAACCAGGAATTCGATCGCACCGGGCTGTTCCAAAAAGTCAGCACGATATTGGATATACCGATACCGAAAATAGTCATCCCGGTTCTTCCCGGAAGGAACCTGACGCTTCTGCTGGAAGTGGCGGTCATGAATTACCTTTTGCTCCAGAACGGCAGGAATGTCCCCGAGGAGGTCGAGAGGGAACTCATCGGAAGGATCCTTGCCAAGGAAAGCGGAACCGGTAACCCCAGGCACAGGCACACCGGAGGCGGAATTGAAGACCGAAAGCACTAAAGTAGTCAATAAGCTGGGGATACACGCAAGGCCGGCGGCCCAGATAGTGAAAACGGCTTCGAAATTCGATAGCGACATAGAGCTTACCGTAGACGGAATCACAGTCAATGCGAAGAGCATCATGGGAGTCATGACTCTGGCGGCCTGCAGGGGAACCGAAGTAAGGGTGACCGCCAGGGGAAAAGACGAGGATGAGGCCGTGGATGCCTTGATAAAACTCCTCGAAAGCGGTTTCGGAGAGGACTAGGCTTTGAGTATAAGGTTGAATGGAGCTCCTGCTTCTCCGGGCGTGGCCATCGGCCCGGCGTTCCTTCTCGACGTCGAAGAAATACGTGTCGCGAAGAAGGAGATCCACAGCGAGGAAGAAGTAGAACGGGAACTCAAAAGATTTCACGATGCGCTGAACAAAACCAGGCGTGAACTCGAGACCATAGCCCGACGGGTGAGCGATGTCATAGAAGGCCGGCAACTCATAGAGGTGCACATGCTTCTTCTCAATGATCCGTCGATGATAGCGGAGGTGGAGAGAAGGATAAGAACGGAGAAAGTATCCGCCGAGTACGCGGTAAGCCGCACACTGTATGACGTCCTCGAGAGATTCGAGGACATGGAGGATCCTTATCTCAGGAGCAGATCGGCGGACATACGCGACGTGGGGCGAAGGGTGATAGCGAATCTTCTCGGTACCGAGCGCGAAGCTTTGCTCAATATGAAGACTCCCGTGATACTGGTTTCCAACGATCTGGATCCGTCCCAGACCGCCGGACTATCCAGGAAGCAACTGCTTGGGATAGTGACTGATCTGGGAGGGGTGACTTCCCATACCGCCATACTTGCCAGGAGCCTGGGTATCCCGGCCGTCGTGGGACTGAAAAACGTGGCCGAAATAGTGGTCCCCGGACAGACGGTAATAATAGACGGGATACACGGTAACGTAATCCTGGATCCCGATCCGGAAGAATTGGACTATTACACGAAACTCATGGAGCGGTACCAATCGGCGGAGAGGGAGATAGCCAGAAACGCGGACAAGGAAGCAGTGACTTCCGACGGCAGACCGGTGGAACTTTCGGCCAACATAGAATTCTCCCAGGAGGCCGACCAGGTCAGGAAATTCGGCGGCAGGGGCGTCGGTCTTTTCAGAACGGAATTTATAAAACTTATCGCTCCCGGGATGCATGATGACGAGGAGATGCATTTCAGGGCTTATCGCCATGTCCTGGAGGTACTCGACCCTGATCCGGTCATAATAAGAACCCTGGATCTTGGAGGCGACAAGTTTCTTGAGGAGGTTCCCACCAGAGAGCGGAATCCCTTCCTGGGCTGGAGGGCCATAAGAATCTGCCTGGATAGGCCGCAGAATTTCATGATGCAGTTACGGGCGCTTCTCCGGGCGGCGAGGTTCGGCAACGCCAGGATAATGCTGCCGTTGATAACACACAGGGAACAGGTGCTACAGGTCGAACGTATGTTGAATACTCTTGCGGAAGAGCTGGATTCCTCCGGAATCGAGAGGGGTGAAATACCGCCCCTGGGAATAATGGTCGAAACTCCGGCGGCCGCGCTGGCGATAGACACACTCCTGCCGGTGACGGATTTCGTTTCCATAGGAACCAATGATCTCACTCAGTACACCCTTGCCGTGGACCGCGGAAGCCCATACGTATCCAAATTGTTCGATTCCTTCCATCCCGCGGTTGTGAGGCAACTGGAGTTGGTGATACGAAAGTGCAGGGAAGCGGGAACCTGGGTGGGAGTCTGCGGTCAAATGGCCGCGGAGCCCCTTGCCATACCATTATTGATAGGTTTCGGAGTCGATGAACTGAGTGTTGCGACTACGATGATTCCCGACGTGAAGGAGATGGTGCGGTCGTTGGATTCCAGGCGAGCCGAGGAACTGGCCGTAAAATCCCTGGAACTGGCTTCCGCCGAGGAGATACGCAGCCTGGTACTGAAATACGTGGAAAAAAGGTATCCCGAGATCATATTGGATGAGATTATCAGGAGCGGAGAGGAGTAGTACCGGCATGCATGCCATAATACCCGCAGCGGGCAAGGGTACCAGGATGCGTCCCATGACGTGGTCGACTCCGAAACCCCTCCTCGATGTGGCGGGGAACACGATACTCGGGCACATAATGGACTCGCTGGTCGAAGCCGGGATAGATCACGTGACCCTCATCGTCGGATACCTGGGAGAGCTTGTGGTGGAGTGGGCCAGGAAAAACTATCCCTCCGTTTCAGTAGATTACTTTATCCAGGAAAAGATGGACGGCCTCGCCTCCGCCGTGGCCCTGGCGGAACCCGCTACCGGTGACGGTCCCACCCTTGTCGTTCTGGGGGACACTCTCATCGAAGGCGACTTCACCCGCTTTCTGAGAGGAGACGCCAACGTCCTGGCGGTAAGTCAAGTGGACGATCCGTCCGGGTTCGGCGTAGTGGTCATGAAAGACGGAAAGGTCGAGAAACTGGTGGAAAAACCGGCGGAATTCCTAAGCGACATGGCTATAGTCGGAGTTTATGGTTTCGCATCGGGACTGAAGCTGATGAAGGCCGTACGAATGCTGGTCGAATCCGGCAGGAAGACCGGGGGTGAATTCCAACTCACCGATGCCATGCAGCTGATGTTGGATCAAGGGGAGGAATTCAAGGTGGTCGAGGTGGATGCGTGGTACGATTGCGGGAAACCGGAAACGCTCCTGGCCACCAACCGGGCACTGCTTGAAAAGAGAGCCGGCGCCGGGAATCATGAACTCCTTGATTCCTTGATCATAGAACCAGTCAGCATTCATCCGGAAGCGGAGGTAACAGCCTCCGTAATCGGTCCATACGTCTCTCTCGCCCGTGGAAGCAAGTTGAAGAGAAGCGTGGTTTCCAATTCCATAGTGGGACGAAATACGGTTCTTTCCCACGTTGTGCTGACCGACTCCATTATCGGCGCCGATGCGAAACTGACCGGAAGACCATCCGGCCTGATACTGGGCGACGACTGTAAAGTTGAATGCTAGGTATCCTCAGGGATTCCCCCTCGTATATGCCGATTCCATCGGAAACAGGGGAGGAACCGGCGTTTACACCCGCAGACTCCTGGCGGGTTTCCGGGACATGGGAACGGATGTCCTGGCCGTTGTGGGGGGACGGGTGATGTCTCCTGGCGAGGCATTGCAGTCCAGACCGTTCACCGGCACCACCAAGGTACTCTGGGAAAACGTGTTGCTGCCTGTTAAATCAGCGGAATTCAGACCATCCCTGGTACATCTTCCCGCTTTTTCGGGAAGAGGTTGTTCCGGGGCGCCCGTAGCCGTGACGCTTCATGACCTGGCTTTCATTAGGAATCCGAGATGGTTTTCACCGTTGAAGTCCATGTATTACAGGCTCCGTTTCGGAAAGGTCGCCGGAACTGCAGATGTCATCATGGCGGACAGCAGGTTTACCGCAAAAGAAGCCGAATCCCTGCTTTCCCTGGATCCCTCGAAAATACGTGTCGTCTACCTGTGTACCGAAAGATTCGAGGCGGACGGCGGAGAGAAATTCAGGAAATGGGCGGAAATGAAAGGGGAATACTGTGTGCACGTAGGCACGATAGAACCCAGGAAAAACGTCTCCGCTCTACTGGATGCCTGGAAGAAAGTCAGGAAAGTACACGGCGACATGGCCCTGGTACTTGCGGGCAGATGGGGCCGGGGTCCTTCTTCCCTTAAGAACAGGTTGTCCCGCGAACCCGGAGTTTTCCATGTGGGCGAGCTGGAGGGGGGGATGTTGAAATCCTGCGTTTCCGGCGCGAAACTGCTGATATGCTCTTCTTTTTACGAGGGCTTCGGCCTCCCGCCCATGGAGGCGGCGTCAGCCGGCGTACCCTCCGTGGTTACTCCGGCGGATGCCCTGGTGGAGATATACGGCGAAATCGCCACGATAGCCGACGACTTCGGTGCGGACGGTATTTCCGGAGCTATTCTGAGTGCCCTGGATACACCCGGTAAAGTCGACCGACTCAAAGAATTCGCCGACGAATTCACGGTTGAAAGAATGGTATCTGAAGTAATCCGGGTTTACGGAGAGTTTGCCCGAGAATGAAAATCCTGCAGGTGTACAAAGACGTTCATCCTTTTGTAAGAGGAGGCATCGAACGTTACGTTCACGACCTGTCGGCCTTCCTGGCATCCGGGAGGCACGAGGTGACGGTTATGGTGGCGGGCGTGAAAGGCTCCTCGCACGAGGTATCGGGATTTGAAGTCCTGGAATATCCCTGCCTCGCCAGGATCCTCTCGAATCCGGTATCGCCGGGCCTCGGGAAAATGATGGCTTCTTTCGGAGCGGACGTTATTCATTTGCACGTTCCCCTGCCGTCGGCGGTCATATCGAAACTCGCCTCCGGGGATGACACTCCTTACGTGGTGACGTACCACAGCGACATCGTCAGACAGTGGTTCCTGATGCCGCTGTACGGTCCGTTTCTCAGAAGATTCCTCGGTAAGGCGGAGAAAGTTCTGGCTACCTCGCCGGTCTACAGGGACACGTCGAAATACCTGTCCGGCCTGAAAAACGTAGAAGTCCTTCCCATAGGTGTGGACCTGGAGCGGTTCTCTCCGGGAAATAATCCTTCAAGGGATTATTTCCTTTTTGTCGGCAGGTTCAGAGGATACAAGGGTATCGATGTGCTGCTGCGGGCATGGAGAAGACTTCCCGCAAGAAAACTGGTCATGGTGGGAGGGGGAAGCATGACGGACGAAATAAGGAGATTCGCAGTTGCGGAGAACCTGGAAATCAGGATTTTCGAAAATATCGATGACGAGGAACTGGTAAACCTGTACAGGAATGCAAGGGCATTGATACTTCCTTCGGTGAAGCGCAGCGAGGCCTATGGCATGGTGCAGCTGGAGGCCATGGCCTGCGGAACCCCGGTGGTAAGTACCGGCTTGCCCACCGGGGTCCCGTGGGTGAACAGGGATGGAGCCAGCGGGCTGATAGTACCCCCGGGTGATGTCGATGCGCTTGTGGATGCGGTGATTCGCATGGAAGACGACGAAATCCATGGCGAACTTTCCCGAGGAGCGCTGTCAAGGGCCAGGAATTCCTTCGATTCCGGGGTTCTGTTCCGGAAAGTGGAGGAGATACTAGAGAGAGTGGCGATGCATGGCTGAAAATCCCGGAGGGGGAATCGCACTGAGAAGGGAAGTCATGCTCGTCGTGATTGCCGCAGCCCTTTCGGTCATGGAAACGATGTTTCCGAAACCTTTCCCTTTTATGAAACCCGGACTGGCCAACGTGGTGACCGTGGCGGTAGTGGTAAAGTACGGCACTGTGAGCGGGTTGAGACTTAACGTGCTGAGGGCCGTCGGTGCGGCTCTTTTCACCGGAACCATCGCGACTCCGGCGTTTCTGCTCTCCATTTCCGGGGGAGTGATGTCGGCGCTGGTCATGGGCCCGGCGAGGAGAATCCTGTCGATAACCGGTACGTCGGTAACCGGAAGCATGTTCAATATGTGGACTCAACTGGCGATGATCTCGTTACTATTTCCGGGTCTTCCCGTGCGGGCGATGCTCCCCATGGTGACGGTCTGGGGGATTCTGGCGGGAGTTGTAACCGGTATGGTCGCCGCTATACTCTTGAGAAGGGGATTTCCATGGATCGAGGAACCACGCCTTGATAGGCTGTCGACTCACTCATAAATTACTATATAAGGAACATGTTGCTTCATGAACGTTCGACGCGTTTCTGGATCATCGTTTCCATATTGGGAATGATGACCGGAACGGTATTAGGCGAGGCTATAGCCGGATTGCTGCCGGAATCTTCGGCGGCTTTGCGGTCCTTTTTCGGCGGAACCCTGGAGTTCTCCATCGGGCCCTTCAGGCTGGACCTGGTGGTATTCAGGTTCGCGTTGGAAGAGATAGCCTTCAGGCTCAACCTGATGAGCTTTGCGGGATTGATGATGGTGGGTTATCTTTACCGCTGGTTTTAAGTTGAACAGGGAGAAAGAATGATGTTCCGTCCCGGTACCGGTGAGTTAATACTGATCCTTGTAGTGTTGCTCCTGCTTTTCGGGGCGAAGAGAATACCGGACCTGGCGCGATCTCTGGGGCAGGCGCTTCACATGTTCAGAAAGGGTATGAAGGAAGGCCTGCCGGATGAGGACGACGCGGGAGAAAAAGAGAACGGGGACAAATCTGATGGCAACGATTAGCTACAGTTCCAGGGAGATCGATTGCAAACTTGTATACGCGGGCCCCGGGCTTTCCGGCAAAACCACGAATGTGAAGTATATTCACAGCCAGATTCCCGCTACCGACAGGGGCAAGTTGATATCCCTCGCCACCGGTAACGAGAGGACCCTTTTCTTCGATTTTCTACCCATCAACACCGGTACGATCTACGGTTTCAAGGTGCGACTGCATCTCTACAGCGTGCCGGGGCAGGCGATGTACACCGACAGCCGCCAGCTCATCCTGCAGGGGGTTGACGGAATAATTTTCGTCGCCGATTCCCAGAGAGCCCGGATGGATGCCAATATAGCCAGCCTGAGGGATCTCAAGGAAAACCTCCGGAACACTAAGCGCAAGGGGGTGAGCCTGGTGCTCCAGGCCAACAAGCGTGACCTACCTGACATATACCCCACTGATTTCATAATGAAGGAATTGGGACTGGAGAGGGTTCCGTGTATAGAAGCGGTGGCGGTGGAAGGCACCGGAGTGTTCGAGACCCTTCGCAAGGCCAGCAGAATAGTGATGAGAAGACTACACAGGCAGTTCTCCTTTGCACTTAACGAGAAGAGAGGTTGATTTGGGCGATAAAAGATTGGTTGACCTCCTACTGGTAAGACTTAACGGAGAAGATGAGAAGACCAAGGTAATCGATCTCCTGGTGTCCGAACTCGGCATGACCGAGGAGGAGGCCAGGGAAAAGGCTGAAAATTCACCCTGCATCATCGGCGAAAATGTTGAGATGGAGCAAGGAAGAATACTCCAGGACAGGATGTATCCTTTCGTGGATCTGCTGCCGAAGTACCAGGGCGATAAACTGCGGAATCCTCCGCAGCGGGCGCATGATTCCCTCGACGTCGGGATATCTGAAGACGTGATTCCGGGATGGAGCGTGAATGCTGCGGAACCTGCGGCGGAAAGTACGGTGTCCGGAAACGCGGACATTGAGACGGAAACCCCGGAAAAAACCGGGGAAGAGGAGAATGAAGAAGACGAATCCCTCATCATAACCACTGCTGCGGACGAAGTGATCTCGGTAAGCAGGTGTCATATATGCGGACGGACGCCTACCGGGGGCGAAAAGCTCGTTCCGTGCACTTCGTGCGGGAAGCTGACCTGCGCAGACTGCTATGACAGGAGAAACCACGTCTGCGAAAGATGCGCCGCGGACGGCAAGACCATCGATAAACCCCTGGACGCTCCCAGGGAAGAGATTCGGGCACCGCAGTACGAGGTACCCCAGGCTCCGGACCCGGACCCGGTGCTTGTCAGGAGGCGATCCCCGAAAAGAACTTATGCTTCCGTTCTCGGTATGCCACCCGGCATTCTGGCGATAATAGTGGTACTCGTGGTGCTGGGAGTGGTCTTCTACCTGGCCGATCCCCTGGGGATATTTTCCGGAAAAGAAAACGAAGTCACCCAGGCTCCGGCGCTCCGGGACGCCGCTTCCGCCACGACGGAGGTTCCGGCTGGAGGCGTCACGGGAGGACAGCCCGGAAACAATTCTCAGGAGGCTTCGGAACCGGTATCCCTGGCCCTGTTGAGTGTGCCGGATTCACTGAAAGCCTTGTCGGGCGAATATCACCTTCCTCCCATGATCACCCGTAACGCTCCGCGTGGCGTGGATATCGAGGTCGATTCGATGGAGGCCATAGCCGACGAAATAGGCATCCTTGCGTCGCTCAACTCGGTAGAGCTGGATGGTTTTGCATTGGTGAGAACCGGCAGTGGTCATGATATCCTGATCATGA
>Ga0256835_1000315_pt1 | contig 37680 bp, 39 predicted proteins | sample PIR30metaG_FD_185972 | JGI IMG/M metagenome (GOLD analysis project Ga0256835, IMG submission 185972) | Hydrothermal vent microbial communities from East Pacific Rise, Pacific Ocean - PIR-30 | ecosystem: Environmental > Aquatic > Marine > Hydrothermal vents | place: Pacific Ocean: East Pacific...
GGGTGTTGAAGCTGAGATAACTCTTCAGGGAAGCATAGCTCATGACACATGGCTTAGCGGAGAAAGGGATATGGATGTATTTGTCCTATTCCCCAAGACATGGAGCACTGAAGAGCTGAAAACTAGGGGTTTCAAGATATTATTGGAAGCGGCTGAAAAACTAGGTAGTTATATGATCAGATATGCCGAGCACCCATATGTTAGAGTCGTTATCGATGATGTCGAAGCTGATCTTGTCCCTGCGTTCAAACTAGACGATCCATCGGAGATCAGGACGGCCGTGGATAGAACTCCCTTTCACACCAAGTATATACAGGAAAACCTGCGAGAAGAGCTAAGAGATCATGTTAGGCTGTTGAAGAAATTCCTGAAAAGCATAGGTGTTTACGGGGCCGAGATAAAGACTAGGGGTTTCTCAGGCTATTTGTGCGAGCTCCTCATAATAGCTTATGATGGATTCAAAGATCTATTAAAGAAAGCAAGGCACTGGAAACCACCTGTTAAGGTCTCTACACTTAGAGAAGAGCGAGGCCTCGATAGGATCTTTAAAGAGCTTGCAAGAAGATATCCTGACAGCTACATGTATGTGCCCGACCCCGTTGATCCGAGGAGAAATGTTGCAGCTGCTGTTTCTCTGAAAAGCATAATAACATTAAAGATCGCAAGCTTCTGCTATACTATTAATCCCCGTATCGAGTATTTCTTCCCGCCTAGACAGAGGGAAATAAGTAAGGACGAGATCCGTGATATGATTAAGAGGAGATGTATAATCCTAGTAATGCTACCTGTAAGAGAAGCCCTAGCTCCAGATATTCTTTGGGGGGAGATCCAGAGAATAGCTGATAGAGCATATAAGTTACTGAGGAACTTTGACTTCACACCTATTGATTGGAGCGTATGGACTGATGAAAGAGAAATAGCGGTAATAGCCCTCGAGATCGATGAGTGCTCCAAGCCCTATCCACGCCTGTACTATGGGCCTTCCCCATATAGCCTTAGACGCGTTCATAGTTTCATTAAATCTCACGTTATGAGAGGAAGTTTTGGGCCGTGGATAAATGAGCGGGGAGAACTAATGGCTTTATCGGGTAGGAAATATCCAGATGCTAAGAAATTACTCATAGAGCGTGCAAACGAGTATATAGTTACACCGCACTTCAGGGGCTTAATGCCACGTGTTGAGGCTCTAAACGAGTGCATCAATAAGCTCAAGGAGGATATGATGGAATGGATAATATCATTTGTGAAGAAGAGGCCTTATTGGATGGACTACTGCATAGACTAGACCCTACGGACCCCTTTATTTCCAGAACGATTTGTTTCCCTCTGGAAAAATGTGATGAATTAGAGGAAAGGATCAAGACTATGCGTTTCTATGGAGTAAAGGGTTTGCTAAACTATGGTAGGGTAGTTATTGATAAAGATATACGTGTAATCGGCAAGGGTTATTCATCTATCGTTGTGCTCTCCTGTATGGATGATAACTATAAACCTATTGTTCTTAAGATTAGAAGGCTTGACAGTAGGAGGAAAAGCCTAGAATACGAGGGAATTATACTTGACTACTTGACACCCTCCAATTATACACCAGCACTTTATTTCTGGTCGAAAGACTTCATTGCTATGGAATACGTTACGGGTCTGAGCTTGGAGAAATATATTGAACAAACAATAACCTCGAATAAAGCCTCATTACTCAGAATGCTTGTCAGAATTATATCGTCATCTTACTTCTTCGACCTCATAGGCATAGATCACACAGAGCTTAACAGGCCTTACGGACATGTATTAGTGACGAGAAAAAATTACCCAGTCTATCTTGATTGGGAGAGCGCGAAGATAAGGCGTAAACCTCATAATTTAACGATGATAGCCTCCTATTTGTTCATAAGATCAAGGCACAGCGAGAAAATACTTGAACTACTAAACATAGAAAAAGAAACTATTATACCTCATCTACGTATGTACAAATATAATCCGACAAAAGAATATCTCTGGCTCATTAAACTAGTGTGGGGAGCCTATCAGAGACTGGTATGATATTCTCCTGCGCAGTTCCCATGATGCGCTGATTTATAATCGTCTCCAGGATAGATGGTTCCCTCTTTCTCGCGATACTTATCTTGATATCTTTCAAGCTAGGCCTGCGTAGGTCGTGTTTACACCTAGGACAGATGCCTCCATGTGCATTGATTACCTCGCTAGGACTGGGTAGGCCGAAATAGTCCTGACCGACCTTGTTAAATTCCCATAAAACGTATCCACAGTGACGACAAACATATTTAACCGGCATGAGTGTTTCACCAGGTTAGTCTTTATAGTGGTATTACCGTACTTAGATAGACCTACTAGTAATACCTTAATCAGTTATTTAAAAATATCATGGAGTAGTATTACTGTGGGTATTATCAAAATGTAAAACCTTGTTTAAACAGGTATTACAAGTATTACTAGAGGAAAGACTTATATATGGACACTCCTAGCCGAAACTTTCGATTTAAAAGAAACTGCTATTCAGAATATCCTAGTCGGCCTAATACCTATAAACCCCCTATCTATGTCTATATTATTTCACGGGTACTGAGGGGCCGTAGTCTAGCTTGGCTAGGATGCCGGCCTGGGGGGACACCCCGCCTAGCCAAGCCTGGTGTCACAGAGCGCCGGTGATCCCGGGTTCAAATCCCGGCGGCCCCATTAATTCTTCGGGATACCTTTAAAAGGATCAATAACAAACAGCTATAGGTAGGGGTTAGGATTATTTACCCTTTTTTAGGATCACTTAAATTATTGAGAAGGAGAACATTAGCTCTGTAGACATATTCAGAGATATATTTAATAACGTTGAAATACTATATGCATCTAGTTATATATGTCGCAAAGGAAACTCTTGGGTGAAAAGGCATGGTAAAAATCAAGGAACTACTCGAACTCGTAAAAGACATGAAGTGTTTCGACGAGCTAGAAAAGTTCTATCAGGACAAGCTAGACCAGGAGATCAAAGTACCCAGTGACGAGGAGCTAAAGAAGTATCTCGACATCATCGAAGTACTCGCCAACCCGTTGAGGCTAAAGATACTAGCACTGATCAGCCAGCAGGAGCTACCAGTATGTATGCTGACAAAGATCACTGGTAAGGAACAGAGCCTAATATCCCACCACCTATCACTACTGAGAGAACGCGGCCTCGCACAGGTTAGAGTAGCAGGGAAGTTCAGGTATTACAAGTTCGTAGGGCCGAAGTGGGTGAAGCAGCTACTAGATCTAATCGTTCACGGAAAAGAGTTCTGCGAGTAAAAACATAATCTTTTTACTTTTTTATCACCGTAGTGCAGGGTTCTAGGAGTGCGTATTTAGTATTAGGTTAGACTAGACAAAACTATACTATAAATTAATCATCTTACGTTGCTTAGCCTAATGGTTGTTAAAAGCATTACTGGGCTTCACTCGTCTCTTTTTCTCTTCTCTCTATCCATCCAGCCCTGTACTTCCACAGGGTTGGCGGTGTCCATATGATCCATGCGGGTATCTTCTTTATTAGCTCGTATGCTTCGTCCCAGCCTTCGAGACCTAGTTTCTCGGCTAGCTCGTCGAGGCCCATGGGTCTATGTAGGTATTCTCTTATTATGTTGAGTGTTTCCAGGTTTACCTCGATCTCTTTATCACCGATCCTGATCACGTATTGCGGTGCTTCAGACATCCCAGTATCATCTCCCATAGTTATTTTATCCTGGTCGTTCTGGTAAGGTTTATGAGTATGGGGATTTTTAATCTTATGTAGCCGATGAAGAGGCGTTCCAGCCCTGATCTATGAGGATAAACCTTTCGCCCCACCGAGGCTCCTAGGTATTATTTTATCTTCGCGATCACACCTGGTTTCGGCTCATAGATGGTGCCTTCTCTCTTCAACTTCCTGAGCATCTCATTGGTAAAGTCTCTAGCGAACCCCTTATCCATAGCTTTCCTCACAAGCTCCTTGTACTCGATCTCATCGGTCTCCTCAAATATCTCATCGATAAACCTTATGAAGGCCTTCATACGCTCCTGTTTGCTTCTCGGCGTACCTACCATTATCGTATCTATATCTATCCTACCAGTCTCAACATCTATTCCAGCCCGCTGGAGACTATAGTACATGAGCCTGACAGCTTCTTCAGCATCCTCTATAGTCACCTTATTCTTCAACGCCATCTTCGCATGGGCTTCGCTAAGTCTAACGAGGGCCTCAAGCTGCCTAGCAGTAATAGCTATCGGTGCCTCCTCCGAGACGCCGCTGGCCCGTCTCATCGAAACAAAGAATTCTTCGAGAAGATGAACAGCTTCCTGTGTCAGCTGGGGCCTGATATATCTCCTCGCATAGCTGATGTATTTCTTCAAAAGCTGCGGCTCTATCATAGGCTTTGCCTTCTCTACATTGCCGTGAACAGCTAGTATGTGGCGTGCAAGCATCCTATCTCGTTTCTCGTGAGGTATATCCTGTATTATGAATATAAGGTCAAATCTAGACAGTATAGGCGGAGGAAGATCTATGTTTTGCCCAATAGATTGTTTCGGATCATACCTTCCAAACTTAGGGTTACCAGCTGCAAGCACAGATGCTCTCGCATTAAGCCTAGCGACTATTCCTGCCTTCGCAATACTAATAGTATTATGCAGCACAAGGCCATGTGATACAAAGAGATGATAAGGCTCTACAGTGACATCATACACCCATTCAACATCATTATTCTCGACAATCTCTTTACCAACAATGATCCTGGGTATATTAGGTTCTCCCATCCTTTTCTCGAAATCCAGAAGTACTTGTCTAAGCTTATTCAGAGAATCACCTATCTCGGCGAAGAATTTATGTATGTCTCGACCAGCGGTCAGCATTAATATTAAGGAGTAATGCTCAACCGAAACACTGTCAAGACCACCAGCAGTACCTATAAGGTCGCTGAGTATGTCTGACACCATAGACTCCATAATCTCCTCCGTAATCTCCCCGAGAATTATTCTCTCAAACAATTCTTCCCCAACTAGTTCTCTAAGACCACCTGCAACCGCATACGCTATCTCTAACCACGAATCAGGATAGTCTTTAAGCTTCTCCATAGACCTCTGTATACGCTGACATGTTCTTTCATCTGTAATGTATTCAAGCAGTTTTTCAAGGCTTTTTGGACCCGATATAATTAGCTCTCCGTTATTAATGAAACTATTTATTCCAAGTCTCCAGAGCATTTCCTGAACTACGAGAGCAGCTCTGGGTTCAAGTTTTAGAGATACCATATAGTTGTGACCACCTGTTTCTCTAGAGAAGAGAAGTGTAAGAACCCTGCTGATAACATCTTTGGATGATACGATTTCATTTATGAAGCCATTCTCGATTTGACCATTAGCACCGATTATGTCATAATTCCTTAACACCTCGTATTCGTTCGACGAGATCTCTCCCACCAACACTCTATAAACAAGTTCAGACGCTCCCTCCAATCCATACTTCTCGATAAGCTTCTCTAAACGTGCGCTATATGCAGCTAGAACAGGGTATCTCTTGACTCCAAGAACAATCATATTCGGCTTTACATCTTCGGCTGGAATGACAGAGATTTTTCCTTCGAGAAACACTACTACGGGATGCTCGGGGGTTACGAGTATTTCACGCCCATTACTAAACCTTAGCTTTACAAACCTGTTCGGAGCCCTATGTCTGCTGACTCTATCGGCTTTAACAATGAGCGGTCTACGACTATACAGATCGTATCCTATCAGGAAAACATCATCGGTGAATAGTATCTCTGTTTCTTCTCCACGCAGTATCTTCTCATTATTCTCCGCCATAAGAGAATCCACGTATTCACCAATACTTACTAGGCGGCCATCCGCAAGCATAATTTTAAAGCTGGGATGATAGCTCTGCTGCTCGAGCGCCTCGTGAATAGCGCTTCGATCCTCCTCCCTCATCTTATCGATCTCATCTATTGCTGCGAGGCCACCGTCAGCGAGCACGAGAGCACCAGCTTCAAGATACCATTCTCCCGTATGTTTATCACGTAGAACGCTAGCGGTGAGACCTGCTGCTGATGAGCCTTTTCCACTAGTATATATTCCTCTAGGAGCTAGACGGGCAGCATATTGGAGCATCTGTGACTTAGCTGTACCGGGATCACCGACGAGCAGTACGTGGATGTCTCCACGTATCCTCGTACCGTCCGGGAGGATCTTAGGGACTCCGCCGAACAATTGTAGTGCTATTGCCTCCTTTATGTTCCAATGCCCATAGATTGACGGCGCTATGCTGGCAATTATCTTCTCTCTTATCCACGGGTCTCGTGCCATCTCCCTGATCTTCTCCTCGTCCTCACGGGTGATCTCTATTTCCTCTAGAATTTTCTGCTGTACATCAACATAGTTGGCCTCAATATAGAATGAGAACACGGCTTTACTGCCAGCTTTCTGCATGGACGCTGTAGGCATTACTCTTAATATACCAGTTATCGTTATCCTGTCTCCAGGCCTCGCTATATCGACAAGATCGCCTGTTAGAACAACCTCAATACTTCTCGGTATCTGTCCAGGCGGGATCTCTTCCGGTTTCTCCTGAACAACTATTTTCTGCCAGTCAATGAACTTCGACTTATCAGGGAGGAGCTGAAACTTGCCTCCTCTACCACATATAGGGCATATAGCTGGCTTCTCGATTCTCTCTCCCATCTCCCCGAATTCCGGGTAATCGAATTCAGCACCACACTCAGGGTCTAGATGCTTATACCTCGCCTTGACAAGCTTTGCCTCTACCCTCGTGAGCCTTGTCAATATACCTTCAATAGCGATCATCTTACCTATGTATTCGCTGGTGAGCTCTCTCACCCTTATTATCCTAGACAGGTTTCTGAATCTAGGATAGAACTTCTCCACTGCTTGAGCATAGTCGGGGTTTTCCTTGAGAAGCAATTCCTTTATAGCACGGCTAGCAGCGTCGAGCGCTATCTCCGGGTTATCCTCAATTATGTGTGCGAGTTTTCGATCGAATAATGTTATATCATCAAAATCTATGACAAGGCTCTTCTGCCCCATTAACGCCATCTGGGATAATCGTTCACGGTATTTGAAACTCCTCGTCCTACGATCCATGTATTCCCATAGAAATCTCTTAAACCTAGTCACAAGATCGTCGAGCTCTTGGGTCTGTGTCTCGACATCAAAACTCATATAGAATTACACCATCCACGAAACTATATCCTTTCTATTCCGAGCTCTGATACCCAGGTCATCAATGAATCTCTAAGGATCCTGTATAATAGTTTCTCCTCCATGCTCATCTTATCCAGGAAATCCTGTGAAACCTCGATCATCATCAGTGTGTTTATGATTTTCCTAAGCCTTATACGCCCTATAGTGTAAAGTAAATCAATATACTTCTTAAGATCGTCTAGGAGATTAATATCCTGGCGCTCCTGAAGACTTTTCTTAATGTTCTCGATCTCCTCCCTAACAAGCATGTAGAAATGAGGTGGAAGCTTAACGAGCTGAGGTTTCTTCAGAGTAGCTTCTTCGTTGTAGGCTATCTTAGATAGTTTTTCAAGATCAATGTTTTCCTCTTTTATCTTAACAACACCTTCTTTCTCAAGTATTTTAGCTATCCATCTCGGAAGAGTGTATTCGGATCCTTTAGAAAGATCTATGAATCCTTCATTGGTGAAAATACGGGAAATATCGTTTAGAATCTCGATTTTTACCTCTTCTTCCTCATAATCTCTTCTCAGTATATCTAGTGAACGATTAACTATAAGCGCTGACAATGATTCCTGCAAAACCATGCCCGCCCCATAACCTGTATTCCCAGTATTTTGAAATAACTATTAAGTAAGACCCCATATAACATTATTTTGAGACACTCAATACTGACAAGGTGCGTCATTTATGAGTTCAAGCAAGGTTCTCGCAGAACTATTATGGGCTGAGAAGTATAGACCACGCTCGCTGGACGAGATCGTTAACCAGGAAGAGATAGTGTCTAGGCTCAAGAAATTCGTACAGGAAAAGAACATGCCACACCTACTATTCGCAGGCCCGCCGGGCACAGGAAAAACTACTGCTGCACACTGTCTAGCCCATGACCTCTACGGCGAGAACTATAGGCAGTACATGCTAGAACTTAACGCTAGCGATGAGAGAGGAATTGATGTTATTAGAAGCAAGGTAAAAGAGTTCGCAAGGACAAGGATCCCTGGAAACATTCCGTTCAAGATAGTATTGTTGGACGAAGCCGATAACATGACTTCCGACGCTCAGCAGGCCCTCCGTAGACTAATGGAGATGTACACCGCCACTACCAGGTTCATACTGATCGCCAACTATCCGAGCAAGATCATAGAGCCTATCCAGAGCAGATGTGCTGTCTTCAGATTCACACCTCTGAAGAAAGAAGATGTTATAGCGAGGCTGAAATGGATAGCTGAGCAGGAGAAAGTAGAGTATGATATCGAGGCCCTCGAAGCAATATATGAGCTCAGCGAAGGAGATATGAGGAGAGCAATAAACATACTGCAGGCAGCAGCCGCGATCGGCAAGGTAACCGTCGACGCCGTATATAAGGTTGTAGGGCTAGCACATCCCAAGGAAGTAAGGCAGATGATAAACCTTGCATTATCAGGTAATTTCACCGAGGCGAGGAACAAGCTTAGACAGTTAATGATAAATTATGGTCTAAGCGGCGTAGATGTGATCAAACAGATCCACAAGGAGATCTTTAGTCAAGAGATCAAGCTACCCGACGAGTACAGGATAATCATAGCGGATCTTGCAGGAGAAATCCAGTTCAGACTCGTCGAGGGCGCAGATGACGAGATACAGCTAAACGCGTTCCTGGCAAGACTGGCCTTCATAGGTAAGAAGCTAAAGGTGTAGCCTAGGCCTTGACTAGACGACTTCCCTGGATCATCAAGTACAGGCCGAAAAGAGTCGCGGATGTAATAAATCAGGAGCAGGCGAAAAAGACTTTCCTACAATGGCTAGAATCATGGTTAAAGGGTAAGCCCTCTAAGAAAGCAGCGCTACTATATGGTCCGGCTGGATGCGGTAAAACCAGCCTTGTCGAGGCAGCGGCTAGAGAGCACGGCCTAGAAGTCGTCGAGATGAACGCCAGCGATTTCAGGCGGAAACAAGACATCGAGAGAATAGCCAAAGTAGCTGCTACACAGAGAAGCCTGTTTGCACGGGGCAAAATAATTCTCCTGGACGAGGTAGACGGTATAAGCGGCATGGCGGATAGGGGCGCGGTCGACGCTATACTACATTTGATCGAAACCACCAGATACCCTGTCGTTATGACGGCTAATAATCCATGGGACCAAAAACTCAGACCAATACGTGAAGCATCACTACTCATACCCTTCAAACGACTCACAGAACGCGATGTAGTAATTGCACTGAAACGCATATGTTCGGCCGAAAAGATCGAGTGCGACGAGAAAGCTCTTAGAGAGATCGCTAGGCGTAGCGAGGGAGACCTGAGAAGCGCGATCAACGACTTACAAGCTATCGCTGAAGGATACGGCAAAGTAACATTAGAACTGGTAAGGATGCTGTCAACCTACAGAAACAGGCAATATGCTCCCTTCGAGGCGTTAAAGAACCTATTCAATGCAAAATACATCTTCCAGGCTAAAAACGCTGTCTCACAAGCCGATGTCGACTACGAGACAATGATGATCTGGATAAACGAGCATATACCAACATATTATGATGATCCCGAGGAGATCTGGAGAGCATACGAAGCGCTGAGCAGAGCAGACGTGTACCTAGGAAGAATAAAGAGAACAGGAAATTGGAGCCTATTGCCTTATGTGTTCGAGATGATGGGGCCGGGAGTAGCGTTTGCGAGAAAGATCTATAGATATAAGTGGAAGGCATTCAGATCACCTCAAAGACTCCAGTTATTAGCCCAGACAAAGAGAAGCAGAGAGATCAGGGAGGGAATAGCGCGAGCCCTAGCACCATCTCTATTAACAAGTAGACGAAGGGTAAAGACAGATGTTATACCATATCTGAAGATAATATTCGAGAAAAATCCGAAATACGCTGCAAAAATAGCTATAGGTTACGGGCTAACAGAAGAGATGATACGGTGGCTAGCAGGTCCTAATGCGAGACAAGTGCTACAGTATTATAGAAAATATAAAAAGTGATAAACAGTTATTTGACTAGCCTAAACAATCTCAGTCTACCGAAACGTCTCTCCTCAACAACGCCTTTTTCCTGGAGCTCGCGTAGCTTCTTAACAAGCACTCTATAGTGGAGACCTGTTATTCTGGCCAGCCTCGTAATATTTAGCTCACCGTATTTCTGTAGTGTATCGATAATTAGTTGTTCGCTATTGCCCCTCATCTCCTTCTACCCATGTATTTCTTACTGATTTTCTTCTGTATAAGATCAACTACATATTGCTCAAGGAGATCTAAGGGCCCATAATGAATACTAATTAGAGTAGTTCTCCCTCTAAGCCCTTTACCACTTGTCCTAGCATCTATAACATTTGCTTTCTTCAAGTTCATTATATAACCATACACCTGAGTATGCCTGCGGGGCTGTTGATCGAATTCCTCACATACTAGTTCGTATTCTTTCTCAACATCGCCCATCTTAACATATGTTTGCCCAGTTCTTCTAAGCAGCCTAATAATAGCCAGCAATATCATGAGTTCGTGTAATGGGCTATAGAGAATTGTTTCTGAAATGTTTATTATTTCTCTGCTTGTCCTAGAGATCGCTTTTCTAACATGCTCTATAGTTATCCTGCTACTTCCCTCATGCTCCGCTGCGTCGCCGGCTAGGAGAAGTATTTCGATCGCGTGTCTAGCGTTTCCTCCGCCGCCCTTGTCGCTGCCCTCATATTCCGCTATAAATTTCAGTACTTCATCGTCTACAACGCCCGGATAGAAGGCTTGTTCTGCACGATACTTCAGTATATCGTAGAGCTCTTTGCTAGTGTAGGGTTTCAATCGTATCATATGTTTTAACAGATAGCTCTCAGTGGATGGATCAAGAAGTGATAGCTTAGATGTGTCGAGCGAGATGAAGATGAAGTTTAACCGCTTAAGAGACGCTATAGTATCATCGTATGTTCTAACTATGAAATATACTGCATCACTCCCGGCTATACTGGCGAAATAATGGAATTCGTCAAGTGTTATTATCGCGTAAATATTGTTTTCCTCTAGATGCCATAGAATAGCGTCATACATTTCTTTAACCGATAATCCTCTCTGGGGAAGGGGTACTTCTAGCTGGCGGGCTATCTCGGCTACGACGTTATATAGTGTCCTGTTTCTATGACAGTTAACATGAACATATCTGAGATTATAGCCTTTCAGCCGGGCTATCCTGGCAAATTCTCTACCAAACACTCTTGCGGTAACTGTTTTTCCAACACCAACACCGCCAACCAATAGTACGCGCTGTGAGAAACTACCAGGGGATATTATTAGGTGTTTGAAAGCTGAAGCCAATAGTTTTATTTCTTTCTCTCTATGGGGAAGTTTATCGGGTATGTATTCTGGGGCTAGGCTCTCTCTGCTCTTGAATATTGTCGGTCTGCTAAGCTCTTCTTCTATGATCTTCCATGTTTCATTGTCGTCGGAGTTAGGCCAGTTCAATATATACACCCAGCACTTTCACTCTACTATTTACATAAAGGGATATAAAAAACGAAACTAGCACTCAGCGATACCTAGAACCAATAGATCATCGATACCCTCAACATACAGACATACTTGGGAATCCGGGTCATGGCGTAAACCATGCTTCCCGAGGATCTTTAAAATATTCTTCCATAAAACAGGGCTTAATCCTCTACGTCCTCTTATCTTCATCTTAAGCCTAATCTTTGAAGACAGTTTCTTCTCCTCCAGTAATGAGTCTACAGCCTTTTCTAGCCTATCCGGATTTATACTATGGGGATAATAGAGGATTCTCTCTGCAGGAACTATTTTCTCAACGAAACCGTATTCATAGCTTCTAGCATACCTATATGCTTCTTCTGGCTCCAGCCTTGAAGAATAGACCATTAATAATCCTGGATATCTTGTCCTTAAAACCATTATTTCATAGTCTTTATGAAATAATACATTACCTATTTCTTCCTCACACCATTCTTCGCTACCAGCCCTACAAGTTACTATTAATACAAGTCTTTTTCCTTCTATTTCGTCCTTCATTTTGGCTCCTCGGCTAGTTTCCTGAGTAGCTCGTCTTGATATTTTGCTTTAACGAGGAATAGGATTATGTCATTGTATCTTATCGTGGTGTTTTCATCGATAAATAATGATTCATCGCCTCGAAGGATCAATATAGGTCTAGCTTTATCATAGTCTATGTCTAGCTCCTTTATCTTTTTACCATCAAGTTCCTTGGCTATCTTGATCGGGAGTAGCCTCGTGTCTCCTCTGAGTATTATTGATAAGTTAAGAATATTGAAATCCTTAAGTATCGAGAGAGCTTGAAACGATATTAGACGGCTTGGATTAATGATATTGTTTATACCCATATAGATTAGTAGGTCATTATAGCCTGTATCCTCTATCTTGGTAATTATTCTCTTGACACCCATTGTTTTCGCTATAAGAGATATGATGACGTTGTCTCTATCATTACCTGTCATAGCTATTAACGCATCTGCCTGATCAATACCGCTATCCTTCAATACTTGGGGATGAGCAGCATTGCCGTGTATTACTAGACAATCAAGTCTTTCTGCGAGCTCTTCGGCCCGTTGTTTGTCTTTCTCGATAACTATTACTTCATGTCCTTCACTGATCAACGCGTTTGCAAGTTCTACTCCTGTATCTCCTCCGCCAGCTATGATTACCCTCATGGCTTGCGAACCACCAATTACCTATGGAACAAGTTATAGAATACTATTATAAATGGAATTACCTCTACTCTTCCTAGCCACATATCGATTATCAATACTATTTTTAGAGGCGCTGCTAGACTCGGTGATGAAAGACCCACCGATAAGCCCGTAGTGGCGAGAGCTGATGCTGTTTCGAAGAGGCTGCTCGATAAGCTGTAACCATATGTCATAAATACTAATGTGCTTATGATGAGGACAAAAATGTACATGAAGAGGAGATTATATGCAAGCCTAATATCATCTTCTTGGACAGGTTCGCTAGATATTTTCACGGGCAAAACCGATCCTTTAGGAGAGATTGCCTGCTTAATATGTCTGGCGAAAGATTTGAACAGAATAATTATTCTAAGCTGCTTAATACCTCCCCCTGTGCTACCTAGACATGCCCCACTGATCATGAGAATTATTAGTACAAATCTCGTAAAATCATTCGAGCCCGTAAGATCTATAGCTGTATAACCAGTAGTAGAAGCCGCCGAGACAACTTCGAAGACCGATTTTGCAAGAGGTACTCCTGATATAAGTGTTAGAAGAAGCGAGCCTATCAAGACCCCTATCGCAAAAGAAGTGATCTGCGGGAGAAACACTTTCTCGCGTCGGTATTTAAAGAGCATATAGTACATTATAAGTGGCTGAGCACTAATAAACATGAAGAACGATACTATCGGCAACATGTTCTCAGGGAAAATACTGTATGTTGAAAAACCACCAGTACTAATCGTAGTCAGCGCATTGATAAGGGCTGAATAAGGAGTCATGCCAAAAACAACATATGCTATAAAAGCAAGCAGTGTAAGGACAGAGTATATTTTAAGTATCTCGACAACATTTTTTCTGCTCAAAGGACTTATTCTGATCTTACCGAGATGAGCTAGGTACAAGTTATACGCTGCCGAACCCGGAGACACCAGGATCGTTAACGTGAAGAACGCTATACCGAGGCCTCCTATCCATTGGTAGTATGAACGTAGGAAATTAATTGTTGGATCAATCATCTCGGGGGATAAACAGGATAAACCAGTAGTCGTTATGGAAGATACTCCTTCAAATAATGCATTGATGAAACTTATGCCTTTAGTCATTAGAGGAGATAATATCATAAAAGGAGGCACTATAAACGCGAAAACCATGATCGTTAATGCTTCTGTAAAACCAATGTTTTCCGGCTGATACTTCTTAGCCAATAGATAACCTATAATATATATGATAATAGTCTCAACTATCATTACAAGCTTGAACGCTAATAATTCCTCAAACAACAACGCATAGATCGTAGGGACTATATTAGCTATAGACAGGACAAGCAAAACATTACCGATATGATGAAGCAACGTGTCCTTACTGTACCTTCGGAACGACAGGCCCCACGACCCCCGCCACTAATAGTACCTCTAGATTTTTTGAAGCACTATGACTTATTACCATCAATATATAAAAACACATTTAACACATATCTCTGAACAAAGATCATTGGTTTCGGGATGAAGACTATGACTCCCCCAGACCCGCTGAGGGATGAGGAGGGTTTCGCGCCCGGACCGTCATCCCTCGAAGAAGATAGACATGATAAACGCATAATTGTCTCGTTTCCATCGCACCCATTAGTGTTTATGTTCTATCTAGTGCTTCTCTTCCCGTTATTTCTAGCCGCACCATATATTTTCGGGTACTTATCATATCTTCTCGGATTACCGAAAATCACTGCGTTTCTAATAGGACCACTTATATTTCTTATGAGCCTCGTTCTCAGCCCGATCAATATCGTGATTAAACGGATAAGGACTGGGAGACAGTTACTTGTTTTTGAGCAGAGATACGTGAATTTCTTCGGGATACCCTTCCCTGTTATAACGCCTAAAATAGTGATGCAAGAAGTAGTCCTTGCGATAAATGTTGGGGGAGCAATTATCCCTATTACTATGAGCATATTGCTATTGTTCAGAATAGCTATGTTTTCCGCCGTATACTTTGTAGAATCACTCGTTGTTATAGCTATAACCGCCGCTATATCCTATGCATCATCACGCGCTATACCGGGCGTGGGAATAGCCGTTCCCGCATTTCTGCCTCCTCTAACAAGCGTTATAGCAACAGCCCTCCTTGTACATGAGACATTTATGGCGATGCCGATAGCGTATATCGGCGGTGTTCTCGGTAGCCTCATAGGTGCTGATCTGCTAAGGCTCAGTAAAGAACTAGAAAAATTCATTGAACAATACGGTGCAACGATGCTGAGCATAGGGGGAGCGGGCACTTTTGACGGCATCTATCTTTCAGGATTAATAGCATCATTATTTGTACCGTTATTCACATAACCAAGATCAGAGAACACACAAGTTTAAATATCGTTAACAACTAAAACCCTAGTCCAGGTGACTAGCATGGCTAGAGGTAAGAAAGGACGCAAAGAGGAAGCCACAGAGACGAAAAGGATAGTGTCTCTCGAGACACAGATCGAGGTCACCGGAGATCTAGTTAAACGATTCGAGCGTGATCTAAAACGTGGTTCCTTCAAAGTTATCACTCCATATCAGTTAGCACAAGCATACAGTATCAGGATCAGCACCGCAAGGAAACTACTAAGGATTGCAAATGAAAAAGGATTAATCAAATTATATAGTGGTGGGAGAAACCCAATATACATTAAAGCCTAAGACGACTATAGTATTTTGCCTAGTTCCTCGTTCTCATAAACTATAGTGTTATTCCTTGTGTTAACTACTAACCAGTTCTTCTCAGGATCAAATATTATTATCTCACCATAGAGTTCGGAAGCTCTAACAATATCATTAATATCTTCAACTCTGATTACTTCTTTATTCCCTTCAATGAATCTACCCTTGAATATTCTTGACTTGTATTTCTGCAGTACCTTACCTGTGCGATATCCGCTGCTATCGTTAATGGTATAATAAGCTACGGCGCCCAGTGATGAGAGCATTATAGTTGCTGATATAAGGGCTGTGTAGAATGTTTTTTCTCGTAGCCATTCCGTATTGAATGAGAGGCCGAGGATCGATGTATTCGTTGGTATGTATGTTGCACTCTCCCTGTTGATGCTTAATGTAGTGTTGTCTATTTTTGTTGTTATAACTCTGTTTAGTTCATTATAATGAACAGTTATTGTAGGTGTGAATGAGTGTACTTGATATGCGTAATTATAATTTATCGTGAATAATACTTTGTATTTTATCGTTATTGTGTATCCTATAGGGTGAAGGCCTATCTGGCTATTTACATCTTTTACGAATTTAGTGTATTTATCGAAGGATAAGTACCCTTTATCAGTAAATGTATTATTTGTGGTTAGCAGGTTTTCGTTGATAATAGGTTTTTTCCACGATGATGTCGATATTTCTACTATTTTGACTGCTTTGATCGATACATTCGTTGGCGATCCGTAATCGGGGTCCTCACCATACCTGTAATTGATCGTAATATTGTATAGTAACCCCTTGGCAAGCATCATGTAGATAGAACTGCTCTTAATCACTGTCTTGTTATCGAATAGTATTGAGGGCTTTATATGATAGGCATAATTGATTTCTGCTCTTGCTTCTAGTATTTTTGTATTTATATTTCTCCTTATATATGAGGGTGTTTTATATGCTAGGCTGAGTGCAGATGCGGATATTATGAATACCGCCATAGATAGGACGAGTACTACTAGTAGTATTTTCTTATAGTTTTTAATTAACTTCATATCTATACCACCTTCTAATTAGTTTAATATAATATGATAAAAACAGGAATAGGAGAATAAGTGATACTAGGAATAATAATCCCATGTAGTATGTGCCAAACAGATTGGATAATAGTATCAAGGGATAGCCTAGATATGGTATGATGAACATTGTTTTACCGATAATCTTATCCTGATCGATCCTCCACGGATCCGCATAATTGTTTGCATCACCCTTCGTGATAACCCGGCTATTTTCAAAGCTGTATATCCTATGAACTATGATAGTACCACTGGTTGAGAACGCTATTATATCTCCCACACTGTATTGTTCCATCTTCTTAACTATGACCATGTCGCCGGGATTGATCTCTGGTTCCATCGAGCCTGTTAGAACTACAAAAGAATGTACTCCTGCAAACTGGGATATTGCTATAATGCCTAGAATTAGTACTGGAGCTATAGCTTTGATCTTGCTAATTATTCCTATTTCCTTTTTGGGTGTAAGCGTTGGGCTATGGGTGAACTTAGTGTAATCGAGGATTACAAGGGCAGCTATTAATCCTATCATTAACATAATGCCTGACATGTACGTTTTTATCATAGGCTGTATGGGGAAGTAGTACCATATGAGATCGACTCCTAGCCTATAGTAGAGTGCGGGGAGAAGACCGTAGAGTATGATAATTATACTTGTAGTTAAATTCATCATTAGTTCTCTTATGAATAATATACTTGTTTCACCAGCATTTGTCGCTAACTGTATTGGTTGTATCATTATAAACGACATGATTACACTAATGAGTATGACGAACACTATGCTCCATTTCTTCAGCATTAATGCCTTTACATGTTCTATGGCCGACAAACTCGTTAGAGTCAGGATAAAGGGTGCTACGACTGCTAGTGGTTCAACGAAGTATATGCTTTTACCGAATCCAAAGAAAATTCCGGAAAAGAACAGGGGAGCTAGAGTTACTGCTATCATTAGGGGTATATAGGTTGAAATTACATTGTATGTTGGTTTCTTATAGATTACCCTCCTATATATGATAGTTATTACTAAGATATTCATAGTGATAAGCACTATGTAGAAAGACATACCGTAAAGTATGTTAAGATACCTAATTAGATATGTTAATATCAGTAATAGAAACGGTATAATAATCGATAAGTAATCCTTAGTCGATGATAACAAATTCTATCTCACTTTTTCATTATTTTATACAAAAGGGTTTGTATATAGGGGTTGAAAAACATTCCCCCTAATTTATGCGGTTAACTTATATATTACCTGCCCGAGGGCACATTACTATCGTATTCGTTCCACTGGATCGCATCATAGTATATTATGAATGTTAGATTTGCGTTCTGCGGCATGTCCTGGAGTATTGTTATGTCGAAGCTAATATCGGCTGTTTGTCCTGGGTGAAGCTGTAATCCGAAGTTGTCTCCCCACCACATGAGTATGTCGGGTTTACCGTCTCCGTTTAGATCAATCATTGTCCCGTTTGCGTTCTGCTCACTATATACTGAATAGTATGTCGATGTCCCGGTTCCATTGTAGAACCTTATACGCCATATCTTGAGCGGTATTGTTCCCGAGTTTACCACTGTGAACCCTATGTGTGTATAGTACCATGGGTATCCATTTACGATTGTAACGTTTAATGCATCATAATCTCCATCACCATCTGTATCGATTAGCTTCACATATGTTGTTCCGACATCCTTGTTTTCAGGGACCGGTATGATTTCTTTCTGCGGTATTAGCGTATAGTTCACCATTTGGTCAGGTGTATTTACAGGGTCAGTCGTTGATACCGTGCCATATTTGAATGCAAAGTCTAGTTTGCCTGTGTTTACATAGTTGTTTATTAGTAGTGTTTGATACCACATTGCATAGGCTACTATTGAGCCCACGAGCATTACGAGCGCGAATATTCCGATTATTGCGATTTGTTTTCTCATACATGTTCACCTTTCGTGATTGGAGGTATTACCCCCATGAAAAACTTATCATTAACATTATGTTACGTATACACCCTTGTTACCTACCAGCTGAGCTAGGTACTTCGTTCCACTGTGCAAATGTTAGCTGTACTTCGAATGAATATGTCGTTAATTCTTCAGCTGCCTGCTTGACACCTATTGTTAGATAGTAGGTACTGTTCTCATTAGGATGTATTTGTGTATCTTTAGGTATTCTTAGGCTTACACAAAGTGCTGTCTTGTTTAAGTCCTCAGATATATGAGGACGAAGCAGTTTAACTGGTATAGTGCCTATATTGGTGACGTTGAATTTTACTGTTACACAATAGCCTGGATATGCATTTACAATCGTAACATTTAGCTTGATCGTATTGTTTTGGTCATCGTATCTTTCAGGGGTAACGATTACATGTGCGACATCCTTGCCTTCATCGTTATTGAACTTTTCACCGCACTGAGGATCCGGTCCATTGTCGTTTGTTTGCCATCCACCGAATGCTACACGTACTTCACCTGTGTGAATGTACGTGTTTATCCGTATAGTTTCAGACCACATGGCTAGTGCTGAGCCAAACGCTACGAGGAGCGCGGCCAGCATTAGCACTCCAAGGGTTTTAGTTAAGGCGTACATCTTTTCACCTTAGGGGATAGGGTTGTGGATATACTTATATTTAGGAGAGGCAGGTTTTCTCCAGAGTTTGTATATGGAGTTTGTATATGTATGAATTCTCTATACAAAGAAGTTTCCGGAAAATAAAATGTCTAAACTATAAAATAAAACAGACCAAAAAGAAGATCTTGTTTTTAGAAAATAATAGGTGTCTTGAACCTATATGAAATAAAGATAAATAATTATTGAATGCCTAGAGTATTCTCAGCTCTCTAATTGTGAATCTTTCTTTTAGCTGTCTAAAACTATCACATCTTAATAAGTTGAATAAGTGCGCCAGGTATCTTTTGACGTTTAATACTTTATCCTCTGATACGAACAAGACCACGTTGTAGCCTGTGTCTAAAGATACGATTATTAACCATGACAGGATATGTTGAACCTCGATCTCTGTTGCTTCTTTGGAGAGAAAACCAATTATGTATTCTTTATCCTTTATTTTCAGATATAAGTCGACAAAATATGTTCTCGCAGACTGGCCTTTAATGCTTGTGCCTAGCCGTAGCGATTGCTCTATGCCGATGCATTCGGCTTCGCTACCTATTTCTTTACAAAATTCTCGTATGTTGTGTATTAGTCGCTGGTTAGAAACCATCGTGTTTTTCATTATCTTCCTTATCCTCGTAATGAGCATCAGAAGTCTTGCACCGAGGGGTGTTATTTTGTACATTTTCTTATCTTTTCCATTGCTAACGATTTCTAGGGCACCGTTATTTACTAAATCTGCAAGAATTGTTTCTAGGCTTCTCGTGTTTAGATTAGCTGCGTAGAGAATACGTGTTTTCTTAGCGCTTCCCTCTCTTTCAACATATTTAAGAATGGCCTCGATAACCTCTATCTTGTTTCGATTACGTCGCTCTCTTTCCATCTCGCCCAACTCATAGTTAAGGTAAAAACACCGTGTATGTACATGTTATACATAAAAATACTCTGTTATAAAATTTTTGTATAATTTCTTCAATTCCAACCACATAGAGTTTCATGGTATAAAACAATATATACAAGCAATTAATTGCAAAGACAAACCATAGGACAGGGAAAAAGCGTTATAAAACCAGGCAGAACTACAAATCTATACGGCTAAGAATAACTGCGGCGGTCGTCTAGCCTGGACTAGGACGCCGGCCCTCCAAGCCGGAGATCCCGGGTTCAAATCCCGGCCGCCGCACCATTCTCTAATCAACATATAACCATTTTACTTTCTCATTCATATGGTATGATTACATTAAATTTCCATCCAATACATTATATAGTATGGTAGGTGGTACGCTCATGGCCTTGTACCGTGTAGCCAAAATTGCGAAAGACTTCTATGTTCTCCGACTAGATGATACAGAAACAAAATACTTTGAAGGCATATGGGAGATCCCCGAAGGTATAACCTATAACTCCTACTTGCTTACACTACCTGATAAAACCGTATTGTTTGATGGATGGAAAAAGGATTACTCGGAAGAGTTCATAGAGGCGGTAAAAAGCATTGTTGATATCAATGATATCGACGTAGTAGTTCTTCATCATATGGAGCCGGACCATACAGGTTCTATACCTGTCCTCTTATCTAAAATGAATAGACAGCCAACAATATATGCCCATCCAATGGCTCGTCCAATGCTCATCTCATTCTACGGCCTGAAAATACAGAGGATCATAGCGGTTAAGGATAAGGATACCTTAGATCTTGGGGATGAGAAAATCACTTTTATTCATACGCCATGGCTACACTGGCCGGAGACTATCGTTAGTTATCTAGAGAGACATAATGCATTGATCACATGCGACGTTTTTGGAAGCTATTCCGTGCCAAAAGGGATCTTTGACGATGAGTTAAACGAAGAAAGTATAAGTGAATACCTTCGTTATGCAAGGAAATACATGGTCACAGTCATAGGATATTATAGAAACCATGTTATCCCGGCGCTCAATAAGATCGCTGCTCTAGGTATACAGCCATCACTAATCGCGCCTGGACATGGCTTGATATGGAGAAAGAGCCCTGGCAAGATCATAGAGGCCTATAGGGCCTTCGCTGAGAGTAGGTACGATGATAATAAGATAACAATGATATATACTTCCATGTATGGATTCGTCGAGAAAACCATGGAAAAAATCAAGGATTATTTAGAGAATAACGGCTACAAAATAGCCGAGCACAAGTTCACAGACAAGGATGAACCATTAGTCTCAGAAATACTCCTTGACGCTGATACATCGAAAGCTCTTGTGGTAGGGATCAGTAATTATGAGGCCTCACTACATCCCCATATGGATAATATTCTCAACATACTAGCCAAGAAAATCAAAGCTTCAAAACCCGTTCTACTAGTCACAGTTTATGGATGGGGCGACGCAGCAAAAACACTTGCTAAGAAGAAACTAGAAAACACACCACTTAACCCTGTAGAATACATTAGTTTAAGAGCCGGAGCAATACCCGATACCGAAATGATAAAGAATTTTCTCGAGAAAATAAAGGAGTAATTGCCCAGGGCCTGGTGAACAGAGCTGAGCACCGATAAAGACGTGGTAAAAACAGCTATAGAGATGTACAAGGACGAAGTAGAGACGAGTATTATCTATAGAGAGCTTTCAAAATACACAAAGGATCCCGAGATATCAAAGAAACTATTAGAGCTCTCAGAAGTGGAGAGAAGCCACGCCGATTTCTGGAAAGACTTTCTAGAAAAAAGAGGCGTTGATCCAACCAGAATAAAAATCAACAAAACACTATTACGTCTCAAAATAGCGTTGTTCAAAATACTAGGATACGGCTTAACACTCAAGATCCTCGAGCTAGGGGAAGACGAGGCTATCAAATCCTATTCTAAACTCCTAGGCTCTCCCGAGTTGTCCGATGATGAAAAACAAAGGCTTAGAAAGATACTTGAAGACGAGCTCGTACACGAGGAGGAGTTCGAGGAGGAAGAATCTAGGCTTAAAGATTTCCTAATGCATGTAAGAGACGCTATTCTAGGCATGAACGACGGCCTGGTGGAGATACTCTCGGTATCCGCCGGTTTGGCCGGTGCGTACGGTGATCCAATATATGTTGCGCTAGGCGGTTCAATCGTCGGCATTGGCGGAGCCCTCTCAATGGCTGTAGGTACGTATATTAGTGTGAAGGCTCAGAGAGATGTGAAGCTAGGCACTCTCGAAAGGATAAAGTTGGCGGCGAGATACGCCACTAATATATTGGTTGAAAGGGTTAAGGCGAGCTTACTGAAAAGAGGGTACAGCAGAGACGCCGTTGAGAAAATAGGGGAGGATGCAAAGGCCAACCCGGATATTCTGAGTAAAATACTTGCTGAAGAGGAATACGGTATATCAGAGGAATCTATAGAAAATCCGAGAATAGCTAGTCTTTACACTGGTATTTTCTATATTATAGGAGCATTCGTACCGCTTATACCATACTTCCTAGGCCTCCCGATACTATATGCGCTTATACTATCGTTTCTTATGGCTGCATCAATGCTCGCTGTCTCGGGAACGATAGTTGCTATATCATCGGGCCTCACAATAAAGAAAAAAGTCGTCGAACTAGTGTTGTCCGGCCTGGGATCAGCACTGGCTACTTATGGGATAGGAGCGCTAGCATCGCTACTCTTTGGTATACATACCGGGTGATAAATTAATGGTGAGCGCGAAGTGTTACCAGCATTAACATTATTTCTTTTATTCATAGGAGCATTAGCCGTAGGATTCGTCTCCGCGATCAGCGGTATCGGTGGAGGCAGCCTGATCGTACCATACATGATCCTCGTACTGGGTTTTGACGTGAGAGTCGCTGTTGCCACTAGTCTTGTCGCAATAATAGTTACGTCATCTGTTGCCGCTAGCCAGTACTTAAAGGATAAGATTGTCGATCTAAAAACAGCGCTTACACTTGAACCCATTACAACCGTTGGAGCCATTATTGGCGCACTAATAACCACTTCTATTCCTCCGAACATAATTAAGGCCGGGCTGGGATTCATACTGTTATATGTATCGATCTCTATGCTTGTAAAAACGCTACGCCGTAGAAGCCCTAGGGAATCCGCGGCGAGCAAAACAAGTAGTGCTAGAAAGACAATAGCATTACTGGTGTCTTTCCTCGCAGGATTATTATCTGGTATGTTTGGCATAGGAGGAGGAGTCCTCAAAGTACCTATCATGGCAGGGCTTCTAGGGCTCCCTATAAAGACCGCTGTTGCAACGAGCTCGTTCATGGTAGGCTTAACCGCTACAGGTGGAAGCATAGTATATGTATCTAAGGGGATCCCGGACCCATCAGCAGTAGCGGCTCTTGCACTAGGTATTATTCCGGGAGCTTATCTAGGAGCTAAGAAACTGGAAAGACTTAGGCCCAGAACAGTTAGATTAGTATTTGCGTTCATACTGCTCTATGCCGCTATTAGACTGATTTTATCAGTAGCACATATACTATGAGGTGAAGTCTTATGAGAGAATACCATGTATTAAGATATGGTGTGTTGCTAGGCTTAATAATTCTTGTAGCCGGGCTCATAATCTCAGTATTTGCTGATATAAATATAGTATTATGGATCGGGATATACGTTATTATATCAACGCCGATAACATCTGTGATATTTATATTCGTTAGGAATCTGATTAAAGGAAATAACACAATTGCTATTCTCGCGCTCATTGAAGTACTTGTTGTAATATTTTACATACTCATAGCTATACACGTATTATGACGACTTAATATAGAGTTTCTTGTCTTCGAACATTACCTCAAAGTATCTTTGCGGGGGAGATGATAACCTCATTTTTCTGATATAGATTAATCGTTTAACCATTCTACCGGTCCTTTCAAAATTCATCTCGATAATACTGTCACACATAGTGCTGAGCCAAACGTATAGTTTTTCTTCAACGCCTTTCTCATATATCATGGATAGCATGATCGTCGCGTTTGAACTCTTAGAGTAATAGATTAGATCTCTAACGTATCTGTGGAAATCATGGCCGAACTCCTTCCATAGACTATATAGTCCGTCGATGAATATCACTATTGGTCTGGTAAAGTCGACGATTCTATTGATTATGCTGAAGAACGAGTTTATTGTTATGGTTCTCGGATTAATTGATCTTATTTGTAGTTTTCTTCTGATATTATCTATACTGAATCCTAGGAACCTAAGGGTCTCGTATAGTTGTTGTTCTGGCTCATCGAAACTAATGTAATATACTTGTTCTCCGTTCTTAGCCATGTTGTATGCCATGGTTAACATTAGTATTGTTTTACCTACGCCTGACGGCCCGGTTAGGAGTGTCGATGTACCTCTTATTAATCCGCCGCCTAATATGTCGTCGAAACCAGGTATTCCTGTAGGTATCCTTATTTCGTGATTTATACTGCTTTTTAGCTCCTTTAGGATACCGTGCGGGTGTATGATAACACCGTATTCTTTGCTTACATCTAGCTCGTAGATCATGCGTGTATGTGGTATGTTCTTTATCTTTGCGAGTTCAATGAATCTTCTAGGAGCACCGTAGGATGGCTGTTCCATCTTTATCCTTACTATGATATCAGAGATCATTTCTGCTCTAGATCTCAAACCATGTAGAGTGCTACGGGAAATCATTAATACTATACAGTTCTTTGAGCCACAGTTCGATTTTATCATTTTCCTTATCGAGATTAGATCAGATGTTGAGGCAAACTCTATTATCGGATCGATAAAGTCTATAACTATTAATCCGGGCCCATATGTGTCGATTATATCGTTGAGAAGCTGTGAGATCGTTATAAGTCGGTCTGAAACTGGTATTATCTCGAAAGCATAGTACTTGAATTTATCCTCAATCAAGTATTTATTGAGATCAGTTCTCAATATATTCGAAAATATATCTTTGATATCATTAAGCTCTAATAAAACACCAATCCATGCTACGTTTTGACCATATTTCTCCAGAACCTCTTTAGCAATGCTTGCACTGAATATTGTCTTCCCCGCACCTGTTGGTCCTTCGACAAGTATAATTGTGCCTGGCACCAATCCACCTACAATATCCCGTATGAACTCTATGTTCTTCGCCATGTATATTGCACCTATTTTACACTGCAATGTATTATTATTACAGTATGAGTTATTTATCGTATTCTTTATATCGTTTAAATACACTAATTCGATTTTAAGAACAGAATACAGGATTTTTGAAAAACACTAAAGGATACAGATATTTATGTTTCGGGAAAAGATTCTGTTTTCTAATCCGAAAAATAAGGATCTAGTGCTCTATCACCAGCATCTCCTAATCCGGGAACTATGAAATAATTCTCGTCAAGCTCTTCATCTACAGCACATACTATAACACGGCTCACCGCAGCGTTTCCAAGAATCCTCTTAACTCCTTCTCTACTCGCAATTACTGATACTACTATGATTTTTGATGCGCCCCTGCTTTTTAGAAGATTTACAGATTTATTGAGCGTAAAACCTGTTGCTAGCATTGGATCGAGTAGGACGACTTCTTTTTTACGGAGGTCTCGTGGGAGACGTGTATAATAGATTTCGACGTCTGGATAATCATTTTCTTTCTCGATTCTTCTCGCAGCAATTAAGCCTATGCCGGCCCAGGGCATCGATTTTATAAAACCGTATAGTAGCGGTAGTGAGGCGCCGAGTACTCCAACAGCTATTAATTCACGAGAAGGCCTCAGCCCGTTAGCTATTCCCAGCGGTGTTTTAACGTCTATTTCCTCCCAATCGAGATGTTTGGCAACTTCAAATCCTAAGTAGAACCCTATCTTTTCCATGTAGTCCCTAAATATAGGTGGTTCTGTCTTGTAGTTTCTGAGAATGGTTAGATAATGTTTGATCAGTGGATTATCAATTATTACAATTCTTCTATCCATTGTGCCCTGCAAACCTTTAGAACTTATAACACTATTATATTTATCGCTGGGGATAATATGAAGATCTTAATTCTAGGATATGGAAGCTACGATGGATACTTGTTCAACTCATGCCTCGACATAGCACTTGAATTAGGTAGGAAACTAAGAGGGAGACATCGAGATACACTAGTAAAGATACTGCGTGTCTCATTAAGAGAAGTAATGGATTTCTTCCTGAACAAAGTCCAGCAGATCAATCCAGATATCATTGTCGGCCTTGGAATGTATCCTGGTGCTAGACAACCAATACTCGAGGCTGCAGCGATCAATATAGCTAGTTATAAGATCCCTGATGCAGATGGGGTGATACATGATTTCAAAAAACTATACAATGATGGTGAATTATTATTGACACCATTATTTGATCCCTTAAGCATGATTAATGAGTGTAGGAAAAAAGGTCACGATATAATTGTTGGGTTGTCAGCCGGTACTTATCTCTGTAATGCTTTAGCCTATAACATTTATAGATGGAGTAGAAAAACAGGTCGTTCTGGAGTGTTCTTTCATGTTCCGATGACTACGAATACCCTTCTACGGAATAAAGCGGTCATAGATGAAAAACGTTATCCCTTAGTTCCTATTGTGGAATGTGTTGAATCGATTTATTGTGTAATAAGTAAGATACTAGATCGCTTCGAGAAGCATTGGTCTGACAAATAAGACTCCCTTCACACTATTGATCTCTTTAACAAGATCCCTTATTATTTGAGAATCTCCTCTAACTAGGATTGCAAGCATACATTTTTCTCTGGTTAGATGAACGTGTAGTGTTGCAATTATAATATCTATGTATTCATGCTGAATATCAGTTAGTTTTTCATCAACGCCGTGGATATCGTGGTTGTAGACTACACCTATTACTCCGGCTACTTTTCCTTTAAGCCGCCATTTATTCTCGGCTATGAACAACTGGATTGCTTCTTGGATAGCTCTAGAACGACTCTTTATTCCTAATGTTTTCATACATTCTCGTAATCCCTTATCTAGATCTTCGTTAAGGTATACTCCGAATTTCACGCCATGAGCTCTTTTTCCACTCAATATTTTCACCTAGTTATTTAGACAAAGTCTAGGAAAGAATATCTGCTGTTACTCCCCAAACACGTAGCAGGAGAGGCGTGTTTGTCCATTTTTTCACTTCTTCCAAGGCATCTAGGCCGAACATTTCTCCGGAAGATGTTATCACGTGGGCCCCCACTATGTTTTTCTGCGGGTCAAGCAGTATCTTGGCTTCATCACGAGAACCTCTTTTCTTAACCGTTACATAGAGGAACTTATAACTTGCAATGTCCTTATTTTTGAGAAGCTCGTTTACGACATCCATGTCAAACGCATCAATCTTTGAATCAGCTAATAGCTTGGAATTGAAGAGTATCTGGGCGACTGTCACAGGATCAGCTAGTTTAAGACTTCCTTCCTCAATGGATATTTTAGGCTTAGGCGTCTCTACTACTGTTTCGGCTGGCTTCTCAACCAGTGTTTCAGGCTGGACTTGTTCCTCTATTTTTGCCGCTATAGGCTTCGTCTCCTCCGCCGCGGGTACAGGTGTTGTCTCACTAACACTCGGGACGGTCTCGGCTATGACTTCTGGGCGTTCTTCTATACGTGTGCCTCTTATTTCTTCTACTTCCTTACGTGCTCTTTCCAAGAGTTTCCTTAGAATAACTGGTTCTTTTTCTCCAGGCTTATATTTGCGGTCGACAGGCCCATTTCTTCCAAGATAGGATCTTAGTTCTTGTACAAACTTATTTACGAGCCCTGCTATTGCTCTCCTATTCTCGCCGGAGATTTCTATGGTTAGGTTAACGGTTGTCGTCCCCGGGAATAATACTTGGAGCTTAGCGTTTATCCGTATTTCAACAGTTGAACCGACAGCCTCAATCATTATGTCGTAATCGTCTAGGAGTTCTACTCTGAATAATAAGATGTCGCGAAACCTTGTTAGCCCTTTCCTCAGATTTATTTCCGCCAATACACCTTCTTTGGCTCTTTTAACGCTTCTGACAAAAGATAAGTACTTCAATAGTTCTTCTAGATCGATTAAACCCAGTCTAACCCTATCTATTTCTAACGGTGAAACTACTACTCTTTTAAAAACTAGTGATGACACTTATTGTCACCTTTTTCCATATCCTATTATATATCAATGACGTAATAGATATAAGTATATATTTTGTCACGTAGTATATTATTGGGCCGTTATATCATTGTACTATTCATTATGATGTTCCCACATCTATCTGTACGGTATCGTTTGCTAAATCAATTGAGAAATTCGTCAATGAAGTGGGTCCGAGATTTTCTATTTTTGTATTTATAGGCAATTGTTTCTTTTCCAAATAATAATGAACAGTTGAACTCATAAATACTATGCTTTTACCAGTGGTTAGCTTATAGTAATCATAGTACTTGTCACCACTGTTTTCCTTATTATCTCTTCTATAATATATGAAGTATCCCTCAATAATCCTATTATCACGTACTGGATTGATACCTAGTATCCCTATAGCTATTCCGTGCTTAACGATCTCTGGATTCTCCACTACTTTCCCAAGTATTTCCTCAGGGATCTTCCGGAAATCCTTACTTGATAAATATTTGACCAATCCATACGTATCAGATCTTCCGTCCTGATAATTCGTAAAGAACCCCGTAAAAGTACCATTCATGATTAGCCACACATCATAATTGTCATCTGTATAGAAGTGAAACGGGTGTGTGTCATTAAGCGCTTTGCTATAGCCTGGAGACGCTAGTCTTGCGTGGACTAAAAGCGCCGCAGTACTATTCTTTTTTCCGAGATATCCCAGAATACTGATTAGTTGATCGTATCCTTTGTTATCAGAATATATTGGTTCTAATGATTTGTACTCGTAGACCATGTTACTTGTTATTACGGTATATCCCCATCCATCATTATGCCTCCTCTTCTTACCATTAGTGCGTTCTGCCAAAAACGGATCGTACTCGGCAGCTCTTCGTAGCGATTCTATGAGATCTAGGGGTAGCTTTGACCTTATATCATCTTTTGAAAAAACAGCTACGATCATCCTGCACATCCGTATTCACCATTATTAATGGTAGGGTCTTAGGAACTCTTTATTTATAGATCTTTACTTTCTCACCCGTCTCAACCTTGAGGATATCCGCTGCACTTGATTTATTGATGCCTATTTCGAAGTAGCCCCAGGAATTGATGTAGCATGCAACTTCTCCTTCCGGTACATTACTGAAGCTACGAACGTATGGGCATTCAAAGCCACGGGATCCGAGGATAACGTTGATTTTATCGCCTATTTTTACACCTATTTTCTCTACGAGCTCTTTCTTTATGTTGCTCATAATATTGCCGAAATGATCAATGTATATGATCCTGCCTTCGACACTGTTACCTCTGATCATTGGTGCTGGAATATCTATTTTCACGTATTCATCGATTGGCCTGCCCAGCTGTTCAGGCTTGATCCCACGAGATAGCCATGCAGCTATTGGTGCGAATATGTCCCTGCCGTGGAAAGTACCTGAAACCTCCGGGAGTCTAAATGGCGATTCCGATACATCATATAGGCCTATTACACCGTCTTCTTTGGCCAGCAACGATAAACACCCATTATCAGGGCCCACGAGATAATAGTTTCTGGTCACAATAAGGATCGCGCGGCGCGAGCTACCGACACCTGGGTCTACTACGCAGGTAAAGATTGTTCCTTTGGGAAAATACTTTGCTGATACGAGGAGGATTACTGCCGCAGCGTTTATATCGAATTTTCTCACATTATGTGTAAGATCAATTATTTCGGCACCTGGGTTGATCGATTTAATAACGCCCTTCATAACACCAACATACGGATCTCTAAGGCCAAAATCAGTTATTAGAACCACTGGTCCAACCAATCTAAACCACCGCTTACCCGAGTATCATCAAAGATTAGGTTATATTAAGCAAAAATAAATGATACTAGTGGTTGCCGGGGATGGAGCCGATGGGCGGGCTGAACAGTGATGAACCATTGTAGCCACAACCCGGCAACCCATGAAGCTTATAACCATGCAAAAATAATCACCTATACAGGCCCGATGACAGGCAGCGGATAAACGGATCATAAGATGAAGACACATCACGGGGAGGGCCAAACAAATTTATAAACTAAGAACACGGTTACAACACTAATCGGAAAAGAACCAGCGGGCCCGTAGCTCAGCCTGGTGGAGCGCCCGGCTGATAACCGGGAGGTCGCGGGTTCAAATCCCGCCGGGCCCACTATTCTCGCTATGAAAAACATTTTAAAAACTATATACTTAATTGGTGTAAGAATTAGTGTTCACACACGATCAAAAGTATGGATTTCGCATTATTCTTGATCATATTCGTCTTTCAAATTTAAGTATATACAACGAGGCTTTACTACTTGCAAGTAAGGGTTACGGGTACAAAAAGATTACAAAAATGCTTTGTAAAAAATATAATATGAGAATAAATTACTCTACAGTATATAAATGGATACACAATCTTAATTCTCCATTAGGTCGTTACAATTACCCGGAAATATCTCCGGATTTATCATATGTTATAGGTGCATGGCTTGGAGATGGCACACTTGCATATAGAAAATCAAAACACGAATATATTGTAAAATTGCTTGTAAAAGATTATGATTTCGCAAAAGAATGGGGTAGAAGACTATCACGTGCACTCCAACGTAGCAGACCATACAAACCTGTTTGGGACAAGACTAACAAGCGTTGGTGTGTTAGAGGGTATAGTAAAATATTATATCTACTTTTGTTTGAGACACGTAGAAATTTATCAGTTATAAAAGAAATCGTATCTTCTTATCCAGCTGAAGCTATACGTGGGTTTTTTGACGCAGAAGGAAGTGTGATTAATAATCCACCAACTATTATCGCTTGCAATACAAGACTTGATATAATAATATTATTTAAAAAAACTATTATCAAAAATTTCTATTAAATCTAAGATTTCTATGCGACACAGAAAACCAGTCATGAAATGCCCAAAAACAGGAAAAATCTACTTAAGGAGAACTAGTACACTATATTGTTTAAAAATAACACATATTGATGAAATAATCAAATATTCTAATATGGTAGGATTTTCGATTGAAAGAAAACAATCCAGATTGAAATGTTTCTTAAAGAATAGAACATAGTCATGTTTACTCTCCATATAATATACATTGATTTCTCAAAGTGTTTCATTCTAATGTTGTAAGGAATTTTATATTAATTTTAATTAAGATTCATAAATTCGAATCCCCCCGGGCCCACTATTCTTCTCTTCTGATCCTCATTGTTTCAGTAATGTTTGTTGTTGGTATTATGTGGGGTGTTGGTGTGAGGTATTTTGCTAGTTTTGTTTCCATTGGGTTGAAGAGCAGGTATATGTTGTCGTATGTCTTGTTTTCTTTGTAGAGTAGTGTGGTTATTGCTGCTAGTCCTAGTGGGCTTGATACGAGTACTGGTTCTCCTTTTTCTCCGAGACTTGTTATTAGTTCTCTTATTCTTTCTGGGTTATAGCTTGTAATTTTTATCATATCTTTCTTTGTGAGAGTTATGCGTAAAGTATCATAGTCTATATGGTCTGTGATCTGTTTTGAAGGGACATGTATTCGTGGGGTTATTTCTCTGTCAACTAGTTCTTCGACGAGGATCTTCAGAACCCATAGCTGGATTGTCCCGCCGGGGATTAAGTCTATTTGTGTATCGCCTGTTATGAAATCAAATATTTTTGAGTGCTGCGCCCATGGTGTGGGCGGCACAGACATTATTTTCTGTATCTTCAGGGGATCGAGGTATCTATAATATAGTTTTTCATCACAATTGAGAACAGCTAGTAAATAGGTTATCCTTGAAATTATCGATTCTATACCTTGGGCCTTGAGAAAAACTATTTCTTCACGCAATCTCCGCTCAAGTACTCTAGATACGTCTAGCATAGTCGAACGTATTTTATCGTAGTATTGCCTGTATTCACGGTATTTTTCCATATAGACATGCGTTTTAACCAGAAAAGCGTCTGTATATGGATATATCACATGCGATAACAGATAGATATTTTTCAGCGCTTCGTCGACATCATATGGATTATTTAGAAGCATGGCTTTCTCTGTAAAGAAATCTATTAACTGGCCAAACAAAGCTATGTTCAATACCTGCGATTCCCGCATATAGACGCTACCATGGAGTGATTCTAGGAGGTTGGAGAATTAATGGTTCATTCTTATCGATAAATAGCTCGCCAGCAATTATTACCGTGTCCGGCGGATACCCCGATCTTAGGAGATCCCTATAGTTCCTATGAGTAACGAGTTTAGGTGGTATGGTTATCCTGTAGAGGACTATATCTGCTCTCATATCCTTGACTATTCTACAGTCACCCATACCTAGTGCTTTGTAGGGTCGCCATAATACGTTTATGAGCTCGACATCTTCCGGCTCAATATTATTCCTGCTCAGTAGGGCTGACACGTTATAGGTGTGTAGCCCCCTGAGATCCAATAGTTTGCAAGAATCATTTAGTTTGTTTGGACCACATATCTCGTTCCACCTAAATAATACATTGTTTATAGAGATACCATTATCTCCAAGTTTACCCTTAATATACACGTCTTTCTGATCCATGACGACTTCTTTCTCTATGAGGACTGCAGGGAATTCTAGCTCCTTTAATACATTCCTCACAATACTATCTTCGTCATCGACAATTATTGGTAGGGTAACACCATTCATTATCAGCTCATACAATGCGGCTCTTACGAGCTCCTTCTTATCAATACTGCCGTACATGGCTATGTCTCTATATCTTTCAGTCAATGATACAAGAGCGCTGAATCCGGGAAATGCGAGATATTCTCCATTGTAGTCTAGAACTAGTTCGGCAAATTCGTACTCTACAGGTATTTCTTCGCCGAGATCAGCTATGCGGTCATTGTCTATGTATATATAGATCTTCTTAAACCCCTCGTTGTCCGGGACAAGGACGTTTTTGAGCAAGATCCTGATCGCTGAGCTCATGCTGCATCACACCTATAGGTATAAAGTGTCAGCTAAAGGAATTATCTTCATCGCTAGCTCTAACCGGGGAGTACTCATCATCCAGGACTTGTTCTAGGAGGAGGACGGTATTAATTCTTGTTTTCATTACGAATATATACATGAATATATAGGTATATTCAATTGGTGTACACCCATGCATGGATGGAGTGGCAAGATTCTACGCGTAAACCTATCCAAGCAAAAAATAAGTGTGACTGACATAGATCCTGCTATCCTCAAGGATTTCATAGGTGGACGAGGACTAGCCATTAAGATCCTATGGGACGAGCTCCCGGCAGGAGTTGATCCTCTATCACCATACAATAAGCTAGTATTCGCGGTCGGACCCCTGTCAGGTATGCCCCTACCGAGCAGCGGCAAAATGATCGTTGCCTCGAAAAGCCCGCTGACAGGGGGATATGGCGATGGGAACGTCGGTACGATGGCGAGCGTCCACTTACGCAGAGCAGGATACGACGCAATAGTGATCGAGGGTAGGGCTAGGAAACCAGTATATCTCTACATCGAGGACGACAAGGCAGAAATCAGAGACGCCGAACACTTATGGGGGCTAGACACCTTTACCGCGGAAGACAAGCTTATCGAAGAACACGGCAAGAATATCGGTGTCCTACTGATCGGTCCCGCGGGAGAACACCAGGTTAGATACGCAACAGTGATCTCCATGAAGGGAAGAAGCGGTGGAAGACCAGGTATGGGCGCAGTAATGGGTAGTAAGAACCTTAAAGCCATAGTGATAAAAGGCACGAAAGAACCAAGTATCGCTGAGCCCGAGAAGCTGAGAGAAGAAGCTAAAAAAGCATACGATGAAGTACTCAAGGCAGAAGGCTATGATTTCTGGATAAGACAAGGAACAATGATGACCATTAATTGGAGCAATGAAAACAGCGTCCTACCAACAATGAACTACAGGGAAGGAGTATGGGAGTATTACGAGAGGATAAGCGGCGACCTAATGGAGAAGATAAAGATCAAGCGTAGGGGTTGCCCCTACTGTAACATGCAGTGCGGTAACGTTGTAATTGACGACGTAGGAGAGGAGAGCGAGCTCGACTACGAGAACGTAGCAATGCTTGGAAGCAACATATTACTACCAGACCTCAAGAGAGTGGCAGAACTCAACAAACTATGTGATAAGCTTGGACTGGACACTATATCTATGGGTAACGTCCTGGGATTCCTTATGGAAGCGTCTGATCGCGGACTCCTCGACGAGAAGATCGGGTGGGGAGACTATAAGGCGGCGAGACAACTAATCATCGACACAGCCTATAGGAGGGGGCTAGGATATCTCGCGGCAGAAGGAGTAAGAATAATCTCGAGACATCTAGGCAAAGAAGCCGAAGAATTCGCCATCCACGTGAAAGGATTAGAAGTATCGGCATACGACTGCCACGCAGCCCCTGGAATGGCTCTAGCATATGGAACATCCCCGATAGGAGCACACCATAAAGACGCATGGCTCATAGGCCTCGAGGTCAAGATGGATAGGTTCAGCTATGATAAGGTAAAGGTTGAGAAACTATTATTCCTACAAAGAGTACGTGGAGGAATGTTCGAATCACTAACAACATGCCGTCTACCATGGGTAGAGCTAGGAGTGAACCTAGAACACTATCCTAGAATGCTGTCATACATCACAGGTGTAACCTATACTATGGAAGACATCTACACCGTAGCAGACAGAATATACAACCTGATCAGAGCCTTCTGGATAAGGGAGTACGGATGGTGGGACAGAACAATGGATTATCCGCCAATAAGGTGGTTTAAGCACCCACTGACGAAAGGCCCATTCACGGGAGCAAAGCTAGACCTAGACAAGTACAATGAAATGCTAAACCTATATTACCAGATGCGTGGATGGGATGAAAACGGAGTACCACGCGAGGAAACACTGAGAAAACTAGGCCTCGACTACGTGATCCCTGTTATAAAGAATGTTGCTCACTAAACCCTTTTTTACAACAATAATTGTTTCTCAATTCTAGCGAGCCATAATCATTCGGAGATAACAGATACTTTGCCGGAAGGATGAGATCACCATGAGGAGGATCATTGTAAGAGGAATTGTTATGTCAGGACTTGGTGAAGGCCGAAAATACGTCACCCTATATGCGGATGAATTTAGAAAACACATAGGGATAACTCCTTATCCAGGGACACTTAACATTAGACTAGAAAAACCGCTAGACGATATCCTGTCGAGACTCAAACACATAGTGGTTGAGCCGCCTTCTAAAGAATTCTATCCAGTCCTTCTTTACTGTGCAGAGCTCGGAGGCCATAAAGTCTATCTCGTACGTCCGATTAAGACACGCCACGATAATAGGATCGCTGAAATAATCTCTGATAAGTATCTTCGCGGAGAACTGGGTTTAAAAGATGGTGATGAAGTAGTTTTAGAGATAATGGATTGCAGTAGTCAGGAAAGCTGCTCTGGTGATCTATAGGGGCATATACGCTGGAATATACAGTACTTGCACTCCCACTGCCATCTGGGATGAACACTATTATATATTAGTTCACGGAGCATGGTCTCTATATCAATGGCAGTTCTATCAATACTGAACTCCAATAACCTGTCAGGAGTAATATAGATCAGTATTCCCTTGTCTAGATCGAGCATATTTAGATAGATCTGTAGCTGTAGTATATGGTGCTCCCGGGGAAGATTATGGTTTCCTCTACCACTTTTTATCTCGACAACTATTCCTTCTTCTTCATTATAGGCGTCAACTCTGCCTTTGAGAATATATTTTTCGTCATCAATAGTGTATGTCTTCTCGATCGGTTTCTCCACAACGTATCCTTTATCACTGAGATAGGCTTCAAGACCTCTATGTATTAGCTCGCCGAAAACTGTTATTGGTTCGAAATGAATTGTTAGTTCCGGAAAACTTCTACGTAACAAGTATTTGTGGGAACACGATATGAGATCAGTTACGTATATAATATGTGGATCACGTAGTTCCTCCAAACGCTCCATTTGCTCCTTGATCCTATCCCTATATATAATCGATATTATCCTGTGGCTTGGCCCTATAGAGTACTCCATCCTATCCACCTGGCAGAGGAAGCACGTATTTCCTCAAAGAATCCAGAGCATGTTCTCCTCTAACAATATTCTTCCTAATAAAACGTATTAGGCGAGAAGTCGGGGGCGTCAATGGTGATGGCGGATGATCTAAATCATAGAAACCAGCATCAAGAGCATCACTGCCTGGTACAACACTGGATTCGTAGGGCTCCACTAATAGATCTATCAGTACAAAGTGCTCATCACAATCAGGGTAATCACCGGGAACGATCTCGTCTACCCATATGATGCCCAAAGGTTTGCCCGTAACACCTGTTTCTTCCTTGAGCTCTCTGAGGCAGGCATCAATTATGTGTTCGCCATACTCTAGATGACCTCCTGGCACCGCCCAGTATCCCTCTCCGGGAGGATGCCCTCTTTTAACCAGGAGTATACGGTTTTCCCGATCAATTACCACAGCGCCTATTCCAACGCTTAAAACTTTATTCATAACATGCACCCGTTTCCAGGCATAGTTCAAGGTAGGTTTTGTACACGGGTTCTATACAGATGCCAATAAGTTCTTTTACTTTATTGATTTCGTCTTTTCGCCTGCATTCTATTTCTAGGAATACCCCTAATCCTTTAACATGATCTAGGAGTATGTCGCAGTCATTATACCTGTATTTGTACCGCTTCTTTGAGACCGAAGCGATCTCCCTGAATCCGAGCCTGTCGAGGATCCTAAGTGTTTTCACCAGATCAGTTAATTCTATCTCTATTTCTTCCCTAGACTTGATCTCACCGCTCATTTTCCGGGGACCCTTATACGTTAATATCCATTTTTCACCATCCGCACCAATCATTCTCCTTATACGGAGAGCTTCATCTGTCCGGGAGAAATCTCTACATGGATGCTGTAAGTATATATCATGCTCTTGGAGAACTTCTATGTAAGAAGCGCCTATCGATTCCAATAAGTGTTTTATCTGTTCAACGCTGCATACTATCCTATACTTAGCTTCTACTTCTTCGTCATGTTCGGAAGGACTCATTTTATCCACGCCTCATATAATTCATAGTTTTCTCAATTATTTTCTCCGATATACTAAGATACTTTCTTAGAAGAAACTGAGTTGTTACGGTTTTCCCTACACTCAAGCGTCTGGCACCACTGAGGCCATCGAGGAATGATATAAGGCCGTGAACTAGTCCTGTAGAATATCCGCCTTCAAGCAGAACTATGCCTGGAAGACCTGTTTTCCTGATAAGAGAACCTGCTAGGTAGTATGAGTTCTCAGTGAGCTGCGTATCAGCTAACCCGTCCCCCTTGTACCCGTCGAGCCCTAGCGATACAACTATTGCCTCAGCATTATATGTCTCAATAAGTTTCTCGACGAAAACCATGTATTTCTCAAAAATATCATCG
>Ga0256835_1000316_pt1 | contig 37544 bp, 37 predicted proteins | sample PIR30metaG_FD_185972 | JGI IMG/M metagenome (GOLD analysis project Ga0256835, IMG submission 185972) | Hydrothermal vent microbial communities from East Pacific Rise, Pacific Ocean - PIR-30 | ecosystem: Environmental > Aquatic > Marine > Hydrothermal vents | place: Pacific Ocean: East Pacific...
GTGTCCCCGGCCAAGCGGGTCACTTTGACCCGCGCGAGACCGGGCCTGCCCCGGACTTGATCCGGGGGCCCATGCCGCGCCATTACTCCACGGTTGAGTTTGCGACTCCGGCACCAGCCTTCTATCAACCTCATTACTTTATTGACGGCAATGAAATCTCGGCTTACCTGCCAGCATGGACCCCGGGTCTTCTCACCCGCTTCGAGGGTTCGCCCGGGGAAACGCAAACTATACGGCAACCCCCCGAGGTATTAAAAAACGCTAGAGCTTCGTCTCTCCGTCAGGGCCGCGGTCCGGGCCGCTCCCCCAGGTCGCGGCCGGTTTCTAGGGTCCAAAAACTACTTTTCTCTTCAGGGAATGGTTGTAGAGGAGATTGTGCGAGCTGTAAGGTCCGAATGCGCGCAAAAGGAGTCCTGGTGCGGCGTTCTGTGGCTAATGCCGTGCAGTGCTGTTTGTTAGAGCAAGAACTATTGAAAGCAGAAATGACATAAAGCGACTAAAGGTACTAGACAAATAGATTACACGGGTATAAAATATCCCAAAGTTTCTTTGCAATGCAGTCGCCATACCGTCGTGGCGTTGGCAATTGAACATCTGCCCGGGAGGGAACGCTTTGTTGAGCGAAAGGTGGTGGTTTGCCTGGACGCAGTAATGGCTCGACGGCAGTGAAGTTGCGGGGTGTAGTTGCTAGACGGGGGAGGCTGATGAAAAAGGTCGAGATGGAACGGCTGCTGATGAGGCAGGACCAGCTAAAGGTCATCGCCGAACGGGCCGAGTATTTGAAGGCCAAATACGGGGAGCAGGGAACCACCGGGGGTACGGAGGCCGCGAAGGTGGCGGTGGTCAGGCAGCTTGCCCACGAGCTGCCCCAGACTCCCGAAGAAATAGCGGCCAACGACCACGATGTGGTGGCGCGTAGCGAGCTTCTGCCGGATCTGACGCAGTTCATTCCCGATTACCGGGAACACGATCCCCATGTTCTTCTACGGACCCTCAGCAAGAAGTTCCGGACCAAGCCTGCGCCTTCGGAGCTGTTGTTGCTGGAAAACTTGATCAACAAGATAACCTCGACGGGGCAGGTGGACAAGAGCGACGAAAAGCTGATAGAAGAGGCGATCCAGGTGCTCATGTATGCGGATGAGCCAAATGAGAAGGAGCAGAAGCTTCTCAAGAAAAGGAAGGGGGGGTAGTCCATGAGCATCTGGACCAGGCTTTACCAGCACACTAACTACCGCGGCCGCTCGTCGTTCGCGAATCTGCATTACACCACGCCGGTAACGACCTATCTCCGTATATCGAAGTCCTGGCTGGACAGCGCGCACATTCACGACAGGATCTCTTCGCTTCGAATCGGCTGCAGCAACTGGGAGCGCGGCGGCAGGGTCATTCTCTTCCAGCATTCTAAGTACCGCGGGCGTTACGCCAAATTCGACGCCGACCCGGGTTCTATAGTGAGCGTTCCGAATCTGGCGGCGGAAAACTTCAACGACATAACCTCGTCCGTGCTGATCGTGCGCAGGTACCGCCGCGAGATGGGTCCGCTGGCGCTGGGAAGAATGGGCAGTCCGGATCTCAGGACCCAGATCCGAAATCAGGTATCCGACATTTCGCGCATCAGCATGAGGGGGTCGCCGATAATTACGTGGGACCTGTGGCCGTCATTTTCGCCCTCCCGCAAGTACGTGTATATAAGGGTTCCCATCCGTGTCGACGTGCCCCACTGGTTTGACTACGATGCTGAACTGCGTTTCTGGATATATCTGTACGTCGATGGCGATAAACATGTGCGGGGTTTCGTTAACTGGTACGGCGCCTGGGTGGAGGGCGGCATCCTGACCGGGAAGATCCTGGACCGCTTGATGAACGAAATCCCCGACCACCTGGGAGAGATGAACAGGAGCATTAACGACGCTTTGAGCATGCTGGCGGCTTTCGATTTCGTAGGTCTGTATTACCTGCCGGGGACGGCCGGTCATACGGGTAACGTAGACGATGACGTATCATTGGTTTTGGTCAAGGAATGGTGATTGTCCGGCGGACCCGGATTGCCGGGTATGTTTTCTGGTCGCGTAAGGCCCGTACGGCCTGGACGGCATATTAGCTGCCAGACGCAAGGACGCGGTGCCGCTCCGCGGAGCGGCACCGCGTCCTTGGAGTTCCGGTGTGAGCCTGAAATATCGGGAGCCGGACCGGTTCCTTGCGTGGAAGACGATGCTTATTTACCGGCGCCGCGCTCGTGAATTTCGCGCCGGGTGGCCCCGCGATAGACGGCCTCGAAGGCGAGCGCCAGGATGAAGGCCGCGAGAGTGGCCCAGAAAGCGCTGCGGCTCTGATTCCACTGGTAGGCCTGCAGTACCAGGAATACCACCGCCACCGCCACGAAGGAGAGGAGCACGAACCAGGGGTTGCCGTCGGCCTGACCGCGCCGGAGCAGGCGGTAATGGGAGGCGATTACGAACAAATAGATCATAATCATTACCGAGCTGGTAATTCCGGCGATCCCGGAGAGGTCGAAGGCGAGGGCGAACACCAGCCCCAGCAAGGCCGTGGCGTAGAGGCCTTCGGGGGCGCTGAACCAGGTCTTGCGCTCGAAGATTTTGGGGAGCTGTCCCTGGCGGGCCAGCGCGTAGGCGATGTTGGCGCCGCCGTAGAGGGTGGCGTTGAGGGCCGAGCTAATGGAGAACAGAGCTCCCAGCGAAACGAGTACGTAACCGAAGGAGCCCAGGAAGGGCTTTGCGGCCTCGGCCAGCGCGTACTCCTCGGCTTTTAACAGCTCGGGCAGGGCAAGATTGCCAACCGCCACCAGGGCCACTGAAACGTAGACGATACTGACTATCAGGATGCTCAGGTAGATGGCTCTGGGGACATTGACCTCGGGATTTTCCAGGTTTTCGGAGGCGTTGGTGACGAGACCGAAACCCATGTAGGAAAGAAAGAAAATCGCCGCGCCGTAGAGGGTGCCGCGCAGGTGGGCCGGATCGAAGCGAGGGGTTACCCAGTCGGGGTTTATGGTCCAGATTCCCAGCACCACGAAGGCGCCCAGTACCGAGAGCTTGACCAGGACTATCCAGAACTCGGCCCGACCGACCGCCTTAGAGCCAAAGAAGTTGAGAGCGGTGAACGCGGCCACCACGGCGGCTTCCGCCAGCGCGTGAACGGGGCCGGTTTGCGGCAGGTGCAGGAGGGGCAGGAGATAACCGGCGAAGCCCCGGGCGAAAAGGGCGATGGAAACCACGAAGCTGAACCAGAATAGAATTGCCAGGGCGCCGGTAATCAGCGAGTCGCCAACGCCGCGAACGATGAACTCTATAGGGCCTGCGTTGGAGACGTAGCGCTTGCCCAGGTGGGCGTAGGAGTAGGCCACGAAGAGGGCCAGCAGGCCGCTGAGGACGAAGACCAGCGGCAGATTGGGCCCGGCGATCTTGGCTCCCAGACCCAGCATGGTGAAAATGCTGGCGCCGATCATCGTGCCCACGGCCATGGCCACGGCCTCCCAGAGGCCCATGATGCCGTTTCGAGCCGGTTCCATATCCGCATTCTAGGCGCGCGGTGCCGGGCCGCCGGTCCCGATAAAAAAAAGACCCGCCCTGGCGGGCGGGCCGGCGATCTGGTGGAGGCGGCGGGACTCGAACCCGCGTCCGAGAGCCTATCCGGTGGGCGTCTACGAGCGTAGTCCGCGTTTTTGTTCTCGACCCCGCCTTGGCCCGCGGACGGGCGGGCGGGATCCAGCTCCGTAGATCTTCGCCTCGGGTTACGGAGCCTTACCCTCGGCTAGCCGGCTTTAGTGACGTCCGCTGCCCGAGCCACCGGCCGGGCTTGACAGGGACGTGGCGGGGTTAAGCCGCCAGAGCGTAGTTATCGTTGCCAGTTATTGGCGTTGCCGGTGTTTTACGAGGCCTCCGGCACCTCGGCTCGCAGCCTCACCTTCAAGGGCCCCCGTCGAATCCAGGATCGCCCCCTTGATACGAGCAACGAACCTACGCAATGTAATTATACCACATTCATGGCTTTCCCGCACGATTTTACCGGGTCTAAAATGGCAGGATGGACACCGCTCTGGACGGCCTGCACCCTGTTCCGGTACCGATACCTTACCCGATGAAATACGTCAACCTGGTGCTGATAGAGGGGGACGGGATGGTGCTGGTGGACAGCGCCCTGGATCTCCCGGACGCCCGCCGCGCCATCGAGCGCGCGCTGGCTGCGCGCGGCGCACGGCCGGGCGACCTGGACGCGGTCGTGCTCACCCACCACCACCCCGACCACTACGGTCTGGCGGGCTGGTTTGAACAGCAGGGGGTGCCGGTGTATATGCTCGATGTCGCCATAGAGCGCGATCACGTTTGGTGGAGTTGCTTCGAGCCCTGGCTCGAGCGGTCCGCGGCGCACTTCCGCAAGCACGGCATGCCCGGGGCGTTCGTCGCTGATCTGCGGAAGGTCATGGAGGAAACGCGCAGCCGCATCCGCCCTCCCCGCAACCCCCGGGCGCTCGTGGACGGCCAGCAGCTCGAGCTCGCCGGGCAGCGCTTCAGCGTCCACTGGACGCCGGGGCACGCTGACGGCCATTTGGTGCTGCTGCGTGACGACGGGGTGCTGATAGCGGGGGACGCGATTTTGGACCGCATCACCCCCAATGTGGGCAAGTGGGTGGGCAGCCGCCCCGATCCCCTGGGCGACTTCCTGCATTCGTTGAAGAAAATCCGCGGTATGGAGCCCCGCGCGGCGCTGGTGGGACACTACGGACCGGTGATCGAAGACGTGGCCGGAAGGTCGCGAGAAATAGAGCGGCATCACGAGGAGCGCCTGCGTTTGCTGCTGGAAAAGCTGGAGTCCGGCGCGCGCAGCGCCTGGGAGCTTTCGCTGGAGCTATTTCCCCAGCCGGGATTGAGCGCTTCCCAGCGCCGCTTCGCCTGGGCGGAGACGCTGGCCCACCTGGTCTATCTGGAGTTGCGGGGGCGGGTGCGATCCTCCGGTGAGGATCCCTTGCGTTTTGAATTGGTAGGGTGAACCCATGGACCCTTTCTTTGCCGGTCTGCTGATGCTGCTTAGTTTCATGCTTGCTTTGCGAGGCTGGCTGGCCGCCAGGCGCTGGGCTGCGGCGTTCCTGGTTATTCCGGCGCTCTACCTGTTCGTTTCGCACTCCCCCTGGGCGTCGGGCGTGTACCTGCTGGTACTCTTTGCCGGCTGGTGGTACCTGAAGCGGTTCGAACCACCCCCTTCTTCCGGCGCGAATTAAGTAAGATGGACGCAGGATGAACCTGAACGCGCCGCGTATTCTGGTGCTCAACGCCGGCTACGAGCCGCTGGGGCTCACCACGATTCGGCGCGGTGTCGTTTTGGTGCAAAACGAAACCGCAGACGCGGTCACCCTCAGCCAGCACTTTTTGCGCACCCCCAGCCGCCGGGTGCCCGTGCCTTCGGTCATCCGCCTGCGCCGCATGATTCGCCGCCCGCTGGGGCGGCTTTCGCTTAATCGCCGCAACGTGCTCCGGCGCGACCTCTTTACCTGCCAGTACTGCGGACTGAAAAGCTCGAGCCTGACCGTTGACCACGTGGTGCCGAAAAGCCGCGGCGGCCGCGACAGCTGGGAAAACCTGGTGGCCGCCTGCCATTCCTGCAACACCCGTAAGGGGGACCGCACCCCCGAGGAAGCGGGAATGCCGCTGCGCCGGCGACCCGCCGCCCCCGGTTACCTGGCGTGGATAACCTTCGAGCTGCGGGAGGTTCCCGAGGAGTGGCTGCCCTTTTTGCCCGTCAGGGGCGGGAGCCGGATCTACGCCGACTGAGCGCGGGCTCGAGTGCAGCCAGAACCACCGCCAGCACCACCAGTGCCGCCCCCAGGTATCCCGTCGCCGAAAACCGCTCGCCCCACCAAATGAACGCCAGCAGCGAGGCCAGCACGGGTTCCAGTGTGGCCACCAGCGCCGCGCGGGTCGCGGGCAGGCGCCTCAGGCCCAGACTGTAGAGCCAGTAAGCGAAATAGGTGGAGATGAGCGCGAGGACGCCCAGAGAGAGCCAGGAGACCGCGTCCTTGGCGGTGAAGCGTACCCAGGGGAGGAGCCCCAGCGCCCCCACTGGAAGCGCGACCGCGAACAGCGCGGTAGGGGCGAAGCGGTGGAACTGGAGCTTGCCGTATATGTAGTAGATGGCGTAAGTAAGCCCCGAGGCCAGCCCCCAGGCCACGCCCGCAGGCGAAACCCGGAAACCCCCCTGCGGCCAGGCCAGCAGCAGCACCCCCATCAGGGTGAGCAGAACGAGCCCCACTTGAAAGGTTCCCGCGGGCTGGCGCAGAACCAGCAGGCTGCCCAGCACCACCCAGGCCGGGGCCGTATAGAGCAGCACCGAGGCAAGCGCCGCGCCCCCGTGGAGCACCGCCAGCTGATAGCTGAGATAGAAGAGCGCCACCCCCACGAGGCCGAACAGCGCCGCGCCGCCGAGCTCGCTCCTGCGGGGAATATTCTGGCGCAGCGCCAGAGCGTGCCCGGCGAAAAGCGCACCCCCGATCAGCGCCCGCCAAAACGCCACCTCCACCGGGGCCAGCCCCCTTTCCAGCACGACGCGGGATACGGGGCCGATGAGGGCCCAGCTGGCTGCGGCTAGCACCATGTATACGTATCCCATTCCCTCCATTCTGCACCGTAGCCGTCCAGCGGGTGCGGTTTAAGGGCTTCCGCCCGCCCCGTTCGCACTAGGCTGAAGGGGTGCGGGACTGGTTGCGGAAGGAGTGGCTGCTGGCGGCCGCGTTCTGCGGGCTTTTGCTGAGTTCCCTGGCGCGCGGCGGCCTGCCCCGCTATACCCCTGCCGATCTGGAAATGCTGCTGGTGCTGTATGCCTTGCTGCTGCTCGCAAAGGGGCTCGAGCTCCACGGTGCGGTGCGGATGCTGGCAGAGCGGCTCGAACGCGGCCGCTATCCGGGTTTGCGGCTGGTGGGGTTTACCTTTTTCCTTTCCATGCTGGTGACCAATGACGTCGCACTGCTCGCGGTGCTGCCCGTGAGCTTGCGGCTACACGGCGCGGAGCTGGAAATGCTGGCTGTGCTCGAGGTGCTGGCGGCCAACGCGGGTTCTGCGCTCAGTCCTGTTGGCAACCCCCAGAACCTCTTCCTGTACTGGTTCTATGGCGTTCCCTTTGCCCGCTTCGTGGCCGCGATAGCGCCGTTTTCGCTTTTCTTCCTGCCTCTTCTCGCCGTGCTGGCCTGGCTCTGGGATTGCAGGCACCCGGTGCGTCCGGTTGGGGGGGCGAGCGCGCCGGATAAGGGCGTTGCGGTTTACCTGGTGTTGCTCGTCCTGTTCGTGCCGGTGGTATTGCGCTGGGCGCCGGCGGGTCTGGCCCTGCTGATTCCCCTGGTCGTGGCCCTGATGGACCGGGCGGCCTTGCGGGTGGATTACGCCCTGCTTGCTACGTTTGCAGTCTTTTTCGGGCTTACCGACAATCTGCGTGAACTGCTGGCGGCCGCGCTAGATCACCCGCATCACGTTTTCCTCACCGCGGCGGCGCTCAGCCAGGTCATCAGCAACGTTCCCGCGGCGCTCCTGCTTGCCGACTTCACGTCGAACTGGCGGGCGCTCCTCTGGGGGGTGAGTGTGGGCGGATTCGGCACCCTGCTGGCCTCCCTGGCCAATCTGATCGGCTACCGGCTGGTGCGCGCGGCGCTGCCGGATCGCGCTGCGGCGTTCTTGCTGCGCTACCATCTGCTCGGTTTTGCTTTCCTGCTTCTGGGCGCCGGAATCTACCTGCTTGCGGGTCCCGGCTAGGCCAGCCCCTCCCACTCGTCGAGAAAGCGCTGTACGAAGGCTTCCATGAAGGCGTGGCGCTCGCGCGCCAGCGCGCGAGCCGCGGGGGTATGCATCCTGTCCGCCAGCAGGAATAGTTTTTCATAGAAATGCATCAGCGAGCTGGATCGCGACCGTCGGTACGATTCGAAGCTGTCGTGCATTATGGGGGTTTCTCCGGGGTCGTATATCGGCCTTCCCCGGGAACCCCCGTAGGCGAAGGCGCGAGCGACGCCTATGGCGCCGATGGCGTCGAGGCGATCGGCGTCCTGCACCACACGGCCTTCGAGGCAGGGGGTTTCGTCTGCTACCTGTGCGCCCCGGAAGCTGATCCGGCGGGCGATGTCCGTTACCCGCCGGGCGGTAGGACCGTCCACACCCGCCTCTTCCAGCCATGCTGCCAGCGTTCCCGGCGGCCGCCCCAGTTTGTGATCCTCTACGTCGTGGGCCAGCGCCGCCAGCTCGCAGATATACATCTCGGCGCCTTCGGTCTCGGCGATGCGCCGCGCCAGCCGCCACACCCGCCAGATGTGCCACCAGTCGTGACCGCTGCCTTCGCCGCTGCAGGAGGCCTGCACCCTGCGCCCGAAGGCTTCTATCCGGGGGTCGTCGTGTACGAAGGGCATGGGTTGAGTATACGGGTAAAGCGTAATATATATACGTGGCTAAGTTGACGATTCCCGAACTCAAGTCCCGCAAAGGCCGGGGATCGCTGGTAATGCTCACGGCCTACGACTATCCCACGGCCAGACTGGCGGCCGAAGCGGGCGTGGACGTGCTGCTGGTCGGCGATTCGCTGGGAATGGTGGTGCTGGGGTACGAAACCACCGTACCGGTTACGCTCGAAGAAATGCTGCACCACACAAAGGCGGCGCGCCGGGGGGCGCCGGAGCTGCACCTGGTTGCCGACCTGCCTTTTATGGCCGACGCCACGCCGGAGCGGGCGCTTGCGGCCGCCGAACGCCTGGTCAAGGAAGGCGGGGCCGACTCGGTGAAGCTGGAGGGGGCCAAGCTGGACGTGGTGCGCGCGCTCGCAGGCGCCGGCGTGCCGGTGCTGGGTCACGTTGGTCTGACCCCGCAGACCGCCAGCAGCCTGGGTGGTTATAAGGTTCAGGGCAACAGCCCCGCCGCCGCAAAAAAGATGCTCGAAGATGCGCTCGCCCTGGAAAACGCAGGCGTTTGGGGCGTGGTGCTGGAGATGGTTCCCATGCCGCTGGCGGGGTTGGTGACAGAGCAGCTAGGGGTGCCGACCATCGGCATCGGGGCGGGGGCCGCCACCGACGGCCAGGTGCTGGTTTTTCACGATCTGATAGGTGTTTTCGAGCGTTTCAAGCCCAGGTTCGTGCGCCGCTACCTCGAAGGGGGTCCATTAATTCGCGAAGCGATTGCCGCTTACGCCGCCGACGTCCGCTCCGGGGCCTTCCCCCAGAGCGAGCACGGTTACGAGATGGACTCCTCCGCGCTGGAGGGTCTTTACGGAAAAGAAAACTGATTTTGCCGTAGCGGTAATAGGCCCGGGTGCGCTGGGCCGGGTATTTGCCGGGCGGTTGAACGAGGTAGTACCCACCGCCCTGGTGGCGCGCAGCCGCGAACGGGCCGCGCAGCTTGCCCCGGGTTATCCGTTGCTGCCGCCATCGGGCCGCGCCGTCAGAGCCAGGCCGGCCGTATTCGGGCCCGAAGATGCGCCTCCCGTTCGCTGGGCGATAGTTCTGGTCAAGGGCCCCGATACCGAAGGGGCGGCGCGGGTGGCGGGGAGGATAGCCAGTAAAGGGGTGCTCAGCCTGCAAAATGGCTGGGTGCGCGAGCGCCTGCGGGCCGCCGCGGGCGCGGCCGTTCCCGTAGACCAGGGGGCCACCACCGCTGCCGCCAAACGCGAAGAGGAGCGCACCATCTGGGTGGCGCCGGGGGAAACCTGGGTACCGCCCGAATTCGCGTCGCTGGCGGAATGGTTGCGCGCGGCGGGCATACCGGCCACGGCGACGGAGCAGGTGGCGGCGAGGCGCATGGAGAAGCTGGCCGTCAACCTGGTGATCAACCCGCTCACGGCGGTGCTGGACGTGGCCAACGGGGCGCTCCTGGAGCCCGAGCTGTGGGAGGTGGTGCGCGACCTGGTCATGGAAATGCACCCGGTTCTGGCCGGGCGCGGGCTCGAGCCGGGTGCGGGCGGGCTGCTGGAGCAGATTCGCCGGGTGCTGATAGCGACCGCGCCCAACACCAGCAGCATGCGTGCAGATTTGCTGGCGGGCCGCCCCACCGAGCTCGAAGAGATCACCGGTGTACTGCTGGCGTGGGCCCGAGCGGAAGGGCGTTCGCTTCCCCGCCACGAGGCGCTCTACCGGATGGTGCGGGCGCTAGAGCAGGTTCACCGAGGCGAGTCTTTCGAGGAGTGAGCCCGAGGAAGTACCCCTGCCGAGATCCAGTGAAGTAACCACCACCCGGCCCGCGGGCACGACGCGTTCGCTCCCGTTGTCGCGTTTGCGATAGGACCAAAGGGCGTGCACTGCGTGATGACAGCCCTCCACCCGGCCCAGATAAATCATCACGTGGCCGGGCATGCAAAGCAGGGCGGGGCCTTGTTCGAGTCCGGCCAGTTTTCTGGCCCGGGACTCGTGGGGCTCGCCCGGGGCAAATTGCAGGAACGGCCTGGTGGCGCGGCACTGGGCGGCAGCGTCTCGAGGAAGCCGGTAGCCGAAGACCCTGAAGACGTCCTGTACGAAACGGGAGCAGTCGAGTGCGGGGGCTTCGAGATTGAGCCCGCCCCAGCCGTAGGGGACGCCCAGAGGGGCCAGGGCCCGGGCGAAGAAAAACCTGGCGTTGAGGGGAGGGTACGCCGGGGCCAGTTCGGCAGGATCCGCTAGCCGCGCCCTGGTCCAGGTGAGAAGGCCGCGTTCGTCGCGGGCTGGATAGGGGAGCAGGCGATCACGCAACCCGGGAAGCCGGCTTCCCATTTGGAGCGGGGTGGCGCCGCAGCTGGTGTCCAGTTCCGCCCGCGGGGAAAGCAGCACCGGCCCGGGCCGGGCGAGCAGCCGCGCTGTCTCTCCGGGGGCGTCGGTGCGGGCCACATCGCTCCCTTTCACCCAGCCGCGATAGTCGGGCGCCTGCACGAACCGCCAGGTTCCGTCCGCGCTTTCGTGCAATAGCGCGAGCGGCGTCAGCGGCTCGAGCGCCGTGTGCTGCAGGCGGTCGAAGCCGTTCTCGTCGTTCTGTTTGTGGCCGCGCAGAGTGGTGGGCAGGGCGCGCAGGTTAGTGCGGCGCAAGGTTACCCCAAAGCGGTTCTCCGTGAACGGCCGCAGCTTTTCCAGGTTGAGTTTCGCGAGAAGGCGGGAGCGTCGCCGCGCGTCTACCGGCCGGCTGCCCAGAACCGCCCACCAGGATTCCGGCGTCAGCGCCGCGGTTATCCAGTCGCCGAGCGTATCCGCGTCAACCGGGCCCAGCGCGAATGGTTCCCACACCGCTTCCGAGCGCCGGGCGAGCCGGGGATTGGCGAGCTTAGGATCCTCGCCGCCGAACCCTGCCCTCCAGTTGCCGGACCAGAATCCGGGGTCGTCCAGAGGGGCCGATTCATGCGGCGAGATGACGTGTGACACCGGTCCATTTTACTTGGGAGCTCTCACTGCTTCCCGCTATGATGATCGGGTGAAGGTGGAGGAGGCCTACGTTTTCGAGGTTTCGGGCGAACGCCTGGACCTGGCGCTGGCCCGGGCCATGGGGGTGAGCCGGGTCAAGGCCCAGAGCTGGATTCGCGGCGGATACGTGCGTGTGGGTGGCGAGGTGGTAACCAAGGCGGCGCGCCGCCTGACGGGTGAGCGGGTGGAGGTGAACGTGCCTCCCGAAGCTCCCGCCGGTGTGGAGGCCGAAGACCTGGCCGTAGACATTCTTTACGAAGACGGCGACATGGTGGTGGTCAATAAACCGGCGGGCATGATAACCCACCCCGCTCCCGGGGTGACTAGCGGCACCCTGGTGAACGCTTTGCTGGGTCGCTGGGTGGAGCCCGGCGGCGGGGCGGTGCGGCCGGGGATAGTACACCGGCTCGACAAGGAGACTTCGGGGGTGATAGTGGTCGCGCGTCACGAGGCGGCGCTCAGGCGGCTTGCCGAAGCCTTCAAACAGCGCTTCGTCTTCAAGCGCTATCTTGCGCTCACCGAAGGGGTTCCCGCCAATACCACCGTGATCGCGCCCATTGGCCGCCATCCGGTGCACCGCTTCAAGATGCATACCGGCGGCATAAAGGCCCGCTATGCGGAAACCGACTTCGAGGTCGTGGCCGAGACCGGAGGCCGGGCGCTCGTGGAAGCCCGTCCGCACACCGGGCGCACGCATCAGATCCGCGTACACCTGAAACACCTGCACACCCCCATCTGGTCGGATCCGCTCTACGGCAGGCCGTCGCCGCACATAGAGCGCCTGGCGCTGCATGCTTACGAGTTGCGCGTCCCCCACCCCAAGAGCGGCAAGATAATGAGCTTCACCGCTCCCGTGCCCGCCGACATGACCCGGGCCTGGGAGGCTGCAGGCGGTGTCTGGCCCGATGGCCTTCAACGTGCGGGTGACAGCCGGTAGACCGAGCCGCCGTGGTCGACGACGTATAGCTCCCCGGCGGCGTCTTCGCCGAAGCTAACGACGTGCATCTTGGTTTTGAGCAGCAACCGGCTCTGCCAGCGGCCGCCCTGCCAGCGGGCCACCCAGATATTGCCGCTGCAATAGTCCCCGTACAGGTACGCCCCCGAAAGGCCGCTGAGCCTCTTCCCGCGGTAGACGTAACCGCCGGTCACCGAACATCCCTGACTGTGGCTGTATTCTAAAATGGAGGGAATGTACTTTGCGCGCTGGCAGTTCTTGGGTGGCTTGAAGCAGTGGTTTCCCTCGAGTATGTTCCAGCCGAAGTTCCAGCCGCCGCCGCTGCCCATGGGGGCGGGGACGTAGTCGATTTCTTCCCAGCGTTTCTGACCCGTATCGCCTATGAAGAGGTCGCCGGTGACGCGGTCGAAGCTGAAGCGCCAGGGGTTGCGGAAGCCCAGGGCCCAGATCTCGGGACGGTAGCGGGGGTTAGCCAGGAACGGGTTGTCACCGGGGATTGCATAAGGATTGCCATGGTCCACATCGATACGCAGCATCTTGCCAAGGAAAGTGCGCGGATTCTGGGCATTCTTCTTGGGGTCGCCGACGCCGCCGCCGCCGTCGCCGATACCGATATAGAGATACCCGTCGGGCCCGAAGGCGATGTGGCCTCCGTTGTTCTTGGCTGCGGGCTGCTTGATGGTGAGCAGGACCCGGTAGGGTTGTCCGCTGCGGTACTCCTCGATTACGTTGTGCCCGCGCCGGTCGATATAGCTAATGAAGAAGCGGCGGTTACGGGCGTAGTCGGGGTGAAAGGCCAGGCTCAGCAGCCCCCGTTCGCCACAGCAATTGACTTTGTGCTGGACATCGAGCCAGACGGTCTTTTTTCCTCCCGCCAGCATCATTATGCGTCCGATTTGCTCGAGCACCAGCAAGGACCCGCCCGGAGCCTGGGTAATGAAGATGGGCTTGTCAAACCCGCCCACCACGAGTTTGAGCTCAACTCCCTGTGCCCATGCAAGCGCGAGCAACAGCAATCCACCGCTCAAAATCCGTTTCATGGTGCCCCCTATGTCATGCAGCATAACAGGACATCCGCAGGTTGCCAGCCGTGTGATAATGGAGGGGGTGATATCTGTGGCGTGGGACACGTGGGAAAGCCGTTTGCAAGAGGCGCGCGACATAGTGAGACGGGAGCTGGGGGTCGAACCCGGGCTGACGCTCGAGGCCCCTTACGGCGAGGTGGAGATCCGCCTGCCCGGCGGCCGCAGACGCCTGCGCGGCAATCTGCGTTCGGGATTGTGGCGGCTGGTCGAGGATGAAGTGGCGCTTTCGGAGGAGATGCCTCTGGAAGGGCTCCTCGCGCGGATAAAAGTGCGGACCCATGGCTGAGCCGCTGCGCCTTGACGTGGCCCTGGTGGAGCAGGGTTTGGTGGAGAGCCGCACCAAGGCCCAGGAGCTAATACAGGCCGGGCTGGTGGAGGTGGACGGCGTGGTGGTGACGAAGCCCAGTCAGGCGGTAGACCCGGAAGCCTGGCTCGAGATAACGGGTTCCGTTCCCTACGTGGGCCGCGCCGCCAACAAGCTGCTGGGCGCGCTGGCGGCGTTCCACGTGAAGATTTCCGGCCTGGTCTGGGCGGACGTGGGTGCGAGCACCGGCGGGTTCACCCAGGTGCTGCTCGAGCGCGGAGCCCGTAAGATATACGCCCTGGACGTGGGGCACGGCCAGCTGCACCCGCAGTTGCGGGGCAGTCCGCGGGTGGTGGTCATGGAGCGGGTGAACGCCCGTTACCTGCAGGCGTTGCCCGAACCCGTCGACGGGGTGGTGATGGACGTTTCCTTTATTTCCAGCACCCTGATACTGCCAAACCTGCACCGCTGGTTGAAACCGGGAGGGCCGGCGCTGGTGCTGGTGAAGCCCCAGTTCGAGGTCGGTCCCGGTCACGCCGGGGTGGTGCGCGATCCGGCGCTGCACCGGCGCGCGCTGGACCGGGTGCGCCGCGCCGCCAAAGGGGCGGGTTTCACGGAAGAGGGCATGATGGAGAGCCCCCTGCCCGGCAAGGAAGGCAACCGGGAGTTCTGGCTCCATCTAAAAAAGAAGCCCGTACCCGCCAGCTAGCGGTACGGGAATCGGCCAGCATGCCGCCGCTTCGCCAGCTGGCGAAGCGGCGGCATGCTGCAGGTTTTGTCTTAATGGCGACGCCGGCTGGTTCAGACCGGTCTGATTCGTGCGGCGCTGCCGGCCGGGGTGTTCAAGACCGCGGCTGGTTGGTATAACGGGGGCGTCGGGTGACTTCGCGCTCTGCATGGTGCTGACTTTTTCCTATACAACACGGGCAAGGGTGGATTCCATTGAGCCAATCATTGAACGAAAATCCGCAGACAGTGTACCTCGTCGAGGTGGAGGGCTCCGGGGGGGCGGGTACGGAGCGCCTCGCCCGCGAGCTGGCCGCGCGCGCCGTGAGGCGCGCGCGTTTGTTCTATTTGCAGGGGCTGTCACGGGACCAGGTGGAGGGACTGGCCGGCGAGTTGCTGGCCGATGCGGTCGGCGAGCGCTGGCTGGTCGGCCCCGCCGACCAGCCCCCGGAGCTGGAGGCGGGCTGGACCTACGTGGACGTGGCCCTGCACCCCGGCGTCACCGACGCCGAGGCGGAAACGCTGCTGGCGCTGCTGGCGGCCCGCGGTCTTACAGGGGTACGGGCGGCTACGGGAAGGCGCTACTACGTGCAGGGGCCGGGTCCCGAAGAGCTGGCGGCGCGCGCGGCGCGGGTGCTGGCGAATCCGGTGATAGAGCACTGGAGCGCGGGTGCGCCCGCTATTCCGGGTTTCGTGGAGGCCGCACCGGCGCGGCTGGAAGCGCGAGCGATTCCCTTGCAGGGAATGGATGCGGCGCAGCTTGCCGGATTGTCGCGGTCGCGACGGCTTGCCCTGGATGCGCAGGAAATGAAGGCTATCCAGGCCTACTTCGCTCGCGAAGGCCGGGTGCCGACGGACGTGGAGCTGGAAACCCTGGCCCAGAGCTGGAGCGAGCACTGCGCCCACAAGACTTTCCGTTCGCCCATCGTATACAGCGGGCCGCGGGCGGGTGAGCGTGACGGAGTAATTACCGAGCGCATAGAAGGGTTACTCAAGACCTATATAAAAGGGGTTACCGACCGGCTCGGCTGCCCCTGGGTGCGTTCCGCCATCGAAGACAACGCCGGAATAGTGGCCTTCGCCGAAGGTTACGACCTGGCGTTCAAGGTAGAGACCCATAACCACCCTTCCGCGCTCGAGCCCTTTGGCGGCGCCGGCACCGGTGTGGGCGGGGTGATCCGCGACGTGCTGGGGGTGAGTGCGCGGCCCGTTGCCGTCACCGACGTTCTTTGCTTCGGGCCGCCGGACCTGCCGCAAGGCGAGCTGCCCGCGGGTTCGCTGCACCCCCGCCGGGTTTACGAGGGCGTGACCCGCGGCATCGAGGACTACGGCAACAAGATGGGCGTGCCCACGGTAAACGGTGCGGTCTATTACCACGATGACTACACCGCGAACCCCCTGGTCTACGCGGGTTGCCTGGGTATTCTGCCCTCCGGGAGCCACCCCCGCGAGCCGCGCGCCGGCGATTGGGTGGTGCTCGCGGGCGGACGTACCGGCCGCGACGGCATCGGCGGGGCCACCTTCTCGAGCATGGCCATGGATCATGCTACCCACGAGGTGGCCGGGGCGAGCGTGCAGATCGGTGATCCCATCCAGGAGAAGAAGGTGGCCGACCTGGTGCTGGCAGCGCGCGCCGAAGGGCTTTACCACGCCATTACCGATTGCGGCGCCGGCGGTCTCTCCTCGGCGGTGGGCGAGATGGGGGCGGCGCTGGGGGTGCGGGTGGAGCTCGAGCGGGTGCCTCTCAAGTACCCGGGGCTGGAACCCTGGGAGATCTGGCTCAGCGAGGCTCAGGAGCGCATGGTCATGGCCGTGCCCCCCGACCGCTGGGAGCGCCTGGCGGAACTGGCCCGCCTTTATCAGGTGGAGGTGGTGCGTATCGGCCGCTTCGAGGCGAGCGGCCGCCTGGTGGTCGCGGCGGGCGGGCGGGTGGTGGCCGACCTGGCCATGGACTTCGTCCACGGCGGCTGGCCCCGGCGCGAACGGCGCGCCGAATGGCGGCCGCCGCGGCTGGCCCGGTCCCGCTTCGAGCCCGGCCCCGAGCTGCTGCCAGAGTTGCTGGCCCATCCAAATTTGCGCAGCCGGGAGGAGCTGGTGCGGCGCTATGACCACCTGGTCCAGGGCGGGACCGCGCGCGGGCCGCTGGCAGGCGCCGCCGATCACGGCCCCGGAGATGCGGCGGTGCTGGTCCCCCAGGAGCTTCAGGGCGAAGACCCCCCGGCGGCCGCGCTGGCTGTGGGGCTCGCGACCGGGCTCTACGAGGTGGACCCCTATCTGATGGCCTTCATGGCTCTCGATGAGGCGGTGCGCAATCTGGTCGCGGTGGGCGCCGACCCCGACCGCATCGCGGTGCTGGACAATTTTTCCTGGGGGGACCCGAACCGCCCCGACCGCCTGGGAAGTCTGGTGCGCGCAGCTCAAGGGCTCCGCGACGCGGCGTTGCGCTACGGAACCCCTTTCATCTCCGGCAAGGACAGCCTCAACAACGAATACCAGGGCGCCGGCGGGGTGCGCCACGCCATCCCCGGAACCCTGGTGGTTTCCGGACTGGGGCGGCTCGCGCGCGTATCCCGGGCGCAGAGCCTCGATCTCAAGGCGGCCGGCGACCCGGTCTGGTTGCTGGGGTTTACGGGGCGTGCCCTCGCTGGCAGTCATGCGGGGAAGCTGGCGGGCATGCCGGTGACGGCCGGGGGGTTGCCGGTGTTTTCCGAGCGCGCCCCGGACTGGCTGCGCGCCCTGCACCGGGCGGTAACGGCGGGCTGGGTGCGCGCCGTGCACGACCTCAGCGAGGGGGGGCTGGCGCTGGCCGCCGCCGAGATGGCTATCGCCGGGCGGTTGGGGCTGGATCTGGATCCGGCGCGCGCACCGGTAACCGAGCCGCTCAGCGAGGCCGAGTTGCTCTTTTCAGAGTCGCCCTCGCGTTTTCTTGTTGAGGTGGACCCGGACCACGAAGCGGAATTCGCCGCCCTTTTCGAGGGACTGCCAGTTGCGCGGGTGGGCCGGGTGACCCCCGAGCCGCTGCTGCGCCTCGGAGGCTGGAGCTGGCCGCTCGAGCGGCTGGAGCGGGCCTGGCGTGGCCAGACCGCGCCCGATCCGCGCCCTCCAAAGCCCGCCGCGAACGGCTATGCCGTGCCCGCGGTGCGCAGGTCCCGGCCGCGGGCGGCGGTGCTCTTCGCTCCCGGGACGAACCGTGACGGCGACGCCGGGATTGCGCTAGAGCGGGCCGGAGCGCGGCCCGAGCTGGTGCCCCTCGCGGACCTCGGGCGCCGGGGGCTTGCAGATTACGACCTGCTGCTGCTCCCGGGCGGTTTTTCTTACGGTGACGACCTGGGTGCCGGGAAGGTGTGGGCGCTCGAGCTGGCCGGTCGTTTCGGCGAGGAGATGGACGCCTTTATCACGGCGGGGAAGCCGGTGTTGGGTATATGCAACGGTTTCCAGGCGCTGGTCAAGGCAGGTTTCCTGCCGGGGTGGCAGGGGCCGCCCCGGGTTACGCTGGCCCCCAACGCCAGCGGCCGCTTCGAAACCCGCTGGGTATGGCTCGAGCCGGCGGCGGACGCCGCCTGCCCCTTCGTGGCGGGGCTCTCTGAGCCGCTTTACGTGCCCGTGGCCCACGGCGAGGGCAGGCTGGCCGTGCAGGACGCGGAGGTGCTCGCGCGGCTGGAGGCTGCGGGGCAGGTGGCGCTGCGCTACGCGCTCCCGGGCGGCGGTGAGCCCGGCTATCCCGCCAACCCCAACGGCTCGGCGGGCCACGTCGCGGGGCTTTGCAACCCCGCGGGAAACGTTTTGGGGTTGATGCCCCATCCCGAAGATCATGTTTTCCCCTGGCAGCACCCCCGGGCGGCCAGGGGCGAACGCGGCTACCACGGACTCGCGCTCTTCCGGCTTCTGGTGGAGCACGCGTGAGGGAGGAAAGCATGTTCAGTGAAGACGAGTGGAACGAGGCCTGGAAGCAGCCGTTGCTGGAGGTTCGCCTGGAGGGTTTGGGGCCGCGGGAGGCGGGCAAGGTGCGCGACATGTACCGGGTCGGCGACCTGCGGGTGCTGGTGGCCAGCGACCGCATCTCGGCCTTCGACCGGGTGCTCGGTGCGGTGCCCTTCCGCGGGCAGGTGCTCAACCAGCTTTCGGCCTGGTGGTTCGAAGAAACCCGGGGTCTGGTGGCGAACCATGTGGTCAGCGTTCCCGACCCGAACGTGACGATCGCACGTGAGGCCGAGCCCCTGCCGGTCGAGGTGATCGTGCGCGGTTACATCACCGGCAGCACCACCACCTCGCTGTGGTATCTCTACGAACGTGGTGAACGCGCTCCCTACGGGGTGCCGCTACCTGACAGGCTCGCTAAGAACGACCCGCTGCCCGAGCCGATCGTCACCCCCACCACCAAGGCGGGGCCCGGCGAGCACGACGAGCGCCTCACCGCCGCCGAGGTCGCGGATCGCGGCCTGGTCGAGCCCGCCCTTTGGGAGCAGGTGCAGCAGACGGCGCTGGCGCTCTTCACGCGCGGCCAGGAGGTGGCGCGCCGGGGCGGCCTTATCCTCGTGGACACCAAGTACGAGTTCGGGCTGATAGACGGGACCCTGGCGCTAATCGACGAGGTACACACCCCGGACTCGAGCCGCTACTGGGACCTGGCCGCCTACGAGCGCGGCGAGATAGTCCATTACGACAAGGAGCACCTGCGCCTGTGGTACGTGGCGCGCGGTTTTCGGGGCGCGGGCGAGCCGCCGCCGCTTGCACCAGAGCTGGCGCGCGAGCTTGCAGAGCTTTACGTGAGCGTCTTCGAGCGGCTCACCGGCGCCCGTTTCGAGCCCGGGGCGCAACCGGCGCAGGAGCGCATACAGCGCAACGTGGAGCGGGCGCTGGCCGAACTGGGGGTGGCTCGTGGCTGAGGGGCGTGTGATCGTCCTCATGGGTTCGGCTTCCGACGCCGAGCACGCCGGGAAGGCCACGGACTTGCTGGGGCGGCTGGACGTGCCCTGGTCGCTGCACGTGGCCTCGGCCCACAAGACCCCCGCGCGGTTGCTGGAAGTTCTTGCCGAACACGAGCGCGCGGGCGGTCCGCGCGTCTACCTGACGATCGCGGGCCGTTCCAACGCCTTGTCGGGCATGGTGGACGCCCAGGTGGCTGCGCCGGTGATCGCCTGCCCGCCGCTCAGCAGCGGCCCCTGGGCTTCCTACGACCTGGCCTCGTCGCTGCGCATGCCTTCCGGGGTGGCGCCGCTGGTGGTGCTCGATCCCGAAAACGCGGCGCTGGCAGCCGTGAAGATATTGGCGCTCGCAGACGAAAGGCTGGCGGCGGCGGTACGGGAATACCAGGCGGCCCAGCGGCGGAAGCTGGAGCGCGCCGACGCATCCCTGGGCGGGGGTCCGCTGACGTGAGGCTGGGCGGGATGCACGAGGAATGCGGCGTTGCCGGGGCGGTGACCCCCGGCCGCCAGGCGGCGCGCCCCGTCTTCTTCGGCCTCTTCGCCCTGCAGCACCGCGGTCAGGAAGCCGCCGGTATCGCCAGTTGCGACGGGCGCGCCGCTTACATCTACAAGGGGCTGGGGCGGGTGGCCCAGGTTTTCGACGAGGATAACCTGCGGCCGCTTCTGGGGGAACTGGCCATCGGACACAACCGCTACTCGACCACCGGGGCCACCCAGCTGCGTAACGCCCAGCCCCATCTGGCGGAAACGGCCCTGGGGCCGCTGGCGGTGGCCCATAACGGCAACCTCACCAACGCCCGGGCGTTGCGCCGCGAGCTGCTGGAAGCGGGCATCGGGTTCTCCAGCGGCAGCGACACCGAGGTGATTTTGCGCCTGCTTTCCCTGCCTGCCGCCGGTGAGGAGGGGGATCCCTGGATTGCGCGCATCCGCCGGTTGCTGGAGCGCGCCGAGGGCGCGTATGCTCTGGTGCTGCTTACCCGGGACGCCGTCTACGCGTTGCGCGACCCCTGGGGTTTCCGGCCCCTGGTGGTGGGCGAGCTCGAGGGCGGCGGCTGGGCGGTGGCTTCGGAGTCCAGCGCGCTGGCCACCATGGGTGCCCGCTTCGCCTTTACGGTGGAGCCCGGCAGTGCGGTGCGTATAGACCGCGCGGGCTACCGCGTTTACGAGCTGGCCGGGGGGCGGCGGCGGTCGCTGTGCGTTTTCGAGTACGTCTACTTCGCGCGCCCGGACACCGTGCTCGAGGGGCTGGAAGTGCATGCGGTGCGGCGCCGCCTGGGTGCGGAGCTGGCGCGCGAGGCTCCCGTGGAAGCCGACGTGGTGGTGGGCGTTCCCGACTCGGCCACGGCCCACGCGCTCGGTTACGCCGAGGCCGCGGGGCTGCCTTTTGCCGAGGGGCTGATAAAAAACCGCTACATAGGCCGCACCTTCATAGAACCCGACGACGAGTTGCGCAAGACCGGGGTGCGGCTCAAGTACACCCCGCTCGCGAGCGTGCTCGCGGGCAAGCGGGTGGTGCTGGTGGACGACTCGATCGTGCGCGGCAATACCGCCGGGCCGCTGTTGCGGCTGGTGCGCGAGGCGGGGGCGCGCGAGGTACACCTGCGGGTGGCCTCGCCACCGGTGCGCCACCCCTGCTTCATGGGGCTCGACATGGCCACCCACGACGAGCTAATAGCCCACCGGCTGGAGCTGGACGACATCCGTGCCCACATCGGCGCCGACAGCCTGGCATACCTGAGCCACGCCGGGATGCTGCGGGCGGTGGGGGCGGGTGCCGGGCTCTGCGACGCCTGTTTCAGCGGCGATTACCCGCTTGCGGTGGAACCGGCGGCCCCCGAAGGGGACGCCCTGGTAGGGGAGGGATGAAGATGGCCGAGGTGCTGGTGGTGGGAGGCGGCGGGCGTGAGCACGCGCTTGCCTGGGCGCTGGCCGGGAGCCCTGAGGTGACGCGGGTCTACGTGGCCCCCGGCAACGCCGGTACGGTCGGGCCCGCAGGGGACGGCCGCGCCGGGCTGGAGCGGGTGCCCCTGGCCGCGGACGACCTGGAGGGGCTGGCGGAGTTTGCCGCCGGGCGCGGGGTGGACCTGACCGTGGTCGGCCCCGAGGCCCCGCTCGCCGCCGGGCTGGCCGACGCGTTCGCGGCGCGGGGTCTGGCGGTTTTTGGACCGCGCCGTGAGGCGGCGCAGATAGAAGCCTCCAAGGCTTTCGCCAAGGCGCTGATGGACGAGGCGGGGGTGCCCACGGCGCGCTGGCGCTCCTTCGAGCGCGAGGAAGAGGCGCTCGCTTACCTGGAGGAGGTCCCCGCACCCTGGGTGGTCAAGGCCAGCGGGCTGGCCGCCGGCAAGGGGGTGCTGGTTAGCGACGATCGCGGCGAGGTCCGGGATTTTGTCAAGGGTCTGTTTGCGGGCCGTTTCGGGGTCGCGGGAAACAGGGTGATAGTAGAAGAATTCCTTTCCGGCCCCGAGCTCTCGGTCTTCGCAGTAGCCGCAGGCGAGCACTTCGTGCTGCTGCCCCCGGCGCGCGACTACAAGCGCATCTATGAAGGGGGGCGCGGTCCCAATACCGGGGGCATGGGAGCGCTCGCGCCGGTGGCGCTGGACCCCGGGCTGCTGGAGCGGGTGGGGCGCGAGGTGATCGCCCCCACACTGGCGGCACTGGCCGCCCGGGGCGCGCCCTACCTGGGGGTGCTCTACGCAGGTCTCAAGCTAACGTCGGAGGGACCGAAGGTGCTCGAGTTCAACGCCCGCTTCGGCGACCCCGAGACCCAGGCGGTGCTGCCGCTCTTGCAGAGCGACCTCTACCGCCTGCTCATGGACGCGGTGGAGGGGCGGCCCGACGCCGCGCCGCTGGAGACGGCGGGGGCGGCGCTGGCCGTGGTGCTGGCCGCGCCCGGCTACCCCGGGGAATATCCGCGCGGCCTCGTCATCGAGGGGCTCGAAGAGGCGGAGGCCCTGTCCGGAGTGCACGTCTTCCACGCCGGCACCGAGCGCGCGGACGGGCGCGTGGTCACCGCCGGTGGCCGGGTGCTGGCCGTCGTGGGCCGGGCGGACACGCCCGAACAGGCGCGCACGCGCGCTTACGCTGCGGTGCGGCGGGTGCGCTTCGAGGGGATGCACCACCGCCGCGACATTGGCACGGAGGTGGTGGGGTGAAGTACGAAGACGCGGGGGTGAACCTGAACGCCGCCGAGGAAACCACCCGGCGCATCAAGGAGGCGCTCGCCCCGGCGCGGCACCCCGGCGTGATCGCGGGGGTGGGGGCGTTTGCCGGCGCTTTCGACGCCGAGCGGCTGGCCGCGCTTGAGGGTCCGGTGCTGCTCGCTTCCACCGACGGTGTGGGTACCAAGACGCTCGTCGCCGCCCGGTCCGGGCGCTGGCGCGGTCTCGGCGCTGATCTGGTGAACCACGGCATCGACGACCTGCTCGCGGCGGGGGGGTGGCCGCTCTTCTTCCTCGACTACCTGGCCGCGGCCCGGCTCGAGCCCGCGGTCATCTCCGAGGTGGTGGCGGGACTGGCCGGGGCCGCAGCGGCCGCGAATCTGGCCGTCCTCGGCGGCGAGACCGCGGAGATGCCCGGCGTCTACCGCGAGGGGGCGCTGGACGTGGCGGGTACGATCGTCGGCTACGCCGAGCGGGCCCGCCTTCCTGATCCGGCCCGGGTGCGCCCGGGTGACGTACTGGTGGCCCTGCCCAGCTCGGGGCTGCATACCAATGGCTACTCGCTGGCGCGGCGAGCGCTCGCGGAGCTGGATTGGGAAGCGCCGCGCGAAGACCTGGGAGGGCGGAGCGTCGCGGATGCCCTGCTCGAGCCCCACAGGAGCTACCTGCCAGACTGGCGGCGGCTCGAGCGCGCGCGGCTCCTGCCCAAGACGGCCGCCCACATCACCGGCGGCGGCGTCTACGGCAACTTGCCGCGGGTGCTACCCGCGGGGCTGGGCGCGCGCCTGCTGCGCGGAAGCTGGTCTGAGCCGCCGATCTTCGATCTGATTCGCAGGACCGGCGGGGTGGCGGAGCGCGAGATGTTCCGGGTCTTCAACATGGGCCTGGGGATGCTGCTCGTCTACGATCCCGGCGCGGCGGAGGCGGCCCTAGAGGTGCTGGAGGTGAGCTGGCGTGCCGGCGAAGTGGTGCGCGGCGAAGGGGTCTTCGTGGAGGGCGTGGATGGCTGAGCTGGCGCGGCTGGTGGTGTTCGCCTCGGGCCGGGGCACGAACCTGCAGGCGGTCCTCGACGCCTGCGCCGCGGGCGAGCTGCCCGCGCGGGTGGTGCTGGTGGTCTCCGACAAGCCCAGCCCGGCGCTGGAAAGGGCGCGGAGGGCGCGCGTGGCCGCGCTCTACCTGCCGAAGCCGAAGAACGTTCGGCGCGCGGACTACGACGCCGAGCTCGCCCGCTACGTGGCCGCGGCCCGCCCCGATCTGGTGGTGCTCGCGGGCTGGATGCGCATCCTCACCCCGGCCTTCCTCGACCGCTTCCCCGGGCGGGTGATCAACCTGCATCCGGCGCTGCCGGGAGCCTTTCCCGGCACAGACGCCATCCGCCGCAGCTACCAGGCCTTCCGCCGGGGCGAGGTAGAAAGCGGCGGGGTGATGGTGCACCACGTCGTGCCCGAGGTCGACGCCGGTCCCGTCATTCTGGCCGAGCCGGTTCCCATCGAACCCGGGGACACGCTCGAGCGCTTCGAGGCGCGGGTGCACGAACTGGAACACCGGTTGCTGGTAGAGGCTATCCGGTGCCTTTTGGATTGAACGGGGAAATGTGAGCCCCGGCGCCCTTCGGTGCTGCCGGGGCGGTATGCTTGCCCCATGAAGCTTTTCCTGGTTACCAACGTACTCCACTCCGCCGCCGGACCCGTTGTTGAATCGGTCTATGTAATCGCGGCCGGGAGCGAGGACGAAGCCCTGGCCAAGGCGCGGCATAAGGCCGCGGTGGAGCTGCGCGAACAGCGAGTCCGCCCGCTGGTGTTCGATCACGAGGGCGCGGCGCTGGTGTGGATGGGCGCAGCCCGGAGCGGTGAGGCGCAACATCTTAGCGGCAGCACAAAAAAGGACAGCGGTATGCGCGACGGGCGCTAAAAACTGTGATCCTCGGGTGCTAGCGCGTGTAAAAGCGGATCCGGCAGCGGGTTTTCGGGGACCGGGACGTATGGGCCTCGTGAGCCAAAACCTGCCGGGTTACACTTATAAGGAATGCTATTTTTCATCGTTCGCTCACCCCGAGCCCAGGAAAGTGAACGATGGCAAAAGGAGGGGATACGTTGTCGAACCAGGCGGAGTACATCAACATTCTGATCTATATCGGCATCGCCGCCGGCATTGGCGTGGTCATGCTGGTGCTGGGTGCGTTGCTGGGCCCTAAGAAGCCCAGTCCCACCAAGCTGATGCCCTACGAGTCGGGCAACGACCCGGCCGGTGAAGTGCACCGATTACCGGTGCATTTTTATGTGGTGGCCATGCTTTTCATCATCTTCGACGTCGAGGTGGCATTCCTCTGGCCTTACGCCGTCAACGCGGGCAAACTTGGCCTGGCCGGATTCTGGGCGGTGACGGCGTTCACCCTGATCGTGCTCGCAGGTTTCATCTACGAGTGGAAGAAGGGGGTGATGAAGTGGGATTAAAAGGCATGTTTGAACGCGATGTGCAGGAGCTCGAGCGTGAGGGCATCCTCTTCACCACCCTCGAGAAGCTTGTGGCCTGGGGGCGCTCCAACTCGCTGTGGCCCGTGACTTTCGGCCTCGCGTGCTGCGCCATCGAGATGATGGCCTCCTCCGACGCCCGCAACGACCTTTCGCGTTTCGGTTCCGAGGTTTTCCGCGCCAGCCCGCGTCAGGCCGATGTGATGATCGTGGCCGGAAGGTTGTCCAAGAAGATGGCCCCGATCATGCGCCGCGTATACGACCAGATGGGCGACCCCAAGTGGGTCATAGCCATGGGCGCCTGCGCCGCCTCCGGGGGCATGTTCAACAACTACGCGATAGTGCAGTCGGTCGAGAGCGTGGTTCCGGTGGACGTTTACGTACCCGGCTGCCCGCCGCGGCCCGAGGCCCTCATCTATGCGGTGATGCAGTTGCAGAAGAAGATTCGCGGACAGGCCCGCGACGATACGGGGCGCAAGTTGCCGCCCATAGAAGCCTGGGTGAGGGGGTAGACGGTGCGACTGAATGACGCCAAAGCCTACGCCGAAGCTCACGGATACGCGCTGGAGGAGGCGCGGGGCCTGGTCTGGATCGACGTTCCCAAGGACGAGCTGAGCGGGTTCCTGGATGCGATGCAGGAGGCCGGTTTCAACTACCTGGCCAACGTTATCGGGATCGACTACAGTGACTATCCGGAAACCCGTCCCGAGCGCTTCGCGGTGCTCTACGAGCTGGTTTCCATCAAGGGCTGGAAGGATGGCGACGGATCCCGTTTCTTCGCGCGCGTCTGGGTAAGCGAACGCGACCCGGCGTTGCCCTCGGCCGTGCCCCAGTACGCCAGCGCCAACTTCTTCGAGCGTGAGATCTTCGACCTGCTCGGGATCCGCTTCGAGGGCCACCCCGATTTGCGCAAGATCCTGACGCCCGAAGACCTGGAGGGCCACCCCCTGCGCAAGGACTACCCGCTGGGGGAAACACCCACGCTGTTCAAGGACGGCCGCTACATCGACCCCGATTCCTTCCGCGCCGGACTGAAAGGCGGCGATGCGGGTCTTACCGGCCGCCGCGGCGGCGCCCGCCGTGGCTACGCCGAGGTTTATGAAGACGTGCGGCGCGCCCATGCCGCAGACGGGGAGGACTCATGAAGCCCAATATCGACGTTCCCCTTCCCGAAGAGCCGCGCGAGCTGCGCAGCGAACTGATGGTCCTGAACGTCGGCCCGCAGCACCCCTCCACCCACGGCGTGCTCCGCGTCGTGGTCACGCTGGCGGGCGAAGAGATCGTGGACCTGGTTCCCCACATCGGCTACCTGCATTCGGGTTTCGAGAAGACGATGGAGAACCGCACCTACAACCAGAACTTCACCTACACGCCGCGCATGGACTACGTGCACTCGTTCGCGCACGACCTGGCGTACGCGCTGGCGGTAGAGAAGCTGGTGGGGGCGCAGGTTCCCGAGCGCGCCGAAACGATCCGCATAATCCTCAACGAACTCAGCCGCATCGCCAGCCACCTGATATTCGTGGCCACCGGTCTGCTGGATTTGGGCGCGATGACGCCATTCTTCTACGCATTCCGCGAGCGCGAGGCCATTCTCGATCTGTTCGAGTGGGTCACCGGCCAGCGTTTCCACCACAACTATGTCCGCGTCGGCGGCCTCAAGGAAGACGTGCCCGAGGAGTTCGTACCCGAGCTGAAGAAGTTCCTCGCGGGCTTCCTGGCCAAGGTGGACGACTATCAGGGGATGTTCGACGGTTCGCCCATCTTCAACTCGCGCGCCCGTGACATAGGCGTTATCCCCCCTGAAGTGGCCATCAACCTGGGGCTCACCGGCGGCAGCCTGCGCGCTAGCGGCGTCAACTACGACGTGCGCAAGGCGCACCCTTACGGCGGCTATGACAAGTACGACTTCGACGTTCCCCTGGGCACACACGGCGACGTTTACGACCGCATGATCGTGCGTTTGGAGGAACTACGCCAGTCGCACCGGATCATCAGCCAGGCCGTCGAGCGGCTGGAGCCGGGGCCGATCCGCGACCCCAACCCGCACATTTCGCTGCCGCCGCGCCAGATGCTCGGCCGCAGCATGGAGGCCCTGATATTCCACTTCAAGCTGGTCACCGAGGGTTTCCACCCGCCGCTCGGCGAGGTTTATGTGCCTACGGAATCGGCCCGCGGCGAACTCTCCTACTACATCGTTTCCGACGGGGGCAGCATGCCTTACCGCGTCAAGATCCGCACCCCCGAGTTCGTAAACATCCAGTCGCTGGCCTACGCCAGCAAAGGACACCAGTTCGCCGACTTCATCGCGATTCTGGCCACCCTCGATCCGGTGCTCGGGGGCATCGACCGCTAACGGAGGTTTTGCATGGGCTTTTTTGATGACAAGCAAGAATGGCTCGCCGAGGTCTTCGCGCAGTACCCCGAAGACCGGCGGCGCTCCGCGCTCATGCCCCTCCTGCGGCGGGTGCAGCAGGAAGAGGGCTACGTCGACTTCGAGCGCATGAAGGAGATCGCCGCGCTGGTGGGCACCACGGCCACCGAGGTAGCCGGGGTAATGAGCTTCTACAGCTACTATCAGGGGTTGCCGACGGGCAAGTACCACATTCAGGTCTGCCGTACGCTCAGCTGCAAGCTGGCGGGGTCCGACGAGCTGTGGCACACCCTGAGCGAGCGGCTGGGCATCCTCCCCGGCGAGGTTACCGCTGACGGCCGCTTCAGCCTGCAGGCGGTGGAATGCCTGGGAAGCTGCCACACCGGTCCGGTGATTCAGATAAACGACGAACACTACGTCGAGCGCGTCACCAAAGCGCGGCTCGAGGCCCTGCTCGAGGGTCTGATGCAGGATAAGCCGCTCGAGGAGGTGCGCCGGTCGCTGCCCGACGAAGACAAAATGGGCAAGGCAACCATCGAGCTGGAGGGGGGTGAGCCGTCGTGAGCGAAGGACCCATCACCAGCGGGCACGATCCGCGCTTTACCCCCACCCTTTTCGCCCACGTGGGCAAGCCGAACAGCTGGACGCTCGACTACTACCTCAGCCACGGCGGCTACCAGGTCGCCGAGGCGGTCCTGAAGGGTAAGCAGCCCGACGAGGTAGTCGAAGAAGTCAAAAAGAGCGGACTGCGCGGACGCGGCGGCGCCGGTTTTCCGACCGGCGTGAAGTGGAGCTTCATGCCCAAGGACGGGCAGCAGCACTACCTGATCGCCAACGCCGACGAGTCGGAGCCGGCCTCCTTCAAGGACCGCTACATCATGGAGGACGATCCGCACCAGCTGATCGAGGGCATGATCATCGGTGGTTACGCCATCGCCGCCACCAAGGGTTACATCTACATCCGCGGCGAGTACAGGAAGGCCTACGACCGCCTGGTGGGAGCCATCAAGGAGGCCTACGAGCGCGGCTACCTGGGCAAAAACCTCTTCGGTTCCGGCTTCGACTTCGACCTCTACGTGCACCGGGGAGCGGGCGCATACATCTGTGGCGAGGAGACGGCGCTGATGAACTCGCTCGAGGGCTTGCGCGCCAACCCGCGCATGAAACCGCCCTTCCCGGCGCAGTCGGGCCTTTACGGCAAGCCGACGACGATCAACAATATCGAGTCGCTGGCCAGCGTGGTCCACATCATGCAGCGCGGCGCCGACTGGTTCGCGCAGATGGGAACCGAGCGTTCGAAGGGTACCAAGCTCTTCCAGGTTTCCGGCCCCGCCAGGCGCCCGGGTGTCTACGAGCTGCCCATGGGCACGCCCTTCCGCGAGCTCATCTACGACTGGGCGGGCGGGCCTACCGAGCCGATCAAGGCCTTTATCCCCGGCGGCTCTTCGACGCCGCTCTTGCCCTTTACCGACGAGTATCTGGACCTGCCCATGGACTACGAGTCGCTGGTCGCGGCCAACTCTTCCCTGGGGACCGGTGGCGTGGTGCTGATCCCTGAGTCGGTTTGCATCGTGGACGCGATGTGGAACCTGATTCGCTTCTACGCTCACGAGTCTTGCGGTAAGTGCACGCCCTGCCGCGAAGGGGTCTCGGGCTGGCTGCCGCAGCTCTTTGAGAAGTTCGAGAGCGGCAAGGCGACCCGCGAAGATCTCAAGACCATGGAAGACCTGCTCGACCAGATAGAGGGCCGCAGTTTCTGCCCGCTGGCCGATGCCGCCGTCTGGCCCATCCGCGGGGCGCTGCGGCACTTCCGTGACGAGTTTTTGCACCACATCGAGCACGGCACCTGCGCCGTGAAGTCCGGGCCGAGGTGGAGGTGAGCATGCCGAAAGTCAAGGTCAACGACCGCACCGTCGAGGTCCCCCCCGGCACCTCGGCGATGGACGCGATCTTCCACGCCGGCTACGACGTGCCCCTCTTCTGTGCCGAGCGCCACCTGAGCCCCACCGGCTCCTGTCGGATGTGTCTGGTCAAGGCGGGCGCGCCGCGCAAGGGGCCCGACGGCGAGTGGATTACGGACGAATCGGGGGAGATCAAGATCTTCTGGTTCCCCAAACTGATGGCCAGCTGTACGCTGGCGGTCAGCGACGGGATGGTGATAGACACCCTCTCCGACGAGGTGCGGCACGCGCAGTCGGGAATGGTGGAGCTGACGCTCGCCAATCACCCGCTCGACTGTCCCACCTGCGACAAGGGCGGGGCCTGTGATCTACAGGACCGCGCCTACGAGTACGGGCTCGACGAGAAGTTCTACACCGGGCCCACCGGCGAGCCGGTCTATACCCGCTACGAGTTCACCAAGCGCCACGTCGACAAGCACCACCCGCTTAGCGAGTTCATCATCCTCGACCGCGAGCGCTGCATTCACTGCAAGCGCTGCGTGCGCTACTTTGAGGAGATCCCCGGCGACCAGGTGCTTGACTTCATCGAGCGCGCGGTGCACACCTTCATCGGCACCGCCGACGAGGGGCTGCCCTCCAACTTCAGCGGCAACATCACCGACATCTGCCCGGTGGGGGCGCTGCTCGACCGGGTGGCCCGTTTCCGCGGTCGCAACTGGGAGTTCGAGCAGACCCCCAGCGTGAGCGTAGACGACGCCTCGGGCCAGTACATCTGGATAGACGCCCGCAGCGGCCGCATCGAACGCATCCGCGCCCGCGAGAACCCCGAGCTCAACGACATCTGGATTTCCGACGCAGCCCGCTTCGGTCACGAGTGGGCCGACATGGACCGGATAACTACCCCGCTGGTGCGCAAGGGCGACGCGCTCGAGCCTGCCACCTGGGAGGAAGCGCTCGCCGCCATGCGGCGGGGGCTCGAGGACGTCGACAGGACGCGCATCGGCCTGCTTCTTCCCGGCGACGCCACCCTGGAGGAGGGAATGGCGGCGGCGGCGCTGGCTTCCCAGTTCGGCACCGGTTACCTCGACTTTGAGGGGCGTACTGCGGTTCCAGCGACTAATTTCCCTGCGGCCACCTTCGCCAGCGTTCTCGAGGCCGACTACATTCTCGTGCTGGGCGATCCCACCGAAGAGCTGCCGATTGCCCACGTGTGGATCCACAAGCGCTTGCGCGGCGTGAAGATGCCGCAACGGCTCAATCACGGCACGCCCGTGGCCGACCTCGCCATCCGCGAGCACACCCCGCCTGACGGGAGTCTGCTGGGGGCTTTCGCCCCGCACCCCACCCGGGTCATGGAGTGGGCCGCCTCCCGGGGCGTATTCGCGCCGGGGCAGGCGGCCGCCTTCCTGGCTGCTTTTGAGGCAGCACTCGCGGGCCGCGAACCGGAGGAGGCGGCCGGCGTCTCCCCGGAGGCGGTCAAGCGGGCCGCCGAGAGCTGGAAGTCGGCGGAGAGGCGCGTACTCTTTGTGGGCGCTGAGGTGCTGATGGACGTCAAGGCCGCGCAGCTGGCCGAAAAGATAGCCAAGTCGCAGGGCGCGGTGGTGTTCGCCATGACGCCCGCCGCCAATGCCCGCGGGCTCGAGGCCATGGGGGTATGGCCCGCCGGCGACGCCCGGGCCCCGCGCGCGGTTTTCACGGCCGCCGAAGATCCGGCCGCGGATTTGCTGGAGATGGCCGATTTCCACGTCTTCCACGTGCCGCGCCTGAACGACAAGGTGCGCCGTTACGCGGACGTGGTTCTGCCCGCCAAGACCCCCTACGAGAAGCGCGGCACCCTGCTCAACGTGGAAAACCGGCTGGTGGGGCTCGAGCCCGCGCACGTCCGGGCAGGTGAAGCCGAAGGGCTGGTGCAGGCGCTGGCGCTCTTCGCCAGTGCGGCGGGCGTCGAGCCGCCATTGCGCTTCGTGCGCCAGGCGCGCGCCCGCTTCCTGGACCGTTACAAGGTCAACCTCGACCGGCTCGATCCTTACGGAACTATCTGGCGCCCCCGCGTCAGCCTGGCGCCGCGGCCGCTTTCGCAGGAAGGAAACCTCTACCTCAAGCCCAGCATGTGGAAGGCCCGGCACCGACTCGGTGAGGCCGCCGGTCGGGCGCTGGGCGTGCTGGAGCTGGCGGCGCATCCTGAAACTGCCCTGGCCGAGGGGCTCGATGAGGGTGCGGTGCTAGAGGTGGAAACACCGGCCGGCGCCCTCAGCGCACGCCTCGTCTTCGACGCCGGACTGCCCGCAGGCTGGTTCTATCTGCCCGCAGGTGTGCCGGCCATGCGCCTGCCCTTCCGGGCGCTCGTCCCCCGGGGAGGTGAAGCCTCGTGATCTATCTGATCGCTGCACTCAAGGGCCTGGTCCTGATCCTGCTCCTGTTGTTCGCCTTCGCCTACCTGACCTGGGGCATGCGTCGGGGCCTGGCGCGTTTCCAGATACGCCTCGGCCCCAACCGTGTGGGCCCGCTGGGTCTCCTGCAACCTATCGCCGACGCGGTCAAGGCCATCTTCAAAGAAGACATCTCGGTGGCCAAGGCTGACGTGTTCGTCTACTGGCTGGCGCCGGTCATCTCCTTCACCTTCGCGCTCGCGGCCTTTGCGGTGATCCCCCTGGGGCCCGAGGGCAGCCTCTTCGGCCTCGACCCCTGGGTGGCCGACCTGGATGTGGGGATCCTCTACATCTTCGCGGTGGCAGAGCTGGCAGTATACGGCATCTTCCTTTCCGGCTGGGCTTCGGGATCCAAGTACAGCCTCATGGGTGGAATGCGCTCGGCGGCGGGGCTGGTGGGCTACGAGCTGGCGCTGGGCGTCGCGCTTCTGGGTCCGGTGCTGCTTGTCGGCTCGCTGAGCCTGCGCGACATCGTCGACTGGCAGGGGACCCACGGCTGGCTCCTGGTCTGGCAGTTCCCCGCCTTCGTCATCTACTTCATCGCGGCCCTGGCCGAGATGGGACGCACGCCCTTCGACTTCGTCGAGGCCGAGCAGGAGCTGGTGGGCGGCTTTTCCACCGAATATAACAGCATGAAGTTCGTGGCCTTCTACATGGCCGAACTGCTGCACTGGATCACTGCCTCGGCCCTGATTCCTACCCTCTTTATGGGCGGCTGGCACGCCCCCTTCGGCCTGCCGGAGGTCCCGATCCTCTGGTTGTTCGTCAAGTGGCTGGTCTTCATCTTCATCGTCATGTGGATCTGGGCCAGCTGGTTCCGCACCCGGTACGACGTGATGATTCGCTTCGCCTGGGGTGTACTTTTCCCGGTGGCCCTCGCCTGGTTCCTGGCGACGGCCTACTGGGTGGCCAGTAAAGGAGGAGCCGTATGAGCGTTTTTGCATTGGCCAAGGCGATGGGGATCACCCTGAAGCACCTTTTCTCCAAACCGGTGACCGTTCCTTACCCGAGCGCGCCGGTACCCCTGAAGCCGCGGTTCCACGGAAGGCACGTGCTCACCCGGCACCCCGACGGCCTGGAAAAGTGCATAGGCTGCAGCCTTTGCGCCGCCGCGTGCCCGGCCTACGCCATCTACGTGGAGCCGGCGGAGAATGACCCGGAAAACCCGGTGTCGGCGGGGGAGCGCTACGCCAAGGTATACGAGATCAACATGCTGCGCTGCATCTTCTGCGGCCTCTGTGAAGAAGCCTGCCCAACCGGGGCCATCGTGCTCGGCAATGAGTTCGAGCTTGCCGATTACGTCTACTCCGATTTCGTCTACGGCAAGGAGGATTTGCTGGCGGACACGGTCGGTTCCAAGCCGCAGCGCCGCGAGGCCCGGGCCACCGGCAAGGAGCTGAAGCTGGGTTTCGAGGTCCCCTACGTGCGGCCCGAGCTGGAGGGGGTGAAGTACGAGTGAGTGCATTCGATTTGATCGCCGGTGTGCTCCTGGTCGCGAGCGCGCTCGCGGCGGTCACCCTCAGAAACGCGGTACACGCGGGGCTGGCGCTGGTGGGCAACTTCCTGGTGCTGGCGATGGTGTACTTCGCGCTCGAGGCCCAGTTCCTCGGTTGGATTCAGATAATCGTCTACGCCGGCGCGGTCATGGTGCTCTTTCTCTTCGTGATCATGCTGCTATTCGACGCCAAGGCCGATCCCGGTCTCGACCCCCTGCCCTGGATGCGCCCCGTGGGCGCGGCGCTCGCTGCGGTCTTCTTCCTGGTGCTGGCCTACGCCTTTTCGCGGCTGGGTCCGGTCAATCCGCTGGCGGACGTCAAACTGGCCGGAGGTCTGCCGGGGCCGGTGGGAGAGCTCCTTTACGGTCGCTGGCTCTACGCGGTGCTGCTGATTGCTGTACTGCTCTTCGCGGCCACGGTGGCGGCGGTGGTGCTGGTGCAGCCCGGGGTGCGGGGCGCGCGCAAGAAGCCGCAGGTCGCCGAGCGCGAACGGGAGCTGGAGGAGGTGGGCCGGTGAGCTACTACCTGCTGCTTTCAGCCTTGCTTTTCGCCATCGGTCTCTACGGCGTGCTTTCGCGGCGAACGGCGATTCTGATTTTCATGTCTATCGAGCTGATGCTCAACGCCGCCAATCTGGCCTTCGTAACCTTCGCCCGCAACTCGGGCAACCTCGAAGGCCAGGCTATGGCGCTGGTGGTCATCGCGCTCGCAGCCGCCGAGGTGGCCGTGGGTCTCGGCATCATCGTCGCGGTCTTCCGGGCGCGCAGCTCCACCTCGGTGGACGACCTTGCGGAGCTTAGGGGGTGACCATGCTATTGCTTCTGATCCTGCTTCTGCCGCTCCTGGGCTTCGTCTTCCTGGGGTTTTTCGGCAGGCAATTACGCGAGCCGCTGCCGGGCGTGATAGCCTCGGCGCTTACCGGTCTCAGTTTCCTGCTGGTCGTTGCCGCGGTGCTATCGGGCGGCGCCAGCTGGGAGATCAAAGACTGGTTGCCCGGGATTCCCTTCAGCCTCGTTCTCGACCATCTCTCGGGATACATGGGGTTGGTGGTTACGGGCATCGGCTTCCTGATCCACGTCTACGCGATCGGCTACATGCACGGCGACGAAGGCTTCAGCCGCTTCTTCGCCTATCTGAATTTCTTCATCGCAATGATGATGACCCTGGTTCTCGCCGGCAGCTATCCGGTGATGTTCATTGGCTGGGAGGGCGTTGGTCTGGCCAGCTTCCTGCTGATCGGTTTCTGGTACACCGAGAAGGTCAATGCCGACAGCGCCCGCAAGGCATTCATCACCAACCGCATCGGCGACCTGGGTTTCCTGCTGGGCATGGCGTTGCTCTACAGTCTTTTCGGCACGCTCTCCATCGGCGAGCTGCGCGAGGCCATGGAGTCCAGCACCGTGCTGCCGCTGGCGCTCGGCACCGCGGGCCTGCTGCTTTTCGTGGGCGCGGTGGGCAAAAGCGCCCAGGTACCGCTGATGGTCTGGTTGCCCGATGCCATGGCCGGCCCCACACCGGTCAGCGCCCTGATCCACGCGGCCACCATGGTGACCGCCGGCGTCTACCTGATCGCGCGCAGCTCCTTCCTCTACGCCAACCTGCAGGACGTTTCCTACGTCATCGCGGTTATCGGGCTCGTCACCGCTGCATACGGGGCGCTCAGCGCGTTGGGGCAGTGGGACATCAAGAAGATCGTCGCCTATTCGACCATCAGCCAGCTGGGCTACATGTTCCTGGCCGTGGGGGTGGGGGCGTACTGGATCGCGCTCTTCCACGTCATGACCCACGCCTTCTACAAGGCGCTGCTCTTCATGGCCTCGGGCTCGGTCATCCACGCCCTTGGCGGCGAGCAGGACGTGCGCAAGATGGGCGGGTTGAAAAAGTACCTGCCGCGTACACACCTGCACGGTCTTGCAGGCGCGCTGTCGCTAGCTGGCTTTCCGCTGCTGGCTGGCTTCTGGTCCAAGGATGCGATCATCACCGCGACCCTGACCTATCCGTTCGGCGGGACCGGTTTTTATATCGCCGGGCTGGCGGTAGCTTTCCTGACCGCAGTCTACGCGATGCGCTGGTACGCCCTCGTCTTCCTGGGCGAGTACCGGGGCAGCGGGAAACCGCATGAGTCGCCGCCGGTGATGACGCTGCCCAACGACGTCCTCGCCGTGGGCGCCATCTTCGCCGGCTTCCTTGCGCTGCCCGAGCCCTTGTGGAACTTCATCGAGCCCTATCTGGCGCCGGCGCTGGCCCACGTGGAAACCCATCACATGTCGCTCGGGGTTGAGTGGGGCCTCATAGCACTCTCGGCGGTGGTTGCGCTAGTCGGTCTCTACCTTGGTTATCTGGCGTTCAATCGCTGGACGCTGCCAGCGTGGTACCGTACCTTCCAGTCCTGGTCGGCCAACGCCTTTTACGTAGACCGCGTCTACAACGCCTTGATAGTGAACCCCTTGAAAGAGCTGGCGTTCATTTTTGCGCTTTTCGACAGCTTCCTTGACACCGCCTTCGTCGCCCTCGCCGGCTTGAGCGCCTGGCTGGGTGAACGCCTTGCCAGGGTGCAGGCGGGCTACGTGCGCGTATACGGCGCACTCATGGTGCTGGGTCTGGTGGCGGTGCTGGTCTGGGGGGTGTTGCGATGATTCACCTGCTAATCTTCCTCCCGCTGGCCTTCGGCCTGCTGGCGCTCCTGCGCCCCGGGCAGGCGCGGTTACTGGGTCTGGTGGGTTCGGGGGCGACATTGCTGCTGGGTCTGGCCGGATTCGCGGCCTTCTTGAACGGGGCGGACGGTTCCTATCAGGTTCCGCTGCTGGCCGAAGCGGGTGTCTATTATGCCGTGGCCTGGGACGGGGCGGGCGTGGTGCTGATGCTGGCTGTGGTCGTCACCACCCTCATTGCGCTCCTGGCAGCCCGTGATGTTCCTCCGGCCATGGTGGGCCTGACCTTGTTAATGGAGGCGGGGCTGATCGGAATCCTGGCCGCGCGCGATCTCGTGCTCTTCTACGTTTTCTTTGAGGCGACCCTGATACCCAGTCTGCTCATGCTCGGTCTTTACGGCGGTGCCGGCCGGGTGCGCGCTCTCGTGAAGTTCGCGATGTTCACCCTGGTGGGCAGTCTGCTGATGCTTGCTGGCATCCTGGCGGTGCGCTATCTGGGCGGTTCCCCCAGTTTCCTGTACGGCGACCTGACGGCCCACCCGCTGGCGGGCTCGGCCGGGATGTGGGCGTTCGCCGCCTTTTTGCTTGCATTCATGGTCAAGACCCCGCTCTTTCCGCTGCACGTATGGCTGCCGGACTTCCACGCCGAGAACCACCCCTCGGGGCTTGCCGACGCTATGGGTACGCTCTACAAAGTGGGCATCTTCGGACTCTTCCGCTGGGCGTTGCCCCTCTTTCCCGAGGCATTCCTGAGCTTCCAGCCCTGGCTGCTGGCGCTGGCGGCGCTGACGGCGCTGGGCGCAGCCTGGACCGCCTACGCCCAGACTGACTGGAAGCGCCTTCTGGCCTACGGCGCGCTCTCGCACATGGGTGTGGGGGCGCTGGGGCTTTTCAGCGGCACCGCAGAAGGGGCGCTGGGCGCGATATTCCTGCTCGCTGCTTCCGCGGTGTACACGGGTTCGCTGTTCCTTTTTGCTGGTGGCTTGCACCGTCGTTTCGGCACCCTGGACCTGAAACCTACCTCGGGCCTGGCCAAGTCGGCGCCGGGGCTGGCGGCTTTGGGCCTGATCCTGGTGCTCGCCATGGTGGGTTTGCCGGGGCTTTCGGGCTTCCCGGGCGAGTTCATGAACCTGCTGGGCGCCTGGCAGGCCAGCCCCGTCTGGACCTTCGTCGGTTTTCTGGCGGTGATCGCCGCGGCAGCTTACGCGCTTGGCGCTTACCAGCAGATTTTCCACAATGCGCCCGATAAACCGGCGGCCGACATGGACGATACCGAGTGGCAGTGGGGGGTTCTGGCCACGCTCGTGATCGTCTTCATGGGAGTGTATCCCAAACTCTTCACGACGGCGCTGCAGCCTGCGGCCGAGGCGCTGGCCGCCTTGATCGGAGGTGGACGGTGACCACGCTCTGGATTCTTTTCCTCACGGCCCTGGCGGCCACCTTCGCGGGCTTCTTCATGCCTGCCCGTTCGACGAAGGTGGTAACGCTGCTGGGATTCGCGGTCGCGCTGTTTAGCCTCGCTTTCAGCTGGGGCGAGCGGCAGCAGGCGTATGGCGGTTTCTACCTGCTCGACCCCTTTGCCCAGGGGTTTACCCTGGTGATGATTGCGGGCGGCGTGCTGGCATTGCTTGCCGACTGCAGTTATTTCGAGCGCAAGGGCTGGCCTGCATT